>WNGL01011098.1_pt1 | contig 10343 bp, 20 predicted proteins | sample 5400591 | NCBI WGS metagenome assembly WNGL01 (sample SAMN13153377, study PRJNA577476) | soil metagenome | isolation source: 80 cm soil or saprolite under Garry oak tree replicate 1 | place: USA:California | collected 2016-06-15 | reverse complement strand
CCTTCAGGAAGAGCTTCATCCCTTCGCGCCGGCACAGCCGGCAAACAGGTCCGATATAACGTGCCACTAGTGATACCTCTCAGCAGTTGGTGAGTTGGTGAATTGGTGAGTTGGTGAATTGAAACGTTCCAATTCACGTTCACCGATCCATCCATTCACCAATTTCAATTCACCAACTCACCAATTCACCAACTCACCAATTACACCCGGCGCCGCTTCGGCGGCCGGCAGCCGTTGTGCGGGATCGGCGTGACGTCGCGGATCGACTTCACGTCGAGGCCAATCGTCTGCAGCGCGCGGATCGCCGATTCGCGTCCGGCCCCGGGACCCTTCACGCGTACCTCGAGGCTTCGCATGCCGAACGCCTTCGCGGCGTTGCCGACCGCGATCGCCGCCTGGGTCGCCGCAAACGGCGTCCCCTTGCGGGATCCCTTGAAGCCGATGCCGCCGGCGCTCGACCACGCGACCACGTTCCCTTCGGGATCCGTGATCGTGATCGTCGTGTTGTTGAACGAGGCGTGGATGTGCGCGAATCCGTGGTGGATGATGCGCTTCTCGCCGCGCTTCTTGAAGGTCTTCTTCTTCGCCGGACGCCCCGCGCCCTTTTTCCCGCCTTCGGTGCCTGGCGTTGCCGACGCGTCGATCGGTTCGTTTTTTGCCATAAAGAAACAGTTTCCAGTTACCAGTCTCCAGTTACCAGTCTTTTCCCCTTCCCCGTTTCCCCTACTGGAAACCGGGAACGGGAAACCGGCTGCTGGCACCTATATTGTCTTCTTCTTCGCGACCGCGCCCTTGCGCGGGCCTTTGCGCGTGCGCGCGTTGGTCTTCGTCCGCTGTCCGCGCACCGGCAGATTGCGGCGGTGCCGCAGGCCACGCCAGCTCCCGATTTCCATCAGCCGCTTGATGTTCATCGAGATGTCCTTCCGCAGGTCGCCTTCGACGTTGCCCTGTTCCTCGATGACGCGGCTGATCTTCCGCACGTCGTCTTCCGACAGATCCTTGATGCGGATGTCCGGGCTGACGCCCGCCGCCACCAGAATGTCGTTCGACCGCTTCCGGCCGATCCCATAAATATAGGTCAGGCCGACTTCGATGCGCTTCGCGCGCGGGAGATCGACCCCTGCGATACGTGCCATAGCTCTAGTTCCTCATTCCAATCTTCAGTCGCCAATCGGCAATCGGCAATCGGCAATCGGCAATGCTATCCCTGCCGCTGCTTGTGCTTCTGATTCGGGCAGATCACGCGCACGACGCCGCGGCGGCGAATGACCTTGCACTTGTCGCAAATTCTCTTTACCGACGCTCGTACCTTCATCTTTTCCTCTTCGCTCGGTGGGGCCCCTTATGAAAGTTCCCCACCTCGCTGCGCGCTCGGGCCGCCGCTTCGCGGCGGTTCCCTCCGGCCCTCGCTTGCGGCCGCAGGCGCTGTGTCTATGAACTACCTACTGCCTGCGCTACAGCTTTTCGACGATCCGCCCGCGCGTCACGTCCCTCGGGCTGAGCTCCAGCCGCACCCGATCACCCACCAGCACGCGGATGAAATTCTTCCCCGGTCCGCTCGGTGCGTGCGCCGTAATCTGCCTCGGACCGTCAATCTCCACGCGATACTGCGCGTAAGGAAGCGCTTCCCGAACCACGCCCTCCACGGATGTGGTGGATTCGTGATTTCGTGAATTCGTGAATTTCGACACTCACCGCTTCTCCAATTCACCAATTCACCAATTCACCAACTACCCCCGTCCCGCCGCCACCGGCCGCGCCGTCAACACGAGCGGTCCGTCTTTCGTCACCGCCACCGTGTGCTCGAAGTGCGCCGACAGGCTGCCGTCCTTCGTCACGGCCGTCCATCCGTCCTGCAACACCTTCACCGCCGCTCGCCCCATGTTCACCATCGGCTCGATGGCCAGCGTCATGCCTTCCGCGAGCCGCGGGCCGCGGCCCGGTTCGCCGTAATTGGCAATCTGCGGTTCCTCGTGCAGCGCGGCGCCGATCCCGTGGCCGACGAACTCGCGCACGACCGACAGCCCGTTCGCCTCGACGTGCGCCTGGATCGCGTGGCCGATGTCCGAGATGCGCCCGCCGATCCGGACCTGGCCGATGCCCTTCTCGAGCGCCTCCTGCGTCACCGTCAACAGGCGCCTCACGTCGTCGCTCACCGTGCCGACCGGCACCGTGATCGCGGAGTCGCCGTAATATCCGTTCAGCTTCACGCCCATATCGAGCGACACGATGTCGCCTGACGCGAGCGCCCGCGTATTCGGAATCCCATGGACGACCTGCTCGTTCACGGACGCGCAGAGCGTTGACGGATAGCCCCGGTACCCCTTGAATGCGGGCTCGGCGCCGGCCGCGCGCACCCTCGCCTCCGCCGCGGCGTCGAGATCCGCCGTCGTCACGCCGGGCGCAACCATGGCGGCGAGCTCCTCGAGAACCCGCGCGACGAGCTGGTTGGCCGTCCGCATCTTCTCGATCTCCGCCGGCGACTTGCAGACAATCACCGCCGCACCTCTTTCATCGCCGACGCGTCGCAGATTGCCGCGTCCATCGAGGCCGTGACGACGTCGGGCGGCTGGTTTCCGTCGATCGTCCTGAACGACGGACGCGCTGCATAGAACTCCACGATCGGCTTCGTCTGGCGGTGGTACACCTTCAACCGCTCCCGCACGACGCCGTTGTCGTCGTCCGTCCGTGTGACCAGCGCCCCGCCGCACTGTCCGCATGTCGTCGTCCACTGCACCTGCGCGTTGATGCCGCAGCTGCCGCAGATGCGCCGCGCCGCCAGACGGCGCAGCAGCACGTCCTCCGGCACGACGATATCCACCACGACGAGCTGGCCGCGTCCCTCGAGCATGGTGTCGAGCGCCGTCGCCTGGGCGACGGTGCGGGGAAACCCGTCGAGCACGAAGCCGCGCGCGGTGTCGGGGCGCGACAGCCGCTCGCCTGCGATCCCGATCATCACCTCGTCGCCCACCAGCTCGCCGGCGTCCATCGTCGCCTTCGCGATGCGTCCCAGCTCGGTGCCCGCGGTGACCGCGTCGCGCAGGATGTCGCCAGTCGCGATCTTCGGGAGTCCATGGCTCTTCGCGAACCGCTCGGCCTGCGTACCCTTGCCGGCCCCCGGAGGGCCGAGCATCACCACATTGAGCGCCACGCCCGGGCGCTGCTGAATCACTACTGCCCCCGCCGTCCACGAATGCGGGTCTTCTTCATGAACCCATCGTAGTGACGCATGATCAGCTGCGACTCGACCTGCTGCACGGTATCCATCGCGACGCCGACGATGATGAGCAGCGATGTGCCGCCGAAATAGAACTGCACGTTCAAGCCTTCCGTCACGAATCGCGGCAGGTACATGTCGAGCGTCGGCCCGATGAAGGGAATCGGCGCGACCTTGAAGCCGCTGATCAGGAACTGCGGCAGCAGGGCGACGATCGCCAGGTAGACGGCGCCCACCAGGGTGATGCGCGTCAGGATCGTGTCGATGTACTCCGCCGTCCGCTTGCCCGGGCGGATGCCGGGGATGAATCCGCCGTATTTCCGCATGTTCTCCGCGACGTCGTCCGGATTGAAGATGATCGCCGTGTAGAAATAGCAGAAGAAAATGATGCCGACCAGATACATCAGGTTGTAGAGCGGCATCCCGTAGTTGATCTGGTCGATCGCCCGCTGGAGGAACGACCCCTCCGGCGCCATCGCGCGCATCGTCAGCGGAAACGCGAGAATCGACGACGCGAAGATGACGGGGATGACGCCGCCCGTGTTGACCTTCAGCGGGATGTGCGTGCTCGACCCGCCGTACATCCGGCGTCCGACGACGCGCTTGGCGTACTGGACGGTCACCCGCCGGTGTCCGCGCTCGACGAAGATAATCGCGGCGACGACGAGGACCATCAGCACGATCAGGACCAGCATCTGGATGAGGCCGATCTGGCCGAGGCGCATCTGCTCGACCGTCGACAGCACCGCGTGCGGGAAGTTCACGACGATGCCCGCGTAGATGATGAGCGACATGCCGTTGCCGACGCCGCGCTCGGTAATCTGCTCGCCGAGCCACATGATGAACGCGGTCCCCGTCGTCAGCGTGAGGACCGTCATCAGGCGGAAGCCCCAACCCGGGCTGTAGACGAGCGGCAGGCCGCCGGCGATATTGGTCTGGTGCTCGAGATAGAGCGAAATCCCGAGCGACTGCACCACGCTGAGGAGAATGGTTCCGTAGCGGGTGTACTGCGTGATCTTGCGGCGGCCCAGCTCGCCTTCCTTCGAGAGCCGTTCGAGGTACGGCCAGACGACCGTGAGGAGCTGGAGAATGATCGACGCGCTGATATACGGCATGATGCCGAGCGCGAAGATCGTCATCTGCGACAGGTTCTTGCCCGAGAACATGTCGTAGAGGCCAAACATCGTGTTCTTGGCCTGGTCGGCCATCAGCGCGAGCGCCTGCGAGTTCACGCCCGGCGTGGGGATGTGGCCGCCCACGCGGTAGACGGCCAGCAGGCCGAGTGTGAAGAGCACTCGTTTGCGCAGGTCCGAGACCGCGAAGATGTTTTTGAGCGAATCAGCGAGCATATGTTTCGTGCCCCGCGCTACGCCAGTACCTCTGCCGTGCCCCCGGCCGCGGCGATCTTCTCCGCCGCCTTGCCGCTGAACTTGTGCGCGCGCACCGTGAACTTCTTCGAGATGTCGCCACGCGCAAGGATCTTCACGCCGCCGCTGCGTCCGACCAGTCCGTGTTCGCGGAGCAGCTCCGGCGTGACCTCGGTGCCCGCATCGAAGCGCTCGGCAATCGTGTCGAGGTTGACGACCTCGTACTCCACGCGGAACGGATTGTGGAACCCCCGCTTCGGCACGCGGCGGTGCAGCGGCATCTGGCCGCCCTCGAACCCGCGTTTGTGCTTGAAGCCGGAGCGCGATTTCGCGCCTTTGTGCCCGCGGCCGGCGGTCTTGCCGTTGCCGGAGCCCTGGCCGCGGCCGATCCGCTTCTTGGAATGCTTGGCGCCCTTGGGCGGTCGCAGATTGGATAGATTCATGACGTCATTCGCCCACTTCCACCAAGTGCCGGACTTTCAAAATCATGCCCCGCGTCTCGGGCGTATCCGGCAACTCCACCGAGTGGCCGATCCGCCGCAGGCCCATGCCCTGAACGACGTTGCCCTGGTTCCTGTTGAAGCCGATCGGGCTCCTGCGAAGCGTGATCTTCAGCTTCGCGGGCGCGTCGGCGGACTTTGCTTTCTTCGCCATATCGTGTGCCGGGCCTAAAGAGCCCGGCCTACCTCGTCGGCTTCCTTGCCGCGGAGCCTGAGTACCGAATTCGGCTCACGCAGCTCCATGAGCCCCTGGAATGTCGCGCGGACCACGTTGTGGTGATTGGCCGATCCGATCGACTTGGTCATCACGTTCATGATGCCCGCCGATTCAACGACCGCGCGCACCGCGCCGCCTGCGATGATACCGGTGCCGTCGGGCGCCGGCTTGAGCAGCACCTGCCCCGCGCCGAAGCGGCCGAGCACCGGATGCGGCACCGTCGTGCCCTTCAGCGGGACGCGGATCAGGGACTTCTTGGCAGCCTCGATCCCCTTCTTGATCGCCGAGGGCACTTCCTTCGCCTTGCCGACACCGAAGCCAACCACGCCGTGGCCGTCGCCGACGACGACCAGCGCGCTGAAGCTCAGGTTCTTGCCGCCTTTGACGACCTTGGTGACACGGCTGATGTTGACGACCGTGTCCTTCAGGTCCAACTGCGATGCGTCGATCTTTTCGCGAGATTCGATCATAAAGTTTCCAGTTACCAGCTTCCAGCTACCAGCTACCAGCTCCCAGCTCCCAGTTTCCTGCTCCGCATTTCAGGCTGTAAGCCGGAAGCTGGGAGCTGGAAGCTGGGAGCTAAAACTCGAGCCCCGCCTCGCGCGCCGCCTCGGCGACCGCCTTGATGCGGCCGTGATAGAGGAACCCGCCGCGGTCGAACACGACGCGCTTGATGCCCTTGTCGATCAGCCGCTCGGCGATGGTCTTGCCCAGCGCCTTCGCGCCCGAGATGTTGCCGCCGCGCGTGCTCTTGCTGAACACCGTCTTCAGCGTCGGCTCGGTGCTGGCCGCCGACGCGAGCGTCTGTCCGCTCATGTCGTCGATGACCTGCGCGTAGATGTGCGACACGCTGCGGAACACGCGCAGCCGCGGACGCTCGGGCGTGCCGCTGATCCGCTTCCGCTGACGGAGCGAAATCCTCTTGCGCCGATCCTTCGTTGTCTTGATCTTCATAAATCAGTTTCCAGCTTCCGGCTTCCAGCTTCCGGCTTCCAGCTTCCAGCTTCCACTTTCTGCGAGCCTCCGTGGCCTCGCTGGGAACTGGCAGCTGGGAGCCGGCAGCTATTTCGCGCCCGTCTTCCCCGCCTTCTTCTTCAAGATCTCGCCCGTGTAGCGGACGCCCTTCTGCTTGTAGGGGTCCGGCTTGCGCAGCTGCCGGATGTCGGCCGCCACCTGTCCCACGAGCTGCCGATCGATGCCCGTCACGGTGACGTGCGTCTGCTTGTCGATCGCGATGTCGATCCCGGTCGGAATCTCGAACACGACCGGGTGCGAATATCCGAGCGCGAAGTGCACCTGCTTGCCCTTCACCTCGGCGCGGTAGCCGACGCCGACGATATCGAGGTCCTTGCGGAACCCTTCGGTCACGCCACGGACGGCGTTCGCCACGAGACTGCGCGCCAGGCCGTGGAATTTGCCCAGCTCGGGATCCTCGCGAAGCGTGTTCGCCTGCAGATGGTCGCCGCTCAGTTCGAAGCCGATGCCAGGTGGCAGCGACTGGAGCAGCTTCCCCTTGGGGCCTTGCACCTCGACGGCGCCGGTCCTCACGTCGACCTTCACGCCCTTCGGGATGGGAATAAGTTTCTTACCGATTCGTGACATAACTTGTTGCCGTTACCAGTTGCCTGTTTCCAGTTGTTTCCAGTTTTCTGTTCTCCGGCTGGCCACCGGGAACTGGCGACTGGCTACCACACATTACAGAGCACTTCTCCGCCCACGCCGGCCTTCACGGCTTCGCGTCCCGTCATGACGCCGCGCGACGTCGTCAGGATGCTGGTGCCAAGGCCCGCCAGGACGTCGGGGACGTCGTCGCGGCCGAAGTAGACGCGGCGGCCCGGACGGCTGACGCGCTGGATGCCGGTGATGACGCGCTCACCGCGCGGTCCATACTTGAGGATGACGCGGAGCGTCCCCTGCACCTGGCCGTTCTTCGGCTCGACCACCTGAAAGGCCTGAATGTAGCCTTCGAGTTGCAGGATCTTCGCGATCTCGACCTTCAGCCGCGAGAGCGGCATATCGACGCGAGGATGCCGCGACTGGGTCGCGTTGCGAATCCGGGCGAGCATGTCTGCGATAGGGTCGGTCATGTTCTATAGCTCTCAGTTACCAGTTACCTGTTGCCAGTTGCCAGTTGCCAGTTGCCGGTCGCCAGAAGATGCCGTCCTGGCAACTGGAAACAGGAAACTGGCCACTGCTCTACCAGCTGCTCTTTGTCACGCCGGCAATGTCCCCTTCCAGCGCGAGCTGGCGGAAACAGAGGCGGCACAGCGCGAACTTGCGGATGTACGCGCGCGGGCGGCCGCACCGGCGGCAGCGGTTGCGCAGCCGGACCTTGAACTTCGGCGTCTTGGCTTCTTTGGCGATCTTCGCTGTGGTGGCCATATCGTCTCTTTGCTGAGGCAGACTGAAGGTCTGCGCTACGAGGTCCTGAACGGCATTCCGAGCAGCTGGAGCAGCTTGCGCGACTCCTCGTCGGTCTTCGCCGTCGTGACGACCGAGATGTTCATGCCGCGCGCCTTGTCGACCTTCATGTAGTCGATCTCCGGAAACAGCAGCTGGTCCTTCAGCCCGAGCGTGTAGTTGCCGCGGCCGTCGAAGCCGCGCTGGGACACGCCGCGAAAGTCGCGCACGCGCGGCAGCGCCACCGAAATCAGCCGGTCGAGGAACTCCCACATGCGCTCGCCACGCAGGGTGACCATCGCGCCGATGGGCATGCCCTTCCTGACCTTGAACTGCGCGATCGACTTCTTGGCGCGCGTGACCACCGGCTTCTGGCCCGTGATGCGCATCACCTCGTCGGCCCCCGTGTCCACGATCTTCGCGTTGCTCGTGGCCTCGCCGAGGCCCATGTTGACGACGACCTTTTCGATCTTCGGGATCGCCATCACGTTCTTGTAGCCGAACTCCTTCTGCAGGGCCGGCGCCACTTCCTTGCTGTATCGGTCCCTCAGGCGGCTCATTTGTCGACCACTCCCTCGCACTTGCGGCAAATGCGGACCTTGCGTCCGTCGCCGAGAATCTTCCGGCCGATGCGCGTCGCCTTCCCGCACTCGGGGCAGACGATCTGCACGTTCGAGGCGTGCAGCGGCGCCTCGCGCTCCACGAGCCCGCCCTTGATCTGCTTGCCGGGATTCGGCTTCGTGTGACGCTTGATGATGTTCACGCCTTCGACGATGACGCGGTTCTTCTCGGGCAGGACCTTCAGCACGCGCCCGCGCTTGCCGCGATCCTTGCCGGTCATCACAAGGACGTTGTCGTTTTTTCTTACCGGGGTCTGTAGTCTCGACATATATCGCCTCGCTAGAGGACCTCCGGAGCGAGCGAAATGATCTTCATGAACCGGCGTTCGCGCAGTTCGCGGGCCACCGGCCCGAATACGCGCGTGCCGATCGGTTCGTTCTGATCGTTGACGAGCACCGCCGCATTCCGATCGAAGCGGATGTAACTGCCGTCCTTGCGGCGCTGCTCCTTGACCGTGCGGACGATCACCGCCTTGACGACGCTCCCCTTCTTCACGTTCGACTCCGGCGTCGCTTCCTTCACCGACGCCGTCACGATGTCGCCCAACCGCGCGTAGCGGCCGGTCGACCCGCCGATCGGGTTGATGACGGCGATTTTCCTCGCGCCGGAGTTGTCCGCGACGTCGAGGATAGAACGCATCTGAATCATGGCTGTTCTCCCCCAATCGCCAATCGCCAATCGCCAATCCGTGAATCGGCAACCGCCAATCGGCAATCGGCAATCGCTAGATCTCCTTGGCCCTCTCGACGATCGACGTCACCACCCAGCGCTTGCGCGCGCTGAGCGGCCGCGTTTCGGTGATGGCGACCGTGTCCCCCACCTTCGCCTCGTTCTTCTCGTCGTGCGCCAGGAACGTCGACGTGCGCTTCGAGGTCTTCCCGTAGAGCGGGTCCCGGATCTGCCGCTCGATGGCGACCTTGACGGTCTTGTTCATCTTGTCGCTGACGACGACGCCAGTGACGATTGCCTTGGTTGCCATCGCTTACACTGTCTCCTTCTCGCGCAGCACGGTCTTCACCCGCGCCAGGTCGCGGCGCAGCGTCTTCGCCTTGGTGGCCGCTTCGAGCTGGCCCATCGACTTCTGGATCCGCAGGCGGAACAGCTGGTCGTCGAGATCCTTCTCGCGCTGCCTGAGCTCGTCGGCCCCCAGATCGCGGAACTCCCCGATCTTCATGACACTCTCTCCTCCGCAAACCGCGTCGCGAACCGGGTCCGGATGGGCAGCTTCGCCGCCGCGAGCCGCAGCGCTTCGCGCGCTTCCGTCTCGGTGACACCTTCCATCTCGAACATGATCCGGCCGGGGCGGACGACGCATACCCACTGTTCGGGCGCGCCCTTGCCCTTGCCCATGCGCGTCTCCTGCGGTTTCTTGGTAATCGGCTTGTCCGGGAACACGCGGACCCAGATCTTGCCGCCGCGCTTGATGAACCGGGTCATCGCGACGCGTGCCGCCTCGATCTGCCGGTCGGTGAGCCAGCACGGCTCGAGCGCCTTGAGCCCGTAGTTGCCGAACGAGATGTCCGACCCCCGCCAGGCCTTGCCCGCCATCCGGCCGCGCTGCTGCTTCCGGTACTTGACCTTCTTCGGCATCAACATGGTGGTTACCCTTGCAATTCGTGAATTCGTGACTTGGTGATTTCGTGAATTGGTTCAATTCACCAACTCACGAACCCACCAATTCACCAATTACGCTTACGCGCGCCCTCCTGCGCCAGCCCGGCGAGGCGTCCGATAGTCTTCCTCGCGGCCAATCCGCGGCGCCAGGCGCTCTCCCTTGTATAACCAGACCTTCACGCCGATGGCCCCATAGGTCGTGAACGCCTGCGCGAAGCCGTAGTCGATGTCGGCGCGCAGGGTCTGCAGCGGCAGCTGGCCGTGCAGGTACCACTCCGACCGCGCGATCTCGGCGCCGTTCAGGCGGCCCGACACGCGGACCTTGATGCCGCGCGCGCCGAAGCGCAGCGCGGATTCGACGGCCTTGCGCATCGCGCGGCGGAACGCCACGCGCTTCTCGAGCTGCA
>WNGL01013665.1_pt1 | contig 10344 bp, 7 predicted proteins | sample 5400591 | NCBI WGS metagenome assembly WNGL01 (sample SAMN13153377, study PRJNA577476) | soil metagenome | isolation source: 80 cm soil or saprolite under Garry oak tree replicate 1 | place: USA:California | collected 2016-06-15 | reverse complement strand
CAAGCACGGTGGTGATCACGCGGTCGGGCGTGGCGGGGTCGGTGAGGTCGGCTTGGACAGCGGTTCCGCGGGCGCCGGGACCGGCGTCGACCGGGTCGCGGTCGACGCCGATGACGACGGCTCCCTCCTGGGTGAGCAGGCGGGCGGTGGCTTGCCCGATGCCTGAGGCGGCACCGGTGACGACGATGATCTTGTCGGTCAGGGATAGGTCCATGGTGTTCTCCTAGCAGGGTGAGGTGTGCGGTGCGGGCGGCTCGCCGCAGCGCGTGAACGGGAAAGAATCTGAGGTCAGCGGGGCGCCAGCCGGGGCAGCATGAGGTCCCGGGCGGTGGTTGCGAGGGCGATCGCGAGGGCGGCCGCGGCGCCGCGGCCGGGGCTGACGGGCCGGCCACGGCCCAGGCGGGCGATCTGCTGCTGATGCCAGGCGCTGTTGAGCAGGTCGTCGATGGTCTTGTGGCCGATGGTCTTCGGCACCACCAGGCTCTGGTCGGCGGTCCCGTCCAGCAGGCGCCGCGGCAGGTCCGGCTCGTAGGTGATGGGGCGGGCCAGGCCGACGATATCGACCGCACCGCTGTCCAGCGCGTCGTTCATGCTCTGCCGGGTGCGGAATCCGCCGGTCAGCATCAGCGGCACCGACACCTGCCGGGCGAAGCGCTCCGCGAACTCGAGGAAGTACGCCTCACGCGCGCGGGTCGACTCCCGCTGCGGCCTGCCCGTGACCATGGCGGGGCTCTCGTAGGTCCCGCCGGAGATCTCCAGCAGGTCGATGCCTTCCTGCTCCAGGGCCCGGGCGACGGCCAGGGAGTCGTCAGAGTCGAACCCGCCGCGCTGGAAGTCGGCGGAATTCAGCTTGACCGCGATCAGGAACACCTCCGAGGTGGCCGCCCGGATCTCCCGCACCGTCTCGATGAGCAGCCGCATCCGGTTCTCAAGCGAACCGCCCCAGCGGTCAGTGCGGTGGTTGACCAGCGGCGACAGGAACTGGTTGAACAGGTAGCCGTGCGCGGCGTGGATCTCTACGCCGTGGAAGCCGGCGTCGGCGGCGACCCGGGCGGCCCGGGTGAAGCGGCCGATGAGCGCGGTGATCTCCGCGTCGGACAGGGCGCGTGGTGCCCGGAAGAACCCTTTGCCGCCCACGGCGAGGGTCGTCTTCGATGACCACGTTGCGCGGTGCTTCGAGCGCCGCGCCGTCAACCATGACGTTGCCGCTGATCAGCAACCCGGTGCCCGAGAGCGCCAGGGCCCGGTACGCGGCGATGAGCTGGTTCGTCGGTGCCCCGCGGCGGTCCGCGAGGTGCTCGCTGGTCGCGGCCTTGGCCAGGCGGTTCGGCAGGGTGGTACCGCAGCGCAGGGTAATCGGGTTCGACAGCGCATTGCGCCGATCTCCCCCTCGGTTCTCACTCATGCGACGTCCCACCCGTCCCCGTGGTGATCGCAGACGGCCGCTTCATCGACTCCGCCGTCACGTCGACCGAGATAGAGCGTCGCGGTCAGCGCGGCCCCGGTCTGCGGGGCGGTGGCGCTGAGCGGAACCAGGTCTTCCTGGATGCGCGGATCCAGCGACCGCGCATCGGGCCAGTCGATCTCGACCAGGTTGCCGGCCGGGTCGCGCACGTACATCTGCACCGCTCCGTCGGGCAGTTCGTACATCTTGGAGAAGAACGCGCTCTCGTCGTGCAGCTTGCGCTCACGCGCGGTCCAGTAGACGGCCGCGAAGTCGTCGACGTTCAGCGCGATGTGGTGAAACAGCGGCGCCTGCGCATCCGGGCGGACGACGAGATGCAACTGCTGCGTGCCCAGACGCAGCCACTGCACGGGGAAGGCAAAGTTCGGGGTCGGGATGCGCCGCATCCCGAACAGGTCCTGGTAGAACGCCACGGACGCGTCGAGGTCGTTCGCGTGAACACTTACGTGGTTGATCGATGTCGCTGTCATGTCCCCACTGTCGCCCGCGGTGCCATATATTGCAAAGACGCAAAATCGCGAAACACGATAGGAAATCCCTATAGCAGTCAGGGGCCGGGATTGAACCTGCGACAGCTGCACTACTTCCTGGCGGTCGCCGACGAGGGCTCGTTTACGCGCGCGGCCGAGCGGCTCTTCGTCGCCCAGCCATCGCTGTCCCAGCAGATCAAGAGCCTTGAGCAGGAACTGGGCGGTCCCCTGCTGGAACGGCTGCCCAAGGGCGTCCGGCTCACCGCCGCGGGCAAGGCGTTCGCGACCGAGGCGCGCGGCGCCGTTACGCACGCCGCGGGCGCCCGGCGCAACGCCCGCGCCGTGCTGGGGCTCGAGGCCGGTGAACTGGAGGTGGCCACAGTGACCTCGGTCGCATTCGGGGTGCTGCCGTCAGCGTTCAGAACGTGGCACGAGCGATATCCCGGCACCACGATCGCGCTTCGCGAGTACACCCACCGCAGCGCCCTCGACGATGCCGTCCGCCTGGGTGTCGGCGACATCGCCGTCGGACCCAGCCCCTCGCACTGGCGCGGCCCCGTCGTTGACCTGGGATGGGAGGAATTCGTCGTCGTGCTTCCGGCGTCGGACCCGCTGGCGGAAGCGAGCCGCCCGGTGCCGCTCGAAGACCTCGCCGATCGTGACTGGGTGCTCTTCGGACCAGACCACGGCCTTTCGGCGCTGATCCTCGACGTGTGCGCGGGCGCGGGGTTCACTCCCCGCCGGACCGTGCAAACCGCTCAGGTAGCGGCGGCAGGCCCGCTGGCCGCCGCGGGCCTCGGCGTCACGATCATCCCCAGCAACGTGGTCCCGCAAGGCCTCGACGCCACCATCCGCAGTCTGGAGCCCCCGCTCGTACGCCAGCTCGTCGCCTTCACCCGGCAGGACTGGCCGCCTCTGGCCGAAGCGTTCCTCCGGGCCCTGCAGGCACAGTCGTGGAGGCCCAGACCGGGTACCGCCACGATCATCCCCTAGCCGCGCTTTCACGAACAGGCTCGCGGTCAGATGCCATCCCTGACGAGCGCGTGGAGCATCTTGCGCATCGGTTCATTGGCTGGGTGGCGCGCTCTGCGCGCCTAGACTGCTCCGCCGCCCGGTGCCGGAGGTAGGACCGAGGCGCCGAGACTGCTACCGGCCGTTTCTCCCTGGCCGTGGTGCAGGACATGACCGAAGTCCGCAGTCTCGCCGACGTTGACGCCGCCCGCACATCTCCCAGTAGGGCCGCGTAAAACGCGGCCCTCTTTTTTGTTTTCTGGTCGAACGTAAGTGACGGAGGTCCTGGTGGGGTGGTGACGTCTGGCCGTGACGGGGGCGGGGCCGGGGGCGGCAGGCTCGCTGGTATCAGCTCAGTCAAGCGGGCCGGGTAGCCCGGGTCCCGCGTGTTTGAAGGAGGCATTACGATGCGCAGCAATTCTCGTCTTACCGCCATCGCGGGGTTCGCCATGGCGGCGGTCCTGCTGGTGGCCGGGGGGCTGCTGCTGTGGGGGTCGGCCTACGTGCACAACACCGTGCAGGGCCAGCTGTCCGCGCAGCAGATCTACTTCCCGCCTAGGGCCGCGTTCGCTCATCCCCAGGCGGGCGGCGAGATCACCCCGTCGATGATCCCGTCGGTGTCGCAGTACGCCGGGCAGCAGCTGGTGACCGGTCAGCAGGCCCAGGCCTACGCTGATGGCTTCATCGCGGTGCACATCACCAACATGACCGGCGGCAAGACCTACGCGCAGCTGTCCTCGGCGGCGCTGGCGAACCCGAAGGACACCAAGCTGGCCGCCCAGGTCGCCACCGTGTTCAAGGGCGAGACGCTGCGCAGCATGCTGCTGAACGCGTTCGGCTGGTGGAAGGTCTCCCAGATCACCTACATCGCCTCGATCGTGTCCTTCGCCCTGGGCGGCCTGGTCCTGCTGGGCTCGCTGTCCGGGCTGACCCTGGGCCGCCGCCCCGAGATCACCCACGAGGCCATCCCCGCCGCAGGCCCCGCGGACGTCAAGACCGCATGACCCCGGTCCGCACCCGTAACCACAGCACAGCCGGCCACCCCCGGCCAGCGCCCGCCCCGGACGCCGGCCGGGGGTAATCCGGCCACAAGAATCAGTGAGGAAGTAAGCATGATGGACTAGGTCTGCAGCCCTAGCTTGCTATCCCGACATCGTTAGTGCGAACTTTCCAGGCGACCTGTGGTTCCCACGCACCGTGCACGATCAGCTGGATGTCCGGAAGCTCGGCAGGCGCGACCAGTCAAGTTTGTTCACTGAGACGCCGAAATCCCAGAGCTCCAGCGTCACTTCCCTGAAGATGCCCGAGTCTCCCGACTCGTCCGCCGGACCCGGTAGCATGTGCTGTTTCAGTCCGTCCTTGAACACGCCGTCATAGCCGGGATGCGATCCGGAGACCATCAGCTGGATGGCGAACACAGACGCAGCGACGAACTCGCCAATGTTGCCCGGCGCGCATGGCCGTCCGATGAGCTGCGCGATCGCCAAGTCAGCATGGTTCTTGGTCCAGCGGTGCTGTGACCCTACGCTAGCGGTCGATTGGCGGCGATCCAGCGCTGGAGGAGCGAACTGCGCAGTCGGGAGGTCGTGTGCAGCGGCATGAAGGGCTCCGCGTCGCCACGGCTGAGCCTGTCGAGGTCCCTTATGGGGAGCGACTGCAGCTCCTGCGCTTCCCATGCGTCCAGGGGTCCCGACCGCCAGCTTTCTTGAATCTGGGCGGCAGTCAGATCCGGTTGCAGGAGCATGATCATGGCCACGTTCAGCAGGTCCAGCTGCAGGACTGCGGAGAGCGCCACCACCTGGTCAGGCGTGAGATCTCCGCCGAATTCTTCGCGAAAGCCCCGGCATGCGGCATTCGTGAACGGGTCGGCCTCTTCGTTGAAGTCATGCTCGTTGAGCTGCTCTTCGAAACTGACCGACCAATGGGCAGGAGCATAATGGGCGCGGGCGCTCCGCTTGGCGAGGAGCAGATGATCATCGGACGTCAGTACGATGCCATGGACGACCGCGATGGTGGGCAGCGCGGTGGAGCCCAGCGGCACGGGTTCGATCCAGGTACCGTCACGGGCGTGCCGCACGAGGCCAGGATCGCGCTGGAGTGCCCCGATGAACCGGTTGGTGAGGTTCCAGGTCGTCGGGGCCAGCGTGATGTACACAAAGTGATCTGAGTCGTAGCTCAGTTGGGTAAATCGGAACTTGGCCTCGAGTTCGGGGCCTGTCTCGATATCAAGGTTCTCCGCAGCTGCTTCGATCGCCCGATCCGCCGGTATGCTGCTGTCGACCGTTACCCGGAGCCTCACCGACGGCCTGAGGGACCATGGCGGCACGACCTCGATTGCCTGCGCTTCGGTTAGCCATCCGTCCTCCCCGTGCATCCTGGCGAGGGCAAGTTCGGTCAGGCGGCGCCCGATGGTGAGCGCATCGCGGTGGCGGGCGATCCTGGCAGCATGCAGCAGAACGAACCTGAAGGCTTGACGACGCTGGGCTTCAGCGACCTGCTGCAACTGGTGATCCAGGGATCGGAGGCATGCCTCTCGTACGTCAGCCGGAAGGACATCCCTGGTCAGCTGATCGAGGAGTGCGTCACGTGCCATTGGCACATCAAAGCACCCCAGAGCGGTCGCGGCTGGCTCTCCGACAAAGGTATGCGCGTGCCGAAGACAGTCCTTCAGGGCCTGGCACACTGCGGGACTGAACGATCGCCGGCCCTTAGCCGCCCGCTCGTAGACGTATTCGGCGTAGTCCCGGACGACTTTCCAATCCGAATAGTTTCCCCTCGCGTCCTGCAGCGCCAAGCCGTAGAGGATCTCTTTCTCCGTCTGCTCGGGGAGAGCCCGCCCATCCTGTTCGTAAAGTGCCTCATATGCACGCCGACGTGTCACCGGGTCGATGTCGGGATCTTGGATGATGCGCTCAAGCAACTGGATGATCGAACGGTCACGTGAGAAATTCCGCAGGCTTTCTGCGACATACTGAAGGCTGGGAAGATCGCGGCGGTCTTTCAGCTCGTCGTCACCCAGGCTAATCAAGATATCTCGCACCTCGTCAGCCTGATACATTGCGAGTGCTTCGATGAAACGGGCCTTGTTGTGCGGCCACTTTTTCAGCCCAGCAACCAGTACGGGGACAGCGTGCTGTGATCCGACGGCTTGCAGCCCGGCAAGACCGGAGAATGCCGAGGCGACGCTTGGGGCTGCCTCGGCGGTCAGGCACGGCTCATCGCCGATGCAGCTTGCCCGCCGGTGAACGTCTTCCGCGCGCCCCGGCCTCAGTGAGGCGGCCGGTCGTCCTCCCAGCGCCTCAATCACCAGGGGAAACAGGATCGTCATCCTGTCGCGGAGTACATAGGTCACTGCCCAGGCGCGCGCCATGAAGAGATCCCCGAACTTCTTATGATCAAGAATATTCAGGAACTCCTCAAAAAGAATGCGCAGGAGACTCTCATTTTCGTAGTGATCCGTGAGGCTCACCAGCATGGCTATCACCGACCATCCGGCCTCATTCTCGCAGCGCGAGCAAACATCGCGGGCGGCGTCCTGCCAGTTAGCCGAACGGTAGATGACGTTTGCCATTGAGAAGCAATCGAGCAGGTCGTGGGTAAGCCGCAGTGTGGAAGCTGGGGACGTATCGGGTAGCGCCGACGGGGCGCGCTCAAGAACGATGCGGTCGTGTCTGAGCTCAGCCAGCGCCTGCCGGAAATTATCGGGTCGAAGGCCAGAAGCCTCCTCTACGTCAGGACGCTCGATCTCATACGACAACTGGCGTACCTGTAGACGAGCCAGAACGTGAACAATCTCCTCCTTGCGCCGTCCGAGCGACGTTGGCCTGGACCCGCTCTCCTGCTGCACTTCTCGGAAAACTCGCTGGAAAAATTCGATAGAGGTCTTGGGGATGTTCGGCCATACCGCCTTCCTGCGGATAGCCAGGTCCAGGAAGAATGGAATTCTCAGCAATGAGTTCTGAGCCGTCTCGAGCGGCATCCCATGAGCGTACAGGATGGCTGCAAGCCGACTGTCGTCTATTTCCTCCACGTGCTCGATAGAAAAAGGCAGGTCGCTCCGGTAGGTCACATCCCATACGTCATCACGGCATGTGATGACGAGTTGGGCGCAACTCGCCGATGACAGCAAGGTGAGCAGTTCAATGATCCGCGCATGCTTGGGGTCATCGGCCAGACGGATCTGGTCGAGGCCGTCGACGAGGAAGATTACTGTTTTCTGCTGGCTCTCATGGAGAACGTCCAGGTGACCTGCAATGTCATCACCACTACGTGCTCCCAGCTTACGGGCAAGAGGGTAGATGCCCCTGGCCATCATGTCAGCATCGACAATGATCGGACAGACATTAGGATCATCAAGTCTTTGACGGAGGAAGTGCGCCGCGATAACGGACTTACCATGACCAGCTGGTGCCGCGATTACCAGGGGCACGGAGGTGGCGAACATGCCCTCCCAGACGTTTTCCCAGAAAGACGAGGACGGATATCTGGCGTTAACCCAGGAAAGCGACCGCCGTCGATACTCCTCTAGATTGCGCAGCGCACGATAGATAAGGGCGCGCCGGAGGTCATGCTCGAGCAGATCCAGTTCAGTACAGGAGTCCCGGTCTCTAGCTGCGAGAATTACCTGGGTGTCGCTCTCCCCTAATAGGAAGGCCGCAGCTCCCCTGTCGAATTCGACGGGAATGATCTCCATGCCGTGTTCCCGTGCCTCACTTATCTCGGCCAGGATATTATGGGGACTTTGGACGGCCTCCTCGGTCGCAAGCAGGACCAGGTACTCTGATTCAGCGAGCGCGCTGTGAATCTGTTTCTCCCAGAGAGACCCGCCGGGGATGCTCTCCCGGTCCACGAACACTGCGCCCGCGTACCCGAGCCGGGCTTGGAGGATCTCTACCAATTGATTGCAGAGACCAACGGCCCTTCGGCTATAACTGATGAAGATTTCGTAAGGCATCCAGCCCCCCAGCACCCTCGCGCTATTATCCCTAGCATGCCGGTCCGCATGGCCTACGGCAAGCCACACCTTGGATCCGTAAGCCCACGGTCTAACCGGAGGGCCCCCAGAGGTGGCGATCGCAGGCGGCGAATAAAATAGCCTGGTCAGTCCGAAGGCCGTGGCCGCCCACGCCGATCATGACGCGCCAGATCAACCTATTCCGCACAGCCCAGCTGACGGACGCCGAAACTTCCGCAACCGCTCCGAACGGCGGATCTAGCGCGCGTTTTCGGCCTGTCCCCGTCTGCAGGGGCGTATGTACACCACGATCAGCACTAGCGCGTCGGAGCCTGAGCGCGGGCGCAACCTGGGCCCGGCAGCTCCACCTGCACGGACTGCGCTGCGGCGAGGGCGGAGTCCAGCCGTGCGTGCTGCCGCGACAGCGCCTCATGCGCCGCAATTCTCGCTGCGGCGATTCATCCGCCGGTGAGTAAGTGCGCCGGTTCAGCTAGAGGCGGTGGCGGCCGCGTCACTGTTGGCGTCGCGGAGCGCGCGGACATAGCCCGCGCGCTCGTAAGCGGCCTGGTTAGCGCCGGCGGGTCCGGCGAGCAGTCCGCGCATGTCGGCGACCGAGGCGTATCCCTTGCGGGTCATCCACGCTGATAGGCCGTCAAGCAGTACCGCCGCATGCCCAGGTCCGTGCCGGATCAGCGCGGACGCGGTCATCACGACATCGGCGCCTGCCAGGAGGTACTTGACCACGTCGGCTGGTCCCTCGACGCCGGTGGTCGCAGCGAGTGAGGCGTGGACCTGCCCGCGCAGGATGGAGATCCAGGTCCGCGGCAGCCTGGCCTCGGCCGGGCTGGATAGGTCCACTGCGGGCACCACCGCGAGGGTCTCCGGGTCGATGTCGGGCTGCAGGAACCGGTTGAAGAGCACCAGGCCGTCCGCGCCGGCCTCGTCTAGCCGCAGCGCGATCTCGCCGGTCGAGCTGAAGTGCGGGCTCAGCTTGACCGCCACCGGCACGGTCACCGCGTCTTTGACCCGGTGCAGGATGTCGATGTGCCGTTCCTCGACCTCCCGCCCGGTAATGCGAGGGTCGCCAGGTATGTAGTAGATGTTCAACTCGATGGCCGCGGCGCCCGCGTCTTGGATTGCGCGGGCATAGCTGGTCCAGCCGCCGGGCGTCACGCCGTTGAGGCTGCCGATCACCGGCACGTCCACGGCCGCGGCGGCGCGCTCGAGCAGGCTCAGGTAACGGCTCGGCCCAGGATCGGAGTCGGCGCCGGAGGGGAAGTAGGATAGCGATTCGGCGAAGCTGTCGGTGCCGGCGTCGGCAAGCCGCGCGTTGCGTTCCGCTTCCTGGCGCAGCTGCTCCTCGAACAGGGAGTAGAGCACGACCGCGCCGACACCGGCGTCGGCGAGCCGCCGCACGCCGTCGAGGGTGTTCGAGAGGGGGGACGCGGAGGCGACGAGCGGGTTCCGCAGCGCCAGGCCCAGGTAGCGGGTCGAAAGGTCCATCAGCTTTCCTTCCGCGCATCAGCCGGGAACTGGTGCGCGCCGCGGGTCGCCATCTCCTCGTAGGTGTCCCAGCGCTGGTCGACTGCTTCCTGGGCCAGGACGCCCAGCCGTTCGGCCTCAGCCGGGTGGGCGTTGCTGAGCGTACGGTACCGGAGCTCCCGCTGGGTGTAGTCGGCCAGCGCGATGCGCGGCCGCGGTGAGTCGAGCAGGAACGGGTTTCCGCCGGCCGCGCGCACCATCGGGTCGTACCTGACCAGCGGCCAGTAGCCGCTGGCCACGGCGCGATACTGCTGGCCGAGCCCGTCTCGCATCTCGATACCATGCGCGATGCAGTGGCTGTAGGCGATGATCAGGGACGGCCCGTCGTAGGCTTCCGCCTCGCGGAAGGCTCGCAGGGTCTGCTGCGGGTCGGCGCCCATCGCCACCCGGGCGACGTACACGTAGCCGTAGGCGATCGCCTGCAGCGCGAGATCCTTCTTCGGCATGGTCTTGCCGGCCGCGGCGAATTTGGCGACGGCGCCGAGCGGCGTCGCCTTAGAGGACTGGCCGCCGGTGTTGGAGTAGACCTCGGTGTCGAGCACCAGCACGTTCACGTTGCGCCCGCTGGCCAGGACGTGGTCGAGCCCGCCGGACCCGATGTCATAGGCCCAGCCGTCCCCGCCCACGATCCACACGCTACGCCGGAGCAGGTGATCGACCACGCTGCGCAGGTCGGCGGCGGGCCCCTGGTCCAGCTCGCCGAGTCGCCGTTTCAGCTCGGTGATCCGGTCGTGCTGCGCGCGCAGTTCTGACTCGCGGAGCTGGGGCGCGGCGAGGATCTCGTCCGCCAGTTCGGCGCCGATCGCGTCCCGCAGCTCGGCCAGCCGCTGCCGGGCCAGCTCGGCGTGCCCGTCGGCCGTCAGCCGGAACCCGAGGCCGAACTCGGCGTTGTCCTCGAACAG
>WNGL01039147.1_pt2 | contig 10346 bp, 6 predicted proteins | sample 5400591 | NCBI WGS metagenome assembly WNGL01 (sample SAMN13153377, study PRJNA577476) | soil metagenome | isolation source: 80 cm soil or saprolite under Garry oak tree replicate 1 | place: USA:California | collected 2016-06-15 | reverse complement strand
CCGATCGTGGCCAACGCCGAGGGCAAATCCAAGCAGCCGGTGATGAATGACATCCTGATCCCCGGCGAGGAATGGCAGGTCGTCGGCGAAGGTTTTGGATTTACCGAGGGTCCGGCCGCCAACGCCCAGGGCGAAGTTTTTTTCACCGACATCCCGAAGAATCGCATCCACAAAATCGGTCTCGACGGCAAGGTCACCGTCTTCGCGGAAAACACCAGCGGCGCGAATGGGTTGATGTTCGGCCCCGACCGCAAGCTCTACGCCTGCGCGAACGGCAAAAGGCAGATCACTACCTACGATGACGCCGGCAAGGAAACCGTGTTCGCCGAGGACCTCGGATCCAACGACCTGTGCCTGGCGAACAACGGCAACCTTTACGTGACCGATCCGGGCCACCAACGAGTCTGGCTCATCACCAAGGAGAAAGAAAAGAAAGTCGTTGACGAAGGGATCAAGTTCCCGAACGGTGTCCGCCTCACCCCCGACCAAAGCCTGCTGGTCGTCGATGACACGCAAGGCCAGTTTGTGTACTCCTTCCAAATTCAGCCCGATGGCAGTCTTACCAACAAACAAAGATACTTTCACCTCCATCTCGCGGATGGCAGCACGCAGAGCGCGGCCGACGGCATGACCTACGACACGCAAGGCCGCCTCTACGTGGCTACGGAGCTGGGACTCCAATTCTGCGACCAGGCCGGGCGAGTCAACGGCATCATCGCCAAGCCGCAAAACAAATGGCTGGCGAACGTCGTCTTCGGCGGCCCGAAGTTCGACACGCTTTTCGTGACGTGCAGCGACAAGGTCTATAAGCGGAAAACCAGGGCCGAAGGCGTGCTGAGCTTCCGCGACCCAATCAAGCCGCCCGCACCCAGGCTTTGATTTGGGGCGATTCAAAGGCCGCTGGCGCAAAAGGCAGCGCACAGCGCGCACCTACCAATGTTGGTTCAGAGGTTCTGGCCGCCCTCACCCCGGCCCTCTCCCCCAGGAGAGGGTGAACAAGGCGACGCGCCTCGACGTTTCCATCACGGCTGGCGCTTTTGTGACGGCGCGCTCTGGAGAATAGTCTTGCAAAGCGAGGGCATTTCGGCTATGCACGGGGCATTAATGCCGCGACAATGCGGGCTCTTCCACAGGGAAGGAGCTAAAGGCAATGAAAGCTTCTCCAGACCGTCCGAGTTCGATGACGAAAATGAACCGCTCTCGAAGGAGACCAACTCTCGCGCCGCTCGTTTGCCTGGCCGCCCATTTCCTCTTGGCGGGAAGCACATCTGCTCAAGCCCCAAGTTTCGAGTGGGCGCGGATGGCGGACAGTCCTTGGGGCACGACGCCAAATGGCATCGCGACAGATAGTGCCGGGAACGTTTACCTTGCGGGCAAGTTCCGCGGATCGTTGACCCTGTGTACCAATTCTCCGAGCCTGTCTGGAATCGACAGCCAGTTCTTCGTCGCCAAGCTGGACAGTGCGGGCAATTGCCTATGGCTGCAAGCGGGCGCCGTGACCGGCTCGAGCCCCATTTTCGGATACTCTGGGGCCCTGGAGCTGGGTCAATCTGTGGCAGTGGACCCGCAAGGCGCCTGTTACCTGGCTGGCACGTTCAACGGGAGGATTGACTTCGGCACGACGAACTTCAGTTCGATTTCCTCAAACGTTTGGGCAACCTTCATCGCGAAGTACTCGCCTGGCGGGACAGTGGCTTGGGCGATCAAGATTGGCGACTTTGGCGGCTATAACTCTGGGATTGCGGCAGGCGATGACGGAAGCGTTCATGTCGTCGGATTGTTCGATGGAACAGTGCCCTTCGGAAGCACCAACCTGCTCAGCGCTGGCCAAGCCGACATGTTCCACGCGAAGTACGATACGAGCGGAAAACTGATCTGGGTGAGGACGGCTGGCGGCATGGATTCTGAAGCCGGCGACGCCGTAGCCGTTGATAGCCAGGGAAACAGTTTCATGGCCGGCTTTTTTCAGGGCCCGGTCCGGTTCGGAAGCACGGTGTTGAACGGGCATCCCCTAAATGGAGTTGGGGGATACTTTATAGGCTCCCCGTGTGTAGTGAAGTACGACCCGGCTGGAAACATCGTTTGGGCGGCCCAACTATCCGACGGCTTGGACGCTGGCGTGGCTAATGCGGTTTCGACTGACACTGCGGGCAACTGCTACGTCACCGGTTGGCTCTTTGCGCTCAGCAGTGCCGTGGTAACGGCGACCAACGCTCGAATATTTGTGGCGAAGTACGATGCGCCAGGGAACCATCTCTGGACCAGGCAGGTCGGCGGCGGTTCTCCGGGAGACCAAGAACAGGCAGGTCTGGGCGTCGCTACGGATACGAAAGGCCATTGTTATGTGATAGGCACTTACAACGGTTCAGCCGATTTTGGCATCACCAACCTCGTCAGTCCAGGAGTCAGGGACTCTTTTATCGCCAAGTACGATCCGCAGGGTCAGCTGGCTTGGGCGGTGAGCCTTGCTCAAGTGGCCGTCAATGAGGGATCAGCCATCGCGTTGGCGGCGGACGGAAGCGTCTATGCCGCGGCCTACTTCTGCAGCGCTGCGTTCAATCGGCCATGTAATATTTGGAACGGAACCGGACCGACGACCTCGATCGCGAAACTCACATCGACGTTTGCTGGGCCGCCAGCAATCACGATTCAGCCGCTAAGCCAGAATGCCATTGCCGGGACGGACGTGAAGTTCGGCGTTACCGCCACCGGCACGGCCCCGTTGCGCTACCAGTGGCAATTTAACGGCAGGAACTTCACGGCGGCTACCAACACCATGCTCGTGATCAGCAATGCCCAGCCGCGCAACGCCGGCGACTACACCGTGGTGGTGGCCAATGACTATGGCTCGGTGACGAGCGCCGTAGCGACCTTGACGGTCAATTTTACCCTGACGGTGAGTGTTAATGGCACCGGAACCGTGACTCGGAGTCCAGACCTCGCCAATTACCCGCCCAATTCCGTGGTGACTTTGACGGCGGTGCCCACCGCCGGCTATGCGTTCGATTCCTGGTCGGGAGACGCCAGCGGGAGAAGGAACCCGCTGGCCGTTACGATGAGCAGCAACCTAACGATCACGGCCAATTTCGTTTCGACGGCTCTGGCGATCACGGTTCAAGGTCCCGGCTCGGTCACCAAATCCCCGGACGAGCCGTTCTACAACGTGGGCGATCAAGTGACGTTGACGGCGACTACGTCCGCACGCTGGTACGCGTTCAATCACTGGGGTGACGGGGGCACGAACAATCCCCGCCTTATCTTCATCGGGGCGAACAACAACTATACCGCGATCTTCTCGCCCACGACCGCCGTGGAGACCCTTACGTTCGGCAGTGTCTCGCGCACGGCGCCGGTGGGGATGCCGGCGATTTTCGTGGATGGAAACTTCGAGGTGACGAACAGCGTGACCCGCCAAGGCCGCGCCCAGATCACGATGCAAACCAGTTTTCCGAATGGGACGATTTTTTATACTTTGGATGGTTCGCCGCCGACGTTCGTTGCGAATCTCTACGCAGGCCCATTCGAATTGCGGCGCTCGGCGACGATCCGCGCCGCGGCCTGGAACGCATTCTTCTCGAGGTTCTGGGAGGCCGACACGTTAACCGTGGTTATTCAACCGGTGTATTCGCTGACGTCGTTAACGCCGGGCGGAGGCAGCATCGTGCTCAGTCCAACGAATGGACCGTACCTGAGCAACACAATAGTCATGCTCTCTGCAACACCAGCGTCCGGCTGGAGTTTTTTGCAATGGCTCGGTGACGCGAGCGGGACTAATCCGATCACCCGCGTTGTAATGACTAGAGACAAGTGCGTGGAAGCGGTCTTTGGCACAACGCTCAACACGGTGGTGGCGGGCAACGGTTCGGTTGCGCTGAACCCCAACACGGCGCTTTATCCCTATGGAACTGCGGTCACGCTCACGGCTGTACCGCAAGCGGGCAACTTTTTCGGGGTTTGGGGCGACGCGGTCAGCAGCACCAATAATCCGTTGCGTTTCGTCGTGACGAACGGGAAGCGAACGATCTCCGCCGCGTTCGCGCCGTTGGACGTTGGCCAGTTTGCGCTGACGGTGATGACGAGCGGCAGCGGGCAAGCCGCTGTCAATCCACATGCCAACCGATATAGCAGCGGCCAGGGCGTCACGCTCAAGGCCGCGCCCGACGTGGGCCAGGATTTCCTCGGCTGGAGCGGCGATGGCACTGGCACGCTGACGAATCTGTTCGTCGTGATGGATCAGAGTCGCGTCGTCACGGCGAATTTCACGCGGCGCCCGCGGCTGTCGCTCGGTCCCTGCCTGGGCGGCCTGTCTGAGGACGGTTTTCAACTGACGCTCAATGGCGAGTACGGCGCGCGCTACGAGATCGACGGATCGACCACCCTCACGGACTGGACAGCGCTGGCGACGGTGACGAATCTTTTTGGCACGGTGCAGTTCAGAGATCAGACGGGGACTAATTCGCCTTACCGCTTCTACCGCGCGATTCTGTTGCCCTGAACAGTTCCCTCGGAGCAACTGTCACCCGCGCTTTCACGGGACAGCGCCGATTCAAGGAGACGTAGCCGCCGAGGTAACGAGGCGGACTTTGCCATCAAACCCATTCCGCCTCGTCACCTCAGCGGCTACGGCGCTCGCGCCGGTTCCTGAAGCAACCCTCTCGCCGAGCATTCCCCCCTGTTCACGCTTGTCGAAGTGGATTTTTTGGTTTATAGGAAGGCTGAACCAGCATGCGCGACCGGCCAACCACACGCCCGGCAGGGGCTTCGACTATTCGCTTTTCAAGGGCGTTCATGTTCCTGGCGCTTTATTCGGTTTTGTCCTGGGCGGCTCGAGCGCAAGAGCCAGCGATCACCTGGGTGAATCCCGCCGGAGGGGCCGGGGAGGATTTCGGCTGGTCCGCGGCGGGGGGCTGAAGATATTCGTCGCCCGCTACACGACGAGTGGAGATTTTGTCTGGGTGAGGCAGGCCGGAGGATCGACGAACGATGACTCCCGCGGGATTGTGGCCGACGCGAATGGCAACGTCTATGTGACCGGGAATTTCACCGGGCCGGCAACATTCAGTCAGTTCTCCCTGAGCGGCTACGGCGGGCCGGATGTTTTCGTGGCCAAGTACGATCGGGACGGCAATGTGATCTGGGTCAGGAAGGCGGGCGGCAGCGGCGACGACGAAGGCCAGGGCATCGCGCTGGACGGCGCGGGAAACGTCTATGTGACCGGCTATTTCAGCGGCACCGCCACTTTTGACACCACGAACCTGGTCAGCCGCGGTTCGCAGGACATTTTCGTGGCCAAGTACGATCGCGGCGGCAATTTCCTTTGGGCCAGCTCCGCCGGCAGCACGAATGACGATGAAGGTCTTGGCGTCGCCGCGGATGGCGCGGGTCGAAGGACAACGTGTGCGTCACCGGCGCTTTCACGGGCAAGGCCACGTTCGGCAATGTCATTCTCCAAGGAGCAGGCGTCGCCGCCGACATTTTCGTCGCCAAATACGACAGCGCGGGCAATCTGCTCTGGGCCCGGCGGGAGGGTGGCGATGGTCCGGATAACGGCGAGGCCGTGGGCGTGGACGCCAGCGATTACATTTACGTCGCGGGAGAATTCCTGGGCATGGTGAGCTTCGGCACGAACGTCTTTGACAGCCCCAGTCACGCGGATTTTTTTACGGTGAAATATGATCCGGCCGGCAACCTGCTTTGGGCGGTCCATGCGGGTGGAAATGGCTATAAGGCCGGCTACGGCCTGGCGGTTCACCCGGAGGGGCCGGACTTCGCCACCGGATTTTTGAGAGGCTCAACGACGTTTGGCAACTTTACGCTGGTGGCCCCCGGCGCAACCAATGGGGGATCGAGCAACCGCGATATTTGGGTGGCGCGCATCGATGGGCCGCCCTCGCCCCCGCGCCTGGGCATTACGTCGGCGGGCGGTCAAGCCGTGCTGTCGTGGACCACCAACGCGACGGGTTTTACGCTGCAAACCGTCGCCGGCTTGTCCTCGAACAATCTTTGGATGACGGTCACGAACGCGCCGGTTCGGTCGGGCGGAAGGAACTTTGTGACCAACGCGATTACCGGCACGAACCGGTTTTATCGGCTGCGCAAACCTTGAGCGCCACGCCGAGGGTCCGTTGCCGGCTGGGCATCGGCCGGGCGCATCTCAGTTTTTGAACAAAGAGACATCGTTGGCGAACAGCAGTATTTACGGCCCTTTCATTAACACCCTGCTTCAGCAGGGTGGGCGACGGTGGCCGTAACCGGGCAACCGCTTTTAGCGGTCTGCCGTCTGCCGAAAGCCGTTGAAACGGCTGGCGAGTGAGCAGGTCATCCGACCCCCAGCTGAAGCAGGGGGTTAATGAGAAGGTGTAGTCCAGCACACAAAAAGTGATATGTGCGCCACCGAACGGCGGAGAACGCTTTCCGCTTTCATTCGGCCCCAGAGGGGAGTAACACCATTGGAAAAGTATGAAGCGCCACTTCCTCGCTCGACCGACGGTCCCATCGCTGCTCCTCGCCCTTGTCACTGCCTCTAGGGCTTTCGCCGCCGAGGACTACAAAATCGATCCCGACTCTCTGCCGCAAGAAGGGGTGCCGCGGGGTGAGGTGACGCAGCAGCAATGGGAGAGCAAAATCTTTCCGGGGACGGTCCGCGATTACTGGGTCTATGTGCCGAAGCAATACGACGCCGCCAAGCCCGCCTGCGTGATGGTATTTCAGGACGGCGGCAGTTACGTGAAAACCAACGGCGATTTCCGCACCCCGATCGTTTTCGACAATCTCATTCACAAAAAGGAGATGCCCGTCACGATTGGCATCTTCATCAATCCGGGCAAGGTCCCACCCGCCGAGCCGGACCAGAAACCGCGTGACAACCGGAGCTTCGAATACGATTCGCTGGGCGATCAGTACGCCCGGTTCCTGCTGGAAGAAATCCTGCCCGAGGTCGGCCGCGGTTATAACCTCACGAAGGATCCTGAAGGGCGCGCGATTTGCGGGATCAGTTCCGGCGGCATCTGCGCGTGGACGGTCGCGTGGGAGCGGCCGGATGCGTTCCGCAAAGTGTTGAGCCACGTCGGCAGTTTCACCAACATTCGCGGCGGCCACGTGTATCCGGCGCTGATCCGCAAGACGGAGAAGAAACCGATCCGCGTCTTTCTCCAAGACGGCGCGAACGACCTGGATAATCTGCACGGCAATTGGCCGCTGGCGAACCAGGAGATGGCGGCGGCGTTGAAGTTTGCGAAGTATGATTACAAGTTCGAGTTCGGCGCTGGCGCCCACAACGGCAAGCACGGCGGGGCCATCCTGCCCGAGTCGCTGAAGTGGCTGTGGCGGGATTATCGGCCCTGATCTGAAATCACGGAGGCCTCCGCGCCGCATCGCGTGATTACTGCCATAAGAGATATCAGTTGCCCCGATCCGGTGCCTCTGATCTGGAAGTTCCTGCGTTACTTTTTGGACCAAGGCTCAGTGGCTCGACGAATCAGGGCCATTCACGGCCTGAACGAAACGGAGCAAGAGGCGAACGTTAAGAAACAGGCGCTCCAGATCTCTTACTGCATACGGCAGGCAGAGGAATATTTTACAGCCGCCCTTCACGTCTCGATCGCAACAAAACCGTTGCTGCTCTATTATGGAGCGGTTGCCCTGTCTCAAGCTCTTATTCTGCTGCGAAACGACGGTGACTCATCATTGGATTCCCTCCGCAAACTTAAGCGCCACCGACACCACGGCCTCGAACTAAACGAATTATCATTACCTAGGCGGGAAACACCCGGCTTCCTGCAGGAAATGTTAGCGAACATAAAATGTCGTGTGCATAAGAACGAAGCCGGCCCTTGTGGGCATTTCGTGCTGTTTTACAGGTCGCTTGTGCCGCCAGTTTTCAGCATCCCGTCGAAAATCACCGAGCCAGGCCCAAATTTTATCATGCACACTAAGAGCCCCCAAATGTGCGCGGAAATGGCTCCGTTGGATGCTTTGACGCGTAGGAGCATTAACTGCTTCGATTTAGTGAAGGCCTTGCCAGACTGCTTTTATCCGTTGTTGGAGCTCGGTCTTCGCCCTGGTCTGTGTCGGAGCGATGCCAGCCAGCAGTCGATTCGTCATTTTAGAACGGACCCAGGCGGAGCGAGGACGCTGAACAAAGTTGCCACGGAGACCATGATTTTCATTTACGATATCACCGTCGAGCAGAAAAGTCACTTGCTCTCACTCTATCAGTCAAAAGGAAGCAAGCTAACTTTGGCTTCGGATTTTGGATCACACATCGTATTACGGTTGGCGTACGAGGAAGTCCCAGGCCAGCAGGTGGAACAAACTTACTTTCCAGACCTGGTGGACGACGTGAACGGGCAGCTGTTTTGCATCCTTGAACCCGACGCCTACGTAAATGAGGCGGCTGCCTTCCTGATTCTTTTGTTTTGTTTCGGAATGCTCGCCCGCTATTACCCTGACTTGTGGATGAAAGCTCTTCAAGTCAACGTTCCGTTTGTGGAATTTGTTGACTCATTGCTCAACACTGTTCAAAGAAAACTGCCGAACTTGATTCTGGATCAGATGACGGGCCTCAAGCATTTTGTTCATAGCTAATTTCGCTGAAGCGCGTCCGAGCCGTTCGGCGTGACTCCGCCTTGGTCCCGCGACCGCGATTCGCCTGTAAGCCGACGGATTGCACGTCAAGAAATGCTTTTCGGCGTTATGGTGCCCGCAGCACCTTGGCGGCTGCCGCGACGGTTTTGGCGATGTCGTCGGGCGTGTGCGCGACGGACAGAAAACCAGCCTCGAATTGCGATGGCGCCAGATAAATCCCTTCGGCCAGCATGCCGTGGAAAAACTTCGCAAAGCGGGCGCGGTCGCTCTTCAGTGGGTCGGTGAGTGTTGCAGCCTTACGCGCTTGGGCATGATTTGGAAAAGCGAGTTGCATTACGCTAGCTTACGCCTACCTCCCGACAAACTTCGGCGTGAGCTGCCCTCGTCAGTCCAGCACAGCGAGATTTGTCCGCGTGCTGATGACGGCCACCAGCTTTGAGGCTCGATGGTTTTCATTGGCTTGTTTTGGGAATCGTCAGGTCCAATCGCCATAACAGCGCGACAGGATCTGCTGCCACAGATATTTCAAGCAGGACATGTCGTAGCCAGTGTTCTTGTCTGCTCCCTCGAAAAATGCTCGGACGTAAGCGTCCTTACCGACGAACTCGCCTTGGTAGGCATCTTGGCGCTCGTCGTAAGAGGTCCAACGCACCGTCGGCGGCGGCACGCCGCCGTAACTCAGGTCGAGAAACGCCTCAATTGCCGTGGCGCGCCCGTTCACATCCTCAAAGCTTTCACCACTCGGCCCCAATGTTCGGACCCGGCGACACTTCTCAAGTTTTGGTAACAACATTACCCGAATCTGCGGTGGAAGACGGAGCCTCGCCAACCTTCGCGCGGCTGATTGACCTGCAGTGTCGTTGTCCAGGATAACAAGAACGCGGCTCTGAATGTTGATTTTCGCAAGCCCCTCACAGAACCGGACAACATTTCCCGTTCCTGTGAACGGGTAGTTCTCATCCATGTCGATGAACTCGAAAAAGTCGGCTGTCGACGGCTCCGCGATGCCAAGTGATTTCTTTAGGATACTGGTGTCTGAAGTTCCCTCGGTGACGAGCAGGAATCGCTTGGAGGCGGGCAATGGCTCATAGAGGCGATCTTCGTCCACCCATCCACCCTCGACCAAATCACGAAACCTCCACGCAACCTCGCATTCAAGATTGATCTGGTTTTCAGCTAGAAGGCGAAGAACCATGTACGGATCAAGAGTGGTGAAGAAGCTCTCCAGCTCGAACTCAAGGCGCGTCAAACTCGGAGTTGCGCTTTTATGCTGGCAGTTTTTTGGAATGCCGTCCAAAACGCATTTCCACAGCTCGGAACCGAATGGGCCTCCAGGCATTCCGAGCCTCCTCACGTCCACCGTGCCCAGACCATTCGCAAGGGTCTTAAACTCGACGCGTGGTCGTTGCGAGTATTCGGGATGAATCGCCAGCCCAGCATACATTTTTCGACAGCCATCGAGAGTGTATCCCAACAACGCCAACCGTTTCACAATAGTCCTGAGGCTCCGTGCGTAGGCCGGTGCTTGTTCTCGGTGGTTCTCAGCATAGTGGTATGTCACGTCCTTCAGGTCGTCCGGCAGGAACAAACACGAGTGATTTCGACCAAGGCAGTTCTTTGCCCAATCAAGATCCAACCGATCGATCCCTAGTGTGATAAGGGAACCCATGACGCTCGCTCAAAGGAGCGCTACGACTTCGCGTAAACCTTCGCGCCTTTCTCAATGAGCATCTTCAATTATTCCTCCATGCCGCGTTCCA
>WNGL01014854.1_pt1 | contig 10347 bp, 9 predicted proteins | sample 5400591 | NCBI WGS metagenome assembly WNGL01 (sample SAMN13153377, study PRJNA577476) | soil metagenome | isolation source: 80 cm soil or saprolite under Garry oak tree replicate 1 | place: USA:California | collected 2016-06-15 | reverse complement strand
ACGGTCAGGAACTGCTCCAGGGATGGCTGGACGGTGCCTTCCTCGAGACTGGGGTCGAGGATGATCATCATCTCGTAATGACGCATGAACGGAACTGCCCCCTTTGGACTGGCGGCCACGGTCTCTCCGTGGCAGGAGGTACTGCATCAGCGAGGGCCAGGCACGTGCTGGCGGGATGCAGGAGCTTAGCTTACCAGCCCCGGAGGAGCGCTCGGGCGGTACGGGAAGAGCCCGGCCGCCCGCCGCGGGCGAAGGGTTCCCCGCGGTGCCGCGCGGGAACAATCCTCCTCGACCAGAGGGGATCTGAGACAACCAGCAGGGGATGTGAAAAGGGTGGCCGATATGCCGGAAGCCGCCAGCGCCCGCCCCCGTTCGCACCTGACCCTGAACAGTGACGGCCAGCGGCATCCGCTGGAGAACAGCCTCTCCGTGTTCACCCTGGTCACCGGGCTGGGCGCGTTCGCGGCCGGCTGGGTGGTCAGCCTGCACCTGCTCGCCACCGTGGCAGGCCTGGCGAGCTTGGCCGTGGGTCTCTACGCGCAGCTGATCTCGGCGACCCGTCCGGAGCGGATGATCATCGTCACCGGGCTGGTGGCCGCGTTCGTCGGCGTCGCCCTCGGCCTGGGGCACGGCGGCTTCTCCCCCTGAGCCCGTCACGGAGTCGTAGCCCTGCTCTACGCTCGGGGGCATGGCTCGTATCGGCGCCCACGACCGCGAAGGTGAACCGCTGACGGTGGCGACCGCCACCGGATCCGAGGTCATCCAGTTCTTCCTCGGCGACCCGCAGGGCTGGGGCGCGCCGACCTTCCCCGGCGGTGACGCGGGCAAGCTGCGCGACGCGCTCGCCGAGGCGGGCCTGGAGGTCTTCATCCACGCGCCGTACGGGATCAACGTGGCCAGCGCGAACAACCGGATCCGGATCCCCAGCCGCAAGCTGCTGAGCCAGCAGCTCGCCGCGGCGGCCGCGGTCGGGGCCAAGGGCCTGATCGTGCACGGCGGCCACGTCACCGGCGGCACCGACGAGGGCGAGGGCTACGCCAACTGGCGCAAGGCGGTCGAGCGGATCGAACGGCCGATCCCGCTGCTGATCGAGAACACCGCGGGCGGCGACCACGCGATGGCCCGCGGCCTGCCCGCCCTCGAGCGCCTCTGGGATGCCGTCGGCGATCTGTCCGCGGGCGACGGCGGCGGCGCGGGCGTGATCGGATTCTGCCTGGACACCTGCCACGCCTACGCCAGTGTCGGCTCCGGGCGTGACCGGCACGCCAGCATCGAGACCGGCACGATCGACCCGGAACTGCTGCTCGACGTCGTGCGCGCGGCCGGCGCACCGGTGGTCTCCGAGACCCCGGACCCGGCCGCCGACATCGCCTGGCTGCGAGAGCACCTCACGGGCTGACCGGGCCCGCCGCGGTCCGGCTCAGCACAAGCCGGTCCTCGGCGCCCGCGAGCACGCCGCCGGCCGGATCGTCGTCACCGGCCGCCCGCACCAGGTCGTGCTCGGGGTGCAGGATGTCCCTGACCACGAGCGCGGCAAGGATCACCACGGCGGCGAGCCGGGGCACCTGGCCGGCGCCGCTGGCGATCGTGATCAGGTAGGCCCAGATGGCGAAGAAGTAGGTGACCTCGGCCACCTGCCACACCGCGTACGCCCATATCCGTGGCCTCGCCAGCACCACGAGCGGGACCAGCCAGACCACATACTGCGGCGACCACACCTTGTTGCTGACCAGGAAGGCGGCCAGCACCAGGAAGAAGACCTGGGGCACCCGGGGACGCCGCGGCGCGGTGAGGATCAGGGCGCCGACGAGCACGCAGCCGGCCGCGAAGAAGGCCGCGGAGAACAGGTTCAGCGAGCCGCCGGTGAGCGAGCCGAGGAACGGCCAGTGCTCGGTCTCGAAGAAGTACCACACCGAGCCCCAGTCCGCGGCGCGCTCCTTGCTCAGCGCGTAGAAGCGGCCCCAGCCGGCCGGCGCGGCGAACGCGACCGGCAGGTTGACCACCAGCCAGGTGACCACGGTGGCCGCCGCGGTGGTCCAGAAGGCGCGCATCCGCCCGGCCCGCAGGCACAGCAACAGCAGCGGGCCGAGGAACAGCACCGGGTAGAACTTGGTCGCCACGGCCAGGCCGAGCAGCACCCCGGCCAGGACCATCCGGCGCGCGGCCCACGCCGCCATGGCGAGCGCGACCAGCGCCATCGCGATCAGGTCCCAGTTGATGAACGAGGCCAGGATAAGCCCGGGGGCCAGCGCCACCCCGAGCGCGGTCCACCGGCGGGACCGCCCGGCCAGGTATGCGGTGGCCAGCGTCCCCGCCACCGCGCACAGCGCCAGCAGCAGCACGGAGACGTCGAAGAACTCCCGCCCCCGCACGAACGGATCGGAGATGGGCCGGACCACCCAGGACGCCGCCTGCATGGCGGCGCCGATGAGCACCGGGTACTCCACCGGGTGGCCGGTGTAGGGGACCTTGCCCGCCGAGAGCTGCTCGTTGAAGTACAGCGGGTAGATGTCGGTGTAGCAGTGCGCCTGGAACTGCTTGACGTAGATGTTCCAGTCCCCGCCGCGGCAGGCCGCCTTGTTGAGGAAGCCGAGCGCGCTGCCCGCCAGGCTGGCGAGGACCAGCGCCGTGGTGGAGCCCGCGATCATGGCCGCGTGATGCTGCCACGGCTGCGGCCCCGGCCCGCGCGGGCCAGCCCCCGCGGGCGGCCCGGTCACCGTCCCCGCGTTGTCCTGCTCAGCCATCGGCCACTGCCCCGTCCGGGCGCGCCCGGCTAACCGCCCGGCGGCGGCGGCGCTGACTTGCGTGCTCTCGATCGCCTGCTGCGCAGCCGGCTCACCACGGGCAGGGACGGCCCGGCCACTATGACCAGTGCCAGCGCCAGCGCCCCGGCGCCGGCCCCGCCGGACTTGGCAGCCGGGGAGCCCGTGGTGGCGAAGGGGTGCTTGGTCGGGGTGGCGGTCGGGGTGGGAATCCCGGTCGGGGTGCTGGTCGGCGTCGGCGTCGGCGTGGCCTGGCCGTGGCAACCGAACGGTCCCTGCCCCTGGCAGTGGTGACCGCCGCCGGTGTTGTGGTCGTGCTTCGGCTTGGGCTTGGGCAGCGTGCCGAACAGGTTCCACTTCTGCCCGTCGTCGTTGACCGGGGGGAACTGCTCCACCGGCAGGCCGTTGAAGTTCCGCGTGAAGAACTGGTGCCAGATGTACGCCGGGTACTGCCCGCCATAACCGGACATGCCGCCGACGCCGAACAGCGTCTGCACGCCCGGCGGCGGCTCGAACGCCAGGGACGCGGGGGAACTGCACTGCGACCCGAACCGCGCGGGGCAGTGCGGCTTCTCGACGAACAGGGCGTCGGCCATCGCGTACTTCGGGGTCGCGGCCATGAAGTACGCAGACTGGGACAGGTTGGTGGTCCCGGTCTTGGCGATGACCGGCTGGCCGTTGTCCAGGCCGAGGCCCGCCGCGGTGCCACCGGCACTGGTGTCGGCCGACAGCGCCCAGTCCACGTCCGCCGCCTGGCCGGCGCTGAGCACGTTGCGCTGGATGATCTTCGCCGGGACGGTCGAGTTGCCGACGATGATGTCCTTGATGACGTGCGGGCTGTGATACAGGCCATTGTCGGCGAGTGTGGCGATCGTGGTCGCCTGCTCTTCGGCCGTCAGCGACGCCTGGCCGAGCGCGATCCCCGCCTCGTCCTCCATCGGGTTTGGTCCGCCGGTCATCCCGCTGAGATGGACGTCCACGCCGAAGGCCTTGGCCATGTCGGTCACCGGGTGCCGGCGGGTCGTGGTGTTGTAGGCCACCCGGTGCCACAGGTCGGTGTAGGCGGTGTTGAGCGAGACGGCCGTCGCGGTCTGCACGTGCACCGGGCCGAAGCTGTTGTTCCCGCTCTCGTCGTTCACGACCTCGTAGTAGCCGCCGCCGGGCGGAGCCTGGTTCCCCCGCTTCGCGAGCGTCGTCGGCTGTGAGTCCGGCGGGATCCACAGCGGTGAGTCGCCGTTCAGGATGCTCGACCGGACGTTCATCCCCTGCGACACGGCGGTGGCCAGGACGTAGGTCTTGAACGAGGAGCCGACCTGGTTGCGCGACTCCAGCGCGTTGTCGTACTGGCAGTTCTTGCAGTTCTTCTTGTTGTAGTTCGGGCCGCCGTACCAGGCCAGGATGGCGCCGTTATGCACGTCCTCGAGCACCGCGCCGAAGTGGACCCACTTCGGCAGGCTCTTGCACGGGGCGGGCGCCTGCCCGGACAGGAGGGCAGGCGGCGTACAGCGCCGCATCAGGCGCTCAGCGGAGCGGGCCGTGCCGTACAGCGAGTTCATCAGGTTCTTGTTGACCGTGGTGACGACGCGCAGGCCGCCGGTGTTGATCCGGGTCAGCGAGTAGTTGTAGGTGCTCTGCAGCTCGTTCTGGACGGCCTGCATGATGTAGCCGCGATAGCCGTTCCAGGTGTTGTTCGGCGGCGGGACCACCGCGGGGAACTTCTTCAGCGCCTGCGCATAGTCCTGCGGCGACAGCGTGCCCATCTGGTCCATGGTCCGGAGCACGTACTTCCAGCGGTACACCAGCCCCGCGTAGGCCTGCCCGGCCTTGGGGTTGGGACTGAACCCGTTCGGGCTCTGGATCAGCGCGGCGATCATTGCGGCCTGTGCCGGGGTGATCTTCGAGAGCTGGTTCGGCGCCAGGCCGAAGTAGTACTGTGCCGCGGCGCCGACCCCGTAGACGTTGCCGCCGAGCAGCACCGTGTTCAGGTACTGCTGGAGGATCCACTGCTTCGACTTGGCCTGGGCGAGCTTCTGCGCGACGAAGATCTCCTTGATCTTGCGGCTGGCGGTCTGCGCCGTGCCGATGTCGTTGTAGTAGTTCCGGACCAGTTGCTGGGTGATGGTGGAGCCGCCCTGCAGGTTCCCGCTGCCGGAGCTGGTGAGGTCGTAGTAGGCGGCACGGAGGATGCCGGTGGGCGAGATGCCGCCCTCGTGCCAGAAGTTCTTGTCCTCCGCCGCCACCACGGCGTTGCGGAGCACCGACGGGAACTGGCCGTAGCTCAGGATTATCCGGTTGGTGCTGCCGAACTGGCCTACCTGGGTCTTGCCGTCGCTGAAGTAGACCTTTGACGCCTGCTGCTGGACGGCCGTCTGGACGTTGGGGATCGGGGTCTTGGAGTACGCGTACGCCACCCCGGTGGCGGCAAGGATGGTGAACGCGCCGAACACGGCCGCGACCACGGTCAGCGCCTTCTTCCAGGTCCAGTGCCGCCACCAGCTGCCCTTGCGGCGCGGCTCGCGGCCGTCCGGCCCGTCCGGCCCGCCCCAGTCGCCGCCGCCGGGGCCGCCCCGGCGGCGCGATGGCCGGTGCTCTGGCTGGTCCCAGTCGCCTTCTACGCCGTTGCGGCGCAGCCGCTCGCGCAGGTCGTCCCTGATGTCACGGACGCCGGTGCCGAACCGGGACGTGCCGCGGGTCCGGGTGGCGCCCCGCCGCCCCCAGGGGCTCTCGCTGCCGTCCCTGGCCCCGGAACGGCCGTCCGGGCCCGGCGCGCCGCCGCCCGGTGGGTACAGGTCATCCCGGACCCCGCTGCGGCCGCCGCTGGCCGCGGCCGTTCCGCCGCGGCGCGGCGATCCGCCGCCGCGCAGGGCTCCCCGCGATGACCGGTTCGAGTGCTGGCCGCCGGCCCGGCCTGGCCGGTATGGTGCGGGAAAATCTCGGTTACTCACGCGTCCTCGCTGGTTGGGTGAGCCAGTCGCGGGCGGGGTAGCCAACCCACCGCGGTTTACCGTACCTGGCGGTGCACGGCATCGTGCATGTTCGCCACCTTGCCGCGTGGCCCTGCCTCGCGCCCCGGGGGAATCATCCCCGGGCCAGGTACTTTAACTCGTCTTGCTGGCTGTTTGGGACCCGGACTGGCCACGCCGGGCGCGCGGCTCGCCCGTGCCAAGGACGTAGGACGAAGCGAGGTGGTTCCAGCCACAACTTTGGCAGACCTCGACGACGTACGCCCGGAACTCCCCATATTCCGTGGCCATCTCGGCCAGTTCGCCTGCCTGCTTCACCCGGCCCTCATACCGCCCCAGTTCGTCCCCGTACACGTAGGTCACGTGGGTGAGCCGGGCCCGGCGGCAGATCGGGCACCTGGTCTGCGTCGCCTCGCCGTGGAACTTCGCGGCACGGAGCAGGTACGGATGCGCGTCGCAGACGTCCGCGACGGTGGTGTGGCCAGCGAGCACCGACGCGAGCGTTGCCCGGCGGGCAAGCGCGTAATCGACCACGCATCTCCTGGGTGCCATCCCAGACAGCGTACGACGCATTCGTGACCGCGCCGAGACCTGGGCACCCGGGATCTGCCCGGGCGGGAGCGCCCGGCTGGTGCCCGCGTGGCAGGTCAGCGAACGGCCGCCGAACCGGAGGTTGCAATATCTCCCGGCTGGACATATCTTGGCGATGTATCGGTTCGATACATCGAAGCGACGTATCGCGGTGACCGGTTCGTTAACCATGACAAACCGGTCACGCGCGGCGGAAGGCTCAGGGCTGTCGTGAGCGGTCACCGGTCGGGAGTGCTCGAACTGGCCGTGCTCGGCCTGCTGCACGAGACTCCCATGCACGGTTACGAACTGCGCAAGCGGCTGAACTCGTTCCTCGGCGCGTTCCGCGCGTTCGGCTACGGCTCGCTCTACCCCTGCCTCAAGGACCTCCTCGCCCAGGGCCTGATCGCGGAGGAGCAGCCGGGCGCGCTGGGCAGCCCCCTGGCGGGCCGCCGGTCGAAGATCGTCTACCGGCTGACCGCCGAGGGCAAGGAGCGGCTGGAGCAACTGCTGGCCGAGCCCGGCCCCGCGGCGTGGGAGGACGACGGCTTCGGCGTCCGGTTCGCTTTCTTCGGCCAGACCCGCGCCGACATCAGGCTGCGGATCCTGGAGGGCCGCCGGACCAGGCTGGAGGAGCGGCTGGACGCCTTCCGTGCCGCGCTGGCGCGGACCAGGGAACGCCTGGACAGCTACACGCTCGAGCTGCACAGGCACGGCCTCGAGTCGGTCGAGCGGGAAGTCCGCTGGCTCAACGAGCTGATCGCATCGGAGCGGCAGACGGACAGTGCGGCCGGGCGGCAGTCCCCGCCCGGCGACAACGACACGTCAGCGGGCACTTCCGCGAGCTGACAGGCCGGCGCCGCCCCCGCGGCGCCGCTGGCGAAGAACAGGAGCAATCCTCATGGGTTCGGTACGAGTAGCCATCGTGGGTGTGGGCAACTGCGCAAGTTCCCTCGTCCAGGGGGTGGAGTACTACAAGGACGCCGATCCGGGGAGCCGGGTACCGGGCCTGATGCACGTGCAGTTCGGCCCCTACCACGTGCGGGACGTGGAGTTCGTCGCGGCGTTCGACGTGGACGCCAAGAAGGTCGGGCGGGACCTGGCCGAGGCGATCGGGGCCAGCGAGAACAACACCATCAAGATCTGCGACGTGCCGCCGGCCGGGATCGTCGTGCAGCGCGGGCCCACCCTGGACGGCCTGGGCCAGTTCTACGCCGAGATGATCACCGAGTCGGACGACCCGCCCGCCGATGTCGTCCAGGCGCTCCGCGACGCCCGGGCCGACGTGCTCGTGTCGTACCTGCCGGTCGGCTCGGAGCAGGCGGACCGGTACTACGCGCAGTGCGCGCTAGACGCGGGCGTCGCGTTCGTCAACGCCCTGCCGGTGTTCATCGCCTCGGACCCGCAGTGGGCCGCCAAGTTCACCGAGGCAGGCGTGCCGATCATCGGCGATGACATCAAGTCGCAGGTGGGCGCCACCATCACCCACCGGGTGCTGGCCAAGTTGTTCGAGGACAGGGGCGTGGAGCTGCTGCGCACCTACCAGCTCAACTTCGGCGGCAACATGGACTTCATGAACATGCTGGAGCGCAGCAGGCTCCAGTCCAAGAAGATCTCCAAGACCCAATCGGTCACCTCCCAGATCCCGCACGAGATGGAGAAGGCGGCCGTGCACATCGGCCCGTCCGACCACGTCCCGTGGCTGGACGACCGCAAGTGGGCCTACGTGCGGCTGGAGGGGAGGGCGTTCGGCGACGTGCCGCTCAGCCTCGAGTACAAGCTGGAGGTCTGGGACTCGCCGAACTCGGCCGGCGTGATCATCGACGCGATCCGCGCGGCCAAGATCGCCCTCGACCGCGGCATCGGCGGGCCGCTGCTGTCGGCCGCCAGCTACTTCATGAAGTCCCCGCCGGAGCAGTACGGCGACGACGCCGCGCGGGACGCGGTGGAGAAGTTCATCCGCGGCGAGGCGGCGCGCTAGAAGCCAGCCGCCAAGCCCGGCCGGCGGTGAGTTTTCGCTGAGATACGCAGCCACGTGGCCGCTCGCCGCCCGCACGCCGGCCCGGTTCCGGGGCAACCCCGCAGGCAGGCGGTGCGCCCGGCCCGGCCTTGCCCCGTTAGGCTGAGCGGGTGCCCCGCGCCTCTGTGTTGGCCGACCTGCGCTACGTGCTCGCGGAGCGGGATTTCCGGCGGCTGTTCGCGGTCCGGCTGACCTCCCAGGCGGGGGACGGGATCGTCACCGCCGGGGTCGGCACGTACGTGTTCTTCAACGCGAGCTCGTTCCCGAGCCCCGGGGCGGCGGCGACCGCGTTCGCCGTCCTGTACCTGCCGTACTCGCTCATCGGGCCGTTCGCCGGGGTGCTCATCGACCGCTGGTCGCGGCGGCAGATCCTGGTCCTTGCCGCGCTGCTCCGGTCCGCGTTCGTGCTGCTGACCGCGGCGGTCATGGCCGCCGGCGAGCGCGGCGTGCCGCTGTACGTGGCCGTGCTGCTGGTGCTGGGCGTGAACCGGTTCTTCCTGGCCTCGCTGTCCGCCGCGCTGCCGCACGTGGTGGCCGAGGACAAGCTGGTGATGGCGAACTCGGTGTCCCCGACGGTCGGCGGCATCGTCGGCGCGATCGGGGGCATCGCCGCCCTCGGCCTGAACGCGGCCACCGGCGACACCGAGCGCGGGGCCGCCATCACGCTGCTGGTGGCCGGCTGCTGCTACGTGGCGGCCAGCGGTGTCGCCGCGACCATGCGCCGCGACCTGCTCGGCCCGCAGTTCGCGCCGGGAGCGGAACCGGGGCCGCTGCTTGGCGAGGTGGACGCGGTCGTGGCCGACCTGGCGGCCGCCGCCCGGTACACCGTCAGGCACCGCGGCCCGGCGAGCGTGCTCGGCGCCACCGGCGCCGGGAAGTTCCTGTTCGGGATCTTGACGGTGCTGTCGATCCTGCTGTACCGGAACTACTTCTATCCCTCGAGCGCCCCGGTGGCCGAGGCACATGTCGTGGTGCTGGCGACGGTCTCCGCGATCGGCTTCGGCTGCGCCGCGCTGATCGTGCCGCCCGCCACCCGGCGGCTGACCAAGCGTGCCCTCATCACACTGCTGCTCGCCGCCGCCGGGGTGGTGACCGCGGCCTTTGGCGAGACGTTCAACCAGATCGCCTACCTCGCCTTCGGGTTCCTGCTGTACCTGACCGGGCAGGGCGTGGCCATCTGCGCGACCACGGTGCTGCAGGAGGAGGTCGAGGACGCCTACCGGGGCCGGCTGTTCGCCTTCTACGACGTGGCGTTCAACGTCTCGCTCGCCGCCGGGGCGATCGTCAGCGCGGCATTCATGCCGGTCAACGGGAGATCACCGGTGATCATCGGTGCGGTCGCGGCCGGGTGGGTCGTGGCCGCGGCCGGCTACTGGCTGCTCAGCCGTCAGCCCGCGCCGGTCTCCTCCGGCGGTCCCGGCACCTCGAGGCCCGCCTCCCCGGCCCAGCGCAGCAACTCCTGAGCGGCCCGCTGACGGCCGAGCGGGCCGTGCTCCATCCGCAGTTCGAGCAGGTACCGGTAGGCCTCGCCGACCAGCGGCCCCTGCCGCAGGCCGAGGAGTTCCATGATCTCTGTGCCGTTCAGGTCCGGCCTGATCCTGTCCAGTTCCTCCTGCACCGACAGCGCCGCGATCCGCTGCTCCAGATCGTCGTAGGCACGTTCCAGGCGCTGCGCCTTGGCCTTATTCCTTGTCGTGCAGTCCGCTCTGGTCAGCACGTGCAGCCGGGTCAGCAGGTGCCCCGCGTCCCGCACGTAACGCCGGACGGCGGAATCGGTCCACTCCCCCTCGCCGTAGCCGTGGAACCGCAGGTGCAGTGCGACCAGCTCGGATACGTCCGCCACCACCGCGCCGGGGAAGCGCAGCGCGGTCAGCCGCTCCCTGGCCATCGCCGCCCGACCACCTCGTGATGGTAGAAGGCCACCCGGCCCCCGGGGCCGGGCAGCTTGCGGCGCGTCTTGGGCTTGCCGATGTCATGCAGCAGCGCCGCCAGCCGGACCACCAGGTCGTTCTCCAGGCCGTAGGCGGCCTCC
>WNGL01013134.1_pt1 | contig 10347 bp, 7 predicted proteins | sample 5400591 | NCBI WGS metagenome assembly WNGL01 (sample SAMN13153377, study PRJNA577476) | soil metagenome | isolation source: 80 cm soil or saprolite under Garry oak tree replicate 1 | place: USA:California | collected 2016-06-15 | reverse complement strand
GACCCAGTCGGTCAGACGCCCGCTGCCAGCCACCACGCCATTGTCAGCCATAAGCCGTGATCATGCCGGCCAGCAGCCAGAACACCCGGTAACGACACGCCGGGCAAACCAAGATCAACTTACGCTAAGCGGCATTGGGCCAGGACCAGAAGCCAGCGTCACTCTGTCGGACGTAGATAAACCAACTGATAGCGAGCAGGGCACCAACGCCCAGAACGGCGCTGCCTACGGCGAGCCAGCGACCTGGTGACATCATGAGTAGCCCTCCGCATGAGATCACGCTATCGCGTTGAGCGTGCAATCATTGTACGGCAAGAGCACGTGGTCACCGGCGATTGGCCGCCCTGTCATCGCGTGTGAGAAGGGCCTTCCGGTCACCTGCCGAGTGGGCCTTGGTCGCCTGGCGGACGGCGTCGGGGCGGCGGAGTGGACCGCCCCGGTGATCTTGGAGGCTCTGATCCTTGGAGAGGATGGGAGCCATGCCAGCACAGCGGAAGTACCCCGAGGAGCGTCGGCTTGCATTGTTGCGCACACGGAGGGCCTGGTGCACCGAGATATCAAGCCCGGGAATCTGCTAGTTGCGCCCGTCGCGAGCAACTGAAAATCACCGACTTCAGATCGGGCACATGGCGTGGGCGGAGCGAATCACCTGGACCGGGTCCGTGATGGCACCCTGGCGGACCTGGCAATCGAACGGGCGGCAGGTGCTCCGGTCACGCCAGCGTCCGACCTGCAGTACCTCACACGTCCCACGGTTCTGCTGGGAGTCGCTGGCAGACCGTTGGGTCAGGAACAGTCCGAAGCCGCGCAGCGGGATCACGGATGCCCTCTGAGCCCGCTGATGGTGGTGGGGCAGGCAATCTCACGTCGCATGTCCTCGGATCTTGGCGCAGCCAATGACAACACACGAGAATGGATGATCTGCGCGTCCAACCGGCCAGAGCTCACTTAAAGTCCCGGCGCGCTCGTAATCGGCGTTCGGCGTGGCCGGGCGGTGGTTGCTGTCTGGAACTCGTTCACTTTCCGTGACGCAGATTCCGTTGCGTCACGGGACACGATCGGCTCGGAGAGGGTGGCCGCCTATGCGCTTGGGCTGGGGCCACCTGACCGGGCGGCTCATCGCCAGGCGTCCCCAAGCCGGTGGCTGGGCGCATACGAGCCGACCTGGCAGAGTCCACTGCCCAGCATGATCGGCCTGCGCGACCCTCATGACTACTACGCGACCGTCCATACGGCACCTTGGGCTGGGGTGACCTTGATCACGCCGATGGGCGAGGATGTGACTGAGGGAGGGCGTGCATGCGGGGTCCTCAGTCAGCGTATCCCGCGGCGGGCAAACAGCCTGCTGGCAGCGAGACGCTGGTCCTGCTGGCCGGGACCGCGAGTGCGGCGGAGCGCGCGCTGGTCACGCGATGGCTGCGTGACGGCCACCTGCAGCCGTCCGCGGTGCTGCCGCTGGACGGCCCGGGCCTGGCGCGGTCGCTAGACCGGGCGGTACCGGAGACGGTGGTCACCGCTGTCCGCGTCGCGTGGCTGCCGCGCGAACGAGGCGGCGAACGGCGGGTCCGCTGGTCGGACGCACTGTCGCAGGTCAACCCGCGGCGGCCGCCGGCGTTCTGGCAGAACCGGATCATGCGGCGGGAGCCGGACCGGGCCCGGGTGGTGGTCGCGGAATCCGCCACGGTGGCCGCGCTGCGCGGGCGGTGGGGGGGCACTGGCTCGTTCGCTCAGTTCGTGTCCCGGCAGGCCCGGCTCGCGCTGGACCGCTCCGAGCGGGCGTTGCTCGGGTACCGGTACAAGGTGCCGAAGGAGGTCACCGAGGCGATTGAGGACAGCGCGGATTTCCGTGCCGAGGTCGCCCGGCTCGCGGACCGGCTGGGGCTGGCCGAGCCGGAAGTGATGGCGCGGGCCGAGGTGGACCTGGATGGCCTGGTTGCCTCGATGAGCCCGATCGCGGTCGACCTGCTGTCCAGCACGCTGCGCCCGCTGCACGCCCACGCGTGGGACGTGCAGGTCGACATTGCCGGGCTGGACCGGTTGCGTGAGCTGAATCGCGAGCGTGCCCTGGTTTTCTTGCCCAGCCACCGCTCGTACGCTGATCCGCTGCTGCTCGCCGATGTCCTCGCCGAGCATGACTTTCCCCGCAACCACGTGCTGGGCGGCGACAATCTCCGTTTCTGGCCGATCGGCCCGCTGGCCAAGCGGGCCGGCATCGTGTTCATCCGGCGCAGCTTCGGTGACGATGAGATCTACAAGCTGGCCCTGCGCGAATACCTCGGTTTCCTGCTCGCCAAGCGCTTCAACCTCGAGTGGTACATGGAGGGCGGCCGCTCCCGGACCGGGAAGCTGCGCCCGCCGCGCTACGGTCTGCTGGCCTATGTGGCCGAGGCCGTCGCCCGGGGCCGGGCCGAGGACGCCTGCCTCGTGCCGGTGGCGATCACCTACGATCAGCTCCGCGAGGTATCGGCTATGGCCGCCGAGCAGGCCGGCGCCGCGAAGAAGGCGGAAGGCCTCGGCTGGCTGGCGGCCTATGCGCGGGGCCAGCTTTCCCGGATCGGTACGGTCCACGTCCGGTTTGCCGAACCGATTTCGCTGCGCGCAGCACTGCCGCCAGGCGGCCCTGACGGCGACAACGGTGCCTGGCGGCTGGCGCTGCAGAAGGTGGCGTTCGAGGTGGCTGTCAGGATCAACCGGGTTACCCCGGTGACCGCAACGGCACTGGTGACGCTGGCCCTGCTGGGCGTTCGCGACCGAGCGCTGACTCTGAGCCAGGTGCGGGGGGTGCTCGAGCCGTTGCGCGGTTACCTGGCTGAGCGGGGGCTACCGCACTCACGGGAGATCCTGGACACCGACACTGGGGTGCAGCGGGTACTCGGCGCCCTGTCTCAGCAGAACGTGGTCACCGTCTACGCGGGCGGGGAGGAGCCGGTCTACGCCATCGAACGGGGCCAGCATCTGATCGCGGCGTTCTACCGGAACAGCGCGATCCATCATTTCGTCGACCGGGCGGTGGCGGAGCTGGTGTTGCTCAGCGCGCCCGCCGACCGGTGGGACGAGGCGATGCGGCTGCGGGACCAGCTCAAGTTCGAGTTCTTCTTCCCAGACAAGACGGCCTACCGCGCGGTGCTCCAGGCCGAGCTTGACCGACTCGATCCCGGCTGGGAGACGGTGGCCGACGGGCGCGCCGTGCTCGAGAGCTCCGAACTGCTTGTGGCGAACCGGGTGCTGCGGTCGTTCCTCGACGCGCAGCTCGCCGTGGCCGAACGGCTCGCCGCGCGCCCTCCGCACGATCTGGTGGCAGAACAGGAGTTCCTCGACGAATGCCGCGGCGTGGGGCAGCAAATGCTGCTGCAGGGGCGGCTGCGCGGGCCGGAGTCGCTGTCACGGGAGCTGTTCGCCAGCGCGGTGAAGCTCGCCGCGAACCTTGACCTGCTCGGCCCGGGCGGCGACGACCTGGCCCAGCGCAGGCGGGCGTTCGCCAGGCGCCTGCATGACGACGTGGCACGGCTGATCGTGATTGACGAGATTGATGCCGCAGGCCGACGGGAGGCGATCGGTGTCGAACCCTAGCCAGCCAGCCGCCGGATGGTGGTCGGAGGAGGAGCTGATCGCCGCCGTCGAGGCCGGGCCGAAGGGCCCGCACATCGCGGCGTTCTTCGACTTCGACGGCACCCTGATCGACGGCTACTCGCTGTCCGCGTTCGCCCGCCATCACCTCAGGTCGCTGCAGGTCACACCGGCCGACCTGGGGCGGATGCTGCTCACCGGCATTCGGGGCGTGACCAGCGAGGAGGACTTCGAGCAGTTCACCGTGCTGAGCATGCACACCTGGGCCGGGCGCAGCGAGGATGAACTCGCCGAACTCGGCGAGCGGCTGTTCGTGCAGGGCATCTCCGGGTCGCTGTACCCGGAGGGATGGCGCCTGGTCAAGGCACACCAGCGGGCCGGGCACACCATCGTTCTTGCTTCCTCGGCCACCCGGTTCCAGGTGGAACCCACGGCCAGGGCGATGGGCGTATCGCACATTCTTGTTTCACCGGTGGAAATCGTGAACGGTATCTGCACCGGCCGGCCTGGCGGCCCGCTGCTGTGGCGGGCAGGCAAGGCGGCGGCGGTGCGCGCGTTCGCCGAGGAACAGGGAATCGAGCTGCCGCAGAGCTACGCCTACTCCAACGGCGACGAGGATGTGCCGTTCCTGCGCACCGCCGGGCGGTCGTGCGCCATCAACCCTGGCCGGCGCCTGGCCGAGGCGGCGCGGCACTACGGATGGCCGGTGGCCAGGTTCCGCTCCCGCCGGGCCGGGGCAGCCGACATCGCCCGCACGGCAGCGGGCCTGGCCGGCATGCTCGGTGGTTTCACCGCGGGCATGGTGCTGGGCGCAGCCACCGGATCCCGGCGGGAGGCCGTCGACCTCGGCACCACGCTCGCCGGTGAGCTGGGCAGCGCGCTGGCCGGCGTACGGCTGGACGTCCATGGTGCTGAGCACCTCGAGGCCCGGCCCGCCGTGTTTCTTTTCAACCACCAGAGCCAGCTTGACGTGCTCATCCTGGCCAAGCTGCTGCGCGGCGGGTTCACCGGCGTCGCGAAGCAGGAACTCGCGAACAGCCCCGGCTTCGGGCTGATGTTCCGGCTCGCCGACGTGGCGTTCGTGGACCGCCAGGACAACGCGCAGGCACGCAAGGCCCTGGAGCCGGCGGTGCAGAAGCTGCGCGACGGCATTTCACTGGTGATCGCGCCCGAGGGTGCCCGGTCGGCGACCCCGGCGCTCGGGCCGTTCAAGAAGGGGGCGTTCCACGTCGCCATGCAGGCGGGGGTGCCGATCGTGCCGATCGTGATCCGCAACTCCGGCGAGCTGATGTGGCGCGGGGCCACCACGATCCATGCGGGAACGGTGCAGGTCGCGGTGCTGCCCCCGGTCGCCACCGACGGCTGGGACGTGGCCGGCCTGGACGGGCACATCCGCGAGGTTCGCGGGCAGTACCTGGCAACGCTGGCCAACTGGCCAGCCCACGGCACCGGGCAGGTGACGGCCACGACGCCGACCAGCACCGGCCCGCCGCCCGCGCTGCCACTGGACTGGGGCGCGTCCCCCCGGATGAACCCGCTGGAAACGGCCATGTGGCGGGCGGAATCGGCGGATCGGCGGCTCCGCGTCACTGTCAGCCTGCTGGAACTGCTCGACCCCGCCCCGGACTGGGACCGGCTGCTCGCCGCCCATGAGTGGGCCTCCCGGATGGTGCCGCGGATGCGGCAGCGCGTGGTCGAACCCGCGCTCGCCCTCGGTACGCCGGTCTGGGTGACGGCCAGTGACTTCGACCTGTCCCGGCACATGCACCGGATCCTGCTGCCCGCCCCGGGTACGCTGCGGCAACTGCTCGACGTGGTGCAAGACTTCGCTGCGGCTCCGCTCGATCGTGACCGCCCGCTGTGGGAGGCGCTGCTGGTGGAGGGCCTGGCCGACGGCCGGGCCGGGTACGTGGCCAAGAGCCACCACAGCGTCACCGACGGGCTCGGCGCGGTCCAGTTGATGATGCGGCTGCACAGCCGCACGGCCGAGCATGACCCCGACCGGCCCGAGCCTCCGGTCCCGGCGGCCGGGGAGGCGTCGCGCGCCGGGCTGTTCGCCGGGCAGGTCGCCGATGCGGTCCGCGCCACCCCCATGGCGGCGGTGCGGCAGGGCACCAGGGCGCTCGGCACGCTGACCCGGCCGTGGGACGCGGCCTCGCGGGCAGCGGGGCAGGCGCTGTCCGCGGTCCGCCTGGTCGGCCAGGGCGCGGCCGCCCCGTCCGGTTCGGCACTGCTTGCCCGGCGGGGCGGCGGCTGGCTTTTCGAGGTCATCGAGGTGCCGCTGGCCGACCTCAAGGCCGGGGCGAAGGCGGCCGGCGGATCCCTCAACGACGGGCTGCTGGCCGCAGTGATCGGCGGCTTCCGCCGCTACCACGAGCAGCAGGGCGCCCCGGTGGACCGGCTCACCGTCGGCTTCCCGATCAGCCTGCGCGCCCAAGACGACCCGCAGGGCGGGAACCGGTTCACCGGCGCCAGGTTCGCCGCGCCCATGGCCGAGACCGACCCGGCGGCCAGGATCGCCGCGGTGCGGCAGTTCGTGCTGGGTGCCCGCGCGGCCAGCGCCACCACGGCCGACACCGTGCCCGCCGCCCTGGCCCCGGTGATCGGCTGGCTCCCCGCACCGGTCGTCAGCACGATCTCGGGCCGGCTGACCAGCACGAACGATGTCCAGGTCTCCAGCATCCCCGGCGTGCCTTTCCCGGTGTACATCGCGGGCTCGCGGATCACCCACATGTACCCGTTCGGCCCGCTGCCCGGCTGCGCCGCGATGATCACCCTCATCTCGCACAACGGGGACTGCTGCATCGGTATCAACACCGACACGCTCGCGGTCACCGACCCAGGCCGGCTCACCGATGACATCCGGGCCGGGCTGGACGAGGTAGTGGAACTCGCATGACATCTCCCGGCGTCACGACGGCCTCCGCCCGCGGCGGTTGGCGGAACTCCGGCAATGACGGCACGCACGCAGAACCGCCGTTCTGAGCGGTAGTCTTGATAGCTGGCGTGGCTGGTTGCGTCGCGCAGATTTGAATATTATGCGCGATCCCGGCTGGATGCTGGAAGGTTGGGCGGAGTTCCCCCTCGCCGAGACAAGTGCCAACTTCATACAGTAATTCTAGCGCCACTAGGTTACGGATGTTGTCAAGTAGTTCGACCAATTCTGGTGGCTGCAGGTTTTTCCAATCAATAAGATCGGTGTCTGGCGTAGTCATGTGACCATATATGCGCTTGCAAGTGATCAAGGTCTTTTCGATTACGAACAGTAGGCCTTCCCAGTCCTTGACATCGATCAGCTCGCCATCAACATGGTCGAGCGGGTAGTAAGCGACTGGCCAGCGATTGAATCGTGCATCTTCCAGCGCTTGCCTCATCTGCGAGAGGCGCGCCGTAACGCCCACCGTCGCATAGGGCGCGTCTTCTAGCTGCGAAAAGCCGGTCCAGAATACCGAGCGAAAGCTGCAGCTCGCTCACACTCCGGGAGATCCCATACCGCCGCGAACGCTTGCATGAGCCTTGTGATTCTTCCTGGTAGAAGATGTCGGAGCCGACCGCGGTCTTCTCTTTTCCGAGAGCGGCTTTCAGGTTGGAGCGATCTGCGCTGCTCAGAATACAAATGTTACACTAACGAGCTTGGCGCAATTCGAGCAGAATTTTCCAGCCGAGGTTTCATCGGGACGCGGCGTTTCCATGACTTGCACTCGATTAGCCAGAGCTGATCCATGCCTGCTACGCTCATACGGCCCGTCACGTCGATGTCGTGCTCCGCCCGCGCGCCACGAATGGTCTCGTCGACCCGTACCTCGAAGCCCGGCTGTGACAAGAAAGCAGCAACCTTGTCTTGATACTCCTTCCAGTCCGGTTTCTGTGACAACTTTCGCCTCCGAACTATTCAGATGAAGCTTTACTAGGAAACTGAACAATGTAATCGAGGCAGGTTCTCCCGGCATGCACTGCCACAGGGTGGCTAATCCGGTCGCCAGCGTGGGTTCGTAAGCGCGGGGTGGCGATCCGGCAGAGCATGATCCTCGTAGTTCCGGTACCGCTCCCACTGCTCTTTCTCCCATTTCGCCAACCCGGGGTAGTACCCAACGATCTGCGCCTCCGGGCAGTCGGCGTACCGCTTGCCGCAGCGGCATCTCCCGTCGCTGGCCTCGCGGTGCAGCAGCCGGATCTCGCAGAGCGCTTGCCAGGCGTTCTGGCGTGAGCGGAATGCCCGCTGTGCTTCGGCCTTGGCTGCCTCGATTTCAGCGGCTCCGTGCCAGCGCTCCACGACCTTCTCCGGGCGCTCGTGGAGTTCCCGCTCCAGGGCCGCAATCCGGTCCCTGAGCTGAGCGACCGCCTTGTCATGTTCGCGCTGCCGGTCAGCCAGGAGCTTCTGCCAGAGCTGGATGTGCTCCGGATCGCTACGGAGAGTCATCCCCTGGTGGGGGCTTGCAGTCGTCACAGACGAACTCGCGCAGGTCCCGGTACCGAGGCGAGGAGAAGCAGACATCCCACGGCCGGCGGCAGCAGATGCATGTGTCACTCACGGGCGAGAGGCTCCCTGAGCTAAGTGAGAAGGATGATCCAGGCTATGCGGTGCTGGAACCGCCCTGGGTGCAGCGCGCTCGCCAGGACACACCGTACGGGATGTGAGGTATCCGCCGTTCCGACTGCCACGATTGCCGCATGACGTTCAAGGTCAGGGTCACCGTCCGGGACGGCCGTGCCGGGCGCGACGGGGCCGGGCGCGAAGGGGCCGGGCGCGAGTGACGCCGAGCGGCAAGGGCGCCATTCTGCACAAGTTCGAGACCGATCAGCCCCCGGAGCTGGACATAGGCGATGCCCTGGTACGAGGCAACGGCAGCAAGGTCATCGTGATCGGCACGGAGGAACAGATCTCCGGCGAGTACTACGAGCACACGATCTACGTCGGGAACGTCCCGCAGCGGTGAGCGCCACGCTTGCGGGCAGGCAGGGTATACGGATGAGGCGGCTCCCGGGGGCGCATGCCATCCCGGTCCGGCGAGCTGAGAGGCCCTGGCCTGACCGGCTGGCGACTCTCTCATTGCGTGAAGAGAGCGCCCGGCCACCTCTACGATGTTGAGCCATGAACCAGCAGTGGCCAGATGATCCGCTCATCCCCGACGAGTGGGCCGACGAGGAGAAATACCATCCGCAGGTGGTGGCGGCTCTCTCCGAAGGGTTCTGCCCCAAGCACATGATCAAGCTCGTCCCCGCTGGTTCCCTCAGCGCCACCGACTACTGCCGACCCTGCCGGGCCTCCTGGGAGTTCACCACCTCAGCGGGCACTGTCCCTACCACCGGTATGTGGGTGCCGAGGTTTGCCGTGACTGACGGCACAGTGGTCCTGGTGTCTCGGAACTTGTGAGCCGACCTAACCCCGCTGACCTGCTCCGCTACGCGTAAACACGCGAGTAGGTCTATTCAGGAAGATCACGAAGAGGCCCAGGCAGGAGGCAGCGAGCGTCAGCGCCCGCTCCCTGTGGCTGGCGGCGGGGAGAGGTATCCGAGGTAGCCATGACTCGCTCCCTTACAGACCCGGTGCGGCCTCACAGGCCGCGTCCGGGGAACTCCGGTGAGCAGGGCTTTGCGCGGTGGTTCCCCGGTCTGGTTCCTGTGGGAAGAAGACGAGTTCCTCGTGTACGCCCAGCCGCACTCCTGGAAGGTGCGGAACATCCGCGCCTACCTCGCGAAGTACCGCGAGGGGATCGCGGGCATCGGCATGACCCCGGAGCAGATGGGCGCGGAGTACGCGACTGCCCTTCGCATTACCCCTACGCGCGTTCGGGTCTACTGACCGCCGAGACCACCCGGCTTAGCAGCCCCGGCGAAGGTCCCAGTCCTGCGGCGCTGCAGGGTGTCAACAGCCGCTGCGAACCTGCGGCCAACCGCACCGACATCGGCCCAGATCCACGGATATACGGCCCACCCGCGGGCCGCGGCTATCCAACCATGCCATCCGCGGCCTCACCCGCCGGAGAAAGTCATGGACCCGCCGCACACGGGACCGGCGGGCCGGCGTGTCGAGGGTAGAGGGAGGCGGCGGGCCGCCAGGGAGTTAGCGGTCGCCCTGCTGGCGGCGCCGCCAGCGCTCCCCCAGCCGCCCCATTAGCCCCGATCCCGCCTGCTTGCCAGCCCGCCGGTCCCTGGCGGTGTGCCGCTTCTTGCCAGAGCCCCTGTCTTTGGCGGGGGCGCGCCCGGTGGCGCTGCCAGTCATGCGCCGGTAGCTGGTCACCGCCCACACACTGCAGGCGAGCATGACCACAAAGCCCGCCACTGCGATCAGGATGACATTGACGACGACCCCAGCCAGCAGCAGCCCGACGCCGGCCAGGAACCCCAGCGCCGCCCCGATGACCCGGCGCCTGTAGTGCACCCGCGGGTCGGCCGCCCGTACGGCGTCAGCAAACCGCGGGTCACCGGCGCGGAGCGCCTGCTCGATCTGCTCGAGCTGGCGCCGCTCGTGCTCAGAGAGCGGCACGGTGCCCTCCGATGAAACCCAGGCGGGGACGCTCTCGCCGACGTTCGCCCTCACAGCCCAGCTTATGCCCAGGACGAACGCGACCGCGCCAGCAGAAGGGAGCACTGCGGCTGGGCGTGGAAGCCGCACGCCGCCCGGGCCGGTCGCATAACTCCGGCCATTCCCACATCTCACGAACAGCCCGACACCACCGCCGGCTCCGGCGACGGCCCCACAGGATGCCTGGAGCGGCTGCCCGGAGACGGCCACGTGACTGAACCTGAGCCGGCGGCCGATGGCGCGGACGCGCCGGA
>WNGL01034856.1_pt1 | contig 10348 bp, 11 predicted proteins | sample 5400591 | NCBI WGS metagenome assembly WNGL01 (sample SAMN13153377, study PRJNA577476) | soil metagenome | isolation source: 80 cm soil or saprolite under Garry oak tree replicate 1 | place: USA:California | collected 2016-06-15 | reverse complement strand
CCCGTCGAATGGGATAAGTCAGATGTCAACGCCCTGACCGCCTACAGCGGCCTCATCGCGGAGATCCTGACCGGCGCCCTGGCAGCTCAGGAACACGGCATCGTGGCCGGCCAGCTGCAGTACGCCCTGGACTACCGGGTGGTCATCGAGCGGGCCGTCGGGTACCTCATGGGCACTCATCACCTGGATGCGGTCACGGCCTTCGACGTGCTGCGCAGGCGGGCACGCGATTCACGTAGGCGTGTCGCGGATGTGGCCACCGAGATACTCGGCGGCAGCACCGGGCCTGCCAGCGATGACCGAGTTGGTGATCTCCGCCCGTCGGACTTAGGCCTGACTGGTCTGGTCGGTCCTGAGACGAGCCCAGAAGTCTAGCCCGCGCGGCGAGCTGCTCAGCCCTTTGCAGGCACAGCGTCCCCGTGTTACCTGCCCTTGTATGCCGTGCCGGGCGAGTGCGGCTGACGACTCGCCCGGCTGTTTGCAGGAAGGCGCGGGGCACGGTAGATTACCCCCGATTCCGCCGTGTGTCCGCGGATCGCACCTCCGGAGGTGGCGATCTGTGGCAGATGGGATTCGCGAGCGGGATGGGCTGGCCGCAGGGGGACGCTTCCCTCTTCTGCGCCGTGTAGCGGTGGCCGCAGGTGAGCCCGCCCAAGCCTGGAGAGTCTACGGCGACCGCACGTTGCGCGCTACGCTCCCACGGCTCCGCCCTATGGCCTCAGCCAGTCCGGGCCGATGCTTCGCATCAGCTGTCATCGACTGGGCCGGTCACCGGCATGCGGCCCTCGGAAACCGCCGTCAGCATGCGGTACCGGCACTAATGCCATCTTCCCCGGCACAGCGCTGCTCGTCTCCGCGGAAGCACGGCCGATGAATGCGAGTACGTACCTAGCCGTCATCGCCGAACACCACAGCAAGCGATCAGTGCTGCGGCTGCAGGGCGAGCTGGACGTGTCCAACAGGGACCACCTGCGCCGCGCCATCAGCAGTGCCCTGGAGAACCACCCGCCGGTCCTCGTGCTGGACCTGTCTGGGCTTAGCTTCACCGATTGCACTGGTCTTTCGGTTCTGGTCTGGGCACACAAACGCCAGGCCGGGTGCGGGCATTGCCTCGTCCTCACTGGCGCGAAACCGACCGTCCGGCGGCTGCTGCACCTAACCGGCCTGGACACCTACCTGCAGCTCAGCACCCCGGAGACCATAAATGACAACCCAGATGAGACCACCTATCCGTGACTGCAGCTTTGAAGGCTGAGGGTAATTTGCCGCGACGATTCCGCTCAGGCCTGGGAGCCGCAGGGTCTCAGGACTCGCTGAATGCGGATTGGCCAGGGCCGTTCGGCGTGGGACATACGTGGGATAAGTGGGCTCCCGGAGCCGTCGACTCCCCGGGATTGCCCAGGTCATAGCACATAACCGGATGACAGCGGTACTCAGTGGAATCCCGCGGCCCGGATCATCTGCTGTAGAGGCGCCGGGCCGTCAAGGCCTGCTGGAACGTGCCCTACGTCGGCGTCGAGAGAGACACGCAGATCGTCATGCCAGTTCCACCTGGGGTCACCCCGCCACCACCATGACGGTGCGACCCACAAACCAAGGGTTCCACCCGGCCGAAGAACACGATGCATTTCTGTCAATGCCCGGACCGCGGATCGGTCACGTCCAAATGGGTGGTGTATGAGAAAGCCACCTCGTGATCGCCGCTGACGCGCTGAGTCGAGTTGCAGTTTGGGTTGCAGTTCACCGCCGTGCGGTGCGGTCCAGGGAGGACCGGTCAAGGCTGTTGGTCCAGCCTGAACCTCAGCGATCTTCATCGCTCAGCCCTTCTACGCATCGGTCGCTCCGCGTGACCATGATGGTCGATAGGGTCCTCTCATGGCATCCGCCGATGCGGTCTCGCCACTGGTCCTGACGCTCGTGGCCGGGGGCTTTACGATCTTCGGCGTAGCGCTCAAGATCGGCTATGACAGCCTCGCTGCCCGGCGAGCGGCCAAGAACGCGGGACTGGAGCGGTTCTCCGACGAACGCCGCCAGATCTACGAGAGGGTTTACCAGCTGGTGCAGCGGCAACTTGCGGGAGACAAGGCCTTGTACGGCCTGGTGCTGGAGCACAGAGAAGGCAAGACCGAGATATCAGACGAAGAGAAAGCTCGCGTCCCTCCAACTGCGCTCGCCGAGTTGATCACAACGCTGGATGAAATACGACGCCTGGCGAGAATCCACTCCGTGATCACCGCCGCTGAGGCGATCGTGCAGCTATTCGCGGACATGACGCGCGCTACGGCAGCCGCGCTCGAACAGCCTGGACCCAACGACGAGATCACATGGTTCTTGCTCCAACGTTTCCTCGAAGATCGCATCGCCGAGTTCGTCCACGGCTATCGAGAGGATCTGGGCCTCGGCCATCCCAAGGGAGCGCCAAAGACCTGGCCCGTCGTCCAACGCGAGCGCCCGATGTCCCTATCTCTCGCTCATTCTGAGGCAATTGTGCGAGCGCACATCCGGCCACGAGCCAGGAGATTGACGTCCTCGAAGAAGGAGCAGGATCAGCGCTGACAGCAACCGTGACAGCAACGCCGCTACACACCGGGCCGACATGGCCCACGTTGACACCCGGGATTGGGGAGCTCTGACCCACCGACCGGCGCCTTGGTCAGAACTGATCCGGGAGAGGTCCCTGGTTCAAGTCCAGCTCGCCCTGATCGCCGGAACAGCTGGGTGACTGCAACGGCAGCCTTGCTCGCTGCGCGGTCGTCGGGGGAGGAGAGGTCTAGACCAGTACAGCACCAAAGTACAGCGACGAAGCCGCATAACAGGGGACCAGCAGGAACGTCCAGGGACAAGCGTCCTGCCGGTGACCTGGGCAGAGCAGGGGAAACGTGGCAGTGACATGTTTCTACGGATCAGAAGGTTGGGGGTTCGAGTCCCTCCGAGCGCGCGCACACCTCCGAGCGCGCCCAGGTCAAAGGCCCCTCCCGGTTGCGGAAGGGGCCTGGCCTTTGACGCCCATACTTGGGCAACCAGGTTCAGCGCACCTTGCAGAACTCATGCTGATAAGCGCCACTCGCGGTGCGCCGCACATCGTCTTCCGGACCTATGACGCGCCCGCAACGCGCACAAGTCTGCCCGCTGCCGTGAAGCTCGTTGCCTTCGAGATCCGCGTCGGGACTCAAGAGATGTTCTTGGGCATCCTCGATATCGTGAGCTGTCTGGATGCCAGGCAGCGGAAGGTCAGCACCTTCGGCCGGGCGGTCCGTACGTGGCGTCTGCTCGTCTCGCATTGTCGGCCAGCTTCCTTTTGCCGTAACCGTGGTGGGCTCCGCCTGATCCAGGCCATGCAGCCAAACCCCGCTCTCATGGCAAGCATGACGCGCGGAGGGCCGCATTACCTCACCCGGCAGGGATGGGTAGCCGCGCCACCTGACACCCACGGCCGACACCAACGAGTGTGGACACGGCCGGACCTGGGCGGGCGCTCTGGGTGCTCCAGGCCAGCCCAGAGACGGTGCTGGACAACGGGGAGGGGCTTTGCAAGGGATCACGGCACGCGGAGCCAGGTTGATCTTGCTAACACGGATGCTAACAACGGATCTGGATGAGCTTGGATACTGCTGGAATGGGTTGTCCACCCCGAGCGGTGTGGCCAGGTAGGCGGGACGATGGTGGACGGCACCGGACATCCTTGATCTTGCTACGGATCAGAAGGTTGGGGTTCGAGTCCCTCCGAGCGCGCCACTGTCTCCGCAGGTCATCGCATTGGTTCCTCAGCGGCCGGATCGTTGTCTTCGTCATCTGGCCTTATTTTGGCCTTACCCGCATCGTCGGCCGCGCCGCGTCGGCCGCGTCGGCCGCGCTCTCACAAGACCTAAGCGATCTTGTGAATCCTGGCGAATGCCTGACGGCCTTGGGCCAGGTCGTCGTCGCTCGCGTGGAAGTAGGTCTTCATCGTGAACGCGGCGTCGTAGTGCTCTGCCCACCTGCTGACGATGGAGATGGGCGGTGTCCGGGCCGAGTCCGGGGCTGGAATCCTCTCCTGCGGGCTCCGGGTGGCCGGGCGGGCGCTCGGCCAGGGCCCGCAGCGATACCTCGTCCAACTGCGGGCGCAGCGGCGCGTGTCGGCTGGCCGTCTCGCCCACGGCCTTGTCGGTGACCAGGTAGGCGCGGGCGCGGCGCGGAGTGTCGTGCTCGGGTACGGAGATAAGGAACTTGCCCGGTGCGTTGAGGGTGGTGTGTGCCTGCCATCCGGCCGCGAGCATCCCCTGTCCGAGGATCAGGTCGACCTCCCGGATTCAGCATTTGACCCGCTGACCGGGACATGGTGGATTCTTTGTGCCTGCGAGCTGTGCTTTTGTTCAGGCCAGCTGGCTGCTGCTGGGTTCGGGCGCGCACCCGATGGGTGCGGTGACCATGACTGGCTGGCTTTGGGTAACGGTCTGCACAGGTTACCCGGCCCATACGGTTTGACGTCGCGATCGTCCTGGCCGCTGCGTCGGGCAGGGACGCTTGCGGAAGGACATTGGCTGCATGCCAAGGTGCATCCCGGCCACTTCGCCCGCTGAATCGCGGCTGAACACGATCAGAGACGTGCCCGGCCCAAAGCCGGGCAGGATGACTCGGAACACGTCCGGATCACCGGCGTCGGGGTAGAGGCGCAGCCCTCTCCGGATGGCCGGCACGGGGAGCTGCCCGCGCACGACGAGGTGGTCACGGCGGGCGACCACCTGCACCGCGGGACCGAGCATCCTGGGCTGGGGGTCGGTGAGGATCCCCGGACCGAACGAGTAGGAGCCGCACAGTTCATCCCAATCCCATGGTCGCTCCGGGACGCCGGTGGCCGGAACGTCCTCGGGAAGGCCGAGCAGGCTCCGCAGGACGGCGTCGGCCACCGGACCGGTGGCGGCGAACGGACTGAACGGCCCGGTGTTGGTCAACGCGACGACGCCGATCCCCTCATCGGGAACGAGCGCGACCGCAGAGTGGAAGCCGAGCCAGATCCCATCGTGGCCAACAGTGCGGTAGGTTAGCCCCGCCGCCGAGCAGCGCGGCGACATAGCGGGCCATGTCACCCGTGGTCGAGTAAACCGCGCCGCCTCCAGCTTGCACCATCTCGAGGTCCCGGACCGCCGTGGCTCCGCGTGAGCGAATCTGGTATCCGGCGGCGAGGCGCGGCCGGACCCGCTCGGACCGGACCAGATCGGAGCTGTTCATGCCGAGCGGCCCGAATACGTGCTCCCGCAGATAGCGGTCAAGCGGAAGGCCGCTGACGTCCTCGGCGATCTGGCCGAGTGTGGCGAATCCGTTGTTGGAGTAGGCCCATTTCGTTCCCGGCTCGGTATCGACGTGCAGGCCGTCCTGGTAGTACTCGGCAAGAGTGGGGATCGGCTGCCCAGCCGGAACGCCCCAGCCGAGGGCCGGCCGGAGCAGGTCGGAGGGCTTGCGCACTGCCCGGACCCCGGCGGTGTGGGTCAGCAGGTGCCGCAGCGTCGGGGGGCGGAAGCCAGCTCGTGCCGGGATCAGCCGGTAGGCGCGCAAGTAATCGCTGGCCGGCGCGTCGAGATCGACTTGCCCCCGCTCCCGCAACTGCATGGTGGCGATCGCCGTCATCGTCTTGGTTACCGAGGCGATCCGGAAGACCGTGTCCTAATCGATGGGCGTGCCTGACTCGACGTCGGCTACGCCGTGACCGTAAAACCAGGCCAGAGATCCGTTCTTGATCACACCCACCGCTAGGCCGACGACCGGCCAGTTGCAGAGGACCTCGCGGACCCGGGCGTGCAGCTCCGCCTCTTATGCGGACCCGCCCGTTATGCCGGCCACGCGGCGGCGGATGGGCGTCGTTGCGGCGGCTGGGGCTGTGAGATCGGCATAATCCTGCACCTTGGTTATCAGTAGCCTCTCCTCTCCATCCATTCCCGGAGGAGAGGAGAAGTTCATGACAGCGATGACGAGCCCGTCGTGGGCTCGGGTGCGGGGGCCGCTGGCACCGTATGCCGGTGGTTTCCGGGTGGAGCTGGGGCGGCTGGGATACACGCCGCTGACGGCAGCCACGCATGTGCGGCTGATGGCTCATCTGAGCCGCTGGCTGGCGCACGAAGGCGCGGAGGCGTCGGGTCTGACCCCGGCGCTGGTGGAGGCGTACTTCGCCGAACGCAGGGCGGCCGGGTATGCCGGGCACATCACCGGCCGGGCGCTGCGGCCGCTGCTGGGATATCTGCGGCGGCTGGGGGTGGTTCCGCCTGCGGTGCCGGCAGCCGCGGCGAGTGCGGAGGAACGGCTGCTGGCCCGGTACCGGGAGTACCTGCTCATCGAGCGCGGGCTGACCGAGACGACGGCCGACCTGAACGTGCGGATGGTGCGCCCGTTCCTGGCGGGCCGGGCGACCGTGGAGGACGGCCTTGACCTGGGGCATGTGACGGCAGGCGAGGTGGCCGCGTTCGTGGTGACCCAGTCCCGGCAGCGGCCGAAGTCGGTCAAGCGGATGGTGACCGCGCTGCGGTCGCTGCTCGGCTTCTTGCACGTGGAGGGCCTGATCGGCCAGCCGCTGAAGGTGCCCTCACCGGCCGGGTGGACGCAGGCCGGCCTGCCCAAGGCGCTGGACGGCGGTCAGGTAGCCGCACTGCTGGCCTCCTGCGATCCCGGCACCCGGACGGGGCGGCGGGACTTGGCCATCCTCACCTTGCTGGCCCGGCTCGGGCTTCGTGCCGGCGAGGTGGCCGCGCTGAGGCTGGATGACATCGACTGGCGGCGCGGCGAGATCACGGTCCGGGGGAAGGGGAACCGGCATGACCGGCTGCCGCTGCCAGCAGACGTCGGCCAGAAGATCGCCGACTGGCTGCAGGACGGGCGCCCGCAGGCGGCCCAGGGCCGGGCGGTGTTCGTCCGCGCGCAGGCCCCCTACCGGGCGCTGACCTCCAACGCTGTCACCACCGTGGTGGCCTGCGCGGGGCGGCGGGCCGGCCTGGGAGTGATCGGCGCGCACCGGCTGCGGCACTCGGCGGCTACCGCCATGATCCGCGCGGGCGGGTCGCTGACCGAGATCGGGCAGACGCTGCGGCATGTCCGCCCGCTCACGACTGCTCTTTACGCGAAGGTCGATGTTGAGGCGCTGCGCCAGCTGGCCCGGCCCTGGCCAGGTGATTCCGCATGACCGGGCAACCGCCGCTGCGCGGTGCGCTGGGCGACTACCTGAGCCTGCGCCGGGCGCTGGGATTCCAGCTCGCCAGCGCCGGCCGGCTGCTCGGGCAGTTCGTCGGCTACCTTGAAGCCCACGGCATGGACACCGTCACCGCCGAGCACGCGCTGGCCTGGGCCGCCCAACCCGCCGGGACCTCGGTCCACTGGCAGGCGATCCGCCTGTCGGTGGTGCGCGGCTTCGCCGCCTACCTGCACAGCCTCGATCCCGCAGCCGAGGTCATCCCGGCAGGCCAGTTCCGTCCAGGGGTGTGCCGGGCCACCCCGTATCTGTACTCCCCAGCTGAGATCGGCTCGCTCATCACCGCGGCGGCCGGCCTGCAGCCCCCACTGCGGGCGGCGACCTGCCAGACCCTGATCAGCCTGCTTGCGATCACCGGGATCCGGATCGGGGAGGCGATCGGCCTCGACGACGGGGACTTCGACGCCGGGCGCGAGCTGCTGGTGATCCGTCACGCCAAGTACGGCAAGCACCGCCTGGTGCCGCTGCACCCCAGCGCGGCCCGGGCCCTGGCCCGCTATGCCGGGCTCCGGCGGCACGCCCACCCACGGCCGGCCAGCCCGGCATTGTTCGTCTCCACCGCCGGGACCCGGCTGCTGCACAGCAATATCAGCCTGACCTTCGCCGGCCTGGCCGAGCGGGCCGGGCTCACCCGGCGCTCGGCGTCGTGCCGGCCCAGGGTCCATGACCTCAGACATTCCTTCGCGGTGACTACCGTGCTGGGCTGGTACCGCGACGATGCGGACATCGCGGCCCTGATGCCGCGGCTGTCTACCTACCTGGGCCACACCGACCCCAAGCACACCTTCTGGTACCTGTCGGCCGCGCCGGAGCTGATGGCGCTGGCCGGACAACGGCTCGAGGCGCACCTGGCAGGTGGCTCGTGAGCACCCTCGCGCCCACCCTGCAGGCGTTCTTCACCGACCGGCTGGCCCGGCAGCGCCAGGCCAGCGGCCACACGATCGCCGCCTACCGGGACGCCCTCAAGCTGCTACTGGTGTTCGCCGGCCAGCAGACCGGCAAGCCTGCCTCCCGCCTGGACATCGCCGACCTGGACGCCCCGCTGATCGGCGCGTTCCTCAACCAGCTGGAAACCAGCCGCGGCAACAGCGCCCGGACCCGCAACGCCCGGCTGGCCGCCATCCACTCACTGTTCCGCTACGCCGCGCTGCGCCACCCCGAGCACGCCGCGGTCATCGCCCGGGTGCTGGCGATCCCGCCCAAACGCTTCGGCAAAGCCCTGATCACCTACCTCACCGAACAGGAGATCACCGCCCTGCTGGCCGCCCCCGACCACACCACCTGGACCGGGCGGCGCGACCACGCCCTGCTCATGCTGGCCTGCCAGACCGGGCTGCGCGCCACCGAGCTCACCAGCCTGACCATCGGCGATGTGCACCTGGGCACCGGAGCGCACGTCAGCTGCACCGGGAAAGGCCGAAAGCAGCGGATCACCCCGCTCACCGCCGCCACCACAGCGGTTCTGCGCGGCTGGCTCGCCGAACGCGGCGGCCTGCCCGCCGACCCGCTGTTCATCACCCGCCGCGGCACCCCGCTGAGCCGCGACGCGCTGGAACGGCGCATCGCCAAATACGCCGCTACCGCCGCGCTGTCCTGCCCGGCCCTGCACGAGAAGAAGGTCTCGCCCCACGTCCTGCGTCACTCAGCGGCAATGCGATTGCTCAACGCCGGCGTCGACACCTCGGTCATCGCCTTGTGGATGGGCCACGAGAACATCGGCAACCACACAGGTCTACATCCACGCCGACTTGGCACTCAAAGAACGGGCGATCGCCCGCACCGCCCCGCAAGACACTCCGCCCGGCCGCTACCAGCCACCCGACACCGTACTGGCCTTCCTCGACGGACTGTGATTATGCCGAACACCCGCAGCCGGGAACGCTCACCACCGCCCATCCGCCGCCGCCCGGCCGGCATAACGGGCGGGTCCGCATAAGAGGCACTATGCCGATATCGGCATAGAGCCTCATCAATGGATGCGCTCATCGTGACCCCTCCCGTGGCGCATGGCCTCTAGCCACCTCGGATCGATAGGCGTGATGACTGCCGAGGAGGCCACGCGCGCGCCGCCAGCGTGACCGGTCCGGCGTGCGAAGAGCGCCCCGGCTCTGGGAGATTACGCGGTAACCACACTCACGTGATTTTCTCAGGCAGGAGCGCTCTTCATGACAGACGATACGCGGCGGGACCATGCGCTGAAGGTGACCAGCGACGGCGAGGGCCTGGCCGGGCAGGCCGGGGCGGTGCTGCTGCGCAAGCTGGCCGACCAGGCCGGGCTGACCGCCGCGCTGGGATCGGCGCTGGCGCGGGCCGGGAAGTTCCCGCCGGCCGATTCGGATGGTGGCGGTGCGCTGCTAGTCGGGCAGCTTCCCCGTACAAGTACCCCTTTTCTTCCCCGCAGAAGCACCCTTTTCGCGGCCTTCGGCGGCTGTCATTCTTGGTGGCGGCGCCCAGGCAGGCCAAACGCAACCATGACCACTCCGGCTCCCGGGCTGCCGCAACAGAACGCCGACCATCCATCGAGGAGAGCCAGTGGTGCAGAAGAACGATCGGATTATGGCCAAGAGGTGGAGGACCCGATTGGCTGTTATGACATGTGATCTCGCGCTAGTCATGGGGCTGGCCGCGGCTGCATCGACGCCAGCACTTGCTGCAGATCACGGTATCGATGTGGGGTACACAGTTGTGCAGAACGGCAACTGGGTGGGCTCGGGAAGTTTCCATAACTCGGACGGGACATACGGGCAGATCTGCGTCCGGCTGTTCCTTGCGACCAACATTACGCAGCAGCTCAGTGTTCGCTGCGTCAACTGGCCGACCGGCACCGGGTTTGCGTTCAGCACGCCACCTTACAAGTGCTACGACACCGGTGAATACTTCGCTCACGTGTTTACCAGAGTGTACGGGTATGATCACAATGGTCGGCTACTAGACCAGAAGGTATCCAACTCAATTCAGGGCAACTGCACCGGGAAACCCGCTTAATACTCCAGCTAGTGCGCCCAGAGATCAGGAGGTGATCGTCCAGCGGTTATGACCTGATCGGAAGCTCGTCGTCGCCAGCCGGTGAAAGTCCGGTCCGGGTAGTCGCCAGGGAGCCCGGTAGCAGGCTGGCGGTCTGGTCTGGAAACGGGC
>WNGL01011089.1_pt1 | contig 10348 bp, 9 predicted proteins | sample 5400591 | NCBI WGS metagenome assembly WNGL01 (sample SAMN13153377, study PRJNA577476) | soil metagenome | isolation source: 80 cm soil or saprolite under Garry oak tree replicate 1 | place: USA:California | collected 2016-06-15 | reverse complement strand
CGGCTCTTCCGCGAGCCGCGCCGGCTATGGAAGCGCTACTCGGTGGACCTGGTGACCTACGGCCGGATGGTGCTCAGGAAGCGGCCCGCCCACGGCCGCCGGGCCGGGCGCTAGCGCCCCAGCGAGGTCATGGCTATCAGCGTGGCAACCGGGCAGCGCCGCACGCTGCTGTCGGCGCCTGGCCACGATTTCGGCGATCCGCGGATCTCGCCGGACGGCCGGCTGGTAGCCAGCCTGCGCGCGGCCCACGACAGCTACCAGCGCCCCGGTGACGTGACGCTGGTCGTCGCCGCCATTGACGGCAGCGCCGAAGCCGGGCCGCGTGACCTGCTGGCCGGGCTGGACCGCCGCCCGCTGGAGGCGGCCTGGGCCCCGGACTCGGCGTCGGTCTACTTCACCGCCGACGACCAGGGCAGGCGCCCGGTCTTCCGGGTGGACATGGCAACCGCGGAGATCACCAGGCTCAGCACCGACGACGGCGCCTACGAGAGCCTGTGCCCCGCGCCGGACGGCCGCTGGGTCTACGCGCTGCGCGCGGCGGTGGACTCACCGCCCGCGCCGGTCCGGCTGGACGCGACGACGCCAGGGGCCGGCCCGGTGCGGCTGGACAGCCCGGCCGGCCCGGTCGAGCTGCCGGGCTCGCTGACCGAAGTCCAGGCGGCGGCCGCGGACGGCATCCCGATCCGGGGCTGGCTGGTGCTGCCTGCCGGGGCATCCGCCGATTCGCCAGCGCCGCTCCTGCTCTGGGTGCACGGCGGCCCGGAAATGAGCTGGAACACGTGGTCCTGGCGATGGAACCCGTGGCTGATGGCCGAGCGGGGCTACGCGGTACTGCTGCCAGATCCGGCGCTGTCCACCGGCTACGGTCACGACTTCATCGCCCGCGGCCACGGCAGCTGGGGCGAGGCGCCGTTCACGGACGTCATGGCGATCACCGACGCGGTTGTCGCGCGGCCGGACATCGATGCGGCCAGGACGGCCATGATGGGCGGCTCGTTCGGCGGGTACATGGCGAACTGGATCGCCGGCCACACCAGCCGGTTCAGCGCCATCGTCAGCCACGCCGGCCTGTGGGCCCTGGACCAGATGTTCGCGACCACCGACCTGCCCGCGTACTGGCGCAGGCGTTTCGGCGACCCGCTCTCGCAGCCCGAGCGTTACCTGGCGAACTCGCCGAACCTGCATGCCGACTGCATCAGCACGCCGATGCTGGTGATCCACGGGGACAAGGACTACCGGGTCCCGATCGGCGAGGCGCTGCGGCTGTGGGCAGACCTGGCCGGCCGGGCCAAGGACGTCAAGTTCCTCTACTTCCCGGACGAGAATCACTGGATACTCACCCCTGGGCACACGATCGTCTGGTATGAGACGGTGCTGGCCTTCCTCGCACAGCACGTGCTCGGCGAGGCATGGCAGCGCCCGGCGCTGCTGTGAGCCGTGCCATGCTAGGCCGATGACCCGCGCCAGGCTGGACAAGCGCCCGGGCGACGTCGCCGCGATGTTCGACCTGCTCGCTGATCGCTACGACCTGCTCAATGACGTGCTCTCCGCGGGCCAGGACAGGCGCTGGCGGCGGGCGGTGGCCAGGGCGGTCGGCGCCGCCGCCGGGCAGCGGGTGCTCGACGTCGCGGCGGGCACCGGAACCTCGTCCAGGGCCTTTACCGGCGCGGGCGCACGCTGCGTAGCCTGCGACTTCTCCCTCGGCATGCTCGGTGTCGGGGCGCGCAGGCCCGCTGACTCGGTCGCGTTCGTGGCCGGTGACGCGCTCGCGCTGCCGTTCCGCGCGGAGGCGTTCGACGCGGTGACGATCTCCTTCGGCCTGCGCAACCTGGCCGATCCCGATGCCGGGCTGGCCGAACTGCTCCGGGTCACCAGGCCGGGCGGCCGGCTGGTGGTCTGCGAGTTCGGGCACCTGCCCTGGCGCCGCGCTGACGCGGCGTACGAGCGCTATCTCGCCGCCGTGCTGCCAGCCGTCGCGCGGCGGCTGTCCGGCAACCCGGCAGCGTACGAGTACCTGGCCGAGTCGATCGCCGGCTGGCCGGCCCAGCCCGAGCTTGCCCGGCGAATCGGCGCGGCCGGCTGGTCGGCCGTCGGCTGGCAGAACCTGACGATGGGAGTCGTCGCGCTGCATACCGCCCGGCGGCCGGCCTGACCGGGCTGCGGCCGCGGGCGGCGGGGCCGACTCGGAGCATGCCGCGGTGACGGTTTAGACTGCGGGGTGTAAGCACTTGTGAAGCTGTTCACAAGATAGTCAGGACGGGTCCGTGACCGAGCAAGTACCCCTCGCTGACGCCCCGGACATGGCATCGCGTGACAACAGTTCGGCCAGCCAGTCTGCACGCGCGCGGCGCCGTGACGGCAGTTCCGGCCAGGGCGGCGAGTCCGCTGACGTCATCGTCGTCGGGGCAGGCCCGGCAGGCTCGGCGGTGGCCTATTACCTCGCGGCGGCCGGCCTGGACGTGCTCGTGCTTGAGAAGACCCGGTTCCCCAGGGCGAAGGTCTGCGGTGACGGGCTCACCCCGCGGGCGGTCAAGGCGCTGACTGCGATGGGCGTGCCGATTCCGGAGCGGGACGGCTGGCTGCGGAACAAGGGCCTGCGGATCATCGGCGGCGGCGGCCGCATCGAGGTCCCCTGGCCGGACCTTTCCAGCTATCCCGGTTTCGGGCTGGTGCGGACCAGGCTCGACTTCGACGAGATCCTGGCCAGGCACGCGGAGAAGGCCGGCGCCCGGCTGCTGGAAGGCATGAACGTCACCGGCCCGCTGCTGGACGACCGCACCGGGCGCATCACCGGCGTGACGGCGCGCCAGGCGGCCGCCGCCCGGGAGGAAACCGCGCACGCGGGAGTTCCTGCCGACCATGAAATACGGAGGTTTCGTGGCAGGATCGTCGTGGCCGCTGACGGCAACTCGTCGCGGCTGTCGGTCGCCATGGGGCTGGAACGGCGGGACGACCGGCCGATCGGCGTCGCGGTCCGTGCCTACTACACGACGCCGCGGCACGACGACGACTACCTGGAGGCGTGGCTGGACCTCTGGGACGGGAACGCCCTGCTGCCCGGCTACGGCTGGATCTTCGGCATGGGCGACGGCAGCAGCAATGTCGGCCTTGGCCTGCTGAACACCAGCGCCGCCTTCCAGCACATCGACTACCGGGCGCTGCTGCGCCGCTGGCTTGCCGCGATGCCAGCCGAATGGGGCCTGCACGAGGAGAACAGGACAGAGCCGATCCGCGGCGCCGCGCTGCCGATGGGGTTCAACCGGACCCCGCAGTACGCCAGGGGCATGCTGCTGGCCGGCGACGCGGGCGGGATGATCAACCCGTTCAACGGCGAGGGCATCGCCTACGCGCTGGAGTCCGGCGAGATCGCCGCCCGGGTGATCGCCCAGGCACTCGCCAGGCCGACCGCCGCGGGCATGGAGAACGTGCTGCATGGCTATCCAGCCGCGCTGAAGGACGCCTACGGCGGCTACTTCACGCTTGCCCGCACGTTCGTGCGGGCAATCGGCCACCCCGGGTTCATGAAGTTCGCGACCAGGCACGGCGTGAAGCGCCCGGCCGTGATGCGGCTCACCATGAAGCTGCTCGGGAACCTGACCGAAACCCACGGCGGCGACGCGGTTGATCGCCTGATCAATGCAGTGTCTAAGATGACGCCGGCGGCCTAGCCGCGCCGACCATGCTGCCGGGACGATGCCCGGGAGCCCGCAAAGGAGGTGATGAGAGGCGATGAGCTTGTATGTGCCGATCCTGGTGCTCGCCGCGCTATCCGCCGTCTTCGCCGTCTTCTCGCTGGTGATGGGATCGCTGGCGGGCCCTAAGCGGTGGAACCGGGCGAAGCTCGAGGCGTACGAGTGCGGCATCGAGCCGACCAGGCAGCCCAGCGGCATCAGGTTCCCGGTGAAGTACTACCTCACGGCGATGCTCTTCATCATCTTCGACATCGAGATCATCTTCCTGTACCCGTGGGCGGTCGCCTTTGACCGGCTCGGCGTGTTCGGGCTGGTCGAGATGGTGACCTTCATCGCCACGGTGCTAGTCGCGTATGCCTACGTCTGGCGGCGCGGCGGTCTGGAGTGGGACTAGCCATGGGCCTGGAAGAGAAGCTGCCGAGCGGGATCCTGCTCAGCACGGTCGAGAAGGTGGCCGGTTACGCGCGCAAGAGCTCGGTCTGGCCGGCCACCTTCGGGCTCGCCTGCTGCGCGATCGAGCTGTTTTCGGCCGGCGGGCCGCGGCATGACCTGGCCAGGTTCGGCATGGAGCGGGCATCGAACACGCCCAGGCAGGCCGACCTGATGATCGTGGCGGGCCGGGTGAGCCAGAAGATGGCGCCGGTGCTCCGCCAGATCTATGACCAGATGGCCGAGCCGAAGTGGGTCATCTCGATGGGCGTCTGCGCGTCAAGCGGCGGCATGTTCAACAACTACGCGATCGTCCAGGGCGTGGATCACGTCGTCCCGGTGGACATCTACCTGCCAGGCTGCCCGCCCCGGCCCGAGATGCTGCTCGACTCCATCCTCAAGCTGCACGACAAGATCCAGAACATGAAGCTCGGGGTGAACCGGCAGAAAGAGATCACCGAGCTGGAGCAGGCGCGGCTGAGGCGGCTGCCGCTGGTGCCCGGCCTGAGCGGCGCGGTACCCGGGACCACGGGGGCAGGAACCACGGGTTCAGGAATCGCGGGGACAGGCCAGTGACCGAGACGAACCAGCCGGGCCGGCCCGGCGAGGCGGCCGGCAGCGCGCCCGACCCTGCGGAGGTCGCGGGCCGGGAACGGCTGTCGGAGCACGTCGTGCGGACCGGCATGTTCGGTGTCCAGGACACCCCCGACACCTCCGGGTACGGCGGGCTCAAGGTCCGGCAGCCACCGCCGCTGTCCAGCCCGAGGCCCTACGGCTCGTACTTCGACGGCATCGCCGACGCGCTCGGCAGCTCGCTGGAGCAATCGGGATCGAGTTTCGGCGACGCGGTGGAGCGAGTGGTCGCCGACCGCGGCGAGCTGACGTTCCACATCCGCCGCGAGCGACTGCCCGCGGTGGCGGGTCGGCTGCGGGACGATCCCGCGCTCGCGTTCGAGCTGTGCACCGGGGTCTCCGGCGTGCACTACCCGGTCGACGAGGGCCGCGAGCTGCACGCCGTCTACCACCTGGTGTCGATCACCCACAACCGGCGGCTGCGGCTCGAGGTGTCGGCGCCCGACAGCGACCCGCACGTCCCATCGCTGGTCGACGTCTACCCGACCTGCGACTGGCATGAGCGGGAGACCTGGGACTTCTTCGGGATCATCTTCGACGGGCACCCGGCACTGACCAGGATCGAGATGCCGGACGACTGGAAGGGCCACCCGCAGCGGAAGGACTACCCGCTGGGCGGCATCCCGGTCGAGTACCGGGGCGCCACCGTGCCGCCGCCGGACGAGAGGAGGGGTTACGAATGACCGCCCGGGCCGGCCGGACCGCCGCCGCGGAGAGCGAGGCCGAGGGCCGCGTCTACTACGTCGACGGGGAGGACTGGGACGAGATCGTCGCGGCCGCTGGCGAGGGGGAGCGGTCCGGCGAGGAGCGCATGGTCGTCAACATGGGCCCGCAGCATCCGTCCACGCACGGGGTGCTACGGCTGATCCTCACGCTGGACGGGGAGACCGTAACCGAGCTGCGGCCGGTCATCGGCTATCTGCACACCGGCATCGAGAAGAACATGGAGTTCCGCACCTGGACTCAGGGCGTGACGTTCTGCACCAGGGCGGACTACCTGATGCCGATATTCAATGAGACCTCCTACTGCCTGGCGGTGGAGCGGCTGCTCGGCATCGAGGACCGCATCCCCGACCGGGCGACCGTGATCCGGGTGCTGATGATGGAGCTGAACCGGGTGGCCTCGCACCTCACCGGGATCGGCCCGTTCGGCCTGGAACTCGGCGCCACCACTGTGTTCCTGTACGGGATGCGGGAGCGGGAGAAGGTGCTCGACCTGTTCGAGCTGATCACCGGCTTGCGGATGAACCACGGCTACATCCGGCCCGGCGGGGTGTCGCAGGACCTGCCGTCCGGCGCGCTGGAGAAGATCCGGGAGTTCCTCGGCGTGATGCCCAGGCAGCTCGGCGAGATTCGCGCGCTCTTTGACGCCAGCCCGGCCTTCCTGGCCAGGACCAAGAACATCGCGTACCTGGACCTGACCGGCTGCATGGCGCTCGGCGTCACCGGCCCGATGCTCCGCACCGCCGGGCTGCCCTGGGACCTGCGCAAGAGCCAGCCTTACTGCGGCTACGAGACGTACGAGTTCGACGTGCCGGTGCGGGACACGTGTGACGCGTACGGCAGGTACCTGGTCCGGATGGACGAGATGGACCAGTCCCTGCGGATCATCGAGCAATGCGTGGACCGGCTGGCCGGCCGCAGGCCAGCCGATGACCGGGTCATGATCGCGGACGCTAAGCTCGGCTGGCCCGCCAAGCTGGCCCTCGGCCCGGACGGGCTGGGCAACTCGCCCGACCACATCAAGCACATCATGAGCCAGTCCATGGAGGCGCTCATCCACCACTTCAGGCTGGTGACCGAGGGCTTCCGGGTGCCGGCCGGCCAGGCGTACGTGGCGGTGGAGTCGCCGCGCGGCGAGCTTGGCTGCCACGTGGTCAGCGACGGCGGCACGCGCCCGTACCGGGTGCACATGCGAGATCCGTCATTCACCAACCTGCAGGCGCTGTCTGCGATGGCCGAGGGCGGGATGGTCGCCGACATCATCGCGGCCGTCGCCAGCATCGATCCGGTGATCGGAGGGGTGGACAGGTAAATGGGGCCACTTGACGAGCTCCGGTCCAGGCTGGGCGCGGATGCCGCCGAGATCGTCGGCCGTTACCCGAAGCCGCGATCCGCGCTGATGCCGCTGCTGCACCTGGTGCAGGCCGAGCAGGGATACATCACCGGGGACGGCATCACATTCTGCGCCGAGCGGCTCGGGCTGGCCGAGGCGGAGGTCACCGCGGTGGTCTCCTTTTACACCATGTTCAAGCGCCAGCCAGTCGGCGAGTACCACGTCGGTGTCTGCACCAACTCGCTGTGCGCGGTGCTGGGCGGCGACGCCATCTTCGCCGGCCTGCAGGAGCACCTCGGTGTCGGAAACGACGAGACGACGCAGGACGGCAAGGTCAGCCTGGAGCACCTGGAGTGCAACGCGGCCTGCGACTACGCGCCCGTTGTGATGGTGAACTGGGAGTTCTTCGACGACGTCACCCCGCGGTCGGCCAGGGACCTGGTCGACGGGCTGCGCGCGGGCGCCGATGTCGTGCCGACTCGCGGCGCGCCGCGGCTGTGCACCTGGAAGCAGGCGTCGCGGATCCTGGCCGGCTTCCCCGATGGCCAGGCGACCGGCGGCCACACCGCGGGTGACGCCAGCCTGGCCGGCCTGCGCAAGGCCAGGGAGCAGGGCTGGACGCCGGAGCCTGGCGATCCGGGCAACCCGAGAAGTGGGGTGCGGCAATGACCGCGGATGTGCCGGATGCGACGGCAGGCTCGCCGGCCCGGGCAGACGGCAAAGGGGCTCCGGGGGCCGGAGCTCCCCGGACTGGGGGCCCGGGGGCCGTCCCCCGGGCCAATACCGTGCTGACGCCCGAGCTCACCGCGCACTGGGACGAGCCCGACTCGTTTACGCTAGCGGCCTACCAGCGCAACCGCGGTTATCAGGCGCTGCGCAAGGCCCTGGCCATGGCACCGGAGGAGGTCATCCAGACCCTCAAGGACTCGGTGCTGCGCGGCCGCGGCGGGGCCGGCTTTCCCACCGGGGTGAAGTGGGGCTTCATCCCTTATGGCGATGGCAAGCCGCACTACCTGGTGGTGAACGCCGACGAGTCGGAGCCGGGTGCCTGCAAGGACATGCCGACGCTGCTGGCCAACCCGCAGGCGCTGATTGAGGGCATCGTGATCGCCGCCTATGCGATCCGGGCGAACCGGGCCTTCATCTACGTCCGCGGCGAGGTCCTGCACGTGATCCGCAGGCTGCAGCACGCCGTGGCCGAGGCCCGCGACGCCGGCTTCCTCGGCCGTGACATCCTGGGCTCGGGCTTCGACCTGGAGGTCGTGGTCCACGCCGGCGCGGGCGCCTACATCTGCGGCGAGGAGACGGCGCTGCTTGACTCGCTGGAGGGATACCGCGGCCAGCCCCGGCTGAAGCCGCCGTTCCCCGCGATAGCGGGCCTGTACGCCTGCCCAACGGTCGTCAACAACGTCGAGTCGATCGCCACCGTGCCCTGGATCCTGCTCAACGGCGCGGAGGACTTCACGTCGCTCGGGACGGAGAAGTCCAAGGGGTTCGGGATTTTCTCGCTCTCGGGGCACGTCACGACGCCCGGCCAGTACGAGGCGCCGCTCGGCACGACCCTGCGTGAGCTGCTCGGCCTGGCGGGCGGCATCCGCGCCGGGCACCGGCTGAAGTTCTGGACGCCGGGCGGGTCATCGACGCCGCTGTTCACCGACGAGCACCTGGACGTGCCGCTGGATTACGAGTCGGTGGCCGCCGCCGGGTCGATGCTCGGCACCCGGTCGATCCAGATCTTCGACGAGACCACCTGCGCGGTCCGGGTCGTGCTGCGGTGGGTCGAGTTCTACCAGCACGAGTCGTGCGGAAAGTGCACGCCGTGCCGGGAGGGCAGCTACTGGGTCGTGCAGCTGCTGGACCAGCTGGAGCGCGGCGAGGGCAGCGAGGCCGACCTGGAGAAGCTGCTGGACATCTGCCAGAACATCACCGGCCGGTCGTTCTGCGCCCTGGGCGACTCGATCGAGGCACCGGTGAAGTCGTCGATCACGTACTTCCGGGATGAGTACATCGAGCACCAGCGGCGGGGCGGCTGCCCGTTCGACCCGGCGGCTTCTACCTTGTTTGCGATGGAGTCAGCCCGATGACAGTTTCTTCGGCCACGGGGCAGCCGAGCCAGCGCGGCGAGGTCGCTCGCCCGGCCGATGGCGTGACGGTCACCATCGACGGATTCGAGATCACGGTGCCCAAGGGGACCCTGGTGATCCGCGCCGCCGAGCAGCTCGGCATCGAGATACCACGGTTCTGCGACCACCCGCTGCTGGAGCCCGTCGGCGCCTGCCGGCAGTGCCTGGTGCACATCGATGGCCAGCCTAAGCCTCCGGCATCCTGCACCACGACCTGCACCGATGGCATGGTGGTGCGCACCCAGCTCACCTCCGGTGTCGCCGCGAAGGCGCAGCGCGGCATCATGGAGCTGCTGCTGGTCAACCACCCGCTCGACTGCCCGATGTGTGACAAGGGCGGCGAGTGCCCGCTGCAGAACCAGGCCATGTCCGCCGGCCAGGGCGAGACGAGGTTCAGCGGCACCAAGCGCACCTTCGCCAAGCCGGTGCCGCTCTCGTCCCAGGTGCTGCTGGACCGGGAGCGGTGCGTGCAGTGCGCGCGCTGCACCCGGTTCGCCGAGGAGATCGCCGGCGATCCGCTGATCGAGCTGTTCGAACGGGGCCCGCAAGAGCAGGTCGGGACCGCCGACGGCGCCCCGTTCGACTCCTACTTCTCCGGCAACACCGTGCAGGTCTGCCCGGTCGGGGCGCTCACCAGCACGTCGTACCGGTTCCGGGCCCGCCCGTTCGACCTGGTCTCGACGCCGAGCGTGTGCGAGCACTGCGCCTCCGGCTGCCGGCAGCGCACCGATCATCGCCGGGGCGCGGTCACCCGGCGGCTGGCAGGCAACGACCCTCAGGTGAACGAGGAGTGGAACTGCGACAAGGGCCGGTGGGCATTTACCTATGCCACGCAGCCCGACCGGCTGGTATCGCCACTGGTGCGCGACGAAGCCGGCGTGCTCGTTCCGGCCTCCTGGCCGGAGGCGATCGAGTCCGCCGCCCGCGGCCTGGCCGCGGCACGCGGCAGGGCCGGGGTGCTGACCGGCGGGCGGCTCACCCTTGAGGACTCCTACGCCTACGCCAAATTCGCCCGGCTTGCGCTGGGCGGCAACGACATCGACATGCGAGCCCGCCCGCACTCCGCCGAGGAAGCGCAGTTCCTGGCCGGCCACGTGGCGGGCCGCGGCATCAGCGTGAGCTACGCGGACCTGGAGCGGGCTCCGGCGGTGCTGCTGGCCGGGTTCGAGCCGGAGGATGAGTCACCCATCGTCTTCCTCCGGCTGCGCAAGGCGGTGCGCAGACGCGGGCTTGCTGTCTACTCGCTCGCCGCGCTGGCCAGTCCCGGTCTCGGCAGGCTCTCCGGCGTCCTGCTGCCGACCGTGCCCGGCGCCGAAGCCGAGGCGCTGACCGCCCTGGCAGCAGGCCCCGGTGCGGTTTCCGGCGGTGCGGTTTCCGGCGGTGCGGTTTCCGGCGGTGCGGTTTCCGGCGGTGCG
>WNGL01012367.1_pt1 | contig 10350 bp, 10 predicted proteins | sample 5400591 | NCBI WGS metagenome assembly WNGL01 (sample SAMN13153377, study PRJNA577476) | soil metagenome | isolation source: 80 cm soil or saprolite under Garry oak tree replicate 1 | place: USA:California | collected 2016-06-15 | reverse complement strand
CAAATAAAGATAAGGCCACCAAGCGGGCAGAAAGCAGATGGCAGAAAGCAGAAGGCAGCGGGGAGAAAGCAGAAGGCGGAAGGCAGCGGGCAGAAAGCAGATGGCTGCGGGCAGAAGGCAGAAGGCGGTGGGTAGAACGCAGGAACGCAGGAGGTGCTTGGTTATCAGGGTTTGAACTTCTCGGGCTGGGCCATCATGCTGCCAAGCATCTTCCCCACTTGCTCATAACCGCTTAGAAGTTCATCCCGCCTCTTTTGAGACAGGTAGCCACAATCGTGGGCGAAGTCGACCCAGACCTGAGTTTCGGTCGCTTCGGCATCTGAATCTGTTAGCTTACTGACAAACATATTCGGGCACCGCCGTTTCCAAAACGCCTCCGCAATATTAACAGCTACGCTCCTCGACGAACGGCGAATCTGATCGGTAAGCGAGTACCTTTCCTCTTTGGGAAAAGCCTTCGACTCGTTAAAGATCTCCATCGCCAGCTTGTATGCCAACTGATACACCTTCAGGTCCTTGTGCCCTCGTAGCATGCGCTTCCACCTTCCGCCTTCCGCCTTCTGCCTACTACTTCACTCAGTTGGCGAAGAGGGGGTCTGGCTTTTCCGGATCGATACCCAGGTCCTTGATGGCTCGCGAGACCTCCGAAGGCAGGATCTTCCCCTCCTGCGACAGGGCATAGAGCGCGGCCGCCGCTATGGATTCGGCGTCGACTTCAAAGAAGCGCCGCAAGGCTTCGCGCGTGTCGCTCCGGCCGAACCCGTCGGTGCCCAGGGAAATGAACCGCTGCGTGACCCAGGGACGGATCAGATCGGGGACGGCCTTCAAATAGTCGGTTGCGGCAACGATGGGTCCCGGCACTCCTTCCAGCGCCTGAACCACGTACGGTTTTCGAGGGGTTTCCTCCGGATGGAGCCGATTCCAGCGGTCGACCGAGAGCGCTTCGTTGCGAAGCTGCTGGTAACTCGGAGCGCTCCACACGTCTGCGGCTATATCGAACCTTTCGGCAAGCAACTCTTGCGCCTGCCCGACCGCGAGCATTATGCTTCCGCTCCCGAAAAGCTGGACCCGATGTCGCCCCGTGACCGGCGCAGGCCGGAAACGATACAGGCCCTTGACGATTCCATTTTCCGCCCCTTCGGGCATGGAAGGATGCACGATGTTCTCGTTGTAGAGGGTGATGTAATAGAAGATGTCTTCTTGCTTCTCGTACATCCGGCGCAGTCCCTCCCGGACGATCAGGGCCATTTCATAGGCAAAGGCGGGATCGTAGGCGAGAACGTTTGGCACCGTCGTGGCCAGGATATGGCTCTGACCATCTTCGTGCTGGAGGCCCTCGCCGTTCAGTGTGGTGCGGCCAGCGGTAGCCCCCATCATGAAACCGCGTCCTCTCGCATCGGCAAATGCCCAAATCTGGTCGCCGGTGCGCTGAAATCCGAACATTGAATAGAAGATGTAGAACGGGATCATGATCTCACCGCGCGTGGCGTAGCTGGTGCCGGCGGCGGTAAAGCTGGCCATGCTGCCGGCTTCCGTGATCCCCTCCTCGAGGAGCTGCCCGTCCTTGCTCTCCTTGTAGCTGATCAGGAGCCCCGCATCGACGGATTCGTACAGCTGGCCCACCCAGGAGTAGATCCCGATTTCCCTGAAGAGCGCGTCCATACCGAACGTCCTCGCCTCATCGGGGATGATGGGCACAATGCGCCGCCCGACGTCCTTGTCCCGGAGAAGCTTTCGCAGCAGGCGGACAAAGGCTATGGTCGTTGAAACTTCCCGCGCCGTCCCTGTGCCCTCCTTGAACTCCTCATAAAGGTCGGCCGGAGGAAGCTTCAAAGGCTTGGAGCGTACAGCGCGCCTGGGAATGCAACCGCCCAGGGCGCGGCGGCGCTCCATCATGTACTGGATCTCCTCGCTCTCGGGTCCGGGATGGTAGTACGGGGGATCCTCCAGCTGCTCGTCTGAAATGGGCAGCTCCAGGAGATCGCGGAACTCTCGCAACTGCTGGACTTTCATCTTCTTCATCTGGTGGGTCACGTTCCTGCCCAGGAATCCTTCTCCAAGCGCCCAGCCTTTCACGGTCTTGGCCAGGATCACTGTGGGAGACCCTCGATGTTCGACCGCGCGTTTGTACGCGGCATAGACCTTCAATACATCATGGCCGCCGCGCCGGAGAGCCTCCAGGTCGCTGTCGCTCAGGTGCTCTACCAGCTTGCGCAGCCGAGGGTCGGGCCCGAAGAAGTATTCCCGGCGGTACGCGCCGTCGGCCGTCGAGAACTTCTGGTAGGCGCCGTCGACTGTTTCGTTCATCTTTCGGAGCAACACACCATCCACGTCCCTCCGCAGGAGGTCGTCCCACATCCGTCCCCAAATCACTTTGACGACGTTCCAGCCGGCGCCGCGGAAGACGGTCTCGAGCTCCTGGATGATCTTGCCGTTCCCGCGGACCGGTCCGTCGAGCCGCTGGAGATTGCAATTGATGACGAAGATCAGATTGTCCAGCTTCTCGCGGCCCGCCAAAGACAGGGCGCCCAGACTTTCAGGCTCATCGCATTCGCCGTCTCCCACGAAACACCAGACATGAGAGTTCTCGGTATTGCAGATGCCCCGTGCTTCCAGATAGCGGTTGAAACGCGCCTGGTAAATCGCCGAGATCGGCCCCAGCCCCATCGAAACGGTGGGGAATTCCCAGAAGTCCGGCATGAGGCGGGGATGCGGATAGGAGCAGAGGCCCTGTCCCGGAACCACCTCGCGGCGGAAATGGTCGAGCTGCGACTCCGTAAAACGCCCTTCCAGAAAGGCCCGGGCGTAGATACCCGGGGCGGCGTGTCCTTGAAAGTAAATCTGGTCCCCCGCGCTGCCGTCATCCTTGCCGCGGAAGAAGTGGTTAAAACCCACTTCGTACAGCGAGGCAGACGAAGCGTAGGTGGAGATGTGTCCTCCAATACCGTCGTAGACCATGTTGGCCCGGGTTACCATGACCGCCGCGTTCCAGCGAATCAGGCGGCGGATGCGCTTCTCGATCCACTCATCTCCCGGGAACAGAGGCTCTTCTTCAGGCGGGATCGTATTGATGTAAGGAGTCTGAACGAGCTCGGGAATCCCAATGTGCAGCATTCGGGCTCGATCGAGGACTCTCTGAAGGAGATACTGACAGCGCACACCCCCGTCGCCGCGGACCAGCGACTCCAGGGACTCAATCCACTCGCGGGTCTCCTCCGGATCCACATCTCTAATCTGTTGAATCAGTTCAGTGCTCACAGGTCTTACCTCATAGAAACTATTTATCATAGGTCAAGCGGCGCGCTTTGGGAAGTGCCAGAAGACAGTGGCCAGTGGCCAGTGGTCGGTGGCCAGTGGTCGGTGGCCAGTTGGCGGAAGACAAAACCACTGGCCGCTGCTGGCCACTGGCCACTGACCACTGAATTTAGCTTGATGTCCCCACAGCTATTGGTTAATACCTTCTTATGAGATCGAAGCAAGTCGTCGGAGAAGCAGCGCTGCTGGCCGCGGTCTCCATTTGCCTGGCAGGCATCTATAATCTCATGGCTCCGAAGGAGAGGAGCCTCGCCTGGATCGGGCACTATTCCGCCGGCGATTTGCAGCCTCAGGCTGCGACCCCGGAAGCTTCTGCCAGTTCGCCCACTGCCGGGGGTTCAAAGTATCTCGGCACCATCGCGCCCCCAAAGGACCCGGGACTTCCTTATCTTGAAGTTGGCGGCGATGTCGCGCAGCGTCTCCAGGCGGCAGGAGCGCTGATTATCGATGCCCGGCGCAGCGACGCATACGAACGCGGGCACATTCCGGGAGCGCGCAGTATTGCAATTTGGGAGCGTGATGCGGACGAGAAGATCGGCGCTCTGCAGAAAGAAGCGATACCCTTCGAACAGGTGATGGTGGTGTACTGCTCAGGAGGAGACTGCGAGGACTCGAAAATTCTCTCGGAAAAACTGGGGATGACTGGCTTCTACAACATCTATGTGTACAAAGAGGGGTTCCCTGACTGGGAACGCCGGGGGCTGCCCGTGCACAGAGGAAACACGCCGTGAGCCGCCAGCTTCACAACCATTGGCTTTCGATCCTCGTTCGAATCGCGCTCGGAATCATATTTGTAATTGCCGCCTGGCCGAAGGTCTACGACCCTCCCAGCTTTGCCCACATGATCTGGAACTACAAGATTCTTCCCTCGTCCTGGATCAACCCAATGGCCATCGTGTTGCCCTGGCTGGAGATGGTCTGCGGCCTGGCGCTGGTCGCCGGAATCTATCGCAGGGGGGCCGCCCTGCTCGTCACGGGAATGCTTCTCGTGTTTATCGCGGCGCTCCTCACGGACATCGTGAGAGACATTCCGGTGAACTGCGGTTGTTTCTCCGTCACGCCGGTGCAGAGATCGCACGAGGAGCTCGTCGCAGAAATGAAAGCCGACACGCTGCGCGATCTGGGGATGCTGCTCATGTCGTTTCAGGCGCTCCTCACACGCGTCACCTGGCGCGCAGAAACTTTGTGATTTTTCGCGCCACCGCGTCTTTGTGGTAAAGCAGTGGCAAAGGATCATCCAAACCTCCGGGAGAGAACTATGTCACGCTTGAAAATCAGTCTTTTGGCCTTGCTGGCTCTGGCCGTACCGCTCCAGGCGCAGCCCAGACGGCCTATGACGCTCATCGACATGATCGAAGCGCCACAACTCAGCGATCCCCAGGTTTCGCCGGACGGGAAACAGGTTCTGTTCGTGATGAGCAACCCGACTGGAAGGCCAACACACGAATCTCGCACATCTGGCGCGTCAACGCGGACGGCAGCGGTCTGGTTCAAATGACCAACGGCGTGAAAGGAGAAAGCAGTCCTCACTGGTCGCCGGACGGGAAGCTGATCGCCTTCCTCGGCCGAAAGCCTTCGAGCTCCGCTGAGGGCGGGAGCGAGGAGACCACGCAGATCTATCTGATCCACAACAATGGCGGAGAAGCGGAACAGCTTACGGAACATTCCACCGCCGTGTCGAGCATCAGCTGGTTCCCGGATGGCGAATCGCTGTACTTCCTGTCGTCCGATCCCAAGACCGAGGAGGAGAAAAAACGCGATAAGCAGAAAGACGATGTCTATGCCTTTGATGAGGATTACAAGCAGACCCACCTGTGGAGAGTCCGCATTGCCGGCAAGGGCGAAAAGAAACTGACGGACGGGAACTTTTCCGACACAGCCTACAGCCTGTCCCGCGACGGCAAAAAGATTGTCCTGTCGCGCGCGCCGACGCCTCGTTTCGGCGACTCCGATCAAAGCGAAGTTTTCGTGACGGATGCCTCCGGCGCAGGAGAGATTCAGTTGACGCACAACAGGGTCGCGGAGAGTAACATCGAGATCTCTCCGGATAACAGCCAGGTGCTCTTCACCGCGGGAGCGAACCGGAAGTTCGAAACGTACTACAACAGCAACCTGTTCGTCGTTCCTTCCGGCGGAGGGGAGGCCAGGCTCCTGCTGCCGGACTTTCCCTACGGCATCGACGACGCCAGATGGTCCAGGGACGGCCGATCGGTCTTCATGCTGTGCAACATGGGGGTGCACAACGAACTTCACCAACTGGACCTTGACTCGCGGACGCCGAAACAGCTCACGGACGGGGCGCATGCTTTGGGCTCCTGGTCGCTCTTTGAGTCCGGCAGCCGTCATCTTTTCATACTGAACGAGCCGCAGAATCCGGGCGAGGTTTACGTCTGGGGACCGGACATGCCCGCGCCCGCTCCCGTGACACGGATACTTGAATACGTGGCTCGCGACTTTGAGCTGCCGCGAGTGGAAAAGATTCAATGGAAAGGCGCCGACGGCGTGATTGTTGAAGGAGTTCTGACATACCCTCTGGGCTATCAAGAGGGCAAGCGGTACCCGCTTGTTGTCGATACTCACGGCGGCCCGCAGTCATCGGATAAGCTGGTGTTTGGCTCCTGGAGCCAGTACAAGCCTGTGCTCGCCGCCAAAGGCTACGCAGTGCTGCAGCCGAACTACCGCGGATCCACCGGATATGGAAACGCATTTCTGCGCGATATGGTGGGCCATTATTTCAACCAGGCGCACCTGGACGTCATGGCGGGAGTGGATTACCTGATCCAGCGCGGCATTGCGGATCCGGAGCGCCTCGTAAAAATGGGATGGAGCGCCGGCGGACACATGACCAACAAGATGATCACCTTCACGGACCGGTTCAAAGCGGCGTCTTCCGGAGCCGGAGCGGGCAACTGGATATCGATGTACGCCCAGAGCGATGTCCGAAGCTATCGAACGCCCTGGTTCGGCGGGACGCCCTGGCAGAAAGATGCGCCGATTTCCGTGTATTGGGACAACTCCCCGCTGAAGGACGTATGGAGGGTCAAGACGCCTACGATCTTCCTGGTCGGGGAAAAGGACGTGCGCGTCCCGATGCCTCAGTCCGTCGAGATGCACCGCGCGTTGAAAACCAACGGCGTCCCTACGCGTCTCTACGTGGCCCCGCGCGAACCCCACGGCTGGGGCGAGCTGCGTCACCAGCTGTTCAAAATGAACGTCGAGCTGGAATGGTTCGAGAAGTACGCCATGGGCCGGTCGTACACGTGGGAGAAGGTCCCCGGCGAAGCTGAGAAAGAGCCCACTACCTCCAGTTCCCGATAGGGTTGGCTAACTCACGACCCTGCAAGAATCTGTTTCTGGCGAAAACCCGGGGCTCGCACCTCGAAGAGGGGCTTGCCCGGCTGTCTCATAGCCAGTTCCAGTGCCGCTGCAGCGCGCTGGCGCTGGCGGCCAATGCGGAGCACCTGCTGCAGCCAATCGACGGTAATGGGTTTACCGAGCAGATACCGGGCGCCCTTCTGGAATTCCCCCTGGTGAGCGTTCCACCATTTCGCGATGAGCGCAGGATCAGGCCAGGGGAGGTTGTCGTCCGGGTCCATCTCGACGTTCTCGTCTTCCGGGTTCTCCGTCGGCCCGGCCTGGAAGCCTTCGGGTTGCTTGCCGTCCAGGTCCTGATAGGCGATATCGACGCCGGTGATCATGGTGAACGCCTCACCTGCTATCCGCGCCAGCTCTGGTACGTTCATCTGCCCGATCAGCCATGGAATGCTCGCCGGATCTCCAAACGCTCCCGCTGCAACAATCGCGATTCGAACCAGTTTTCCGTCTTGCGCCAGTTTGCGCTGCCACGCGGTCGCGGAGGATAGATCCATCCGGCGGATCGAGACCCGCAACGCTCTTTCGCGATACGGCAGGTTCGACTCGGCAACGGACATCAGAATCGCCAACGCATTTGAGTCAGCAGAGAGCAACGCCGCCGACCATGCGGCAGAGAATCGGCACGCGTCGTCCTGTTCGGTCAGATGCCTTTTCAGCTCGGGGAGAAAGCTTTTCAGTCCCAATTCCCCCACGGTCCGCAGCGCGCGCGCTTTCAGCAACGGATCAGTGCTGGAGATTGCACTGACTAATGCCGTGCCAGGATCCTGCCGGTGAATCGCCGATGCCGCAATCCCCACGCGTTGCAGGGCCGATGCCGGCGAGGCAAGCGACTGTTTGATGTGAGGCTCGGCTTGTGCAAAGGTGAGCCAGCCCAAGGCGGAGATCAAGCCGCGAGCAAGCGAAGCTTCCGCAGATCCGACCTTCACGACTTCGGCAATTCGCTGTTCGTCTCCGCTCTCAAAAGCGAGCACCGCTGCTGCAAACACTTCCCCCGGCTCTTTCCAGTCGAGTTCCTTCCGGCAGAGCTCCCAGGCCTCCTCGCCCGCGATCCGCAGACCATCCAAGTGCGCCTCCACGCGGCCGTCCAGCTTCGCAAGGTCCGCGAGGGTGTAATGCGGTGCCATCAGGGCCCCAGCCCGGAGCTGCCATAGGAAGGAGGTTTCCTCCGCGTGCTGCGTCAGTACTGTTGCAACAACACTCACGTCCGTGATCCTTGCGCACTCCGAACAAACCGGTCAGACAATTCGGGCCCACGCGTTGCCGTCGAAAGACATGATGTCGTATTCGCCATTGGACCACATGACGCCTTTCGCCGCGCTCAGTTGGTAGCAACTCTTTGGCGGATCCTTGCCGAAGTCCACTGGCTCAAGCTCTTCCTTCTTCAACCGGTAGACGGCGTCCATCGTCGATACGTACAGTTTTCCCTCAAACCACTCTAGGTCCCAGATGTCGTCGTCGGTTTCCTCGTGGTCGATGATCTCCCATATGTTTTCTCTCCCGCGAATCAGGATGCCGTCGTGCCCCGCTATGTAGACCGTTTCGTTCCCGGCGCATTTTACGGTATTGAGATTCTTGTTCGTCGGCAGTTCACGCTTGGTCCATCTTTTCCCATTATAATGCCAGAGTTCGCCATGACGGCCTACCGCATATGTGTCGGAAATTTCAAAACCGTGAATCGCTTGAATATTGAAGCTGTCTGGCAAACCTTCGTCGATGCGCGTCCATTTTCTTAGCCCATCGAGTTGATAAACCATCCCACGCAAACCAACCGCATAGGCCTTACCTCCGATCTCTGACAACGACCGGATACCTCCAAGCCTCGGCTTCCTGGGAGGAGGTTGGCTATATTCAAGGATATCGCCGCTCGTCATGCCGTTCCTAGTATTTACCGAGTAATAACCCGGCTCAGATGCATCAACAAGTCCAGGCTCTGGATGCTCAATGATACAGGCAGTATGAGCATTGTAGTTACACTCCCCTCGGTCGAATTTACCAGCTTCCCACATGAATGTAATGGCGTGCGGTATCTCCTTTTCCTCCTTTCTTGGATCGCAGGCGTAGATAAACCCCAAATCGAGTCGTCGCACAACAGCGGTCCTAATTACTAGATCACGTAGTGGAGACTTTTTCATAATTTGGTTCACTCGTAGCCAACGCTACCTAAATCGTTTTGTCGTATTGGTCGGTGGCTCGGTGACTGTTCCAGCAGTGGTTGGTCGAATTTGATCGTCGCGCTCTATCCCCATCTTCTTGTGTCCTCGGCGCATCTGAGACTTGATACAGGCCTCGTCGCATCCTGTCACCTCGGCCACTGCTGTAGCGCCAACCGCCTCAGCTTCGGAGACCTTCCAAAGTGCGTCAGCGGAGACTGTCTTCCCTTTGACATCTTCTCTGACAGAAGCGTGATTTACCGTTAGATTATTGGTTTCAGTATGGATATCCCCATGTTTCCCGGTTGAATGACTCGTACCCGCTGCACAAATGCAAGGTGCGGCGCTATAGTCGTATTGCCCCCCCGAATCGAGATCTAAACGTCCCCCACCCTTTTCGCTGAATTGGGAATCTGGAACAACGTGGTGGGGAGTCTGCTTGGGAGGCTTGGGCTGAGGTTGGGGACAACAGTTTGAAGGGTTTTTTGGTGAGAGCGCACACTTGAGAGCTTTTTTGCACTTTGGATCCTTGCACATCGCTTTGATAGCAGCCTTGCGTTTTACCTCCCCTTTCGACGTCAGGTTTTTTTTTGCGTGCTTGGAGCACTTCGAATCTACCTCTTTCGCAACATCTTTGCATGGTCCTGAACCGTTGAATGCTGCAGCGTCAAGAAATGGCCAAGTTGGTGAGTTTCCCGGGAACGACGCATGGTTGCATCACCTCCTGGCCGGAAATCTGTACCGTCTTGCTACCGTCGGTGGTGTCGCTGTCCATGCCGGTATTGGGATATGGAATTGGCACACCGGGCGGTGTGGCAGGCGTTTGGGGCGGCGTGAAGCACACATCGGGAAACGCGCAGATGGATTTGCCCTGGCCCGCTTTGCAGGCAACCTCCATATTGTTGGCATAAACCTCGTTGGCCATCAATGGCCCCCCACATTGCTGGGTTTCATCACGAACGCCAGGCGCTCACTGTCCTCGGCGCTGAAATGGCCGAGCACGCCCGGACCCGGCGCGTAGTTTTTGACTGCCGCGGCTAGAGCAACGCCGAGTGCGCAGGGACCAATGGCCGCGCCGACTTCGCCCACGCAATCAGCGGGGTGCCAAATGTCAAATTGCTCCTTGCGCACGCGCAGGGTGCGGGTCAGAGCCAAGGCAGCTTCCTTAAACCAGTACTGCTCGCCGTTGGAATCCGTGATGCGATAGTCTACGTCAGCCAGCGTTTTACCGGCGTCCGCAAAGGCGGCCTTGAAGGCCTGGACCATTCCTTCGGCGCGCAACGGTTCTTCGGAATCAACGGTGGCTTTTTCCTGGCCGGTGCCGATTCCGAGGCAAAGGAATTCGCCGATTTCGGATTTCGGATTTCGGATTTCGGATTTACCACTGCCGGGTGGACCTACGAGGACAGCGGCGCCGGCTTCACCAGGGATGAAGCCGTTGGAATTCAAGCTGGTCAGCAGCCGGTTTTTCTCCTCGTAGGCAGCCAGCGTAGGGGCCACCAGGAAGCTG
>WNGL01011088.1_pt1 | contig 10350 bp, 8 predicted proteins | sample 5400591 | NCBI WGS metagenome assembly WNGL01 (sample SAMN13153377, study PRJNA577476) | soil metagenome | isolation source: 80 cm soil or saprolite under Garry oak tree replicate 1 | place: USA:California | collected 2016-06-15 | reverse complement strand
GCGTAGTAGCGGACGGGGTTCAGGTAGGTGACGGCGCGGAGCCAGTCCGGCATGGCGCGGATCGGCGTCACGACGCCGGAGAGCAGGATCGCCGGCAAGACGAAGAGGAAGCCGCCGAGGAACGACTGCTGCTGGGTCGCGGAGAGGGTCGAGATGAGCAGCCCGACCCCGAGGGTCGTCATGAGGTAGAGGAGCGTCCCGACGAGCACGACCGCCAGGGGACCGCGGAGCGGCACGCCGAACGCCCAGGTGCCCGCCGCGAGGAGGAGCCCGACGTCCACGAGGCCGATCACGACGTACGGCCCCATCTTCCCGACGAGCAGGAGCGCGGGTCGGATCGGGGTCACGAGCACCTGCTCGAGCGTGCCCATCTCGCGCTCGCGCGAGAGCCCCATCGCGGTGACGATGGTCGTGACGATGAGGAGGAGCATCGCCGCGATCCCGGGCACCATGTAGGGCGGCGTCTTCAGCCCCGGGTTGAAGGCGAGGCGGGGGACGGCCTCGAGCTGCGCGGGCAGCGCCGCGCCGCGCGCCGCGAGGCGATCGCGCACGAGCTGCTCGCCGACCTCGCCGAAGTAGCGCGACGCCGCGCCCGCGGCCACGCTCGCCCGGTTCGGATCGGAGCCGTCGAGCAGGACCTGCACCCGGGCCGGCCGCCCCGCGGCGAGGTCCGCCTCGAAGCGCGGCGGCAGGACGAGCGCCGCCGCGGCGCGGCCCGCGTCGAGCTCCCGGTCCGCCTCCGCCGTCGAGCTCGCGGTCCCGGCGCGCCGGAGCGTGCCGTCGGCGAGCACGCGGCGGGTGTGGAGGCGGCTCTCGGCGGTCCGGTCGCGGTCCACCACCACCGTCGGGACCCGGTCCACGTCGAAGTCCACCGCGAACCCGAAGAGCACCGTCTGCACGAGCGGCGCGACGATGAGCAAGAACATGATCCGCCGGTCGCGGACCGTCTGGCGGACCTCCTTGCGGAAGACCGCCGCGAGCTGGACGCGGGCCGAGGGCGCGTTCCGTCCGCTCACGCGAGCCTCCGCTGGAACCGGGCGGTGGCGAGCGCGAGCACGAGGACCGCGAAGATCGCCATCGCGAGGAGATCGGGCCAGAGCACGGCGAGCCCGTTCCCCTTGAGGAGGACGCCCCGGAGCGCGTGCACGAAGTAGCGCGCCGGCACGACACGCGAGAGGAGCTGCAGCGGGAGCGGCATGTTCTCGAGCGGGAACACCATCCCGGAGAGGAGCATCGAGGGCAGGAGGGCGGAGAGCGCGCCGGCCTGGGTCGCGACGAGCTGGTTCCTCGTCACGACGGAGATGAGGAGCCCCTGCCCGAGCATCCCGACGAGGAAGAAGAGCCCGAGGAAGAAGACGAGCGGGACCGAGCCCTGGATCGGGAGCTCGAACGCGATCGCGCCGAACGCGAGCACGAGCTCGAGCTCCAGCATGCCGAGCACGAGGTAGGGGAGGAGCTTCCCGAGCACGATCTCGAGCCGGCCGACCGGGGATGCGAAGAGCTGCTCCATCGAGCCGCGCTCCCACTCGCCCGCGACGGTGAGCGCGGTGAGGAGCACCGCGCTGATCGCGAGGAGGTAGACCGCGAGCCCGGGAACCATGAAGACGGCGGACCGGCCCTCGGGGTTGTACCGGGTCCAGATCCGCACCTCGATCGGCGGACCCATCCGCGCGGCGTCGGGGCCCGCGAGGCGCCGGCTCTCGGCGCGGACCAGCCCGTCCACCTTCCCGAGGACCTGGTTCGCGACCACCGCGTCGGCGCCGTCGACCACGAGCTGCACCCTCGTCTTCCGGCCGCGCGCGACGTCCTCGGCGTAGCCCTTCGGGATCTCGAGGAGCCCGACGGCGCGCCCCTCGCGGAAGAGGCGCAGGGCGTCCTCGGGCGCCGCGCGCGGGCCCTCCACGAGCTCGCCCGAGGCGGTCACCGCCCGCACGAGCTCGCGCGACTCCGCCGTCCGGTCCTGATCGGCGATCGCGAGCGGCAGCCGGTCGAGGTCGAAGGAGAGCCCGTAACCGAAGACGAACAGCATCACCACCGGCATCCCGAGCGCGAGGTAGAGCGTGCGCGGATCGCGCCGGATGTGGAGCGTCTCCTTCTGCGCCATCGCGCCGATCCGGACGAGCGATCGCGCGAGCCGGCCCCTCGTCTCCAGCTTCGTCACGACGCCTCCTTCGCCGCGGCGCCGTGCTCGACCACCGCGAGGAACACGTCCTCGAGCGAGGGCTCCGAGGGCTCGACCCGGACCCCGCGAGCCCCCGCCGCGCGAAGCGCCGCGTCCACCTCGGCGGCGCCGAGCCGGTCGGGATCGACGCGCAGGTGGAGCGCCGCGCCGAACGGCGCGACCGCGCGGACGCCCTCGCGCGCACGCAGCGCGCCGGCGGCCTCGAGGAGCCCCTCCCCGCGCGCGACGAGGACGCGGTCCGGCACCCAGGTCCGTTTCAGCGCCGCGGGCGTGTCGAGGGCGACGAGCCGGCCGTCCACCATGAGGCCGATGCGGGCGCAGTTCTCCGCCTCGTCGAGGTAGTGGGTCGTGACGAAGACGGTCGTCCCGCCCGCGGCGAGGCCGCGGATGATCCTCCAGAACGCGCGGCGCGCGACCGGGTCGACGCCCGCGGTCGGCTCGTCGAGGAACACGATCTCGGGCCGGTGGAGCACGGCGCAGGCGAGCGCGAGCCGTTGCCGGATGCCGCCGGGGAGGTCGCCCGTGGTCACGTCGCCGAGCTCGCCGATCCCGGTGAGCTCGAGCACCTCGCGGGCGCGGTCGCGCAGCGCGCGACCGGCGAGCCCGTACGCGCCGCCGAAGAAGAGCAGGTTCTCCTCCACCGGCAGGTCGAGGTAGAGCGAGAACTTCTGCGACATGTAGCCGATCGAGCCCTTCACCGACGCCGGATCGCGCGCGACGTCGTGCCCGGCCACGGTCGCCTCGCCGGAGGTCGGCGCGAGGAGCCCGTTCAACATCCGGATGGTGGTGGACTTCCCCGCGCCGTTCGCGCCGAGGTAGCCGAAGATCTCGCCCGGGGCGACGTCGAAGGTGACCGCGTCCACGGCGGTGAACGCGCCGAAGCGGCGGGTGAGCCCGGCCGCGGAGATGGCCGGCGCCGTCCCCGCGGGGGCTCCCGATCCGGAGCGCGGCCTCGCCGCGGGGTCGGAGCTCGTCACGCGCCCTCCCCCACCTGCGCGAGGAAGACCTCCTCGAAGCTCGCGCGCCCGCGCATGAGCGCGGCGGGGTCGCCCTCGAGGACCAGCTTGCCGTGGTGGACGAGCCCGACGCGGTGGCAGCGCTCGGCCTCGTCCATGTACGGGGTCGTCACCAGGACCGCCATGCCGCCGTGCACGAACTCGTGAAGGAGCGCCCACAGCTCGCGCCGCGAGACCGGATCGACCCCGTTCGTGGGCTCGTCGAGGAGCAGCACCTCGGGCTCGTGGAGGAGCGCGCAGGCGAGCGCGAGCTTCTTGTACATGCCGCCCGAGAGCGCGTCGGCGCGGCGGTCCACGAAGGGTCCGAGCCGTGTGATGGCGAGGAGCCGCGCCGAGCGCTCGCGGAACACGTCCGCGGGGAGGACGTAGAGCCGCGCGAAGAAGCGGAGGTTCTCGGCCACGGTGAGGTCGCGGTAGAGCGAGTACTGCTGCGGCATGAGGCCGACCCGCTCGCGGACGGCGCGGCTGCCGGGCGCCTCGCCGAGCACGCGCGCCTCGCCGGCGTCGGGCCGCACGAGGCCCGAGAGGATCCGGAGCGCGGTGGTCTTGCCCGCACCGTCCGCGCCGACGAGCCCGTACAGCTCGCCGCGCGCGACCTCGAAGGTGAGGCCGTCGAGCGCGGTCGTCGCCCCGAAGCGCCGGACGAGGGCGCGCGCCGCGAGGGCGGGCTCCGCCTGCGCCACCCGCTACCTCCCCGTGCCCGCGAGCGTGACCTGCACCGGCATGCCCGAGCGGAGCTTCCCGTCCCGGTTCACCACCGTGACCTCGACCGGGTAGACGAGCCGGTCGCGGTCGGTGCGGGTCTGGATGTTGCGCGGCGTGAACTCCGCCTCGAGCGCCACCGTGCGGACCGTCCCCTCGAACGACTCCTTCGGCCACGCGTCCGCGACCACCGTCGCCTTCGCGCCCGGCCTCACCGCGCCGATCTCGGCATTGGGGAGGTAGAAGGTGGCCTTCAGGTCGGTGAGGTCGACGAGCCGCACCAGCGTCGCGCCCGGCGAGACGAGCTCGCCCGCCTCGTGCGGGAGGGTCCGGACCTCGGCGTCGCGCGGCGCGTGGATCTCGCACTCCTCGACGAGGAGCTTCGCGCGCGCGACCTGCGCCTCGCCGGCGCGGACCTGGGCGAGGGCCGCCTCGGCCTGCGCGCCCGCCGACTTGATTCCCCCCTCGGCCGCGATCGCCTGCGCCTCGCCCGCGATCGCCTGCGCGCGCGCCGCCTCCGTCTGCCGGGTGAGCCCCTCGGCGCTCGCGCGCGTCTGGTCGATGCTCGACGCCGCGACGTCGTTCGGGAGCCCCTCGAGCCGCTTCGCCTGGCGCTCGGCCGCCTCCGCCTGCGCGGCGAGCGCGGCGGCCTGCGCCTTCGCGGCCTGCTCCGTGGCGCGCGCCGCCACGCGGTTCCGCCCCGAGACCGAGAGCTGCGCCATCGCCGAGGTCGCCTGCGCCTTCGCGGCCGCGACGCGCGCCTCCGCCTCGGCGAGCTGGGCGGCGGGATCGGCGCAGTCGAGCCGGACGAGGAGGTCGCCCTTGCGCACCCGGTCGCCCTCCTTCACCCGGAGCTCGAGGATCCGTGCGCCGACGCGCGACGAGAGGTCGACGGCCGTCCCCTCGATCTCGCCCGAGCCGCCGGAGGGCGCCGCGAGCGCGCGGGCCTGCGTCCAGAGCCGGACGCCGATGAGCCCGGCGAGGACGACGGAGAGGACGACGAGGATGACGACGACCCGGCGCATCGAGACGCTCCTTCGCCGGCGCACACGGTCCGGCGCCCTCCGGGTTCGCAAGCGCCGTGCCGCCCGGGCCGCGGGGCGGCGGCGCGTCGATCCGGCCGCTTCGCGCCCTCCCGGACCGGGCCGCTGTAAGGAGAATCGACACCCCCGTCGAGCCGCCGAACGGTCCGACCGCATCCCGAGACGGAAAAGGGCAGGCGGGATGCGCCTCGGGCGGCGGCACCGTCCTTGCTGTCCCTCCGGGCTGCGCGCGCGTGCGCGCGGAGGGTGTCGATGTCGAACGCAGCGCTGTGGATGCTGGTCCTCGCAGGTGCGACCGCGAATCCCGCCCCCGTCCCGGAGCGGACGCTCTCCGCGGCGCTCGCCGAGCTCGACCGGCAGAACCTCACGCTCGCGCAGGCGCGGGAGCGGGCGCGCGCGGCGAGCGGCGTCGTCTGGCAGTCGGCGTCGCCGCTCGTCCCGACCGTCACCGCGTCCGGCCAGGCGCTCCGGAACAGCGACGAGTTCGCGCTCACGCTCCCGCCCAACCTCCTCTCGCTCGCCGGGCTCCCGGCGGGCGGCGTCAAGATCCAGCCGCTCGAGCAGCTGAGCGCGACGCTCTCGGTGCGCGTCCCCCTCGTCGTCCCGACTGCGTGGTTCGACGTGGCGCAGGCGCGCAGCGCCGAGCGCGCCGCCCGGGCCGGCGCGGACGCGACCCGGCTCCAGCTCCGCGCCGGGTTCGCGCAGGCCGCCTACGCCTCCCTCGCCGCGGAGGAGGTGGTGGTCGCGGCGGAGCGGGCGCTCACCGACGCGGCGGAGCTCACGCGGAGTGCGGAGCGACGCGTGAAGGCAGGAACCTCCGCGCCGCTCGACGCCCTCAAGGCCCGCACCGAGGAGGTGTCGCGGCGCAGCGACCTCGTCCGCGCGCGCGCCGACGTGGACCGCGGGCGGATCTCGCTCGGCGTGCTGCTCGGGCGGGAGGGGCCGGTCCGGGTCACCGTGCCCGAGCTGGGCGCGGCGCCGGTCGAGCTGGAGGGAGCGCCGGACGACGTGCTCGGTCGCGAGGCGGTGGCGCGGCGGCCGGAGCTCGCGCTCCAGCAGGCGCAGGTCGAGGCGTCCGAGGCGGGCGTCCGCTCCTCGTGGGCGCGCCTCGCGCCGCAGCTCTCCGCGAGCGGCGCGGCGTTCGTCTCCGACGTCCCCTACCCGACCGGCCAGAAGGACGGGTGGCGGGCGACGCTCGACCTCACCTGGCCGCTGTGGGACGGCGGCCTCGGCGTCGGGAAGCGCAGGCAGGCGGAGGCCCAGGCGGCGGAGGCGCGCGCCGCCGCCGAGGCGGAGCGGCTCGCGGTGCTCGAGGAGGTGCACGACGCGTCCCGCGACCTCGACGTCGCGCGCGAGCAGCTCGACCTCGCCGGCCAGCGGCGCGGGCTCGCCGCCGAGACGGCCGCCTCGGCGCGGCGAAGCTTCGAGGCGGGCGTCGCCTCGAGCCTCGACGTCATCGACTCGAACGACCGGCTCTTCACCGCCGACGTGAACCTCGCGGCCGCCCGGGCGCGGCGCGCGCAGGCGGTGGTCGGCCTCGATCGCGCCCTCGGGCGCGACCCGGGACGCTGAGGGATTCGCGGTGCGCGCCCTCCGGCTCCGGCGTATGTTGGCGTTCGACGAGGCGCCGCCCGTGCCCGAGCCCCAGGGCCACCGCGAGATCCAGCAAGAGGAGCTGTCCCGGCTCTTCGGCCGCATGGCGCGCGCCCGCCTCGTCGGGCTCCCGCCCTTCCTGGCGATCGCGCTCTGGCTCGCCTGGGTCGAGCCGGCGGCGTGGCGGCGGATCCTCGTCTCCGCCGTCGTCACGGTGATCGTCGCCTTCTTCGTCTTCGAGTTCGTGCGCTGGCGCCGCGGCGGGTTCACGCCCGGGGCGACCACGCGGAACCTCTCGGCGGCGATCGTCGGCGTCTCGATCATCGCCTTCGGCACCGGGGGGCTCGCCTCGCCGTTCGTCTACGTCGGCGCGGTGCTGGGGGTGATCTCCGGCGTCTTCGTCCCGTGGCCCGCGAACGGCGTCCTCGCGATGTGGCAGATCGCGGCGGCGTGGATCTTCGCCGCGCTCGCCGGGACGAGCGCGATCTCCGACTTCAACCTCGCGGCGTACGGCGGGGGCGCGACCCTCCCCGTCCCGCTCGCCTGGCCGGTGACCCACGCCGCGGTCCTCTCCTTCGTGTACGCGTTCGCGGTCGGCGCCGGGCTCGCGGTCCGCTGGTCGTTCGACCGGATGGTGCTCCGGACCGCCGCGGCGCAGGAGGAGTCGCTCCGCGCCCACGCCGGCCGCGCCGAGGAGCTGACCGCGCTCTCCGCCGAGATCGCGCACGAGCTCAAGAACCCGCTCGCGAGCGTGAAGGGGCTCGCCGCGCTCCTCGCGCAGAACCTCCCGGACGGGAAGGGAGCCGAGCGGCTCGGGGTGCTCCGGCGCGAGGTGGACCGGATGCAGTCGATCCTCGACGAGTTCCTGAACTTCTCGCGGCCGCTCGTGCCCCTCGCGCTCGGCGACTCCGACGTGGGCGCGCTCTGCCGGGACGTCGCGGCGCTCCACGAGGGGATGGCCCGCGAGCGCGCGGTGGAGATCGCGGTGCGGGCCGAGCCCGTCCCGGTCCGCTGCGACCCGCGGAAGGCGAAGCAGGTCCTCATCAACCTCGTGCAGAACGCGCTCGACGCGTCGCCCCCCGGGGCGGCGGTGGAGATCGAGGCGGAGCGACTCGCGGGAGGCGGCGCGCGCGTGCGCGTGCTCGACCGGGGGCGCGGGGTGGAGCCCGGGCTCGCCGCGGAGGTCTTCGCGCCCGGCGTCACGAGCAAGCCCGGCGGCTCCGGCCTCGGGCTCACCATCGCGCGCGCGCTCGCGCGCCAGCACGGCGGCGAGGTGTCCCTCGCGTCGCGCCCCGGCGGCGGGACGACCGCCGAGATGCGGCTCCCGGGCGGCGGGGCAGCGGGGAGCGCCGCGTGACGAGCTCGGACCCTGCGGCGAAGCCGTCTTCCGCATCGGCCCTCCGCTCAGGGGGGTCCTCCCGCGTGCTCGTCGTGGACGACGATCCCGGCGTCCGCTACACGCTCCGCGAGATCCTCGAGTCGGAGGGGCTCGCCGTCGACGAGGCCGCCGACGGCGCGGCGGCGCTCGCCGCGTACGAGGCGCGGCCGGTCCCGCTCGTCGTCACCGACCTCCGGATGCCGGGGGTGGACGGGATGGCGCTGCTCCGCCGGCTCTCCGCCCTCCCCCGCCCGCCCCGCGTCGTCGTCGTCACCGCCCACGGTTCGGAGCGGCAGGCGGTCGAGGCGATGAAGGCGGGCGCCCACGACTACTTCCGCAAGCCCTTCGAGAAGGACGAGCTGCTCGCGGTGGTGCGGCGCGCGCTCGAGACGGTCCGCCTCGCCGACGAGAACGAGCGGCTCGCCGGCGAGCTCGCGCTCGCGCGGACGATGGTGTTCGCCTCCGAGCCGATGCGGCGGCTCGCGGCGCTCGTCGCGCGCGTCGCGCCGCGCGACGTGACGGTGCTCGTCAGCGGCGAGAGCGGCACTGGCAAGGAGCGGGTCGCCGAGGCGATCGTCCGGGCCTCGCCGCGGGCGGGTCGGTCGTACGTGCGGTTCAACTGCGCGGCGCTCGCGCCGGAGCTCGCCGAGGCGGAGCTGTTCGGGCACGCCCGCGGCGCGTTCACCGGCGCGACCCGCGCGCGCCCCGGGCTGTTCGGGGAGGCGGACGGCGGGACGATCCTGCTCGACGAGGTCGGGGAGCTCGCCGCCGAGGCGCAGGCGAAGCTCCTGCGCGTCCTTCAAGAAGGCGAGGTCCGTCCGGTCGGCGAGGAGCGCTCGCGCAAGGTGGACGTGCGGGTCCTCGCCTCGACGCACCGCGATCTCGCCGAGGAGGTCCGCGCCGGCCGCTTCCGCGAGGACCTCTTCTACCGCCTCGACGTGATCCACCTGCGCATCCCGCCGCTCCGGGAGCGACCCGAGGACGTGCCCGTCCTCGTGCACCACTTCCTCGCGCGGTTCGAGGAGCGCTTCGGGGTCCCGGCGCTCCACGCGGCCGAGGCGGTCGTGCAGCGACTCGCGGGGCAGGCCTGGCCCGGCAACGTCCGCGAGCTCGAGCACGTGGTGGAGCGGCTCGTCGCGCTCTCCCCGCCCGAGGGGCTCGACCTGTCGCTCCTCCCGGGCGCGGCCGGAGCCGAGGCGCGTGGCGCACTGCCCCTGCGCGAGCGGGTGCAGGCGTACGAGCGGGGGCTCGTCGTCGAGGCGCTGCGCGAGGCGCGCGGGAACCGGAGCGAGGCGGCGCGCCGGCTCGGCGTCTCGCGGGTGACGCTGCACGACAAACTGAAGCGGTACGGGCTCGGGGAAGACGGGGGCGACTGACGCGGGGCGTGGCCGGCGCAGCGCGCCGCACCATCGTTCACGCGATGTCCGGTCTCGCCCTCGCGCTCCACCTCGTGCTCGCCGCGCCACCCTCGACGGTTCCACCCGGCCGGCTCGCGCCGCCGCTCGACCCCGGCCCGTTCCAGGGACGGGAGCTCGCGGCGTCCACCGGGGGGATCCTCCTCGGCGACGCGCTCGTGATCGGCGCCGCGTACGAGACGCTCCAGCTCTTCGCGAGCCGCGCGTTCCAGCCGACCGCTGGGAACTTCCGGACCGCCGCGTACGGGCTCGGCGCGGCGGCGATCCTCGTGCCGCCACTCACCGCGGCGCTCCTCGCGCGCCTCGCCCGGGCCGAGCCCGCGTCGGGCACGACCTGGAAGGCGGTGCTCCTCGCCTTCGCGGGACAGGCCGTCGCGCTCGGGGTGGGGTACCTCGCCTACCCGGCGTTCTGGGTGGTGCTCCCGGTGCAGATCCTCGCGATCGGCCTCGGCGCGTCGGCGGGGCTCCACTGGGGACCTCCGCCGCGCGGGGCCGGGACGGAGCCGGACGCGCGCCACGAGCCCGCCGAGCCGCCGCCGGAGGGGAAGACGGCGCGGGCGCCGATCTGTCCGGACCCGGCGATCGGAGCGGCGGGATAGCGAGCGGCGTCGGATCGGATGCGCGAGGGCCACGCGCACGAGGATCCTGATCGAGCCCGCGGCGTCGCTACTGATTCACCCGGTACGCGAACGCGTCCGGGCTCGCGGCCAGCGCCTCGTCGAGCCGCGCCACGAACCGGTGCGCGCTCCACGCGTCGACGAGCGCCTCGCGGTCGCGGAGCGCCGCCGCCTCGATCCGCGCGGCCGCGCCCGGCTGGCCGCCGGAGAGCTCGCGGGCGAGGGCGGTGAGGTGCTCGCCGCCGCCCCGGGCGAGGTCCTTCTGCACCGCGCGCCAGGTCGCGAGCGCGACGCCCCACGCCCGCAGCGAGCGCTCGAACTCGGGCGACGCGGCGGACTTGCCCTCGGGGAGCATCTGCACGTGGTAGCTCGTCGGGTCGAACTTCATGAGCGCCCCGGTGAGG
>WNGL01011087.1_pt1 | contig 10351 bp, 11 predicted proteins | sample 5400591 | NCBI WGS metagenome assembly WNGL01 (sample SAMN13153377, study PRJNA577476) | soil metagenome | isolation source: 80 cm soil or saprolite under Garry oak tree replicate 1 | place: USA:California | collected 2016-06-15 | reverse complement strand
CCGCCTCCGGCCAGCAACAAGAGGCCATCCGCCGCGAGTGGCGTTCCTGCGGCGCCCGAGCGAGGGGTTGCCGGAGAGCCGGTAGCGACGAAGGCGGAATTCCAGGCCTGGTACAATTCAGCCGATGCCGAGCTTCCTCCAACCATGAGGACGGCGGCATTGTGCGGCAAGAGGAACGCAGAATGACTGCTTCGCGCCGAAAGCATGTTGGCGGCGGCGGCAAATCCCGGGGTTCGCGCTGAAGCGGAATATAGCTCGGCCGAAGCGAGTTCCTTGGATCCATCGGATCCGCCGGCCACAAGCACATCGCCATTCAGGAGCATTGTGGCGGAGTGTCCCACACGCGCCGTGGAAAGGCTGGGGCCGCTCGACACCGTGCCGGCGGCCGGGTCGACGATCTCGCTGGAATTCAGGATCTGGTTGCCGTCCGATCCGCCAACGATCATGACACGCCCATCGGACAACAGCACCGCAGCATGGTTCTTGCGCGAACTGGTGAGAGTTCCCGCAGGCGAAAAGGAGCCCGTGGCGGGATTGAAGATTTCAAGCGTGTTTCCTGGCGCCCCGGAGCCTTCACCGCCGGCGATCAGGACGCGGCCATCAGGAAGGAGCGTGGCCGTGTGACCTGAGCGAGAGGCCAACATCGAATCGCCGATGGTCCACGACCGAGTCGCAGGGTTGTAAAGTTCAGTCTCGCTTGTTGGCCCAGACGACGTGGATCCGCCGGCAATCAGGATGCGGCCGTCTTTGAGAGTGACGGCAGCCGCGTTCCAGCGGGCGAGCAACATCGACTCGGTAGCCGCGAAGGAGCCACGATTGAAGACTTCCACTGACGCGAGCGGCTCGCCGGACTTGGCACCGCCTGCAATCAAGATGGTTCCATCTTGCAATAAGGCCGCCGAGGCGCCCGTTCGGGCCTGCGCCATGCTTCCTGCAGGCGCCCACGTTCCACTTGGAGCCTGCGCTCCAGCTGAGCCGGGAGAACTTCCCGCCGCCGTCACCATCATCCATAACGCCATTACACCAATGCATCTCAACCTTGAAACCATTTCGCCTCCGTGCCTGGGCCGAATAAAACTTTCGCTAGCCAATAATGGGCACTAGGATACGTGTGGTGAAGAGCCCAAACGTGCAGCGCCTTAGGATACAGGTGCCAAAGAGAGATCAATTTCCGGGCGAAGGAGCAGGGATGGAGAGCACCACACTCTTGTCCAATTACGAGATGCGGTTCGCTCCAGAAGCAGGATTGATGCGGGTTTCTGTTTCGGGCATGTCCCTCTCCCTTTGGGAGAGGGTGGCGCGAAGCGCCGGGTGAGGGCAGGAAATGCACCCTCATCCGGCCCTTCGGGCCACCTTCTCCCAGAGGGAGAAGGACACGAGCCTCCATTTCGGCTAATTCGTGCGTGCCGTAGGTGCTGAGCGAGTCATTCCGACCTAGGGTGTTAGGACCAGCGCCGGGAAGAACAGATCATGCGGCGCGGGGTGGCATGACAGTATCCCGGCGAACGATTCGTTTTTTCTGCCTGGAATCGCCTGAAAGCCATGACCAGACTTATATAAAACCTAACGTGATCCTCCAGTCAATCATTCCGGCAAACGGGACTTATGGGCAAGAGAACGTCATTTTGTATCACCTTCGAGCCACCACACGCTGACCTTTGGGCCATTCCCCGTTGGGTTACCTCTTAGTAGGATGGCTCATCCGAAATTATCAGGAAGGCAATTTCAGACGATGACAGCAAAGAAACCCAATCCAGAGCGCGGAACCGTAATCGTAGAAGCGGCCTTTACCCTGCTACTACTGTTCACTTTCTTGTTCGGACTTATGGAGATCGGCCGTTTCATCAGCGTCCAGCAGGCGCTCACGGATGCTGCGCGCGAGGGTGCACGGGCCAGGATAACTCCGCTTAGTCAGACGTCATATCTGACAGACCCGTTCGTCGTCAGAACTGTGGTTTGTACGTTCCTTAATGCGGCATCTGTTAGCTGCAACCCAACAACCAATACCTACGACGGGCCGGCAGACCAAACGAGAATCTGGGTAAATGAGGGAACACACGTTCCTGACCAGACGGTATGCCCAACAGCCGGGAACCCGGTCCAGGGGTGCACGATCGTTCATGTGGAAGTGCCGTATCAGCCGGTCCTGCTGTCGATGTTTGGTGTCTTTTCTGTAACGCTTAAAGCTGAGGCATTGATGCGCAATGAAACCAGTCCATAGACGGTCACAACATCAACAGCGAGGCACTGCACTCATCGAAATGGCGATGATCCTGCCGTTGCTCACGCTGCTACTAACCGGAATTGTGAATATGGGGCTCATGATCCGCGAGCACCAGGTCCTTCAGAATGCGGCGCGTGAAGGGGCCCGATACTCCTCCTTGCAGGGGAATCGAATCGCGACGGCCGGCGATGCGACCGAACAGGCCATTAAAACGCGAGTGCAACGATATCTCGCGCAGGAGAAGATCACGATCGCTTTGACCGACGTTACCATCAACCAGAATTACACATACACTGTGGCGCCCTCCCCTGGGACTGTAAATGCTTCTCAGGTAACGGTCAGTTATTCGCGCTCCATGTTGATGCCCACGAGTTTCCTGTGGCCGTTCGGGCCGGTGACGCTTAAAGGCCAGGCCGTGTTTGTCAATACTTATTGAATGTAGTCGCGGGCTAGCCCGCGTTAAGTTTTGCCGTCCTCGGACTGGACGGCATGAGGAGAAGTCATGAATCGCACACGGATGCTCGCTGTGGCGAGTGTTGGTTTCGTGCTTAGTGTGGGAGTTACGTGTTTATCATTCCGGATGCTCCACGACCGGCTGCAGCCAGCCGAAGAGATGACAACCGTTGTCACGGCGCCCCAGAAGGTCACGGCGGCGGATCCGCGGGTGTCGCCCTGGCCGGTGGAACCATCCGCGCTGTCGTCTGGCCCTGAGTCTCCGAAGCCCTTTATAGACCGGGAGAAGTTCGACGGACCGGTTGGCGAAACGCCGGACAAGTACGGTGCTCTTCTGCCGCCGGAGTCCATCCATTCGGAAGCGCGAGCCGCGCGCTAAACACAGATGTACGGTGTAGCTGCGGTCCTGGACCGCCGGGGATGTCCAAACTGGTAGATTGCCGGCGGTCACAGACCGCCGCTACAGCGGAATGAGGAGGTCGTGATGATAGTCCCTAACGGCAAACAGACTGAAGGCGGATATGTGCTGGTCACGGTTGCCGCCATGCTCGTCGTTCTGGTCGCTTTTACCACGCTGGCGGTTGATACCGGGATGTTGTTTGCCGATCGCACCCAATCGCAGCGAGCGGCTGACGCCGCCGCGCTCGCTGGCGCCCTCACGTTCGTCGTCGACGGAAAGAGTCCTCAGCCCGCAACGGCAGTGGATCACGCCCGCGCAACAGCCGTGAAGAACACGGTGATGGGCGTTCCGATTGATGCGGCGCAAGTGGATGTTTGCGTTGGCGATGTTTCTGCGGGAGTCTGTAACCCGGATACGAGCCTAAAACGGGTGAAGGTGACCATCACGCGTTCGGAACCGACGTTCTTTGCCAAGATCTGGGGCGCCAGCTGGATGAATGTCACGACCCGGGTTGAGGCTATCGCGGAGGCGTCCAATGCTCCAACCTCGGCGAGGTGTCTGAAACCTTTCTTCATACCCAATACGTCCTTCGCACCAGTCAGTGGAACATCAAACTCCTGCACGGCGTGTGCATCTGCAAATGTGCTGGTGGATGGTAGTACCAATCCACCTTCAAAAACGGCGTTTGCGCAGGGCCTAATAGACAACAGTACATCGTTTATACTCAAACCCCAGGATCCGCATGACGCCTTGGTTCCGAGCCAGTTTTACATGATTGATCTGCCTTCAAACGACGGCAACTACGGGAAGAACGGTTATAAAGACAATATTGTAACGTGCTTGAACCAGGCAACCATGTGTAGGGCTACCTACAATGTCATCACCGGCAACACGACCGGACCGACCAGACAAGGGATCGACCTCTTAATTGGCTCCCCGCCTCGGGATACCTACGTCGGTGTGGGCCAGTACCAGTACCCGGACGGCACAACACACGACACGAGTAAGGCTCTGGTTGTAGCGCCCATCTGGAACCCCTGCACCACAAACCTCTCCGATGGAACGCCCTTTTGCCCGGGCGGACAGTTTCCATCAGGCTCAGGGGTCAATGTGCCACCTGTTGCCATCATCGGATTCGCGTTGCTGTTCGTCGATTCCGTTGATCAGCAGGAAGGCGTCCATGCTCACCTGATCGATATATTGGCCTGTGGCCCCGACATCAGCGACCCTGATGGTTCGTCCGCCTATTCGGTTCCGCTTCGCCTGATACGTCCGCCCGAATGAATTTTGGAAGACCCGAACGCGGGCTAAAGCCCGCGACTACAAGCTCGAGATAACGTGCGGGCATGCATGTAGTCGCGGGCTTTAGCCCGCGTTCGGCTTCCTTGTTCACGTACAGAAACGGCTGGCCATCCATGGCATTGATCCAATGCTGTCCGTGATATTTATCTACTGAACCTGCGTGCATTGCAGATCGCTGCCGACCGTTAACGAGCCAGTGTAGGACTTCTTCACATCGGCGATTGCCGCGTCGAGATCGAACTGACCGATATGGCCCAGGATCAGCCGCTTCGCACCGGCCTCCTGTCCCAGACGGCCAACCAGGGCAGGCGACGCATGGAGCGGGCTCGGTGGAGCAGTTGGCGGCGATGGCGAGATGCATATTCAGGACATTGGCGTTTTTGGCGAAATCGACGAATTTCGGGTCGGTGCCGTTCTGATCCGAACTCAACACCACCGAGACGCCCCGCGTCTCGACGCAGTAGGCGGGTGTCGGCAGGTTGAGAGGTGCGTCCATGTTTCGCTGTACCGTCATCTCGCTGCTCGCCTTCTTCTCGATCGTATCGAACGCATCGGCGCAAACCTGCCAAGATGTCCGTGCAGCAATGATAGCTCGGGCGTATACTCTGCACCATAAAATCGCTTTTAGCGTAAACCCTGCCGCGGGCGGAGCGGATTCCAGGCCCGGCGCGGCTTGGATGAGTATCACTTTCAACAGCACCCAGTTTGAAAACCAAGGGAGAGTGCAATGAGATGCCCGTTTAAGGAATTTCTCCGGATTACGGCGCTGCTATGCGGCCTGGCATTGACGGGGCATGCCCAGGGGCAGACGCCCCCGCCAACGAAGACGCTGCGAGCCGTGCCGAATTTCGTTACGGTGACCGACCAAACGATGCGGGCGCCCAGGCCTGCGGATTGGCTGATCCATCGCGGCAATTATCAAGCCTGGGGCTACAGTCCGCTCGACCAGATCAACAAAGCCAATGTTAAAACTCTGCAACTGGTCTGGGCACGCGCCATGGAGCCCGGCGCCAACGAGGCCACGCCCCTCGTCTACAACGGCGTGATGTATGTGGGTAATCCCGGCGACGTGATCCAGGCGCTCGATGCCGCGACCGGGGACCTCATGTGGGAATATCGGCACCCGCTGCCGGCAGCGGGGTCGCTCCGCAACGGCCTCGGACAACGCAAGCGCAGCATCGCGCTCTATGGCGACCAGATCTATTTTGTAACCTGGGACAATTTTGTCGTCTCGCTGGGCGCCCGCACGGGCGAGGTGGTCTGGCAGACCAATCGCGGCGGCGACTTGGACGTCAGCAACTCCACCGGCCCGATCGTGGCTAACGGCGTGGTCGTCGCGGGCAGCACGTGCCAGTATTCGGGCCACGGCTGTTATGTCACCGGTCACGACGCCAGAACCGGCCGGGAACTCTGGCGGAAGGAGATGATTCCCCGCCCCGGCGAGCCCGGTGACGAGACCTGGGCCGGCTCGCCATTCGAGAGCCGTTGGATGACGGGTGTCTGGGGTCAGCTCACCTACGATCCCGAACTCGATTTGGTCTACTACGGCTCAAGCGGTGTCGGCCCCGCTTCGGAAGCTCAGCGCAATATGCCGGGCGCAACAATGGCCGGAACCAACACGCGCTTCGCGGTCCGGCCCAAGACCGGTGAAGTGGTTTGGAAGCACCAGGTCCTGCCGCGCGACAACTGGGACCAGGAATGCACCTTCGAAATGATGATCATCAATACGCCCGTCAACCCCTCCGCCACAGACATGCTGTCGGTCAATCCGGACGCGCGCCGCGGGCCGCGCAAGACGCTGACCGGCGTCCCTTGCAAGACCGGAATCGTCTGGAGCTTCGACGCTGCCAACGGCGAGTTCCTGTGGGCGAAGCCGACCACGGAGCAGAACATCGTCGCCCGGATCGACCCGAAGGGGCTCGTCACGGTGAACGAGAACGCCGTGCTCAAGGAGGTTGGCAAAACCTATCACGTGTGCCCGACCTATAACGGCGGACGTGACTGGCCGCAAGGCGCCTACAATCCGAGATCCAACGTCATGTATATACCGCTTTCGAATCTCTGCATCGACTCGACGGCGCGCACCGATCGCAACGCCGCACCGCAGTTCGTCTACAACACGACCAACGTCGGCAAGTTCGCGACCGGCAAGGATAAGGTCGGCCGCATCGACGCGATCTCGGTCGAGACCGGCAGGACCTTGTGGAGCTGGGAGACGCGCGTATCGAACTACTCCCCAATCCTGGCCACCGGCAGCGGGCTCCTATTCAACGGCTCGATGGACCGTTACTTGCGGGCGCTTGATGCCGACAGAGGCCAGGTCTTGTGGCAGACGCGGCTTCCCTCACAGGCCGTCGGTGGCGCCGTGACGTATTCGATCAATGGCCGCCAATTCATCGCCATCGCCGCCGGCGGCGGCCCGATCGCTGCCCTCGGCGTGGGCCTGACTCCCGAGGCGGACACGCCCAGCGGCGGCAACGCCATGTACGTCTTCGCGCTGCCGCAATAGCTTACTTGCGTTCGAGCCGGCGGCTCGAGGTATTCTCGATCCGCCGGCTTGTGACTAAGTACAGCTTTTCGCAAATACGGTCACGTATGAGGAAACAAACGATCTGACCAATGCTCAATTCCCAATGCTCAATTCCCATCCGATGAGAATTGGGAATTGAGAATTGAGCATTGGTCAGAACTTGTCTTCAATCTTTTCTGGCATACGTTACCGTAATTCTGAAATGCAGTATTAAGCGTGGGCGGCTGATGTCGCTCGCCGTAAGCGGACGACGGTTCAGTTGCCTTGCAGCGCCTTGACGTGGGCCGTGACACTTTCGGCAAGCCCGTCCAGCCGATATCCGCCTTCGAGCACCGAAACCAGCCGGCCGTGGCTGAATTCATCGCCGAGCTTCATCACGACGCGAGTCATCGCGGCGAAGCCTTGAGGAGTAATATCGAATTGGCCCAGCAGGTCGTTGCGCATGCTGTCGAAACCGGCGCTGATGAGAATGAAATCGGGTTTGAAGTTTCGCGCCGCTGGAACCAGCCTGGTTTCGAAAGCCTGAAGGAACTGGTCGTCGCCCGCGCCTGGCGCCATCGGCACATTCAGGATCTTGCCGGCTCCGCGTCCTCGGCCGGTTTCCCCCACCGAACCGGTGCCTGGGTAGGCGCCGTAATGATGCGTGCTGAAATAGAAAACGGATCCGTCATTATAGAAGATGTCCTGGGTGCCGTTGCCGTGGTGATAATCCCAGTCCACGATCAACACGCGCCCGATACCATGCTTCATTTGCAGATACCGGGCCGCGATGGCGACGTTGTTGAAGATGCAGAAACCCATGCCGCGATCGGGCGTAGCGTGATGGCCTGGAGGCCGGACGGCTGCGAAGGCATTCCTGACTTTGCCGGCCATCACCGCGTCGACAACGTTCAAGACCCCGCCGGCAGCGAATTCAGCGGCTCGCAGGGAATCCGGAGAAGCCAGGGTATCGCCCGTGCTGAGTTCCTTCAGTCCTTGCAGATTCGACAACTCCCGACGAACCAATGCGACATAAGACGGTTTGTGCACCAACTCCAGTTCCTGGTTGGTAACACGGCGGGGAGCGATTCGGTAGAGACTTTTTAGCACGCCCGCTCGCTCCAGTCCGTCGCGGATGGCGATCAGACGCTCGGGGCGCTCCGGGTGGCCAGTGTTACCTGCCAAATGCCCGAGATATATGTCATCAAAGAGCAGCCCTGTCTGCTGACCCGGGGTCGACTTTACCTGAAAAGGGATGGATGCCCCCAGCGCCAACAGCATGATGCCTATCAGAGCTGCCCGCGTCAGTAAGCGGCGACAAGCATTAACCATTGATCCCCCCAGCAAAAGCCGGTCGGAAATAAAGTAATGATGACGATTATCGGCGTGATTATAACGCCGCGCGCAGAGCCCGGACCGGATCGTACGTGTGATCTGTTTACTTTCTCGATCGGACGGCAGTCATCGTCAGTTCAAGGTGCGCGCCACGCGCCAGTTCCTTTACTGCAACCGTCGAACGAGTGGGCAACGGTTCAGTCCTAAAATATTCGCGATAGACTTCGTTGAAGCGATTGAAATTCGCCATATCGTCGATATACGCGGTCACGGCCACAACGTCAGACAGATCCATGTCTGCGGATTTCAGTACGGTTTGCAGGTTTGACATGATCTGCCGGAGTTCGGGCTCAAATCCTCCTTTGACAAGCTGTCCGGCCTTTGGATCCGCGCCAGTCGCTCCGGACATGTACAACGTATCGCCAACGAGAATCGCAGGAGACAGTGGCGAAGGTGTCGGCCTGTAATTTGGAGGTTGGATCACTTGTTTCCGTGGCCCATTCGCTCGATTCGACTGCTGACCGGCCGCAAAGCTCGCGGCCATTGCTGCAAGAACAACTGCCAGAAATGTGATACTTCGTTTCATCGTCGTTTCTCCGATCTGATGTTCAACGAAGAGCTATTATAAACCGCTGTTGTTGACACCATACCGCGAAGCCGGCGCCTGGGAGCCTGAGATCGGATGGTGAACACTACGGCGTTTTCGGGAGTAATCGTCGCCGACATGTTTTTCCGCAACAATTCCGCCAAAAGCACATCTCCGGATATCCGGTATTACGCCACCTTGACGCATTTTTCGACTTGTCTGCTTTCCGATGAGGTTGATACGATCGACCCGCAACATTGGAAAAGGACCTTCATGGAGAGACACAGCATGTCGGGGACGGTTGTATGAACCTGCGTGCGGAATGGCAATCCGACCCCCTGGGCCACTCCAATTCGCCGGAGGTGATCCCCACGGGTGCCTGTCTCGGGGCTGAAGTGAAGGGTGTCGACCTGAAAGCCCTGGACGGTGCCGCCTTTGCGCGCGTCAAGCAGGCATGGCTCGACCATTCAGTCGTACTGGTTCGCGACCAGACGCTCAGCGATCAGGACCTGCTAACATTTGGTCACCGCTTCGGCAATCTCGATTGGGCACCCGTGCAGGAAAACGGCCAGCGCTTTGTGCCGGATCTGCCGGAGATTTATATCGTGTCGAACGTTATCGTAAACGGCGAACCGATTGGGAGCCTCGGCGCCGGCGAGGCTGTTTGGCATACAGATATGTCGTATCTGCCCGTACCGCCTAAGGCAAGTATACTTTTTGCAATCGAGGTGCCGTCCACAGGTGGCAACACGTCTTTTTGCGACATGTACAGGATCTACGAAGCGCTCCCTTCCACTTTAAAAGATCGTATCGAAGGATTGAAAATCAAGCACGACGGAACCTACAACAGCGGCGGCTATGTCCGCCAGGGCGTCTCGCCGACGGACGATCCGCGACGCTCGCCGGGCGCCGTACATCCCCTCGTCTGTACCCATCCTGACACGAGACGCCGCATGCTGTATCTGGGGCGTCGGCGTAATGCCTACCTCATGGGACTCGACTTGGCTGAGTCCGAAGCGCTGCTCGACGAGCTTTGGGCATTTGTTTCCCGCCCAGAGTTCGCCTGGGAGCACACCTGGCGGACCGGCGATCTGGTTCTATGGGACAACCGCTGCACGATGCACCGGCGCGATCCGTTCGATGCGTCCGGACGGCGGATCATGCACCGCTTGCAGATCAAGGGCGAGCAGCGGCCTGATTGACCGAGCCCAGGCTTGATGGCTGCGCCCTATCGGGCTTGCATTCGCAGCCGCTCATGGCTCGTCATCATCTCAAGATCCGAAGTGATGATCGATCACAGGTAAAGGGAATGCGCACATTTACGCTGAACATTTCCGGATGCGCCCGGACCAGCCCTTTCACCCAATCGTCACTGTGCCCGCAGCCGTGTGATCATGCTGACGTACTGTGTGCGAACGAAACCAGTTGCTCGGCAGGGTCAACCTTAAGCCAAAGCCAAGCACCGATTACGAGCAGCCCCGCCATGGGGACGAAGGGTACGTTGTAACTGCTGTAGCGATCCACTAGATATCCAAACGCTAG
>WNGL01011085.1_pt1 | contig 10351 bp, 6 predicted proteins | sample 5400591 | NCBI WGS metagenome assembly WNGL01 (sample SAMN13153377, study PRJNA577476) | soil metagenome | isolation source: 80 cm soil or saprolite under Garry oak tree replicate 1 | place: USA:California | collected 2016-06-15 | reverse complement strand
TTGGCGCACTTGACCCGGAAGAGCGGGTACTCCTTCTGCTGCGCCGCCGGGTAGTCCGCCACGTCGATGCTGTCCGGCCCGTCGTCCCGCGGATCCCAGTCTGCCTTCTGGGCCAGCACGAGCTGCAGGGCGAGCGCGGCCGCGATGCCCTTGGCGATCATCAAAAGCTCCCTCCGACACCGACGTGTGCAGAGTGGATCGCGCCGATTCCCGTCATGTCCCAGTACTCGTAGCTCGCCTTCAGGAAGAGCGACGTGACCGGCGTCACCATCAGGCCCGCCGTGTACCGCGTGATGCGCGCGTCCGGGCCGATGGCGGCGATGGTGCCGGGCACGGGGATGCCGAGCCGGTCCATCCGGTCCACGCGGTAGATGGCGCCGACGTACTTCCCGAGCGGGTGCTCGATCTCGGCGTACCACCCCTTCTTGTCGAACCAGGGATCGACCACGACGAAGCGGAACCCGGAGGCGTTCGGGTCGATGTGGGTGCGGCGGGCGGCGTACTCGCCCCGCAGCGTGAGGGGGCCGAGCCGCAGCTGGGCGTCGGCGCCCCAGGCCACGTAGCCGAGCGAGCTGGCCTTATCGTAGCGCCCGCCGGTGAACGATCCGCCCACGCTCACGTCGCCGAGGACTGCCGTGGGGTCCTCCTGAGACCAGGTGAGCGCGAGCCGCCCGCCGCCGGCAGGGAGTCGGTTGTTGTCGGCGTAGTAGACCGACCTCATCGAGGCCCAGTCCACGTCGTTCGAGCCCTTGAGCCCGGCCACGCCGTACGCGCCGTACCAGACCTGGATGCGGTTCGCGATCCACGACTGTCCGTAGACCACCACGCCGGTCTCGACGTAGGGCGCGGGGACGACGCCCAGGTTGAATCCGGTGCGGTCGCCGTACGGGATGCGGCCCATGTCGAAGATGAGCGGCGCGCTCACCGTGCGGTGGCTCGACGGGTCCACCCGGTTCGCGAAGTCGCCGAACGGCACGACGACCCGGCCGGCCGAGACGTTGAACCAGTTGCGCGGCGTGTACTCGACGCTCAGGTGCTCCATCTCCACGCCGTGGCAGCTGAAGCAGGCCTTGGCCGAGATGGCGAGGTCGTCGTGGACGTCGACGGAGAGCTTGAGGGCGCCTTCCGGGGTGATGCTGCCGAGAGAGCGGTCGGCGGCGTCCTTCTTCGAGAGCCACCACTCGTCCACGTAGATCGACCCCGAGACGTTGACGGTCGCGCGCGCGCTGGCCTTGCCGGCGACGGCCAGCGTGCAGGCGACCAGGGCGACTGCGGCGAGGCGCAGGATGAGTCGTTCAGTCATGGGAGGGCTCCAGCGAGGATCCAGCTTTCGACGGCCGCCTGGTCTTCGTCCGACAGGGGGCGGGCGTTGAGGGGCATGCGCGTGGCGACGCCGCCGGCCCCCGACGCCGTCCCGCGAGTCTTGAGGACGGTGTAGCTGTGGTCGGGGTTGCCGGGATCGATGAGGGGCATCGAGGGGACCTGGATGGCCGGCTGGCCGACCAGCGCGTCATAGGCGAGCTCCGGGTCGAACGAGTCGGGCGTATTGGTCGGCGGATTGCCCGTGTGACACCCCTGGGTGGCACAGCTCAGCGCGAAGATCGTGGTCACGTCGGAGTAGGTCGCCGACGGGCCGTGCCCCGAGGCGGGGACGCCCTCCCCCGTGCGCGGGGAGCCGCAGCCCAGCGCGGCGAGCGTCAGCGTGAGACCGAGTGGAATGGAGCGTCTCATTGGAGTGGGAACTGCGCGTCGTTCGGGTCGGACGTCACCAGCGCGCGGGAGAGCTCGAGGGTCCAGACGCCGTTCGCCCAGGTCCCGCTGGCGCTCACGTCGTCGCGGTGCTTTGCGGGCCACTGGAGCGCCGAGCCGGGGAGGGTGGCCCCGGCGATGGGCGGCACCGTGAGCGGGTCGAAGGTCACCGCCGCGGGCGACCCGGCGCCGGAGAGGAACAGGGAGGTGGGGCTGGCGTTGACGCCGTCGGCCGCCATGAAGAGCGGCAGCTTCGTCGCCGAGTCCCGGTTGCTGACGTACGGAGGCGTGCTGCAAGGCGGCACGTCGCCGCTGCCGCACGCCTGTGTGCAGACCGGCGGGTCGGGGCAGTCGCCGTCGCCGTGGAGCGCCGCGTCGTCCCAGTAGCCGTCGTCGGCCAGCCCGAGCGGATTCGTCCGGCCGGCGTGCCACGTCCAGGAGTCCGCGCGCAGGCCCGGGGTGGCGCTGTGCATGGTGAACCGGTACGCCAGGTCCTCGGGGCTGATCGCGCCGAGGCGCTCGTTCACGTGGCAGGCGGTGGTGCAGCCCGAGGCGGAGCGTCCAGCCGCGGCGGGGTTGACCAGGAACGAGACGTAGACGACGTCCTCGTCCCCGTTCCCGCGAACGAACGAGCCCACGCCGGTCTTCGCGTCGACGGTGTAGAGCCAGCCGCGCCGGGCCACGCTCTGCGTCGAGTCGGCCCACTGGAGCTGCAAGTAGAGCCGCTGGTCGTCGTAGGCGGCCTTGATGCGCACGTAGTAGATCCCGTAATCCCACACTTGAAGGTAGCCCTGCGCAGCCTGGAACTCCGTGTTCCAGGCCTCCTTCGACATGCCGACCGCCTCGGCCGCCGGGACGAGCGGGACGGTGCTGTCCGGGATGCTCGTCCAGTCCACCGCCTGCTCGGAGGTCGCCGGCTTCGCCAGGCGCTCCGCCAGCACCGTGAAGGGGCCGCGCGTCCCGCCATTGAACTTGAGGTGCACGGTGGTGGCGGTCTGCGGCGCCCCGCCGTTTCCGGGGGCGCCGCCCGCCACCGCGACGCCCGGGTTCCCGTCGACGATGCCGATGCTGAACGTCACGTCGGCCGGCGCCCGCTCGAAGCGCGGCGAGGAGCACGCGGCGAGCGCGCTGACGACGAAGACGGCCGCGGCTCGTGCGAGGGAGGTCATGGGAGGCTCACGCCGTGGACGCTCGCGACGGGGCTGATCCCGCTGCGGCCATGGCAGGGGAAGCACTGCTCGACGTTGTCGAGGGTGGTGAACTGCTTCGAGTGGGTCAGCGCGGCCTGCGTGTCGTGGCAGCCCATGCACGCGGCGGTGATGGGGGCCGTGCGCGTCTCGTTCGGCACGTGGTCGGCGGTCCCCCGGTGCTGGAGGTTGGGCGTCTCGTTCGCGATGGTGTAGGCCCGCGTCGCATCGATGTTCTCGATCTCGAACGCGTTGCCCACGTGACACAGCGCGCAGTTCCGGATCATGTTCGGCATCGTCACGTCGTCGAAGAAGTACGGGTTGCCGAAGTAGATGGCGAACGGCTTGGCGAGGCCGAGCGAGGCGCTCCCGGTCCGGTACCCGGTGTGGATCCGGTGCTGCATCACCTTCAGGTGCACCGAGCGCTCCTCGATGCCGTCGTAGGTGGCGGCGACCGGCAGCCCGGTGGTGGCCGAGACCGTGACGGTCGAGAGGTTGACGTTGCCGTCGGGGCCCTTCGGCCGCCGGCTCCAATCGGTGAAGTCCGAGGTGTGGCAGGTCACGCAGTACTGCACCTGGTTGCGGCTGCCGTGCATCTGGAGCCGGAGGTGGCAGACGTTGCACTTCGCGATGTCCACCACCCGCCGCCGCGGCACGGGGCTGCCGCCCGGCCAGACGCCGGTGGCGAGGTCGACGTACTGGATGTCGTTGTCGACCGTCTCGCTGATGGTCTCACCCGTGTACGGCCAGGTGAACTTGCCGGCGCTGTCGTACACCGTGGTGGCGATGCTGCGGCGAGCCGAGACGATGACGGCCCAGGAGCCGGACGCGTTCGCCGGCAAGGCCTTCGTGAACGTGTAGGAGTACTGGCCCTGGACGACCGCGTCGGGCACGGCCGGCCGGATCGTCCCCGAGGTCGAGTCGCTGACAGTGGGGCTCGTCACCGTGTACTCGGTGGTGGGGCCGACGAGCGAGAAGCTGACGCTGCTGATGGCGCGCGGGACCGGGCTCTTCCTGCCGCCCCGGCCGGCGTCGCTGGCGGGGATGGGCGCGGTGAGCGAGGGGGTCAGCGGACCGTTCAGATCGCTGACCGTGAACGTGATGGTGGGGAGGCCGCCCGCCACCATGCCGCTCACGCCCACGACCTTGATGACGGGCGTGTTGTAGTAAGGGCTCTTGAAGGGCGCCTCGTGCGCCTCGGCGTGCGGCACCATGGCGCCCGGGGCCACGTGACAGGTCACGCACTGCGTGTCGTCCACCTGCGGCCCGCCCGGGTGGGCGAGGTGGACCTGATCCGTCGGCCCCGCGTCGCCGTACCAGACGTCGGGGTGGCAGCCCTGGCAGGTCCGGCGCGCGATGGCGGTCACCACCTCGCTCTGCTGGGCCGCGCCCGCGTGGCAGACGCCGCAGTTGCGGTAGTCCTGCGGGAAGAAGACGAGCCCGGTGGGCTGGTTTCGCGCCGGCTGGTTGTTGTCGGTGCGGGAGATGACCTGGCCGAAGATCATCTCGCCGGCGTCGTTCTGCTGGTCGACGACCGAGTACTTCTGGCCCAGGAGCGACTTGTTGCGGCTCACCGCGAAGGGCAGCGGCAGGACCACGCCCGTCGCGGGCGGCACGGGCAAGGCCGGGGCCGTGCTGCTCGACAGGTAGAGCGTCGGCAGCTGGCGCCCGCGATGAACGCGGTGAATGAGGCGGCCGAACTCGAGCGGGTTCGGGTTCGTGGCCGGGGTCGCGCCCGCCATCGCCGCCGGATCCACCGTGTCGGCGTCGGCGTGCTGGAAGGTGTGGCAGGTGACGCACAGCTTCCAGCCGGTGCGCGAGTGGCTGTGTCCCTGCCGGTTGCCGTGGCACTGGTTGCAGTTGGCGTCGAGGACGAGCTCGCGCTGCTGCACCGGGGCGCCGCTCCGGGTGAAGTCGACCGTGGAGCTCGTGTCGGCCGTGCCGGGCACGACGCCGCGCAGCCATACGCCGATGCGCAGCGTCTCGGCTGGATCGTGGTCGGGCGGCAGCGCGGTCGCGAAGGTGTAGGTGAAGTGGCCCCCGCCGAGGTCGTCGAGCTTTCCGCCGTCCTCGAACCAGGGTTGCCGCGTATCGGTCAGGACGAGCTCGGGCGGCGTCCCCGGCCCGGCCACCGGCAGCGCGGCGAGCCGCTCGCCGACGAGGAGATAGCTCTTCCAGGCGACGAGCCCGCTCACCGGCTCGGTGGCGAGCCCGGCCAGGGTGAACGCCGGGAGCAGGCTGCGAACGTGCGAGAGCGGCGCCGGCTGCCCACCATTGCTCACCGTGAAGTTCGCCACCACCCGCCGGTCGCCGTCGACCCGGCCCGCCGTGAGCTCGATCCGCGCCGGCGCGGTGGACACCGCACCCACCTGCGGCCGTGCGCAGCCCGCCAGCCACGCCACGCCGGCGGCCAGCAGGATTGCCCGCGGTGCGGTCGTGACCGACGGTGCCATCGCAACCTCCCGCTTCGTTACGGGCGGAGGAAGCACGCGGCGAGCCAGCGCCGTGGGCGCGCGCTCTTGTCAAAGTCGAAAGGATGACGCGGGGATGCGGACCCCGCCGGAGCGGGCGCCGTTGACCCGGGGCGGACGGGACCCTCCGCGGTCGCGGCGGACTACTCGACGGTGACGCTCTTCGCCAGGTTCCGGGGCTGGTCGACGTCGGTGCCCTTCAGATCGGCCACGTGGTAGGCGAGGAACTGCAGCGGCAGAACCGAGAGGAGCGGCGCCAGGAGCGGGGGCGCCTCGGGGACGGTGAGCGCGATCTCGGCGAGCCCGGCGGCGAGCGTGTCGCCCTCCGAGACCACGGCGAAGACGTGTCCGCCGCGGGCGCGCACCTCCTCCATGTTGCCGAGCGTCTTCTCGTAAGCGGGCTCGCGCGTGGCGAGCACGACCACCGGCAGCTGCTCGTCGATGAGCGCGATGGGGCCGTGCTTCATCTCCCCGGCCGCGTAGCCCTCGGCGTGGATGTACGAGATCTCCTTGAGCTTGAGGGCGCCCTCGAGCGCCACCGGGTACTGCGCCCCGCGGCCGAGGAAGAGCACGTCGCGCGCGGTCGCGCATCGCCGCGCGAGCGGCATCACCGAGGGCTCCTGCCGGATGACCTGGTCCATCCACAGCGGCACCTGCCGCAGCGCCTCGAGGTGCTTCCGCGCCGCGTCGGCGCTGAGCGTCCCGCGCAACCGCCCGAGCTTGACCGCGAGCAGGAAGAGCGCCGCCAGCTGGGTCGTGAACGCCTTGGTGGAGGCGACGCCGATCTCCGGTCCGGCGTGGGTGTAGAGGGTTCCCGTCGGCAACGACGGCGCTCCGGCGGGGGCGGGGGTCGCCTCGGCGCACTCGCGCGCGATGGCCGAACCCACCACGTTGCAGATGGCGATGCAGGGCGCACCGCGCCGCTTCGCCTCCTTGACGGCCGCGAGCGTGTCGGCCGTCTCGCCCGACTGGGAGATGGCGAGCACGAGCGTGCGCGGGCCGACGATGGGGTCCGAGTAGCGGAACTCACTCGCCAGCTCGACGTCGGTGGGCAGCCGCGCCAGCGCCTCGATCATCTGGGCCCCGGAGCAGCCGGCGTGCCAGCTCGTGCCGCAGGCGACCACCACCAGCCGCTCCGCCCCGCGGGCGAATGCCTCGCCGAGCTCGACGCCGTCGAGGATCACGTCGCCCTGCTCCAGGGAGATCCGGCCGCGGATGGTGTCGGCCACCGCCCGCGGCTGCTCGAAGATCTCCTTGTGCATGAAGTGCTTGTGGCCTTCCTTCTCGGCCGCCACCGCGCTCCACTCGATGCGCCGTGGCTTCTTGTCGAGCCGCTCGCCGCCGGGACCCTCGATGCGGATCTCCTTCGCCGTCAGCACCGCGAGCTCGCCCTCCTCGATGTAGACGACGTCCCGGGTGTGCTCGAGGATGGCCGGCACGTCCGAGGCCAGGAAGCTCTCGCCCTGGCCGAAGCCGACCACGAGCGGCGAGGCGTTCTTGGCCGCCACGATCTCGTCCGGCCACTTCGACGACACCACCGCCATGGCGTAGGTGCCGCTGACGCGCGCGAGGGCGGACCGGACCGCGGCGGCGAGGTCGCGCGCTCCGCCGTCCTGCGCGTCCGCCACCAGGTGGGCGAAGATCTCGGTGTCGGTCTCGCTCGAGAACGCGTGTCCGTTCGCCGACAGCTCACGCTTCAGCTCGAGGTGGTTCTCGATGATGCCGTTGTGCACCACCGCCACCCCCCCATGGCTGTGCGGGTGCGCGTTCTCGTCGGAGGGCCGCCCGTGGGTGGCCCAGCGGGTGTGCCCGATGCCGGTGCACCCGGCGAGCGGCTTCTCGGCCAGCAGGCCGACCAGGTTCTTGAGCTTTCCCTTGGCCCGCGCGACGGCGAGGCCCGAGGCGCCGACGACCGCCACCCCGGCCGAGTCGTAGCCGCGATACTCGAGCTTCTTCAACCCGCCCAGGATGAGCTCGACGCAGCTCCTCGGCCCAACGTACCCGACGATTCCGCACATTCGGCGGTCATAACACGGGGCTGGCGCGTGCCGCGAAGCCCGCTTTGGCCCATCACCCAGCGGCGCGCCTGGAGCGGGCGGGGCGGCGGGGGCCCGCCCGGCTCCTGCCCGGGGCGGCAGCGGCCGGGGACGCGACCGCCGCGGACTTCTGCGCCCGCCGCGCCGTCGCCCAGCCCTCCTTCGTCACCTGACGCGACCGCCCCAGCGCGAGCGCGCCGGCCGGCACGCTCTCGGTGAGCGTCGAGCCGGCGGCGACGTAAGCCCCGTCGCCGACGGTGATGGGCGCCACCAGGATCGCGTCCGAGCCGATGAAGGCCTTCTCGCCGATGACGGTGGGGTGCTTCTGCTCGCCGTCGTAGTTGCAGGTGATGGTGCCGCAGCCGATGTTGGTGCCGGCGCCGACGGTGGCGTCGCCGAGGTAGGTGAGGTGGTTCGCCTTGGCGCCCTTGCCGAGCTTCGTCTTCTTGAGCTCGACGAAGTTGCCGACGTGGGCGCCCTCGCCGACGTCGGCGCCCGGTCGCAGCCGCGAGAACGGCCCGACCACCGCGGCCGGTCCGACCACCGCCTCCTCGAAGACGCAGTACGGCCTCACCACGGCGCCATCCGCCACGGCGGTGTCGGTGAGGATGGAGCCCTGCCCCACGCGGCAGCCCGCCCCGATGCGCGTCGCGCCGCGCAACCTGACGCCCGGCTCGAGGATGGTGTCCGGTCCCACCAGCACGCCCTCGTCGCAGTCGAAGCGCTCCGGGTCCTCGATCATCACGCCCGACTTCATGAGCTCCTGGCCGATGCGGCGGGTGAGCGCCCGCGCGGCGAGCGAGAGCTCCTCCTGATCGTTCACCCCGGCCGCCTCCACCAGCGAGACGCGCACGGCGGCGGCGCCCGGCCCCTCGGCGGCGAGTGCCACCAGATCGGTCAGGTAGAACTCGCGCTGGGCGTTCTTCGATCCCACGCGCGAGAGCGTCTTCCACAGGAAGGCGGCGTCGGCGCAGTACAGGCCGGCGTTCACCTCGTGGATCTGCCGCTCCTCGGGGGTGGCGTCCTTCTCCTCCACGATGAGGGCGGGGCCGCCGTGCGGCGCGTGCACGACGCGCCCGTAGCCGGCCGGGTTGTCGAGCGTCATGGTGGCGAAGGCGAGCGCGGCGCGGCCGCGCCGCTGGATGACCGTGCGCAGGGTCTCCGTGGTGAGGAGAGGGGTGTCTCCGGAGAGGATGAGCACCTCGCCGCCGAACCCGCGCAGCCTGGCGCGTGCCGAGAGGACAGCGTGCGCGGTCCCGAGCTGCTCCTTCTGGACGGCGAAGCGGAGCGGCGCCCCCGGCAGGTGCCGGCGGAGGGACGCCTCCACCTCCTCGGACTGGTGGCCGACCACCACCACCACCGGATCGGCGCCGGCCTCGAGCGCGCGCTTCACCGGGTAGTACGCCAGCGGGCGCCCGCAGACCTCGTGCAGCACCTTGGCCCGGCGGGTCTTCATGCGCGTGCCCTTGCCGGCGGCGAGGACGATGGCGGCGAGCGGCGTGCGGCGGGGTGAGGTGGACATAGGTGCGACGACGCTAGGCGTGGCCTGGAAGAGGGTCAAGCGCCACGGCACTCGCCCGCCCAACCTCCCTCTCCCCCGCCGGGGGAGAGGGCTGGGGAGAGGGGTCGGGGAAGCCGGATCCGTGCGACGGAGGTGCTACGGAGCGGTCGAGATGGCCTGGATCTGCGCCGTGGAGAGGGAGGACAGGCTGCCCATCCCACCGGTGTTGTTGCTGATGGCGCCCTGAATGGCGCTGGCGGACTGTCCCTTCTTGCCGTTGCCGTGACACCCGCTGCAGTACTGCGTGTAGAGCGCGGCGCCGTCGAGCGGAGGTGGCGTCGGGGTCGGAGTCGGAGTCGGAGTCGGAGTCGGGGTCGGGGTCGGGGTCGGTGCCGCGGCGGTCAGGGCATCGGCGATGGCCTGGACCTGCGCCGCGGACAGGCTGGAGAGCGAGCCCATTCCCCCGGTGCCGCTCGCGATGGCGGACTGGATGCGCGCCAGCGTGGCGCCACTCTTGCTGCTCGTGGCGAGCGGGCCATGGCAGCCGGCGCAGCTCGAGGCATATAGGGTCGCGCCATCCGCCGCCGGCGGAGGCGTGGGCGCAGGCGGAGTCGGCGACGCCCCGGTCAGCGCATCGGAGATGGCCTGGATCTGCGCCGCGGACAGGCTGGAGAGGGAATCCATCCCTCCGGTGCCGCTGGCGATGGCGGACTGGATGCGCGCCACGGTGGCGCCACTCTTGCTGCTCGTGGCGAGCGGGCCATGGCAGCCGGCGCACTTCGTTCCGTAGAGGGCCACTCCGTCAGCAGCCGGCGGCGGCGCCACGTCACTCGGCAAGTTCTCGACGAGAAACGCCCCTGCGTCCAGGTGGTCGAGCTGTCCAGTGAAGATGACGCCCCCCGTCTTTCGGTTCGTCACGACGAGCGAGCCGTTCTCGACGGCGAAGCGGACGCCCTGGAGCAGCGCGCGCACCGTGGCCCGGTCGGCGGTGCGGAGATTGCCGCTGATGCCGTAGAGGTCGAAGAGTGGCGCCAGCACCGTACGGAGCTCTTTCAGGAACGCCGTGGCGTGGTCGGCGGCCTGGCGATGTTCCGCGGGGTCATCGCTCTCCTCGAGCTGGGCCGCGTCGTGCGGCAGCGCTGCGGCGGCCATTGCGGTGTTGGTGAGCGGGTCGACGTGCGCGCTCCCGTCGCCGTCGGCCACGGAGTAGAGCCGGCTCACGCCCGAGGCGTCGGACCACTCGGCCTTGAGTAGATACGGGGGCTGGAGGCCGGTCACGTCGAACGAGAACGCTCCGCTCCCGTCGCTCGTCGCGACCTTCGAGTGCGGAGGGACCGAGGAGTCCTTGAGGGAGATGGTGGCCTGCAGGGCCGATTCGGAGCTGGCGACCCCGGACAGCTTGGACTC
>WNGL01011083.1_pt1 | contig 10351 bp, 5 predicted proteins | sample 5400591 | NCBI WGS metagenome assembly WNGL01 (sample SAMN13153377, study PRJNA577476) | soil metagenome | isolation source: 80 cm soil or saprolite under Garry oak tree replicate 1 | place: USA:California | collected 2016-06-15 | reverse complement strand
GCCCATCGGGCGTGGTCAACATGATATTGGAGGGCTTGAGATCTCGGTGGATGAACCCGGCTGTGTGCGCGCACTTGAGCGCGCCGGAGATTTGTTGGGCGATCTCGATCGTCTGCCGCAACGGCACCGGGCCGTTTTTCGCTACGTAATCAGCCAGGCTGCCGCCGCCGCAGTATTCCATCGCGTAATGCAACACCCCATTCATCTCGCCAAAGTCGTAGAGTCGTGCGATGTGGGGATGCGATAGTTTCGCCACGGCACGCGCCTCTGTGAGGAAACGCTGGCGCACCGTGGCGTCGGCAACGTAACGCTCGGTGATAATTTTTAGCGCAACGATAATGTCCAGGAAACAATGCCGCGCCTGATAAGTTCGCCCAAATGTGCCTTTGCCTAACAATACCGGCCGACCCTCGGGGTCGTTCATGACCTCGAAGTTGCCGAAGCGCACCTTTTCGGTCGCTTTTTCTCCGGGGGAAAGGAGCGGTTCAGCTGCCATTAGAACCGCCATGTTTACAATGGCGCGGCTGGTTAAGCCAAGCTATTTCCGCACCGACCTTAGAAAACGCGATTGACATGGCCATCATCGACAACGTCCAAAAAATTTCCGATACGGTTTGGGAAATCGCCTTCCACCTACAAGAATGCGCTTCGCGAAAATCGTCGGGCGCTTTCGATCACTGCGCGCCTCTTCGCTGCACTGCCGAGCCAGGGCAGAGGCGATTCGATGAGAAAGCAATCGCGATGTTACGAAGCCGGAAGAATCCAATCAAGCCCGGCGTGTTTCATGGGTAGAGCCGCTCGAGCGAAGCCAGGTGTCCTTCTTCTCGCAAGGTCTTGAATGCATCTTCTCCCAATGCTTCGCGGCTAGCCGCAATTGCGCGGTCGAATTCGGTTCGGCGACGAGGCGTCAGTGGCGCGCCGATTTCCTGGCGCAAAGCTTCAAGTTTGCCGAGCAACCTGGCAGCGCATTCGTGCCGGGCTCGGGCGCTGGCAAGTTGGAAAGCCTCTTGCAATCCAGCGATGGCATAACGTTTGGATTCCATTTGAACGACGAGGTCCATTGTTTCAGTAAGCGCAGACTCGGCAGTTTCGTATTCGCCTTGAAGCCTGTCCAAATGGGCGATCTCGCACAAAGTCAGCGCGATTCCATCTTTGCTTCCCGACTGGCGAAAGATGTCGAGACTTTTCTGGAGAAGTTTTTTTGCCGACCTCAATCTGCCCTCGCAGATCGCGGTGCTTCCGAGTTGCAGCGTGATCCAGGCGTTGGCTTTCCCAAGGGTCCGAAAGATCAAGAGCGATTTCTCGAAACAACCGCTGGCCTCGGCGAATTCCTCCGTGTCGAGCGCGATTTTGCCCAGTTCATACAAACACCAGGCTTCACCCACGGCTGTGTTCATTTGTTGAAAGGCCTTTTGAGACTCCTCAAATTCGATTCGCGCCTGAGTGTATTGTCCGTGAGCCTCAGCGACCTCACCGAGTTTAAAGCGATCCCAGGCCGCATTATGTTTTTCTCCTGCCTTGTCGTGAATTTCCAGAGCTCGCTGCAACAAAGAGCTCGCCCGATCGTATTCGCCCGTTGAGATCGCCACCGCCGCCAGATAACTCGTGCATTGTGCGATGCCCGCTTGATAGCCCCGTTTTCGACAGATAGCTGCGGCTTCCCCGAATTTTTCGGCGGCCCGATCGAAATCGCATTCGGTCAAGGCGAGATCGCCCAGCTGAAACAAAGTTTCGGCGAGGCGATCTTGATCATTCAATTTGAGCGAAAGATCATAGGCGCGCTCGAACAGCGCCTGTGCATCCGAGTTACGGCCTTCGTTGTGAAGACGGATGCCGCCCAACTCGTTTAACGCCTCAACCGTTTGGACACTGGCCTCGCATTGTTCGCTCATGGCAAGACTCTTCTCGAACATTTCTTTCGCGCGTTCTGGGTCGCCCGTGACTCTGGCGCATTGGCCGGCGAATCGCGCGCATCGCGCTTGAAGCGGCAACAGATCAATCCATTTTGCTGTGGTAACTTTCTCACAGGCCGTTCGCAACTCAGCCCAGTGGCCCTGGCGAAACCAAAATTCGCCAACTGCAGCCGTGATTCGGATCGCCAGGTCTGGCGCGTTTTCGAACGACCAGTTCAGCGCGGTACGAAAATTATCGTGCTCAGTTGCCACCCGCTTTGCCCAGATCGCGTATTCTGGCCCGCGGCGGTTTGCCTCGGCTTCCTCCGCGAAGGAGGCAAAATATTTGGCGTGTGCGCTACGCGCTTTCGCGTCGGCAGGCGATTTTTGCAAGTGTTCGAGCCCAAATTCGCGGATGGTTTGCAACATACTGATTCTTGGCTCGCCTTCGGCAGGGACGCTATGCCGCAACAAATTGTTATCGATGAGGGCACCGATGGCGTCGACTACTTCAGTCTCGAAATCACGCTCCTCACTACAAACTTCTTCGGCGGTCGAGATTGTGCATCCACCCGCAAACACAGCGAGCCGGCAGAAGATTTTCTTACAATCGTCATCGAGGAGGTTATAGCTCCATGAAATGGCGTCCCGCACAGTTTGTTGGCGAGTTGGGAGATCGTGCGCGCCACCGCTCAGCAGATGCAATGAAACGTGACCATCTGTGGAGGCCAGTCGCTTCAGCAGCGCTTCGGGCGAGAGCAGTTTCATGCGAGCGGCAGCCAGCTCAATCGCCAGCGGCAGACCATCGAGCAACGAACAAATTTGCCCTACCGCTGTGAGATTCTGATCGTTAATGACGAAATCACCCCGAACCGCTTCGGCACGTTCGATGAAAAGACGCACAGCAGAAGAGCCTAACAACTTACCCGTGCTGGGGCCGGTATCGAGGCAGGGAACATCGAGAGGTGGAACAAGATAGATGCGCTCACTGCGCAGATAGAGTGGGGAACGGCTTGTCGCCAATATTTTCACGAGCGGCGCAGCTGCCAGAATGGCCGAAAATGTTTTCGCCGCCTTTGCGACCTGCTCGATGTTATCCAGCAAGAGAAGAAGCCGTTTTTCGCGCAGATGCTGCGTCAGACGCAAGAGAGTCGATTGCTGCCCGGCTTCTGTCACACCGAGGACGCTTGCAATCTTGCTCGGAACCAGCTCCGGATCGACAACGTCTGCGAGATCGACAATAAAGGCGCCGTCGGAAAAATCGGCCAACAGCGTGGTCGCGGCCTGAAGCGCGAGCAATGTCTTGCCGACGCCCCCGGGGCCGGTCAGGATGGCGAGCCTTACATCCGGGCGACGCAGCAGTTCGCAAACTTCGGCCAATTGTTCTGCGCGGCCGATGAGCGGCGCGATTTGGGCCGGCAAATTGTTCGGGCAATTGTTGAGGCTGCGAATCGGCGGAAAGTCCGATCTCAAACCTGACATGACTAGTTGGAAAATGTGTTCCGGGTGTTCCAGATCTTTCAGACGATGCTTGCCCAAATCGCGGAACGTGATTTCTCCGGGAACTCGGTTGCCGGTGAGAATTTTTGTGGCTGCTGAAATAAGGACCTGCCCGCCGTGCGCGGCGTCGCGGATCCTGGCAGCCCTGTGAATGTCCAAGCCAGTGTAATCTTTTCCCGAGCAACCCGGTTCGCCCGTATGCAGCGCCATTCGGACCGACAACGAGGCGTTTTCCGGCCAGCTGTGTTGCGCGAATTCCCGTTGCGCGCACGCCGCCGCAGCAATGCCATCGGTCGCGCGGCTAAAGGTAACAAAAAAGGCGTCGCCATCGGTACTGACTTCATAGCCACCGTACTTTTCCAGCGCAGCGCGCAGAATGATGTGGTGTTCGGAGAGAATTCCTGGATACCGATCGCCCAACCGCCGCAACAGTTGGGTCGAACCTTGAATGTCGGTAAAGAGGAGTGTGACTGTGCCTGTTGGTGCGGTGAGCATATTCAAATGAATTTAGTCGGCCGATTTCTCAGCGCAGGCGAATGCGGCGATGCCGATCATTTCCCGGTTTGTTTGCGAACCAAGCCAAACAAAATCGTGCCGTAACACGCCACGTTCCAAAAAACCAGTATCCCGGTGAAAAACTGAACCGCTTGCAACGACCAAAAGGGCGTTCCCTTTGAAAAACGGACGTCGTGCCTGCTCTCAACGGTGTCGCGGTATTCCTTATGAGACCAATCGGAGCCAGCGGCCTCGGCCTGTTTATGCTGGCCTAACCAGCCGGGAACCACCGCTATGTTTTGCCACGACATGTTCACCGGCGACAACTTATCATAGCTATGGGAAAGAGACTCATTACCCTCCTTCCATTCAATAGTCTCTTTTTCGCCGCGGGAAGTTAGAAACACCGGCGTCTTCGTTCGGTTGGTGAGAAATGGAGTGGTTAGGCCGTATAATGCCGCCGTGTCCATAATGCGTTGAGCAGCGAAGCTGGGCATAATGTGACTGAAAGCGCGGACGGACTTGCTCATGTCCGGCACCGTCACGACCACGCCCCCGAACAGGATCTGCGGAATCAGAACAAGGGGAACCCAGAGCACGGCCTGGGTCGTATTCGTCACCATCGACGAAATAGTCAGGCCAATGCTCACCCCGGTCAGGGCCGCCAGTGCGACGGCAAAGAAGCGCAGGCCTAACGCGACCAGTAGCACGTTCAGGATGCTGTTTCCGGGAATAATCATCTGCCGGCCTTGCGGATCAAGACGCGGTGTCCCATTCGAATCGGTGACAATGCGCGGTCCCGAGTCCAAAACGTTTTGTGATATCTGAAAAAATTCAGCCAGCTTCAAGAGTGAGCTGATTACCAGCGGGTTCGGATGCCAGGGCGTTTTTTCAGGTTGCGGCCGCGATGTCGATGGTGCGTTCGCCGCAGGCTCACCCGAATCTACGGCGCTAAAATCGCTCTCTGTGCTGGACTCGCCTGTTAAAAGCTCCATCGGCGCAAGCCGATCGGCGAATTCTTTCCGGATGTTCTGAGCATCGACCTCTTCGGGATGAAAAACGGCTGTGAAAACGAGCGTGACAAACAAGAGCAAAATCGCCTGCGCAAGCGTAACCGTAGAGAGAAACCCGAGCTTGCTCAGGACGTAAGCGTTGAGTCCCTGCCCGGACACGCGTTCACGCCGAAAGATCGGCAGTTCACCTACGATTTGTTGCGCGCCGTTGCTGCAACCGAACCACATCGTGGCGACGATGCAGAGAAACATTCGCAAAGCCGCTTTGTCCGCCACCCAGCCAATCAGGAACCCGATGAGCAGCGGCTGCACCAATAAAAACGCGATGTTTAGAAAATCCGAGCGAATGATTTTCCACTGACGGGCGGCCAGCAGCAAAAACGTTGTGAACTGATTAACCTTCAGCTTGTCGGACGATTCGCGCGATGCGTGCATCGGCTGCGCCCCTGGCAATGGGGGAACAGCACGCGCGGCAAACGGCGAACCCCGGAACGAAATTTCCCAATCGCTGGCCGACCTCGACGAATTCGCCAATAGCCCGTAAATCCGCTCCAGAGGCGAGTGTTGCAGCGATCCATGATCTTCGCCGCTGGATTGCAACAGAAAATGCCGCCGCGCTTCGTCGCTGTTGCCGGCAAAAATCAATTTGCCCGATTGTACCACAAGGATGCGATCAAACAGGTAGGCTTTCTGGAGAACGTGCGTCGTGCAAACCACAGTGAGTTTTGTCAGTGTCAGCGATTGCAACAGCGTCATGAGCGCTTCTTCATTGGCCGGATCGAGACCGGAAGAGGGTTCGTCCAGAAACAGAATGCTCGGCTTGGCCAATAATTCTATGGCGATGCTGACGCGCTTGCGCTGGCCACCTGAAAGATCGGCTACACGTTGATGCGCATGCGGCGCCAGGCCCAGGCGCGTCGTAATGCGCGAAACAAGTGCGTCGATTTGATGCCCCGGCAACCTCAACCGCAATTTGGCGCTAAAGGTGATCGCTTCGTTCACGGTCAATTCGCGGTGAACGATGTCGTCCTGCGGAACGTAGCCGATTCCGATTTCTCGCAGCCGCGCTCGATCGGCCAGTCGAACGCCTCCGAGCCGCACTTCGCCGGACGTCGGGGGATTGATGCCGCAAAGCGCATTCAGCAACGTCGTCTTTCCGTGTCCTGATCCGCCTAGCACTCCAAGAAATTCGCCAGCTGCGATATTTAAAGAGACCTTATCCAAAATCCGCCGGCCATCGGCGATCACGGTCAACTCTTCTGCTGACACGGTTCCCGAGCTCTCCGGGTGAATCAGACGCAACGCATCGCCTGTAAACTCGAAGATGTAGCCGGAAATTCGCATCCGATCGCCGAACACCAGACGTTCCCGTGTGAATGCGACGCCGTTCAGTTCGGTCCCAAGCCGGCTGTGATCGGTCAGAAAATAATTGTCTCCATCGCGTTCGACCATCGCGTGAACGCGCGAGATCGCGATCTCTTCCGGGTCGAGATCGACGCGCGCCGCGTCCACCGTGCTGTGTGGGTCGCCGCGGCCGATCACGAGTGGCTGACTATCGAGCGAGATCTGATCTGTTGGCTGGCCGGCTCGCACCGGCGGCGCCAGCATTCGCTGAAACTGCAGGAACGCGCCCGGCAATTCGATGACATCGAGATTCGTTAGCGGAATCTGTTCGCCAGGCGCAACCGCACGGCGGTTGACGGTCACAGGAGCAACCAGCGGCAGTGGACAATTCAGCATCCACGTCGCCCGCCGCGGCTCCCAGCTCAACGATAGTAGCGATGGGTAATCGCCCTCGCCCTTTACAAACAGCGGATCGGCCCGCGACGTCCCCAGCGTCATTCGGCCGCGTGACAACTCCGCTTCCCTCTCGCCGGAAGCATCGATAATCCTCAGCAAGCCGGTCATTGATTCGCTAGTTTCACGGAGGTGGGGATTGCCCGCTGCCGGGCCATTGAATGATCACGGTACGGTCTGAACGACCGGTCGCGTTGTTCGGGGCTGGTTGCTGAACGCCGCGGGCGGGCGGATTCGCCGCGCCAGGAGGCGCGCTCGGTTGATTTGCCGAAGGCGCTGCCGCGTTGCTATCAGGCCACTGAATCACCACCGTTCTGTTGCCCGCGCCTCCAGTTCCAGCGGCGCCGGATCGTTGCGGAACGATTACAGGGGCATTTGCAGCGGCATTGCCGGGAGCGGGCGCCGGAGCGTTTTGGTTAGTCGGTTGATTAGCCGAAGCGGATGCAGCGCTGCTGCCCGGCCATTGAATTGTGACCGAACGATCGGCTGGCAGCGAACTAGTCGCAGGCCGCTGCACCGGAGCTGATTGATTTTGTGCAACTGAAGCGCTCGGCTTCGCTTCCGCGAGGCTGCGGGCTGGCGGGACAGCGGAGGACGCGCTGTTGGCGGCAGCCTTCAGCCGTGTCAGCTCTGCATTGCTTGCGTCAAGCGCCTGCTTTGTGCTGCGCAATTCATCCTGCGTCCGGTTCAATTCCTTTTCCAATTGGGTGACGCGTTCCTCGAGTTGCTGCGAACGCTCCCCACATCCGGCCAAACAAATCGCCAGTATAAATATCGCCCAGAATTGCGCGACGCAGATCAGATGAAACCGCGATCCGCTTCCTCTTTTTTCTTTGTCGCTCCAAACGCGCCGTAACGGCATAAAAATTGGCCTCTATATTTATGCGCAACGCGTGCTGAGTCGAGCACAATTCTCGATTTCTTCTCGCCCAAAAAGAACCATTGGCTTGATCGCTTCCAAGGAGCCGTAATAGGCACACGCTGTGTTTTCTGGAATCGTCGCGCACTTCGCCTTTTGCCAGGAGCACAGTTTGTCCGCCGATTGGATTTTCCAAAGGATTCTCAAAAGGCTGAGAAACCTCATATTTTTCTAAAAAAAGGGCTTGCATCGTTGTGCGCAAATTTGTTACACGACAAGATTTATATGACCTCAACCTTACATTTCCGCAGGTTTGCGGGTTCGTTGTTCGTCTTGTTCCTGCTGTGCGCGTTTTCGTGCGCCGTGTGTTCAGCGCAGCCAAACCAACAACAGCCTACAAAGAGCCAGAAGGGGCAGACGGAGCCGGCACAAAAGGGCGAGAGTGCAGAAAAAGCGCCTTTCGATCCAACCAAGGCGAAAGACGCCGGAGTGGGAATGCCGACGCCTTACGATAAATTCATCGCGCTCGATCAAGTCTTAACGAAAACCAAAGTCGACTGGCCACAAGTCTTTCGCAAAGTCGCCGTCGATATCGATCCAGACAAGTTCACCGACAAAGATGTCGCCATCCCGATGATCCTGGGCGTCCGAATCGCCGACGGCGTCATGGCGATTAAAGCCAAGGACGCCGAACTACTCAACAAGTGCGCGTCGGACATCGAGAAGCTGGCGAAAAAGCTCGGCGTCTCCGATGCGGATTTGGGACGGGCCCGGGCCGTGCGCGCCGCTGCGAACAAAGGCGAATGGCTCAAAGTGTTCATGGAACTGGGCTTTTTCCAGCAGGACATCATGAAGAAAATCGACGAGCCCGAACACGCCACCCACGGCACGCTTTTGATTGTGACCGGCTGGATGCAGGGCGCTCGCTACACTACAACGGTCATAGACGAAAATTACTCGGCGGAAACGTCGAACCTGCTGCGCGAACCGCTTCTCGCAAAAGCCCTCAACGAAAAGATCGGCGCCTTGCCCGCTAATCTCCAAAGTTCGCCGTTAGTCGCGAAACTGCGCGATGTTTTGCCGCAGATTGAGAAAATCCTGAACGTTCCCCGCGACGGCGCTATTTCCAAGGAAGACGTGGAGCAATTGAACAAGCTCGCCACCGACGTGGTAAAAGCTGCGATGGGCACGACATCCTGATCAACAAAGTTCAAACCCAACACCTATGAAACTTCAAATCCTCCTAATCTCCGGCGGTTGCGTTGCGATGCTCGCATTTGCGCCGCTCATTCACGCGGACCCGGCCAAAGCCGAGGACGCGTGTTATAACATGGCTGTCCGTTACACCCAGCGCGGGTTCGCCATGTCGCCCACCAATACCAGCGGAGTCGGCACGGCTGGCTTCGTGGTGAAAGTAATGATCCCAGTTACCAAGGGACTTGATTACCTCATTCTTGTCGGGGGCGACAGTTCTGCCGTGGATCTTGATCTGTACGTGTACGACGAAGACGGCCAACTGATCCTCGACGATCGCCGTCCCCCGCGACGGGCAGTCCGGGAGCGGATACGCGAAGGAAGACGTGGAGGAGTTGAACCAGGTGGCGATGAATCGGGCGTGAAATTCCGCGCCAGTTATACCGGAACGGTAGAGGCATTTATTCACATTGCCGCTGCGCGAGGGCTTGCCTCTTATGCCGTACTGGTGGGCAGACGGGGCATCGAAAGCGCGCCTGCACAGGAACCACGCACGTTAGGCTTTGAGCCGACTTTCCAAATGGGCGGAAGCCCGACACCTGCTCCACGGGAGCCCCCAGTCGCGAACCCTCCAACTCGTCCGTCACCAAAATACCCCTAAAAACCCAAACCCAAACGCTATGAAAAAACTGATCCTCATCCTGCTCCCCGCCGCGATCTTTATCGCTGCCTGCGCTGAACAAGAACCTCCGCCGCCGCCTCCACAACATGTGCACCATCATGCAGCCAAATCGGAGCCGCAAGAATTCCAAGCGGTCGAAAAGCCATCCTCTTATTCGCAGTAACCGGAACAGAAAAGTTTTTAAAAAACAGGCTTGCCCGCAATCCCCCAATTCGTTTACGACTTGTAGATTGCGGCCACCCTTAACCCGCAGCGAAGTAATAGACTAAGGACAAACCATGCTAAAGAATCTTGTAAAAAACTCATTCTGGATCGCCATCGCATTTTTCTGCGCAACGCACACGTCGTACGCGCAAGGCGTGGATCCCACCCCTCAAAATCCATTCACCGGTGGCAGCGCTCTGATGAACATCGGACCCAACACGGACGGCAATCTAACGTTGGGCGGCGAGTACAAGCAGCCTAAAACTGTGGTCGAACAACATAAGCTGGCTTGCTGGAATTGGTACGCCGACATGGGTTACTTGTCCCAGTACAATTTCCGCGGCACGAACTTAACGCCGGATTCCTCCGGAGTTGGCTTCATAAGTGCAGACTTCAGCTGGGGGGGGTTCACGTTCGGATTGTACGGCATCCACCAGTTCGGCACCGCCAGTGCCCCCAGTTTTTCAATCAGCGAGGGCGGCGGAGGTGGTGGTGGCTTCCCCGGGCAAAGTCTTCTGGGCCCCGTTTTCCCGAAAACTATTCAGGACAGATTTAACGAGCTCGATCTCATTTTCCAATACAGCCGAGAGTTTGGACCGATCGACCAAAATGGCCACGGACTTATCGAGGTGACAGCAGGCAATATCGCGTTCTTTATTCAAAGGGATGCTGAAACGTTTCTCACCATTCCAAATCCGGCCCCAGGGCTTGAAAG
>WNGL01023232.1_pt1 | contig 10352 bp, 6 predicted proteins | sample 5400591 | NCBI WGS metagenome assembly WNGL01 (sample SAMN13153377, study PRJNA577476) | soil metagenome | isolation source: 80 cm soil or saprolite under Garry oak tree replicate 1 | place: USA:California | collected 2016-06-15 | reverse complement strand
AGCCGGCTGGCCTTGAAACGGTCCGAGCACCAATTCGCCATCTCTCTCAAAATAAAAGCCAGCCCAATTCAAATCCGGCAGCGAATGAAAGATCAATGAAGAGAAGTTCGCCGCATTCGCGATCAGATCACGCTCGCCGGCTAACAGACTCGAAAGCTGAGCAGCGAGCCCCTTGTAAAGCTCGGCTTTTGACCTTGAGTGCAACTCGGTGATTTGGAATGTCATTGTTCGATATACTTACTACGGAGGTTACGGCCTCACAAAGGGCATCTCCGAACCCGACCACGTTACGGGTGAACAGATTTTATCCGAAATCATTTGACACTCATACCAGTTTAAGCTTAAAAGCATCTTCTTCTCTTCCAAGAACGAAAACACGCGATGGCAGTCAGGCAATCGACGATGAATACACAAAGAAAATTCGCGAATACACCACCGAAACTTTCTTTAATTCGCCGCTGACTGATTATCTTCCGGCTTCGCCAAACGTGCCGACACCGAAAGCAGTGCTCGGGGATGTGGCCGGAGCCCCCGGCAAGCTGCCTTACGCCGAAGACGTCTATCGCTACATGCGCATGCTGGAAAAAGCGAGTCCGCGCGTGAAAGTTTTTTCGATCGGCACGACTGAAGAAGGACGTGAGATGATCGCGGTCGCGATTGCGTCGGAATCGTTGTTGGCGAAACTCGATGAAAACAAAGCTCGGCTGGCGAAACTCGCTGACCCGAGGACAATCAATCTAGACGACAAGGAAGCCGACAATATCGTCGCCCAGTCATTTCCGATCTATTACATTACCGGGACGATTCATTCGCCCGAAACTGGCGCGCCAACCGCGCTGATGGAGCTTGCATATCGTCTCGTAGTCGATGACAGTCCTTACATCCGCAACATTCGCGACCACATGGTCACGCTGATCACGCCGGTTGTTGAAGTAGATGGACGCGATCGCATGGTCGACATTTACAACTGGCATCTCGCGCATCCGGGACAGAACTGGCCGGGGCTTGTCTATTGGGGACATTACGTCGCTCACGACAACAACCGCGACGCAATCGGTTTGTCGCTTAAACTCACGCGCAATGTGCTCAATACTTTCACCGGCTGGAAAGCGCAGGTGCTTCACGATCTACACGAGTCGGTTCCTTATCTTTATGACAACACGATCGGCGATGAGCCTTACAACGCGTGGGTCGATCCAATTCTGACTGACGAATGGCAAATGATCGGATGGCACAACGTCTCCGAGATGACGAAGTTCGGCATGCCCGGCGTCTTCACGCACGGAAACTTTGACACGTGGTCGCCCGGCTATCTGATGTTCATTGCCGCCACGCATAACGGCATCAGCCGGCTGTACGAAACTTTTGGCAACGGCGGCGCGGACACGCTCGAACGGACCTTGTCGCCCGCCGAATATCAGCGCACCTGGTACAAACAAAATCCGCCGCTGCCGAAAGCCAAATGGTCGCAGCGCAACAACAACAATTATGAAGAGACCGCGCTGCTGATCTCTCTCGATTACTTCGTTAACAACCGCCAACTCTTTCTGAAAAACTTTTATTTGAAGAGCAAGCGTTCGGTCCTGAAACCGAAGAACGAAGGGCCGGCGGCTTACGTTCTGCCGAGTGATGATCCGAGTCCCGGCAATCAAGCGGAGTTGTTGCGCACGCTGCAAGCGCAGGGCGTTGAGATCAGTCGCGCGACCGCGCCCTTCACCGTCCCGATGAAGAAGAAATCGACGCGCCGCGTGTCAGAACCGCGAGCGGTAGCGACCGGATCCCCCAACACTCCTAATCCGGCAGCAACGCCTTCGGACGCAGTCCCGCGCGCATCAATAAGTCCCTCTCCAGCATCGTCACCCGCCAGTTCAACAACTAGAACAGAAACCGAAACGCGCACATTTCCGGCCGGCACTTACATCGTAAGAATGGATCAGCCTTACAGCCGTATCGCCGACGCGCTGCTCGATTATCAGTATTGGTCGCCCAGCGATCCACAAAGTTCGATCTACGACGATACCGCATGGACCATGGGTGAATTGGGTAACGTCGAAGTCGTGCGTGTGACTGACACCAAAGTATTGGACGCAGCCATGGAACGCGTCAGCGGCGAGGTGCGGTCGCTCGGCGGCGTTAACAGCAGCGGCAGTGTTTTTGTGATCAATCACAACGGCGACAATGCGCTAGCGACGCTGCGCTATCGATTGAAAGATGTCGCGATTGAAGCAGCCGAAGAGCCGTTCGAAGCCGGCGGCCACAAATTCAATCGCGGCTCGTTCATCATACGCAAAGTGTCCGCCGACGAATTGCAACGAGTTACCGGCAATCTCGGCGTACAGGTTTATGCCGTCGCCGATGCGCCGGCGGTAAAAACTCATCCCGTGAGGACCGCGCGCGTTGCCGTCATGCACACGTGGCTGAGTACGCAGGACGAAGGATGGTGGCGTTTGGGGCTCGATCAATTGCAAGTGCCATTCACCTACATCAGCACGCAGGACGCCGCGAACGAGGCAGACCTCAGGAAGAAATACGACGTGATCATCTTTGCTCCTGTCGGCCGCGGCGCGGCGGCGATCATTAACGGCCTGCCGATGTACGGTAATCCTTTGCCGTGGAAAACAACCACGCTGACTCCGAATCTTGGCAAGACGGATCAGACTGACGACATGCGTCCGGGGTTGGGGTTGACCGGATTGATGAACTTGCAGAAGTTCGTCTCTAGCGGTGGTGTTTTGATCACGGCGATGGACACTTCCGAGTTCGCCGTTACTTACAACTTTACGCCCGGCGTTTCGGCCGGTCGTCCGCAACGGCTGCGCGCTATCGGCGACATTCTGCGGATGAAGACCGTTGATGCCAAGAGCCCGCTCGCCTACGGCTACGGTGACTCGCTGGCGATGTACGCTTTTCAAGGACCAATCTTTAATGTAAGTAATACGGTCGGCGGCGGTGGTGGCGGCCGGCGTGGTGGTGGAGCGCGCGAGCAACGCACCACCGGCCGCGGCACCCCGGACGATCCCGACACGCCGCAAGGCCGACCACCTGCTGAAGCTCCTGAAATGCCTAAAGCAGAAATCTGGGAACCGCTACCTCTCACTGAAGAACAACGCCGTAACAATGGCAGCATTATTCCACCTGCGCAGCGGCCGCGCGTAGTCCTGCGCTATGCTGACTCGCGCGACCTTTTTGTTTCAGGCCTGCTCGATGGCGGCGACGAAATCGCTCAACACGCGGCAGTGATCGATGCGCCGCTTGGCAACGGCCACGTGGTGCTTTTTTCGACGAATCCGTTTTGGCGCGGACAAACGAAGGGGAGCTACTTCCTGGTCCTCAACGCGATTCTGAATTTCGATAATCTGAACGCGGGCAGAAAACTCGATGAGAAGTGATCTGAACGCGAGTAGACTTGATGCGAATCGCGATTATCGGCGGTGGCATTGGCGGCTTGACCGCTGCGCTGGCGCTGAGGCAATTCGGTTTCGCGCCGGAAGTCTTTGAGCAGGCGCCCGAGTTGCTCGAAGTCGGCGCGGCCATAATAATGTGGCCTAATGCAATGCGCGTTCTGCATCGACTTGGCTTAGGCGAGAGCGTTCGCCAGCATGGCGGTGTCGTAGCACAAACTCTCTGGCTCAAACAGGATGGACAGCTGCTAAACCAGGTCAGATTGCCAAAGACAGACGCGCCGGCAGTCGCTATTCACCGTGCCGATCTACAGCAGGCATTGCTACACGCTCTTCCTCAAGATTCGATCCACCTGGGTCATGTTTTCGAAGCCTATGAACAACTGCCCGACAGAATCGTCGCGCATTTTTGCGACGGCCCGCCGTTTGAATGCGACGTATTGATTGGCGCCGATGGTCTTCACTCGCGGGCGCGAGCGCAACTGCTGAACGACGGTCCACCAACTGATCGTGGCTACACTGCGTGGCGCGGCGTCATACCCTACACGCCTGGTTCGCTAACACCGGCAACCGCCATCGAGATTTACGGGCCTGGCCAACGATTCGGTATCGGTCCAGTAGGGTTCGGTAAAGTTGGTTGGTGGGCAACCGCTAACAAAACTGCTGGCCTCTCGCCAGATCGAAAGAACCATCTTGAGACGAACCGAAGCGACGAAGGCGCGAGCACGAGCGCAGACTCTCCCCGGGATAAATCGATTGCAACCGAGTACGGCCTGACTAGCCGCCGCGAGCTTTTGCGATTGTTCGATGGTTGGTGCGAGCCGGTCCTTGAGTTGATTCAAGCAACGGCGTTAATTTCATTAGTCACGAATGCGGTGTGCGATCGCCGCCCCGTTAGAAAATGGGGTGCCGGCTCTATGACTTTGCTCGGCGACGCGATCCACCCAACCACTCCGAATCTGGGCCAAGGTGGATGTCTGGCTATCGAAGACGCCGCGGTCCTGGCCAGGTGTCTTAAGAAATATGCATCGGATGCCGGCCCGGCTGCGGGAGGAAAAGAGCTTTCACTCTCCCCGGTTTCGGTGGCGCTGCGAAGATTCGAGAGGCTGCGCTTCGCACGCACAGCCGCCATTGTCCGCTACTCGCGAGTCTATGGCGTCGTCGGCCAATGGGAGAACCGCTGGGCGGTGCAGATGCGCGGCCTGATCCTTTCAACGGTTCCCAAAGGACTGACTGAACGATTGTTTCGTGTGGTTTTCAATTACGATGCGTGCGCCGTTAGGATTTGATTCCTGGGCAGAAATGTCCGAGCCCGAAGGGGCCCGCGAAAACAATGTGGCTGTCACGCAATCGCTGCGAATGAGGAGATTACATAATGAGGCGTTTCGGAATCTTACTGTCACTTTCGGTGCTTCTTTGCGCGGACCTTTCCGCCCAGGTGCGGTCCGGTTCGGACACGCCCAAAACAGCCACCATCGCTGAGAAAGTCGCCGGCATGCAGAAGTTTCCCGGCTATTTTCCGTTTTATTGGGACGCAAAAGCTGGAAAACTTTGGCTGGAGATCGATAACTGGAACTCGGAATTCCTCTACGTCGAGTCTCTGCCCGCCGGCATTGGTTCGAACGATATTGGTTTGGATCGAGGCCAGCTTGGGCAAAGCCATATCGTGCGGTTTGAACGAAACGGGCCGCGGGTTCTGCTAATCGCTTCGAACGAAGCGTTTCGCGCGAACAGCGATAACGCGGACGAACGCCGCGCGGTCAAGGATGCATTTGCCGAATCGACGCTGTGGGGATTCGAAGTCGCCGCCGAAGACGGCAATCGCGCGTTGGTTGACGGCACTGCTTTTTATCTGCGCGATGTTCATGGAATTCCCGGCACGCTGCAACGCGGTCAACAAGGGCAGTTTCGTCTGGACCCGACGCGCTGTGCTTTCTATTTAGCCAACACCAAAAACTTTCCGCAGAATACCGAAGTCGAAACCACGCTGACGTTCACCACCGAAGGCGAACCGGGCCCACTAGTCCGGTCGGTGACGCCGGTGGCCCAGGCGATCACGGTTCGCGAGCATGTTTCGTTCGTCGAATTGCCGCCGCCGGGATTCAAACCGCGCCTCAACGATCCGCGCGCCGGATACTTTGGAACTCAGTACATGGATTTCGCCACGCCGATCAGCGAACCAATCGTCAAGCGTTATATCGATCATCATCGCCTGCAGAAACAAGATCCATCGGCGGCCACAAGCGATCCGGTTAAGCCCATCGTTTACTACGTCGACCGCGGCGCGCCCGAACCGGTGCGCTCGGCTTTGATCGAAGGCGCGGGTTGGTGGAACCAGGCATTTGAAGCTGCCGGATATCGAAACGCGTTTCGCGTCGAAGTCATGCCGTCTGATGCCGATCCGATGGACGTGCGTTATAACGTGATTCAGTGGGTGCATCGCTCGACGCGCGGTTGGTCATATGGCAGTTCCGTAACTGACCCGCGTACGGGCGAAATCATTCAGGGCCGCGTCAGTTTAGGTTCGCTGCGTGACCGTCAGGATTTTCTGATCGCGGAAGGACTGCTCGCGCCTTACGGGAAAGACAAGACACAGGTCGCGAAGATCATGGAGCAGATCGTGCTCGCGCGTTTGCGACAGCTCGCCGCGCATGAAGTCGGCCACACGCTCGGCCTGCAACACAACTTCGCGGCCAGTACGACCAATCGAGCTTCAGTGATGGATTATCCCGCGCCGCTGGTCAAACTTGGTACGGACGGTCTGCCGGACATTTCCGACGCTTATGCAAAAGGAATCGGCGAGTGGGACAAGGTCGCGATTATCTACGGCTATCAGGACTTTCCGGCGGGCACAGATGAAGGCTCAGCACTCGACAAAATCCTGGGCGAGGCATTCAAACGCGGACTCGTGTATCTCACCGATCAGGACGCACGCCCGGCGAGCGCTTCGAGTTCGGTCGCGCATCTTTGGGACAACGGCGCCAACGTCATCGATGGATTGGCTCAGGTGATGAAGGTGCGCGCCGTCGCGCTTCAGCGCTTTGGCGAAAATAACATTCGCGAAGGCGCGCCGATGGCCACGCTCGAAGACGTGCTGGTGCCGCTTTACCTGTATCACCGCTATCAAGTTGAAGCCGCCGCGAAATTGATCGGCGGCGAAGACTACACCTTCAGCCTGCGCGGCAAAGGCGATCGAAATCCGCAAATTATTGCGCCGGATGAACAGAAACGCGCCTTGTTCGCGGTGCTCGATACTTTGAAGCCTGAGAACCTCGCGCTGCCGGAATCGGTGCTGCGTTTGATTCCGCCGCGCCCGCCGGGCTATGCGCGTACGCGCGAAGACTTTCGCATTCGCACCTTTCCGACGTTCGACGCGCTGGCGCCCGCGGAAGCGTTCGCGAATCACGTCTCTGATTTTCTTTTGAATCAGGAACGCGCCGCGCGGCTGGTTGAGTTTCATGCACGCGATGCGCAGTATCCGAGTTTTGACGATGTGCTCGACAAGACTCTCACCGCGACGTGGAAAGCGCCGATGCGATCCGGCTATCAAGGTGAAATACAGCGCACAGTAAACATGGTCGTGCTGAATGATCTGATGGCGCTCGCAGCGGGCGAGCAGAAGCCATTTCTGTTCTACGCGGAGAACCAAATCAAGCGTTTTCAGGAAGACCCCAAGAAGATGAACCTTACCAAACCAAACGATCCCCCAGACGGCCAACCGATTGGCATGGATTGGTGGACGCTGTCGGATCGGGACTGGTGCGATTGGAGATAGCGTGTCAGAACCGCGAGGGGTAGCGACCGGGTTATAGCCATCGCGATCTCTGAAATACCTAACATTCGGCTCGACCTTGACGTCGTCGAGCGTTTCAAAGAGCGCGCTAAGTCGACGGACGCCGCCAAATACGAAACTGAAATCAACAACGCCCTGCGCTCTTTAATCAATAACGAGAAAGCTCGGCGACCTAGCTTCGCTCCGTCGGTTAGTTAGCGATCGATTAATCAAACATCTCAATCTCGCGAAGAAATGTGTCAGAAGCCCGACCGTGAGGGAGGGCTCTTCAAACTGATACTGGCTCTCGCAGATCCGACGCGGGCTCGTAATGCAGAACCATGAATTGATCCGGACGCAAACCCAGCGATTGATACGTGCGTCCCTCGCGATCGCTGAATTCAACTTCGTACGCGGCGCCATTCTTCAGCAGTTCGACCACCGAGCCAACTTGACCTCTGGCGAGATTGTATTCAGGCTGATCGACTGTCAGCGCCACCACATCAAAGAGTTTGATTTCATCGCTCATACGACCCATTCCTAACTCAATATCGGTTCACCCTCTGCTCACGCAATTCTAGAACGGAATGACTTCATCTCTTTTACCGATCTGAAGTGCCGCACGTTCGTCGTTACGAGTGGCAAGTTCTTCGCCCAAGCGCTGGCAGCGATCAAAGCGTTGGCAAGATGATGCCGCAGATTCGGATACAGCTTCAGAAGTTCGGTGTAGGCGTTGGTCACACTCGCATCGGGATTTATTTGCCTCAATATTGCCAGCATCATTTGGATTCGCCGACGCTCGGCATCGCTGATCGGCGGGCGCAGTAACTCTTTGCGCGTCATTCGGCTGTAATAGATTTCGATGTTTGGATTGCGAAAGAAGAGTTTCGCCTTCGGCTCGCCGCGATACCAGAGAATGAAAACGCCAGTGTCCGCGAGTGCCCTCCCGGAGGTTGAGCCATGCGGGGCTACTCATCGAAACTCTCTATCTCGCGCAGAAACTCTTCAGGTGTCTTTTCGCGACCATCAGGCGCGCGCATTTCAGCCTCGCGCAAGTCGGACACGTAGCCTCGGCGTCCGCAACCTCTTTACGCTCGCCCCACATGCCGAAGCCCAACTCTTCTGCCAGCAAAGCGTCGGCCAACTGTACGCGCTCCGCCGATGAAAGCTGCTTTGCAGATCCCAGGATTTCTTCGTAGGAAGTCATGGGCAAAAGTGTAGCCCAATGCAGATTGAAGTAAAAGGAGTTAAGCAAAGACATAGTTTTTAGGAAGACCCAAAGAAGATGAACCTCACCAAACCAAACGATCCGCCAGACGGCCAACCGATTGGAATGAATTGGTGGACCCTCTCGGATTGGGATTGGTGCGATTGGCGATAGACCGAGTTGTCGCGGTCCATCCTCTTCAGATAAGCGGGCTGCGTGAACGATGATCATAGGGGAAGACGAGTTAATGTTGGTATAATTATCAGAACTGGAAATCGTTATCACGAAGCGTAGGACTCATATGCCAACCGGAATCGTGGAAGGATTAGCAACTGCAAATACCGTGATAAAGGTATTTGAAAAGGCCCATAAGGAAGGGTGGCTTGAGAAACTCGTCAACGTATTTCGACATAAGCATCGAGTATTAGTACTCGGGAGTACCGGCGCTGGCAAAACAAACTTCCTAAAGTCGTTGGTAGAGCTGGTCCCGACGGCGATCGAACAAATGAATCGCACCGAATTCGCAAAAGAGCACTCTTTTAGTATTCTCAAACAGCCTTTCATATTTGTTGACACTCCAGGTCAGAAGGTTCATGAAACGCGGAGAAAGCGAGCTATTCGGGAGGCTATGGCTGCCGGGATCGAAGGAGTCATAAACGTCGTTTCTTATGGCTACCACGAATACCGAATCGGCAAGTCTGCGGCAATTGCCGCGGATGGTCTTCCCAAGGAATCATTTCTGAAGGAACATCGCCAGGTCGAGCAAGACATGTTGGCTGATGGACAGCACTTTTGGGTGACGAACACACCATTGGATGGGTATTAACGGTCGTGACGAAAGCGGATTTATGGTGGAACAAGAAAGATGAAGTCCTTAATTACTATACAGCCGGACCTTACTACGCCGCATTGGGTGATGTTAAGAAGTTGTCGCCTGTCGTTAGAGAGTATTGTTCAGTATTGCACAAATTCTATGGTGAAGCTCCTTTGTCCGGAGTGTTTGACGAAGAGGATAGGGTTCGCACAAAAGCAAATCTCCTTCGCCAGTTGATAGCCGCGATAGGTAAGGCGAGTATCAATGATTAGAGAACGCACTTCGGAATCTGAACCGGAATTGACTCACGCCAGCGAGGGGGATCCTCTTGGCTATTCCTTAGCTCGTCTCGAGAAGATTAGCCTGAGTCTGAGGCTGTATGGAATGCTCATATTCCTACTTACTTTACTTGATATTCTGTTTGTCGTTTTTATAAGCCTTGGCACGAGGTACCTATACTCTTATGTTTTGCGGGGTGGGCCCGTCATAACCGTTTTCGCAACCCTTAATTTCCTTTTTGTTCTTTCCTTCATCGTTCTTTATGAATCTTTGAGAAGACGAGGCGATTCTATCTTCGAGGAAATTAGTGATGAATTACAATGGAACGTAGGGTATCGTCAGAATACGACTTCTGGAACAGCGGATGAGATGCCTCCTCTAAAGGCCCGAGTAATCTTGAGATCATTTGCAAGAACTACAGATTTGCCGTTAATTCCGGGTAAGTTTGGTCCAGCGATTTATGCAGGGATGAACATTATTCTTGCGCTCTTTTTGATTTCCTCCGTAGTTGCCCGGTTCTGACAATCGATATTCCGCTACAAAGTTATAAACCCGATCGTAAGCTGAACGCAGGTCCGTCTTATGTTGCGATTACTGCCTCGACGCAGGACGCGGCAAAGATAAGAGATTCGCTAAATCAACCTTCAGCAGTGCCCCCAACAACACATTCGCGCCATTCTCAATGTCTCTTGGTTTCGAGAATTCCTTGGGTGAGTGGCTGATGCCGCCAATGCTGGGAATGAAGATCATGCCGACGGGGGCGAGGCGGGCCATGTCCTGGGCGTCGTGGCCGGCGCCGCTGGGCATTTGCCTGGTGGTTAAGCCGAGGTCTTTGGCTGATTGGTCGATCAGAGAGCGGATGCGCGGGTCGGTGGGCGC
>WNGL01011078.1_pt1 | contig 10354 bp, 13 predicted proteins | sample 5400591 | NCBI WGS metagenome assembly WNGL01 (sample SAMN13153377, study PRJNA577476) | soil metagenome | isolation source: 80 cm soil or saprolite under Garry oak tree replicate 1 | place: USA:California | collected 2016-06-15 | reverse complement strand
AGTCCTATCAGCCTGCGGTTTTCGCGCTCGCGTTCTTCACACAACGAAAACCGAGAAGATTGGTGCCGGTGTTGACTTCGCCTTTGCCGCGCGTGCCGACGATGTAACGCGAACAGTATTGGTCGTTGCAAAGAAACGAGCCGCCGCGGTGCACGCGCTTTTTCTCGTTAGGCTCGGAGGGATCGAATGATGAATCGGGTCCGTGCGGATTCATTGCGACGACGCCGGCTTGGGCCATTTCAGGTCATGGAGGATTGTGGAGCGATAACTCCATTGCAATATTCGCCGCCATTTTCCGACTTCACTTTCCGCTCAATGCCCACGGAGAAAACGTGCTGCCTGACACGGCGCAGATTTCAAACGATCCGGATTTGTAGCGACTAAACGGAGAGAAGCAGATTTCGGAATAGTTCGTCAGCAGAGACTGGAAGGACTCAATATCGGCCTAACAGCCACGCTAAAAGGAGTCCAACCAAGACTCCGATGACGGGACTCACTATTGCAAACCAATATGGCAAGGTGTCCCAAAGCGGCGGGTGTATCTTGCCGCTTACAGGTGCACTCGTTTCTTTGAAACCAGCCTCGCTAAATGCCGGCATCCGTATCAGACCTTAGGCAATTCGAGGAAGGCAACGGTCAACGCACGACTAGCCGCCGCCATTTAAAGCGGTTCATTAGCTCATTCGTTGTCCCTCTGATATTGCCGCGGGTCCTGATCTGGATCCAAACTATTCGTCGCCGAAGGGATTCATCGGTCCGAATCCGTCGAACTCCTGAACTCGCACGTGATTAGGTCCGGCACCTTCAAAAACCATATCGGGACGATCCTGCATCTCTTTTTGAACCCGGCTCGTGTTCTCTGGCCCGCTAAGTGCCTGCTTGTAGGCATCGAATTGCTGCTGTTTGCCGACGTAGACCTGATCTTTCTGCGTGGTCCGATAGACGTAGTACAACTTGTGTTGATACATGATCGCCGACACTTGCCCTTCCGGCAGGCCGTCGATTTGCTCGCGCTGCCGCTGGGTTGTGACCGTCTTAAGACGGAACCCCGATTGCGCAAGCAAGGTTTCTTTCGTGGCGCTCCCTCCCGCCAGCAGGGTTGACCCTGTTCCTAACGCCAGGATGGCGCTCAATACAACTAACGTGGTTGATAGCTTCATGATTTATCCTTTATTACGTGGTTTTTCTTTATTGGTTGCTTAAAAGTCTTAATAGCTGCACGGCGCATAAGGGTCATAACAAGGTTTGGCGGGAGAAACTTGACGTCGATCTATCAAGGGCTCGCTTCACATCATAGCGGGGCTGTTCTGGACGAAAGACGTCAGCAAGAGCAAATAGAAAAACGCCCACAGCGAGTAGATAAGAAAAAGCAATTGCGGACACAGCCAGGAAAAGGAGAACGGCTTCTTTGAGCGGTCACGTAGGTTATTGCAAGCCCGGAAAGGATTCTGAACAGCAGACCGCCTGCTGTCATGTAAGACCTTAGTCTTATCGGCTGGCAGGTTTCGCGCTCGCGTTCTTCACACAACGAAAACCGAGATGATTGGTGCCAGTGTTGACTTCGCCTTTGCCGCGAGTGCCGACGATGTAACGCGAACAATACTGATCGTTGCAAAGAAACGAGCCGCCGCGGTGCACGCGCTTTTTCTCGTTAGGCTCGGAAGGATCGAATGGCGTGTCCGGTCCTTTGGGATTGTTCGTTAGGCCACTCGCTTTGGCGAGCTGCTCATAATAGTCGGGCCGGTACCAATCGCTGCACCATTGCCAGATGTTGCCGGCCATGTCGTAAAGGCCGTAGCCATTTGCCGGAAACTGCGCGACCGGCGCGATACCGGCGAAACCATCTTCGCCAGTGTCTTTCATCGGGAATTTTCCCTGCCAGGTGTTAGCCATCCATTTTCCGCCGGGACGAAATTCGTCGCCCCAGACAAATGTTTTTCCTTCCAAACCGCCGCGCGCGGCGAATTCAAACTCTGCTTCGGTCGGTAAACGTTTGCCCGCCCATTTGGCGTACGCGTCTGCGTCCGGATATGCGATCTGCACGACCGGATATTTTTCTTTTCCTTTGAGATCGCTTTCCGGTCCGAGCGGATGTCGCCAGTTCGCACCTTTGACGTAGGTCCACCACTGGAAATGATTGTCGAGCGGCACTTCATGATTGGTCGGCGCAAACACGACTGAGCCTGCGACCAGATTTTCGGACAGCGCAGTTGGAAATTCTTCTTTCGTCGGCGTGTGTTCCGCAATCGTTACGTATCCCGTCGCCCTAACGAATTTCTCGAACTGTTCATTCGTGACCGCGGTCGCGTCCATCCAGAAGCCGTCGACATAAACGCGGTGCACCGGCTCCGCGTCGTTCGAAGCCATCGGCATTTCGGAATTGCCATGGCCATTGGTCGCAGCGCCCATCAAGAACTCACCGCCCGGAATCCAGACCATGCTCGGCGGGCTGTTACCTTTCGATGCAGGAGACTGCTTGCCAGAAGCTGTCGATGTGATGTTTGTACTGGCTAAAGATTGATTCGCTGCGAGAAGGTGCGGCACGCGCGAGGGCGCTTGGCACTGTTCGCATTTTGTATCCGCTCCCAGTGCGCCAGCGACCCGGAGCAGTCCAAATGCGGACAGAAAGCACACGACGGCGAAATGGGACCAAAATTGTTGCAGCAGTTTCAAAAGCCGGCGATTTGAGAACAGGAATTTGCCGGGTTCTGCTGCCTCCCTCTATAGGACTTTGGTCCAATTGGTCTCCCAAATGCCGACACCTACGATTCGCATTTGGATTCCGCGGAGTACTCATGTGATGGGGCGCTCCGCTAACACTCAGGAACAGCTGCTATGAAAACACACTCGAGACGAAATCGTAGCTCGCGTTATTGGGCTTCGTTATGCTCGTGTCGGCGACGCTACTAGGGGCGTGCGCTGCGTATGGACCCTACCACGTCAACACCGCGACCGAGCCTCTCAACTCAGTACGCGGCCCCGCCGATGGGCGCTACAAAATGGCCTTCATCGAATTTGGAGATCAGGGCTCGACCGCTCAACATGTAACATTCGAGGTCGTCGTCAACCAGACAGACGGCGTGGCTGCCGGGAAATTCTTCGGATCTCATACTACGCGTTGTTCGTCCAACTTGCCCTGACATCGCATCACAATAACGGTTCGCTCCGGCCTATGCGGCTTTCCCTACCGGTAATCCTTGTGCCGCAGGGATACGGAAAAAGAAACGCGCGCCGCCACCCTCGACGTTTTCCGCTACAAGCGTACCGGCGTGCGCTTCGACAATCGAACGAACGATGGTCAAACCCATGCCCGTCCCTTCTGCTTTTGTGGAGAAGAAATGATCGAAGACTTTATCGGGCCGATCCTTTGGCAGGCCAGCGCCGAAATCGCGCACACTGACTTCCGCGCTCTTTCCCTCAAGTGAACGCGTACGAATAATGATGCGGCGCTCGGCGGGCGGAAGCGTTTCCACCGCGTCGAGCGCATTCATAATCAGATTTAGCAATACCTGTTGAATCTGGACCAGGTCAGCTTCCACATCCGGCAGGCGAGAATCGCAGTCCGTAACGACGGTCGTTTCTCGGATCAGAATGTCGGAGCGCACAAGCCGTATGGTATCGCCGATTACACCGTTCAGGTTTAGCAGACTGCGGGTGCTCTTACCTTTGCGCGCCATCTCTCGAATTCCGTTAATCACTTCTCCGGCGCGATGGCTGGCGGCCGCAATATCAGCCAGCAACTGTTTAAGTATCGCGGGGTCGATTTGGCCCCGGTCGAAAAAGCGACGAGCGGCCGCGGCGTTGTTGGCAATAGCGGTGAGGGGCTGATTCAATTCATGTCCGAGCGAGGCGGTCATTTCGCCCATCAACGCGATGCGGCTCAAACGTGCCAGCTCCTCCCGCTGCACTTGCAATTGCAGGTCAGATTGCTTTTGCGCACTGAGGTCAATTGTCACGCAAATTTTTTTTAAAACGTTTCCCTGCTCGTCCCAAAGACTTCGGCCCCGCGTGATGACCCAGCGTGTTTTACCGTCGGGCAGGACGATCCGGTGCTCAATCTCGAACGTCTCCTGGGAGGCTCGTGCCTGCTCAAGAGCCGCTTGAACCGCAACACGTTCGTCGGGGTGAATACGTGACACGAATGACTCGCGGCTTAACGGCTCATCGGGGGCAAAGCCGTACATTGTTCGCCCCTTTTCACTGATCCAGGCCATGTTTTGTTCCGGGTACAAAACCCAAAACGCGAGATCCGCCGACTCCGCGGCGAGGCTAATTCGGGCTTCTCGTTCGCGTAACATGCCATGATCCTGCTGGCGCTCGATCGCAATACCCGCGATGTGAGTGGCAATTTCGGTCAACCGCATCTCCTCGGCATTTGGACCTCGCGGCTCCTGGCGATACATGGCGAACGAACCCAACACGTCGCCATGAGATGAGATAATCGGAGTCGACCAACATGCTCTTAGGCCGCAGCTCTTGGCCAGGCCGCGATAATCAGACCAAAGAGGATCGATCAGGACGTCCGTCACGACCACCGGCTTGCGCAAATACATCGACGTCCCACATGAACCAACCCGTGGACCAATCGGAAGGCCGTCCACGGCTTTGACATAAGCCTCCGGCAAATTCGGCGCCGCGCCATGCCGCACATGTTTGCCGTCATAGCTTAAAAGCAGGATGGAACAGCGTAGTCCATCGGTTTGCGCCTCCATCAGTAGAACGATCCTGGTGAGAATGTCCGCGAGTGGCGCACTCACCGCAATCATCTCAAGAATTCGGCCCTGCCCAGCGTAAAAGGGCTCTTCCTTCTCGCGGTCTCCTTTGTCGATTCTGTCTCGCTCGCTCATTGAATAGCGTGCATTGCCAGCGCACCGCGCACTGCGGATAGAAATTGTTCGTCATCAAAAGGCTTAATCAAAAAAGCGACTGTGCCGAATTGCATCGCGAGGATCCGCGCGGCGGTATCTTCGTGTCCGGTGATCACGATCACATGAGTCTGCGGTGATGTAGCGCATAGCCGCGCCAGAACTTCCAAGCCGGTCATTTCTTCCATCCAGATGTCCAGCACTACGAGAGGCACCTCATGTGCCCCGACATAAGCAATGAAATCCTCGCCCTTATCGAACTGGCGGACCGCGAATCCTTCTGAGGCGAGTAAGAGACCGGTCGATCTGAGTACCAGCGGATCATCGTCCACCAGGCAAACAATCTCTGCGTCGGACTTTTCAACGGGCGTCATACACAATTACGCTTACGCGACCGCCTCATTTTCAAGGTTAGACATATCCAGAAACGCCAGACTAGCCCCTACGTCCCGACAGGATATTGGACCTTAGTCCTATGCCATCACACGCGCGAGCACCGAGAAATGCTTCGCCGCGCCTTTAAAAGCTGGCCTGACTGAAGAACGACGCGCCTAGAAATGCCATGATTAGACCGATTAACGGGCTAAGCATCGTCAGCCAGACGGCTATGCTAATAACTACGGAACCATGTGTTTCCATGCGTTCCAACTCCCGGCCTCCGTACGATTGCTGCCCTGGAGCGGCCAGATCAAGCGCAGATATCATGGTTTAATGGATGATGATTTAGGCGGGTGGCCAAGTCCGCGATGAACCACCTCGAGAAATTGTTCGTCATCGAAAGGCTTAATCAAGAACGCGACTGTGCCGATTTGCGTAGCGGTAATCCGCGCGGCGCTATCTTCGCGCCCTGTGATCACGACGACATGGGTCTGCGGCGACATGGCGCATAGCCGTGCCAGGACTTCCAAGCCGGTCATTTCTTCCATCCAAATGTCCAGCACGACGAGTGCTACCTTGTGTGACGCGACATAACGAATGAAGTCCTCGCCGTTATCAAACTGACGAACGACGAATCCTTCCGAAGCGAGTAAAAGTCCGGTGGATCTGAGCACCAGGGGATCGTCATCCACCAGGCAAACAATTTCGGCCGAAGGTTTTTCAGTGGGCGTCATAAGCATTTGTGCAGACGCCTCATCCTCAATGTAAGACGTAGCAATCATACCGAAAGGTAGTCCCAAAAGATCGGCAGGGTATTGGACCTTAGTCCTATCCGGGTTCCCACTCGCGGAAGACTCCCCGCCGCGTTATTGTAGCGACCGCCGGAATGCAACAATTCTGGGGTAACGTTGTCAGCGGAAGAAAAGGAATAGTGCGAGAAAGCCGGTCAAGATCCCCAACACGGGACTAAGAACGGCGAACCAGAACGAGACGGGCCAACCTAAGTCGCTGCTGTTAATGTGGGACGTAGCGATTATGCCGTACATTCGTCCCGACAGTTCGGCAGGGTATTGGACCTTAGTCTTATGCGGGATTGCGAGCCGGCGAGACGCCGGCGCGTTGCGAGATGCGAACCAAATCAGCCACCGAGGTGACACCGAGCTTTTGCATGACGCGGCCGCGATGAACTTTGATCGTCTTCTCGGCCGTGTGCAGTTCCGCCGCAATCTGTTTGTTCAACAGGCCCATAACGACGAAACGCAATACTTCAAACTCACGCGGGGTCAATCTATCGACACGTCCACGCGCCTCGCGTCTTTGCTCGCGTTTGCGCAGCTGTTCCTTGCTACGTCCCAAAGCGCGGTTGACTGCTTCGATGAGTTCCCCGCTGTCGAAAGGTTTGATCAGAAAATCAACCGCGCCTTTTTTCATTGCTCGGGTAGCGGTCGGCACGTCGCCATGGCCGGTAAGGAAAACAATCTGCTCGCAAGCGCCTCGCTTCTCGAGCGCTTCTTGTAACCCCGGACCCTTCAAACCCGGCATGCGGACATCCAGGACAAGGCAGATTGGGCCTTGGAAGATTTCGCGCGTCAGATAATCTTCCGCGGAAGCAAACGTCTCAGCGGCAAACCCTGCGGATTTAAATAAGCGGCGCAAACCTCGACGCACCGACGGGTCGTCATCCACTGCGCAGACAAGCTCCCTCGCGCTGCTCACGCAACCTCTCCTGTTTCCTTCTTTGTTGCGACCGGCAGGCTAAAGAAAAATCGCGCGCCCTCGTCGGCATTTTCCGCTCCGAGCTTGCCCCCATGCGCTTCCACGATCGAGCGAACAATTGTCAGGCCCATTCCCATTCCGTCTGGCTTGGTGGAATAGAAGTGTGTGAAAATCTTATCGGGATTGTCTTTGGGAAGTCCGCCACCGTAGTCCCGCACGCTAGTTACGACAGAATTAGCTTCGCATCTTGTGGAAATGAGAATCCGGCGTTTAGCCGCCGGCTTTGACTGCATTGCCTCGATCGAATTCATCAGAAGATTTAGCAACACCTGTTGCAAATTGACCGGGTTAGCATCCACCATCGGAAGATTCGGAGCGAGTTGCGTCTCGACCGAAGTGGCGCGTCCCAGCAAATCGGAATGGAGCAGCCGCAGGACCTCCCAGATGATCCCATTCAAATTTACCGGGCGCCTTGTTCCCTCGCTCTTGCGCACGAAATTGTGAATCCCGTGAATAATATCGCCCGCTCTCCGGGCATCAGCCGCAACATCGGCGAGCAACTCGTCAAACATTTCGAGTTCGGGGGAATTTTGCGCCAGAAACCGTCTCCCGGCTGCCGCGTTGCTGGCAATGGCGGAGAGGGGCTGATTAAGTTCGTGCACGAGCGAAGCAGCTAGCTCGCCCATAGACGACACCCGGCTCATGTGTGCCATCTCTTCGCGCTGCAGTTGTAGCTGGAGGTCGGCTTTGAATTGCGCCGTGATGTCGATGGCTACCCCAATCAGTTCGCTCACTTCCCCCCGATCGTTGCGCAGATAACGGCCGCGCGAAATTAGCCAGCGTGTTTCGCCGTCCGGCCGGAGCAGGCGATATTCAATTTCAAATGTTTGCGACGCGGCTCGCGCGCGCTCGATGGCTTCTTCCATTGCAATTCTGTCTTCTGGATGCACGCGAGAGAGAAACAACTCGCGGGACAAAGGCTGGTCACGATCGAAGCTGAAGATGGCGCGACCATTGTCGCTCATCCACGATTCCTTCCGCTCAAAATCGATCGTCCAAAATGCCAGGTCCGCCGATTCGGCGGCAAGACTGATGCGCTCTTCGCGCTCCCGGAGTGTTATCTCCCCTTTGCCGCGCTCTTCTATGACGGCCGCAAGCAGCAAGAGCGGGACCGACATGACGATCAAAAACATTTGAATCGAAAGCGCATTTTCTTCTGCCGATCTTGTCGAAAATGGCCCATACCCGTGGCCGGCGCTCCATATCGCAAGAAAAGTCAAAGTGCAGATGGCCGCGCTCGCGCCGCGTGAGCCGAAACGTACTGCTGCCCAGATCAAAAATGGCAACGGCAAATAGAGCAGCGTGGAATCTGCCGTCGGTGCCAATTTATAGAAAACGATGGTGTTGACCGAAAGCAAACCAAGCAGAAGAAGGCTGGCTTCGAGAAATCTCGGACGACGAATCTTGCCCAGCCAGGCGATTCCCTCCGCGCCCAACATCACAATCAAAGGCGTCAAGGTAAGCGCGGCCAACGCGTTTGAAGTAAATCGAATTCGCCAGATTTCCCAATAGTTGTCATGTCCCCAGTGGTTGAGAACGACGAACGCCGCATCCAGAAAGGAAGAAAGAAACGGCCCCAAAAACGCAGCGAAGAAGCAAAAAATTCCGACGTTGCGAAGACGATCGAACTGGACCGGACGATCGATCAGATACCGGATGCAGCTCGCACTGATGAGTGCTTCGCACGAGTTGCTGATGAACCAGCAAAAAACCATCGTAGGAGGAACGTGACTCTCCAATTCTGCCGTCAAATGCGCAGGAAATGCGGCCAGCAGTAGCACCCACCAAATGCGGACGGGCGCCAACAAAAGCGCCGCCAGCAAAATCGAGTTGGGTGGCCAGAGAACTGAAACCGGATGCGGCCGAAGCGTCAGCGCGAATCCGATCTTCGCGCCGAGATAATACGCCGCGAACACCACGAGCGCGGCGAAAAAGGGTCGATAATCCAGCCGCCCCTGTTCACTTTCCCAGCGCGACGACATTCCACCGCTCAGCGGCTGGGCAATCGCTCTCATAATCGAAGGTGACTTATTCCGAAGGCCCTCGATTAAACCAATTTACCCCAACGGTCTGCTATTGGCTTAACCGATTGCTCGGTAAGCGATTACAATAATCAAAAGCGAGTACGCGACACAAGCTTGTAATTGTTACATCCTTGTGACACTTCCCGCCCTAAGCGGTCTTGCGCACGATGAGCGACACCCCGCCATTCATCCGTATCAATGTGCACTGCTTCAGAAGTGTTGGGTGGTTCCAGAAAGGTTTTTCGCGCACCACGGACAAACCCTCGCTCATCCAAACGTCCATTCCGCCGTCAACCACGACAGCCTGACAGCAGCCTCCTCCGGTAAGGATGCCAGCGGCGAGGCTAGCCTGCACGCGGCCGTCACCAATGATGTATAAAGGTTCAGTCGCCGCGCGCTTCCGGTCTTGAAGCACCTTGGCTGCAGAAAGCTTTTTTAAAGGAACCGATCGCGCGCCGGCAATGTGAAAGCTTTCGAATTCTTTTTCCGTCCGGACATCAATGAGGTCCAAAGGTTCGCGGTTGTCGATCAATGTTGCCAGTCCGACGGGATGAATTGTGGTCAGGTTATTCTGCTTCTGCGTCATCCAGACCACCAGTCGTGATTGATAAACGTGGCGAAGTCGGTGTCGGTGCGAGGAGGCGGACTGCCTTCGAGCTAAAGAGGGCTTTGCCGGTCAGATCAGCAAACTCATTGAAGGAATGAACGAGGCATTGAAAATTCTGTCGGACATTTCGGAACGCTGCCTCGTCGAAGTCGGACGGCTCGTCATACAGTGGCCGGACACAGGCCAGCCTTTGCCGCAACTCCATCAAATCGAGCATCGATCCCATCGCCATCAGCGGCGCGCGCAAGTTTTGCGAGTGCGCGATCAACCATGCCTTTTGCGTGCTAGTGGCGAGTTCGAGCGCCGCATCTATCCAATAATCTTCTGTGCGTTGCGTACGAGTTTGGTGTGTTGATCTTGCCGGTTTTTTTAGAACACTTGTTTTCATAGATGGTCGAGGGTCGCGGTCATTGAGATATTTGTTTTAAGCAGGCGGGCGATAGGGCATTTCCCCCTGAGTCATGGCAAAAGTTTGAGACAAGGAGCGAAACCCGCACATGGGACCTTGCTCTTATTCGCGGGATGGACCGGCGAGATGCGAACACTGTCTGCCTTCTACGAAGCCAGTGTCATTACGCGTGTGGGGCTTTAGATAGCATGTGTAAGTTCGAGCCCAGCACTTTTTTTTCCTCGTGTTTCTGACGAAAATTTCGCCGTGAGGAGTAGCAATCCCGCAATGGCAAGAAAAAGCGCAGATACTGTAA
>WNGL01018941.1_pt1 | contig 10355 bp, 8 predicted proteins | sample 5400591 | NCBI WGS metagenome assembly WNGL01 (sample SAMN13153377, study PRJNA577476) | soil metagenome | isolation source: 80 cm soil or saprolite under Garry oak tree replicate 1 | place: USA:California | collected 2016-06-15 | reverse complement strand
GGCGTTTGCTCATAAACTCGCACGACACCGTGGCCAGCAAATGCCTGAAGGATTTCGCCCGAGTGCCACTCGTCTCCCGGCTGTTTGATTACCTTCAGAACGACGGGCAGGTTATTGCGGCTGCCGAATGCGATCACCGAACTGTCCGTCTCGAATATGTCTTCGACAACCACGCCCCATTCGCGAGCGTACTGCTGGGTTCGATTAAGTGGTTCGGATTCGGTCAAGGAGTTCGACACAACGAGATGCCGTAAGGGGTGGAAGAATAATAGCGTCGGACAAGCGAGTGTCACCAACGGAGTACATCTCAAGGTCTGAGACGCGTCACCTACTGAGACGCGTCACCTACGCCGGTTCTGAATTTGAGAGTCCAACTGCGCCAGAGAAACGCCCTGACTCACGTCGGCATCCATCTCCGCATCACGTCGCTGCGCTTCGGCTACGCCTTCATCGCCTCTAGCACCGGCTGGGTTTTCACATGCCTCAGCTCCAACCGGCAACGATCCTCTTATGTTTGCAGGTAGATTTGATTGTTCGTAATCGACATCGACTTTCTTGATTTGCTCAAGAGTGAGGCCGACGGCTTCTCTGAAATCAACAGCCTTCAAATTGATCAGATCAAACGTAGCTCCAGTAAAATCCGCTCCCTTAAGATCCGCACCGTCGAGTCTGCCACCGTAGAAGGTCGCATTCTTAAAATTTGCTCGCTGGAAAAACCTATTTCGCAATGAACACACTGTGAGTTTAGCAGACTCAAAATTAGTTGGTTGCTCTTGTTGTGGAAACATATTCCCCGCGGGCCAAGGTAGCTTAACTCCGAATAAACGCGTTCCCATCAACTGTGTAGCCGATAATCGTGCGCCCTCGAAACTGCTCTCTCTTACGTCCGATTCGCTTAGGTCGGCACCATCCAGCGTTGCTCTATCCAAGTTGGTGTTGAGCATTCTTGATTTTGACAGATTAGCTTCGTTTAGATTCGCCCACGACAAATCGGCGCCAAATAGATCTGCGCCCTGAAGGTTGGTTCCATGCAGGTCGAGACGTCGCGATTCTCTGAAACTTCGTTGAATTCCGATTCGCTCGTGAGTCTTATTCCGCCTTCCGAGCACTGTTAGAACCGCTTGAATATCAGTTCGAATGTGCGCTGGAGGATCGCCCCTCTTCCACGCCGCATTCTCACGAACAAATCCTGTGAGGATTTCCATTACAGACCAATGATCTTTTCTAGACTCCAATGCAATCCGTTCAAGGGCGTAGATACCGCCAAGGCGGACATCAACCTTGTCACTTCCGAGTAGTTCAATCGCCTTAGAAAAGCGCTGAGTGACAAGCCCTTCTTCCGCGATCTCCAAGTTCTTCGCGGTTGCCTTTTGGCTTACAATGAGATTTTTCTCTGTGGCGCGGATGCTTCGCCAAGTAAAGAACACACCGATGAGAAGAATGAGTCCGCCAATCGCTTGCACAAGTGTTGAGCGTGCTTCGTTAACTCGCTGCAGCCATTCATTATTAGTTAATGTGAACGCGTAATCGGCAACAAGCAGTTGCGGAATCTTGTAGATCGAATAAACTAACAAGGCCATGACAGGAACAAGAATGATCCAAAGAAATACGACGAAAACCCTTCTCCAACTGAACGTTCTTTTCTCTTGCGGCTCACCATATTCGTCAATTTCAAGATCGGCAACAAAGTCTCTCTCTTTATAACGTAACCAGCGATCAAGAACCCATTTCGGAAACTTTCTTGTTATTGGATGTCGCTTATGTAAAGCAGTCCGTCCCGACCAAATAGCTAACTCTTCTAAGGTCGGTTCTTCCTCTCTTGATCTTTTCTTCATATGGACAGCCTTGAATCTGAAGAAGCGTAACTACACTTTCGCGTAAACCTCCGCACCCTTCGCGACGAAGTTCCTCGACTCTTCTTCATTCCACGAGTTAACGTTTCTTCGTCTTTTAGATGCTTGGCAACGTAACTCGCGCACGTCATCGTGATCTTCATTGATCAGAAAGTATGTTCCGCACGGTCGCCTCTATGCAGCGAGCGATTCGCTCTTGATGATCGCCTTCGCGATATCTTTCTTTTTGGCGCCGGCGGCAAGTAAGGCGCGGATCAATAGATCGATGGAAACTGCGGGATCGCTGGCTTCCATCTTGGCGACTCGCGATTGGCTGGAGCTAAGACGCTTTGCCAGTTCGGTTTGTGAAAGACCCTGGCTCGTGCGGCACTTCTTTAAACTCTCGCTCAAAGTCAGTTTGAGTTCAACGAAAGCCGCTTCTTCATCCGACAATCCGAGAAACTCGCGGGCGGAACCGACCTTCCACCCTGACGCTTGCAGCCTTTTTCGCTTCCGCGCGTTCATGCTCTTCGGCTTTTGATTATTTCGATGCTTCATAATGTTTCAAGCGACGTTTGCAATCGTCGATCACTCGTTGCGGCGTCTGTTGAGTCGTCTTGCGGAAGACTTCAAGAATCACTATCGCGTCGCTGTCGATTTGATAGACGATTCGCCAACTCTGGTCTTGATCCTGTATTCGCAGTTCATGGCAACGAGGGCCGATACTCGGCATTGGTCGTGAATGCGGCAGCGACAAATTTTCTCCGCGTTGTAAGCGCCGCAACAAAACGCCTGCCTCGATGCGAGCGCCGAAGCTGAACGGCGGCGTCTTTACTTCTCCACGCAGCCAGACCAGAGGTTTGTCCTCAGCTGCCATTATTAGATAGATATCGTAGTTCTTAAGACTCTCGACCTGTTCGAATTCCTGCTCCAACACCTCGGTCAATTCGTCTCTCTGCTTCTCAAGTTGTTCGTCCTCATCTTGCAGATCCTGCTTCACGATCAGCCAGCGGATGTTTCGTGCGCGCGCCAGCTTGAGAATTTCGTCCGGCGAATACGGGTTGACCGTGTTATCGAACAGCAGCACCGGAAATTGTGGATGCCGGCCCGTGGCGTAATAAAAGAGATCTTCGCCCGGAATTATCAGGATGCCTTCGTCGCGGGGAATTTCGCGTTCGGTGTAACCAACCAGCTCTTCAAAATTCGGCAGCCAATCGCCTCGAATCGAAAGGCCTTTCAACGGAGGCAGGGCCGATCGCGTCAGCGTGCCATCGTCGAGATTCGCATAATCCAGACGCTCGTGCGACCAAACATAGAACCCGCCTGAGATTAACAGAGAAAGAATGATCAGACCGGTTAAAGGCAGTAGAAACCATGACTCCGGATCATTCAAGCGTTTAGACGGCGGACTTGTCTGCCCTGCTGTCTGCGGGACACGTTCTGCCTCTAAACGGACGGGATAGGGTTGATCGGAGGAGAGTGGACGAACGGAACGAATCGCTGAAAGGGTGCTTCCCAGCAAAATCATAAACAAAGGCCAGATGGCATAAGTCGATCCCCAGAGCTGCTGCGACATGAAGGCTCCATGAATTGTGGCGATGAGGATGAAAGGCACAATTAATGACACACCGCTTCTTCGCTTGAGCGCAATGACAGCCACGACCAGAGAGAAGATCAACAGCACCGGCCAGATGGCGAGTAAACGCTCCGCTCTCTCTGAAGCGTCGTGCTCGCGCAAGAGATAGATCGTTGGCCAGATAAACGGCGCGGCCACCAGCACCGCTGACAGAACCGCCAACGCGCGACTGCCTCGGCGACTGGACCAAAAGACCAATGCGCCGAGAAGGATTGACCCAATCCATAACAGAAGGAGTCGGTCTTGATAGATGCCGAGCATCTCGGATCGCGCCGGCGTGCGACGCGAGGCCGCAAACTGAATGGTCCAGTGCCAGTAGTCATTTAGTCCGGCCGTGAAGTGAATCAACAAAACCGCGAGTCCGCAGGCGAGCATCGCGCCAGTCAGCACCAGGATGTATTTTCGTGCTGAATGCCTTCGCCAACCTTCAACTATCGCCAATGCCAACAGCGCCAGGCCCGTTGTTCCCAGAAAAGCCAGACCCGTGTTCTGTTTGATGAGTAGTGGAACTACCAGTGCGGCGCCGGCCACAAGGCTGCGCCAAGAAGAAACAGGTTCGCGTTCGGCCCTTTGCAGCAAGAACACGCCCAGCAGGATCGCCAGAGCGCAATCGGGATCGTAGAAAGGATGCGGGAAGACGGAATAGACACCGAGGACGATCACCGGCAGACTTAGCATGAATGCCAACGAGCGCGAGCGGACCACTTCGGTGCGCAGTACGTTGAGCAGAATCCGCCACGTCAGCACGGTTGCCAGTCCACCCATCACTGCGCTGTAAACGATGTGGTGCCAAAAAACTCTGCCCGTGAGTTTGATAATTGCGGCCTGAATCAGAAACGTCAGCGGCGGATAAGGAAAAGGAAAATCCTGATAAGGAACATCGCCGAGCGAAATGCGATACGAATTCTCAAGAACGTAGCTTAAATCCCAAAGCACTCCTAACCGTGAGTTTTGCCAGATGACGATCGCGGCGGTCGCGAGGAAAAGCAGCAGGCCGACAATCCAGTCCCGCCAAAGCCCGCTTCGATCAGTCGATTTAGGAATGTCCCTGGAATCCTGATTGGTGGAGCCGAGGGGGATCGAACCCCTGACCTCATGAATGCCATTCATGCGCTCTCCCAGCTGAGCTACGGCCCCATATTGTCAGCGCTAGGTGCCCTAAACGTTGGTCGAGAGTAGCCTACCGGCAAAAATCTAGTCAAGGTCGCGAGTCCGAGTCCCTTCCGCCATTTATCAATGACTTAGAGTTACTGATATGGTTGCTCTCAGACACCGTGTCAGTAGCTGAGTCACAACATCCCCTGTCAAATTCTCCCGCGATCAATTCGACATCTGTTGCCGTACAGTAGTTGAGATCCCGAACCCCAGCTAGTTTGCAGATGGGTTGATGTTGCGTCTCAAAGCGTTTTTTTGAACGATGCGCAACTCTCCACCCTGGTCACGCGCGCGTTTTTTTCAGACCGCAAAACCAAGTACAATACAGAACTGACATTATTGGCGGTCGCGACTTGAAGATGTCGAGTCAAACCACTTTGCCGTTTGTAGTATGCGATTCGCCTCATATTGGACCGCAGGACAGAGACTAAAGTAGAAAGCGCCCTGAGGTGCACCTTTGGGCCGCGATTAAGCTCGGGAAAGAACCTAACTGGGACCTGAGCTATCCATATCTTCCAGTCGCAAGAGATGAAACAACAGATGCCAAAGTATGAGCAGTACGTCACAGAAAGAGATCTAGAACTTAAAGAGGCTCACGAACGCGTTCGCTTACCTTCCCATCGCCTGGGTCATGCTCTGACCTGGCCACTAAGAAGAATGAAGAAACTTTTCGTTTCCTCGTCGAACGGACGAGCAAAAAAGAGAGTACTGTATATCTGTCACAATCATCCAAGTGTCAAGCCTGGCGGTGCGGAAATCTATGCGTTGGAACTTTACGAAGCCGTACGCCAGTCGGACGAGTTCGAACCGTGGCTTCTTGCGCGGGGCGGGTCACCGGATTCGATCCAGATGCCCCCAGGCACCTGCCTGAGAATGATTGCCGACGATCCGAATCAATATCTGTTTTTTACCGACCTCTCTGGATTTGATTTCTTTTACGGCACTTCACCCGAGCAGAGTATTTACACGAAATGCCTCCGCGAATTTCTTTCAGCCTGCCAACCCGATATCGTTCATATCCAACACACGCATCTAATTGGCTACAACGTACTGCGGCACATTAAAGACTTGTTGCCGACCACGCCTATTGTCTACACCCTGCACGAGTACCTGCCAATTTGTCTTCACTGTGGCCAGATGACGCGGACGACGCTCGGAAACGAAAACTGCCTTGAAGCATCGCCACGTCGCTGCAACGAATGCTTCCCGCAGATTCCACCTCAGCAATTTGTCTTGCGAAAACAGTCCACTCAGGCACATTTCTCGTTAGTCGATCTCTTTCTAGCGCCGAGTCAGTTTTTACTCGAGCGATATGTTGATTGGGGAATCCCGCGAGAAAAAATCCGTTTCGAGGACTATGGGCGTCGCCTATCGCCCGGCAGAGCGCGAACAGCTCGAGAAAATGGGCGTCAGCGAAATCGGATAGGATATTTTGGACAGGTTACCCCCTTCAAGGGTGTCGATGTCTTGCTCAAGGCAATGAAGATTCTCGGCGAAGAAGGTTGCGACGTACACCTTTGGTTGCACGGAGCGAATCTCGAGTTTCAGGAACAGGAATTTCAGAATGAGCTACGTGAGCTATTGGCCGCCACCAAACAGAATGTAACGATGGTAGGAGCTTACGTAAATTCGAACCTACCAAAACTGATGGAGGAAATAGATTGGGTGGTTGTGCCTTCAATCTGGTGGGAGAATTCGCCACTTGTGATTCAGGAGGCGTTTCATAATGGCCGGCCAGTGATTTGTAGCAATATCGGCGCGATGGCCGAAAAGGTGAGAGACGGAATTGATGGATTGCACTTTGGTGTCCGTGATCCCCTTAGCCTAGCCCAGGTGATTCGGTGCGCCAGCGAGAGCCCGAAACTTTGGCAGACACTCCGCCGAGGAATTTCCGATGTTTACAGAATTAAGGATCATGTGACAACACTCACAGATATTTATCGAACGCTTATTGCCAAAAAACTGAGTGATGCGCTTATCCTCGAGAAAACGTCAGTTGATCTCGGACAGGCCGGCTAGCTCCTCATGTGTCTCGGACGCGCTTGGCCTGGGCGAAAACGGGATGAAGGAAACATCTTTTGGAATTGCCGCCGCTGAAAAATCTGACGCCGCGTACAAGCTCGCTCCGATATTCGTTTCTGCTTACGCGACCGTCTACGCGTTAAAACTCTCGGTTGTCTCCCTATGGCGAACTATTCGGGCCACCGAATGGTGGGGATACAAGCTTGCTCCGATGCTCGGTTCCGCCTACGCGACCGCTTACATTCTAAAACTCTCGCTCATCTCTCTGTGGCCGCTGTTCCTGCTGGCGCTCGCGGCCCTCGTGCCGTGCGCGGCCTACGTCAGTGTCATCAACGACCTCACTGACCTTAAGGATGACCTGGCGAGCGGCAAAGCGAACCGCCTCGTCGGAAGGTCTCGAGTCTTTGTCGTGGCGTTGTTGGCTTGCTGTATCTTGCCGGGCGTTTCCCTGGCGATCTATTGGCGTCGCGAGCCAGGGTTGCTGTCGCTCTATCTCGGGGCGTGGGCCGTCTTCACCCTTTACTCCCTGCCGCCAGTGAGACTGAAAAGCCGCGGCGTCTTCGGCTTGCTGGCGGACGCCTGTGGTGCGCACCTCTTTCCGACACTCTTCGCGGTCTACCTAGTGTACCGTTGGCGCGGGGAACCGTTAGACCGGGTGTGGTTCGCGCTCGTCGCCGTATGGTCGCTCTGCTGCGGCGTGCGCGGCATACTGTGGCACCAGCTCACAGACCTCGACAACGACGAGAAGATCCGGTTACGCACTTTCGCCCGGCAACACAACTTGTCAAGCCTCGGGAGACTGAGCAACTTCGTCGTTTTCCCCGTAGAGTTGGGCACGTTCGCACTCATACTCTGGCGCATCGAGAGCCGCATCGCATTCGCGTTCCTCATTGTTTACGCGCTGCTGGAATTTGCGCGGGCAAGGCTTTGGAGGATCGAATTCGTCGTCGCGGTGCCAAAGCCGAACTTCCAAATCGTGATGCTGGAGTACTACGAACTCTTCTTCCCGCTGGCGGTTGTGTTGTCATCATCGATGCGCTTCCCCGTGGACGCAATCATCGCCGCGGTCCACATCGCGCTTTTCCGCCGGCGCGCGACTCAGACGCTAAGAGACTGCGTGCAGCTAATCAGGGCCGGATGGATGTACGGTTGAAATAGCGAGTCAGCGCCTCCACGGCGAACAATGTCGTCAACGCCTCGGATCCCCACCAAGGCGGCTTTGGTTGAGAATCAAGTCGCCTCTGACCCATGTGATAGAAGCCGACGCGTGGCCAGGCTCCTGACGGAAGCTGTGCCTCGAGTAGGGGCCCGACATCGGGCAGGCGATTCCACAGCAGCAACGTCGATGCTGCAACCGCGAGCTCTAGTGAGTTGACAGGCGCTGTGGCCTCGATACGTGGCACGATCATCTCCCCCGCCTCTGGTGCAATCTCGTGAAGTGCCTGCGAAAAAAAATACCAGACGGTGAAGCGACTCCCGTACCAGATGGTAGACATCATTTCGCGATTGGAGCGCAGGACCGCAAGCATGTGCTCAATCGCCGGTCGAGTCTCTTCGCAAATGCCGAGATAGATGACGACATTCGCGTTGACCACTGCATCGACATCGCGCAGTTCCGCCGTGTACTTGAAGAAGCGATAGGTCATGAGTGGGTGGCGCCACCACCGCACGATCCAGGTTCGAAAAAGGCCGCTGCGCTCGCGATTGGCCAGGAGGAGGGCACGGTTATTCGGGAACCGTCGTCCGGCGGCCGCGAGCGCTGTCGATGCGATCGACGTATCGTCGACGTCAAGTGGCGTGTAGTAATGCCCTGGTTTTTCGCTCGACGGGTGACGCCACAGACCATCGGGCTCCATTTCGCGCAGGAGGAAATCGAGCGCGCGAGATCGGACGCGCGCGGCGGATGGTGTGATCGACAACGCTCGCGCCGCGACCGCCGCGGGAAATACAACCGGCTCACGAACGCAGTCACCACTCATTTCGGGGGTCGGCGATATCTCGATCGGAATCTCGCCGCTCGGGAGTTGCGCCGACTCGAGATAGGCAACACCCTTTTCAATGGCGCGACGGATTGCAGACGGTTCGCTCATCGGTAGCGTGCGCGCAGGTTCAGCAGAAAGCGCAGCGCCTTGCTCAGAACGTCCATACTGGCCTTATCGTCGAAGCCAGTAAGCAATAGCGCGGCGGGAAATGGTGAACTGTCAAACACACAATCATATTACAGATTGAGGTCGGGCGACACGTAGACCTTGAACTCGCCTGAAAGCAATTGGCTGCGACCAAGGAATTCGATCCCGCGCCGAATGCCCGGGTTAAGATCAGTTTGGCATAGGCCTGTCTCGCTGCTGCCACTCGACATTGACCCGTCATTATGGTGAAAGCCGCATGAACATCAATAGTTGACAGCGTAAAATACGCAGTTCTCGAGTTTGACACTGAGTCTTCGATCATGAACGGGCATCCGCACCCGGTTCGCATTTAGTTTGGGCGATGCTACAATGCGGGCCTCGAGAACCAAACTTGCGCGTAACCGTTCTTCCCGTCCGCGCGTCTAAGGTTGCGAAACTCGCGGAAGTTGTCGCGCTCGCGCAAATCAGCGAACTACAAAAATTAAAACGGAGGATTTACTGATGAAAAGATTGTTTTTGATAGCCGGATTAATGGCTGCGTTCATGCTTTTGGTGGTAGCGGCTAGCGCCCAGAAGGTGGGCTTCGCCGGCACCTGGAGCTTGGACAAATCCAAGAGCCAGGGTCTGTCGACGCGCATACAGGGCGCAGACAAAGTTACGTGGACAGTCACACAAGACGACAAGACCGTTTCCATCGAGCAGAAGGTTGAAGGCGGTCAGCCACCCGCGGGTGGTGGTGGCGCAGGCGGCGGCACAGGCGGTGGCGGCGGCATGGGCGGCGGCGGCGGTCGCGGTCCCGGCGGCCCCGCAGGCCCGCAGTCCTACAATCTGGACGGCAAAGAGGTCACAACGCAGGGCCAAAACGGCGGTTCAACTTCCATGAAGTCATCCTGGTCCGGGAGTACTTTGGAGTTGACCACTGTTCGTTCGGGAAGCTTCAACGGCCAGGACTTCAAAGCGACCTCGAGCGACAAGTTGTCACTGTCTGGGGACGGCAAGACGCTTACGGTAAGCCGTCACAACGAAAGCCCGCGCGGAACAACTGATTCAACGTGGGTCTTTAACAAGCAGTAATTCGTTCCCCAACGAACGATCTTCGTTTCCCGGGAACGAACGATCTAAAAGACAGAGTCGCGAGGCTGCGCGCCTTGCGGCTCTGTTGTGCTTTGTCAACCGACAAAATCTCCAGGTAGCAGACTGATAGAAGTTGCCGAACTGATTATTAGCAGGGCGGCATAATTGTGATTTGCGAGAGAACGCTACCTCAAATAGCCACCCCAAAGGACTGGGAGTCCCTATAAAAACCGCTAGGATGCTATGAATCTCTAGCGCCCTACACCCAACCCAGTTACAATTCCGTCCTGTGCCGACGCGATTCAAATGGAGTCTCGTCTCGGATGAGCGCCTGCTTGAGACCCGGGTGTGCGATCTGCCGGTACGCATCAAAGGTTCCTTTCTCGAATCTCACATCAAACGTCTCTACAGCGAGCTGAACGATCGCGGCATTCGTTTCAAGCCGCACGTGTGGTTATCAGCCGAGTGGTTTACGCCCGACGGCGTGCCGGGCTTTGCGATTCCATT
>WNGL01015481.1_pt1 | contig 10355 bp, 8 predicted proteins | sample 5400591 | NCBI WGS metagenome assembly WNGL01 (sample SAMN13153377, study PRJNA577476) | soil metagenome | isolation source: 80 cm soil or saprolite under Garry oak tree replicate 1 | place: USA:California | collected 2016-06-15 | reverse complement strand
ACCAGCCCCCGGACAAGCTCCTCGCCTTCCTCGAAGGACTGTAGCCCAAAGCGCCATTATGTCGTACTCCGGAACATCGTCATGGCGATGACCAGCAGCTGAGCAAGGCCAGTCCGGATAACGCCGGGTTCGGGACAATTCGTGTTATCTGGATGTCGAGATAACACGAAGTCGCTGCCGGAGGCGCGGGAGATGGTCATCCGCTCCAACGCGTAAGTGTCGAACGCCAGCACCACCAGGAAATCCAGCGGCACCGCGCGCTGCCGCCGTGACTTCGCCCAGGCCCCGTTCGGGTTGTCCTCACGGCGGACCACATGCAGGTGCGCGCGGGCGACCTCGCAGCCCAGCGGCCGGGAGTCGGCCAGCAGGTGCACATCCGAGCGGCGCAGGCCGCACACCTCCCCGCGGCGCAGCCCGGCCCGGGCCATCAGCAGCACGATCAGCCGGTCCCGCGCAGACAAGCACGCCCCGAGCAGCGCGACGATCTCCTCATCACTGGCCCGGTTCACCGGCGTCTCCGGCTCATGCAGCCGGTGCCGGGCCCGCATCCGCCAGCCCATCTGCCCGTCCTCGCCGCGCGCCGCCCCGGGCAGGTCCCGGTCATCAGCGACCTCATACACCAGCGCTACCAGATCGCCGCTCGCCTGCCCGGCCGCGACCGCATGCACCGCCATCCCGCGCACCGCCGTGAGCACGCCATTGACCCGCCGGGCACCCCGCGCCGGGATGGCCCCCGGCCCCGCCAGCACCAGCCCGGACGAGGACGCGCCGACCCCCGAAGCAGCCGGCCCGGCGTGCGCGAGCCAGGTCATGAACAACCCGAGCTGCCCAGCGCCCGCCTGCCAGGTCCGGCCCGTGCGGGCACACCAGCGCAGGAACAACGCGATCGAGTGCGCGTAGCTCTTCGTCGTGGACTCCGCGCCGTCACGGCCGAACCGCACCTGCCGCAAGAACCCATCGGCCACCGCCACGACGGCCAGGTCCTCATCGAGCACCGTCCAGTACCTCGCGCCGGACGGCAACCTCACCGGGAACGCCCGCATCTTGTGATCCTTCCGATCTCGTGCTGGGCTGCATGAACATCTACCAGCCACGAGCGCCACACCCGGGGAGACGCGCCGCAGAACCCGTCACATGACTGGATAGCGCAACGTCATGCAACAGGCTGGGGACCTGTGGAGAAGTAGCGCGGTACCCGCATGAGCTGGCGCTGCGGACGGTCGGCGGGGCGGTGACGATCACCTGGGGGGACTACGCCGGCCGGGTCCGGCAGCTCGCGGCCGGGCTGGCCGGGCTGGGCGTGGGCCGCGGGGACACGGTGGCGCTGATGATGACCAACCGGCCGGAGTTCCACCTGGCCGACACGGCGGCGTTTCACCTGGGGGCGATCCCGTTTTCGGTGTACAACACCTTCGCGGCTGAGCAGGTCGCCCAGGTGCTGGCCAATGCGGGCAACCGGGTGGTTGTCTGCGAGGAGCAGTTCGTGCCGCGGCTGGCCGAGGTCACCGGCGGCACCGCGGTCGAGCACGTGGTGTGCGTGGACGGCCAGCCGGCCGGGACGGTCACAGTGGACGAGATGGTGGCCGGCGGCGACCCGGGGTTCGGGTTTGAGTCCTGCTGGCGGGCGGTGCAGCCCGATGATGTGCTGACGCTGATCTACACTTCGGGCACCACCGGGCCGCCCAAGGGGGTGGAGATCACCCACGCCCAGATGATGGCCCAGCTCACGGCGACGAGCGCTGTGCTGCCGTCCGGCCCGGGCGACCGCCAGATCTCCTACCTGCCGCTGGCGCACATCGCCGAGCGCTATGGCAGCCACTATTCGCCCATGCTCACCGGCGTCCAGGTCACGCCGCTGGCCGACGCCAAGGCCCTGCTCGGCGCGCTGACCGACGTGCGGCCCACGATCTTCGGCGGCGTCCCGCGGGTGTGGGAGAAGCTGAAGGCCGGCATCGAGACCCTGGTCGCCTACGAGCCTGACCAGGCCAGGCGGCAGGCTGTCCAGGACGCATTCCAGGTTGGGCTCCAGTACGTCGACGCAGCGCTGGCAGGCGAGGCGCCGGCCGGGCTGGCTGAGGCGTACCAGCGGGCCGATGAGCAGGTCTTGTCCAAGATCCGGCTGCTGCTGGGCCTGGACCAGGTCCGGGCGGCGGTGTCCGGGGCAGCCCCGATCGCGCCGGAGATCCTCAAGTTCATGCTCGCACTGGGCATCCCGGTGGCCGAGGTATGGGGGATGTCGGAGTGCTCCTGCATAGGGACGGCCAACCCGCCCGACGCGATCCGGATCGGCACGGTCGGCAAGGCGATCCCCGGCGTGCAGCTGACCCTGGCCGATGACGGCGAGCTGCTGCTGCGCGGCCCGATCGTGATGAAGGGGTACCGCAACGACCCGGCCAGGACCGCCGAGGCGATCGACCCCGGCGGCTGGCTGCACACCGGCGACCTGGCGACCATCGACGAGGACGGGTACGTGACGATCACCGGCCGCAAGAAGGAGCTGATCATCAACGCGGCCGGGAAGAACATGTCCCCGGCGGCCATCGAGAGCGCCGTGCTGGCCGCCAGCCTGCTGATCGCCCAGGTGGTCGCCGTCGGCGACCGGCGGCCCTACATCGTCGCGCTGATCGCGCTCGACCCCGACGCGGCCGCCGCCTTCGCGGCGCAGCACGGCATCACCGACCCCGCACCCGCGACCCTGGCCGGCCACCCGGCCATCCGCGCCGCGATCGGCGCGGCGGTCGACACGGCCAACGGCAGGCTGTCCCGGGTGGAGCAGATCAAGCGGTTCGCCATCGTGCCGGCGTTCTGGGAACCCGGCGGGGATGAGATCACCCCGACCATGAAACTCAAGCGGCGGGCCGTCACGGCCAAGTACGCCGACGTCATCGAGTCGCTATACGCCGCAGCAGGCGCGCCGGCCTAGGCTGCCGGCTTCATGCCAGCTTCGTGGGGGGCCATCAGCTGATCTGGCGCCCAGTCACGGCTCGTCCAGCGTGGACGTCGAGTGCTTGCAGGTCCGGAAGTCGCGCCGCGCGGGAGCCATCGCCCGATGAAAGGCCGCCCGGCGATCGCTGGTTCTGCCGTACCGTCGTGATATGCCTGCCCGGAAGCGGCCGACCCCCGAGGGCACCGTGACCGCCCGCCAGACTCTGCTCGACGGGCTCGCCCGCGACGCTGACATTCTCGAGCTGGTGAGCGAGCTTGCTCCCCTGCACCCGCGAGATAACACCTTCCCCGGCGAGGTGTTCCTCCACCTCGCCGCCGATGCGCTGGACTGGTGCGGGGCTAGCCAGGCCGACCCGCTCCCCTTGGAGGGACTCCGCGAGCGGTTCCTGCCCGAGTGCACCTTCCGCGGCCGGCAGAACACCAAGCTCCAGTACGCAGTGCTGGCCGCCGCAGCCCTCCATGGCGGGACCGAACCGGACCTGCTTGATGAAGTCGCCTGGTGGCAGACCGACGACTTGTGGCAGTACGCCCTGTTCACGGCGGTCGCCTACATCCGCGCCGCCGCTAGCCGGGCGGGCGTCCCGGTGTGCCATGTATGCCAGGACCTGGCCCAGCGCCCTGGCCACCCAGCACCATAACGACCAGTTCGGGACGCAGAGGAAGCGGTCATCTGACGGTAGAGCGGCCGGTCATAACGGCGGCAGTGTGCGTCTCAGTGCACGCGAGGGCTGATTACGCAGAACGGTGTGAAGCGGCCTGTCTTCGGCTACCTGCTGGTCATGCACGGGCCGTGGTACCGGGGTTCGCCGTGGCCGGCCAGGGCCAAGGTGACCGGTGAGCCGCTGGTCTGGGCTGTGCCTGCAGGTAGCCCCAGACCCTGGTGACAAGGACGCGCGGGACAGCCGCACGCAGAATGCCAGGACGTCGTGGTGCGGGCGGGGGATGACCGGGGTCCTGTCCGGCCGCGCGCCGCGCCCGGCCCGGGCGGCGTGGCCGACGTTCATCGTGCCCGCCGGAACAGCGGGGTGCCCGCCGGGCCGGCCTGGGCGGCGAACCCTCGCTACGGGCGGCGAGCAGCAGGTCCACGCCGCAGCGCTGCGACGGCTCCCCTCCGTGGATCTGCCGCCGCTGGCCTTCGGCGGGCACGACAACATGTCGCCGCCCGGACAGGCCGGGACCGGTTGGCACCGGCCGTGCCGAGGCTGGCCGGGCGGGCGGTGCCCGTCACGGCGGCCGCGCCCCGGCTCGCGTTCGCCCCGGGGCGCGGCCTCCTGAAGCCGGACCCCGGCTAACTCACGCGGCTGCTCCCGGCGCGCCGTGGCCTGCGGGGGCGGGATCACCCGCGCCCATGCCGCTTTCCACCTTGGTGACCTTCAGGTTCTTGTCGAACTTGACGGTGACCAGAGAGCTATCGGCCTTCTTCATGTGCACCTCGTACGCGCCGTCACCGGCGTCGGTCTCGATCCGGTAGACGGTGGCACCAGGAACCGCTTTGAGCGCCGCCGCCCGGAGCGTCGCGGCCGTGGCGCCCGGCACGCTCTTTTCGTCGGGCCGGACCGGCTGGGCCCCGCCGGGTCCCGGCGTCCTCGCCTGGCCTGCCGAGGACGATACAGTGCTGACGGCCGCCGTGGAAGCGTTGCTCGAGGCGGATGCGCTCAGCGTGCTAGCCAGGACGCCGCCGCTGAGTGCGCCCGCGGCCAGCAGGCCCGCGGCACCTGCCCACCGCTTGCTGCGCCTGCCAGTGCTCACCGGGTCATGCATGGCGTGATCTCCTTCGTGCCGTGGCCGCCAACTGCGGCGGCCCTGGCACCAACGTGCCCGCCCGACCTGTCCGCATCGTCCAGCCGGGCTATGACCTGCCTATGACCACTGGCTGTGAACACGCCCGTTTGCCAGCCGGCGACCCCGATCCGTGACGGCCAGCCTCCGGCAGCAGAGGGCTTCATCAGTGCGACAGCATCACCGACACCGCGCACTCGGTGCCGGCTACGGAAGGTAAGACCTCAGCATCCTGCCCAGCGCCGGATCGCCGAATCGGCGTGCATGTTGATCGCGTCTGATGCAATACGCGCCATGTGCAGAACGCCTGGTTCTGTGTCCGTCGTTAATCGTCGACCCCGGCCCGGGTCCGCCTGCCGGGGTGATCGTCAGCGTCCGCTGCCCACGCTCCAGGGTCATGGCCTGGAACGGCGCCCACTGGCAGGCCAGCGCTACCGGCGCCTGTCCGATATCAGCACCTGCTGGAGAGCGTCGAAGTCCTCGACGCATTTGCCCGTGCCGAGCACGACCGATTCCAGCGGATCGTCGGCCAGGTAGACCGGAATCCCTGTTTCTTCGCCCAGCCGCTCATCCAGGCCGCGCAACAGCGCACCACCGCCGGTCAGGGCGATACCGCGGTCCATGACGTCGCCGGCAAGCTCGGGCGGGCACTTGTCGAGCGTGGACTTGACGATGTCCACGACGGCGCTGACGGGTTCGGCGATCGCGTGCCGAACCTCCCCGCCAGAAATTACGACGGTCTTCGGCAAGCCGCTGACCAGGTCGCGGCCGCGGATCTCGATGTGCGGCTCCTGTGGGGACGGGCAGGCCGAGCCGATGGCTATCTTGATCTCCTCGGCGGTCCGTTCGCCCAGCATGAGCGAGTACTCCTTCTTGGCGAAGGCGATGATCGCGTGGTCCATTTTGTCGCCGCCCGCGCGGATAGAGTCGGAGGTTACGATGCCGCCGAGTGAGATCACCGCCACCTCGGTGGTCCCGCCGCCCACGTCCACAACCATGTTGCCGACCGGCTCGTGCACCGGCAGCCCGGCGCCGATCGCGGCCGCCATCGGCTCCTCGATGACGTAAACACGCCTGGCCCCGGCCTGGTGCCCGGCTTCTTTCACCGCGCTTTGCTCCACGCCGGTGATCCCGCTCGGCACGGCCACCACCAGCCGCGGCTTGGCCAGGTGCCGGCGCCGGTGCACCTTCTGGATGAAGTAGCGCAGCATCCGCTCGGTGACGTCGAAGTCGGCGATGACGCCGTCCTTCAGCGGCCGGACCGCGACGATGTTGCCCGGCGTCCGGCCGATCATCCGTTTCGCTTGAGCGCCGACCGCAACGATCTTGCCGGTATGCGTGTTGAGCGCCACCACTGACGGTTCATTCAGCGCGATCCCTCGCCTGCGGACGTATACCAGGGTGTTCGCGGTGCCGAGGTCGACCGCCATGTCACGGCCGAGGAACGCCAGGATGCTGCCCATGAGAATCGAGCCTTCCAACGAAACTATCTGCTGATGACCTCGAATGCGGATACCGGCTGCTGCCGCAGTGGCACCATGTCGTTCACCGACAGGCGCGAAAGGGGTGAACGAGCTCCAGGAAGACGATCTTGATTGCCGGTCGGCTGACGCAGGCAAGCCGGGACCATGCACTAGGTTGTACCTGACTCCAACGCATAGTCACCGCGGATCGTGCCCGGCGTCGCCGGGCGAGCCCGGTCCGAGCGCGACAGCCGGGACCGTGGCGGCTTTCAGCGGGCAGGGCAGCTCAGCCCAGAAACTCGCCGGACGTATCTGCCAGCCGGGCGCAGCCAGAACAACGCCGGCTGGCCGTGCCTCACCAGCCGACCGAGGATGGTCCCGCCATCGCGCTCGTCGTCTGAGGCCTGCCGGATCACATCACCGCCGCTGTGCCCGCGAAGGTCACGCGGGCCGCTGTGCCACGACGATGAGGTCGTCGGCTCCGATGAGGTCGTAGCACGCCATGGCCGAAAGAACGCCAGCGGGCGGGGCGAGGATCCTCCGGCCAGCGATCTACCCCACCCTGCGCGGCCCGAACCTCGCCGCCGTCGGAGCTCAGCAGCGAGCCGTCCTTCTGGCACCGAGAATCAGCACGGGACCAGTCCGCGACTTGATTCGGCTTCCAACCGGCTCGGTCACGCACGGCCCTGCCGCCGCAACATATTAACCTTTCGGGGCGCCACCGCTGGCCCGGCGCCGGGCAGCCGCTTGCGCCCATATCGGCGGTTACCGCCGCTGGCCTCGGACCAGCCAAGTCACTGAGCGTGATCGGACCGCGGGCCCGGCGGCGGCCGAATCGACTCGGCGCGCCATAGGCTTGGCTCCCCTTCGGCTGTTTCCGGGCTCTACCATTCCACTGGCAGTTTGGTCAGGCCGCCGGTCAGCGTCCCGGATCGCACCCGCAGCTGCTCGACCGGGACGGCGAGCCGCATCTTGGGGAAGCGCGCCAGCAGCTGGGAGAAGACCGCCTGCAGTTCGATGCGGGCAAGCGGGGCGCCGAGGCAGTAGTGGGCGCCGTGTCCGAACGAGAGATGGGCCGGCCCCTGGCGGGTGATGTCGAAGCGATCAGGGCTGGGGAAGACCGCGGGATCGTGGTTGGCGGCGCGGTTGTCCAGCAGCACCAGCTCACCCGCGCGCACGGTAACCTCCCCGATCTGCAGGTCGGTACGGGCGTAGCGGGGGATGCCGCCGCCGCCCCGGCCCGGGGCGCGCAATATCTCCTCCACTGCGCTGGTGATCTGGCCCGGATCATCGATCAGGGCCTGCTGCTGGCCGGGATGGGCCAGCAGGCACAGGGCGCCCATGCCGATCGCCACGACCGTCGTCTCATGGCCGGCGAACAGCAGGCCCATCGACAGCATCGCGATCTCGTCATCACCGAGACCGTCGGCGCACAGCCGGGAGATGAAGTCATCACCTGGCTGCTCGCGCTTGCGGGCCACCAGCTGCTGTCCGTAGCCGAACAGCTCGCCCAGCCCTTGCCCGGACCTGGCCCGGTCACGCACATCACCGACAGCCTCGCTCCAGGCGCGGAATTGCGCACGGTCGGCATACGGCACGCCGAGCAGCTCGCAGATGACCTGGATGGGCAACGGCAGCGCCAGCGCCTGGTGCAGGTCCGCGGGCGGCCCATGCTCTGCCAGGTCAGTGAGCAGGCCCGCGGTCAGCTCGTCCACCCGGGACCGGAATGCGCGCATCCGCCTGGGCGAGAAATGCGGCTGCAGCAGTGCACGCAGGCGGGCATTGTCGGCCAGCTCGGTGTCGTAGTTGCCCATCGGCCCGCCGAACAACGCCGACTCCCCCATGCGGGCAGCCTTGGCGGGGTCAGGATGGGAGCGGCCGAGCCGGTCATCGGCCAGCAGGCGGCGTGCCTCCTCATAGCCGGTAACCAGCCATGCCTGATCGCCCGCCATGGTGCGGACCCGGTGGACCACGCCATCTTGCTGCAGCTGGCGGAGCAACGGCGCTACCTGCAGCGGATGAGCCTGCTCAAAGGGCAGCTGAACCGTCATGCCTGACACCTCCTCAGCTCAGCACGGCCCGGCCCGGATCCCCGCCCAGGACGGCCACCGCAGCCGTTGACTCATACTCGCCCATCAGCTCCCGGACGTCGATGGACCCAGTCGCCCGCGCACCTGACAGCACACAGATCACCCCCGATCTGCGCGCCTCCAGCAGGCCGGACCGAAGGGACCGGTCCAGTTCAGAACGGCGGTTCACATGCGTCGCGCGGTGCGTCGCGCGGCCATAAGGTAACCGCTCAGCGTGACGAGCGGGAGGCGTCACTGTGCTGCACTGACTGGCGGCGGGCAGGCATCCGCTGTTAAGGCCGCCCGGCGACTGGTGGTTCTGCCCTACCGTCGTTGCATGCCTGCCAGGAAGCGGCCCGCACTTGAGGATACGGTGACCGCCCGCCGGACCTTGCTCGGCGGGCTCGCCCACGACGTAGACATCTTCGAGCTGGTGAGCGAGCTCGTGCCACTGCATCCGCGGGACAACACTTTCCCCGGCGAGGTGTTCCTCCGCCTCGCTGCGGACGCGCTGGACTGGTGCGGGGCCAGCCGGGCCGACCCCCTGCCCCTGAAGGGACTACGCGAGCGGTTCTTGCCCGAGTGCACCCTCCGCGGCCGGCAGAACAAGAAGTTCCAGTATGCAGTGCTGGCCGCGGCAGCTCTTCATGGCGGGACCGACCCGGACCTGCTGGATGAGGTCGCCTGGTGGCAAAGCGACGACTTCTGGCAGTACGCCTTGTTCGCGGCCGTCGCCTACGTCCGCGCCGCCGCCAGCCGGGCGGGCGTGCCGGTACGCCAGGCATGCCAGGACCTGGCTCAGCGCTCCGCCGATCCGGCGCCATAGCGGCCTGTCCGGACGGCTGTGGGAGCGGTCATCGGACGGCGGGGCGGCCGATGAGAACGGCGGTTCGCGTTCGCGCTGAGGTCGCGGTGCGTCACCGCAGCATGGTGGTAGCAGGCATCGGCGGCTGCGGGCAGCTCCGCCTGGCGGTGGCTGCCACCGTCAGGCGGAGCATCTCCCGGCCGGTACGCCTTTACCGTGCGGCGCCTGCGACGTAGGCGGCGACGATGTAGGTCGCGTGCCGGTCCAGGCTGCCGCGGCCGCGGTCATACCGCATCGTCGTCCGCGGGTCCGCATGGGAGGCTGCCTCCTGGACATCGCGGAGCGGCACCCCGGCATCCAGAGCGGCAGTGATGAACGCGTGCCGCAGCGTGCGGGGCGTGACGTTCTTGGTGATCCCGGCGCGGCGGGCGGTCGTGCGGACGATCCGCCCGGCGCCGTGCCGGTCCAGCCGCCGCCCGTCTGCGGCCAGGAACAGCGGTCCGCCGGTGTGTTTGCCGATGGCCAGGTCGATCGCCCGGGCGGTCCGCGGCGCCAGCGGGACCGTCACCACCTTGCCGCCCTTGCGGGTCACGGTGAGAGTCCGGTGCCCGCGCTCGAGGCCCAGGTGCTCGATGTCGGCGCCGGTGGCCTCGGAGACCCGCAGCCCGTTCAGCACGAGCAGCGAGATCAGCGCGTGCCCGGCCGGCGGCCCGAGCCCGGCCGCCACCAGCAGGGCGCCGAGCTCGTTGCGGTCCAGGGCGACGGCGTGGGACTCGTAGTCGATCCGCGGCCGGCGGACATGGGCGGCCGGGGAGCGATCGAGCAGCTCTTCTTGGACCGCATACTTGCAGGACCCGGCGATTGTGCTCAGCCGCCGGGTGACGGTGGCGCGTGCCCGGCCTCTGGCTTCCAGGTCCCTGGCGAAGCCCTCGATGTCGGCACGGCGGACGGCGAACAGGGCCACCGAGCGGGCCCGGCACCAGCTGGCGAACTGGCGCAGATCCAGGGCGTAGGCCTCCCGGGTCAGGCCGCGGTACCCGGCCAGGAACCCGGCGAGGGCGAATCGCTCGGCGTCGGTGAAGGCGGGCTGAATCGTGGCGAGCGCGGTAGATGGGGTGGCAGTGGTCACCGGGCACCTCCCGGACGAGCTGAGACCCGGGAAGCTGGGCCAGCAGCGGGCCCCAGCGATAAAGCGGAAACCCACCGTAAGGTCCGCCCTCTGGTCACGCCAGCTCACAAGCCACAGCAGCTGAAGTCGAAACCGGCCGCCCTGGAAATGCTCGAGATCGCCGA
>WNGL01017586.1_pt1 | contig 10356 bp, 10 predicted proteins | sample 5400591 | NCBI WGS metagenome assembly WNGL01 (sample SAMN13153377, study PRJNA577476) | soil metagenome | isolation source: 80 cm soil or saprolite under Garry oak tree replicate 1 | place: USA:California | collected 2016-06-15 | reverse complement strand
CACCGGTTGGGTGTTTGATGCGACGTTGTTCGTTTGATCGCAACCGGTTTCCACAGCGTAGATGCCGTCGCCTTTGGTGAGACTCACGACTGAAATATCCGCGGCCGGCGCGTAGATTCGTTGCGCGGCGCTGATGTCGCCGGCCGAATTCTGCGAGCGCACGACCACCATCGCTCCGGGCGTGATCTGGTCGACGCGCACGACGGTGGCGCATTCATAGAGCGGCGCCGGCACGTTTGGTTTCGGCAGCGATTTGGCCAGCGGTTTGAGGGCGACCTCTTTCGCATCGACGCTCAAGGCGCCGCACAGGGCTTGCGAGGCCGTGATCGTGGGATCGGTGCCCGGCCCGGGCGGGACGGGCGGAATGCCGAATTCGTAGATCGTCTTTCCCGGCGGGACCTGCGCTTCGCCCAAGAGCGTTTCCGAAAACGCCTGCCCAACTTTTCGATGCACGGAAATATAAACGCGCGCCCCCGGCACAAGCTTGGCCAGCGTCACGGAAGTGGCGCCCAGGCAGATCGGTCCCAGAACCGCAGGCGGCGGCGTCGGTTTGGCTACCGCAACCGTGTAGATGAGCGATTCTACGCCTTTGAAGCTGCTGAGCGGAAATTCCTGCCGGATCGTCAATTTCTCGCCATCCACCAAAGGCGAACCGAGGATGTACGTGGCATCCGTCTTGCACGCAATCCAACCGGCTTGGTGCAGCACCACCTGCCCGTTTTGACGCGTCAATGTCACATGCGCCCCGTTGAAGAGCCCGGTCAGTTCCAGGGAGGTTTGACAAGCGTAGAGCGGCGACTTGATCACGGGCGGCGGCAGCTGGTCGCCTTGAATGGAGAGCACTTCCGCTTTGGGTCCCGTCTTGGGTCCGCCCGCCATGTTGCCGGCCACTTGGATGGCGGTCAGAGACTCTCCAGCGCCGAGCGGCGCCGTCAACCCAGTGAGAATGACGCCAATGGACGGGCCCGGCGACAGACGCTTCCCGATCAGGGCGTTGCCGTGAAACACCTGCGCCTCTGCCCCGGGCCATAGCCCGTCGAGGGTCACGTACTGGCCGTAGAGAAGTTGATTGAAGCGGAAGCTGATCGTGGAAAGAGACTTCGGCTTGGCCAGCACCGTGACGGGCTGGGGAGACCGCACACTTGTTTCCTTCGTCTTGGCATCGGTTGCGGTGGCCGTCACTTTCTGCCCGGCCTTCAAAGACTGATTAGCGGATAACGGGAAGGCAAAGGAAGCCGAAGGGGCGACGCCGCCGGCCACCGGCGTCTTATCGGCAAAAACAGCGACCGTTGCGCCGGCAACTTGCCCTTCCACCAACACCGACGTGCTGAGCTCCGAGAGTGGGCCGACGACCTTGGGAGGCAGCGGCGCGGCCATACGTTGATCTTATAGCCTCCCCTATCGCTTTGCAAGCTCAGGACCTAGGCTTCCGAGCAGCTTCAGAGTCGTTTGCCGCGATTCCGGGAGACAAAACCCGGCGAGAAAAATTTCCGTAAAAAACTATATGTCATATGAAATCTGTAGGTGTTGGGTCAGATTGCCGGAGTACCGAGCCCCCGTGCGCGTAAAATTTGTGTCTTGACATTCCTAGGGCAAATATCCTAAGCACGGTGCCGGACAACCCACTTCAGGAGGAGTCCCCAAGGCAGAAAAGTCGAAGTGATTACGGGCGGTGTGGCCGGTTCGCATAAACCAAAACACACCGCCCAGTCCCATATAACTGTTAACAACTAGCAATGAATCCCCAGGGACCGCGGAAATGAGCTCCCGTGTGAGAGAGTTGGGTGTTCGTACTCCCTACGACAAGGTCGGCGACTTGTTTTATTTCGGTCGCATGCTCGACAAAATCCGTAGCCATGCCAAAGGAGAATTGCCTCTCGAATATCAAGTGAACCTGGGAAAAGGTTTCGACAAAAAATGCGTAACCTTTCTCCGAGTTAGATACGAGCTGGTAGTTGAGTACGTGAATTACGGCCTGAGCGACGAGGCGATTTTGGAATCGTGTTTTGGAATGGGACGCCGACCGTCTGAGGGTGAGATTCATATGTGGAATGAATTCATGCGAAAACGAGGCTGGAATGACGAACTTTCCGAGGCGCTAGAAAACGAGAAAAAAAAAGAAGCCATGGCTTCGAGGTCGGAAATCCAGACATTGTTTCAATTCATTGATGCCGATGAAGGGCGGTTGGTAAACGATAAGCATATAAACTGCTATTCGCGCCCAAAGTATGGCAACGGAGCGTCGCTTACCAGCTAACGAGACGGAGCTCACAGCCACCGGTTGGCTTCATCGATTGGTTAGGTCTGGCGGAAGCTATAACCATGACCGGAGGAATCCCCACATCATCCACATTATAAGCGCCACCGTCCCAAGACACATGATGCCAATCAGGCGCAACTGTACGGAATACCCCTCGTGACGAACGCGACGCCCGACGATTCTCCAGTAGATTTCATCCGGTCGCTGCTTAGACTTGCGAATCCAATGTGTCCGTAGTCGCTCGGTGTAGAACGTCGCAGCTACGCCGCCGACAAGGAAACCGAGCATTACGGACGGCGAATGCGATCCAGGCGAGCATGACACCTAACTATAATTAGATTGCATCTTGCAATCTAATTTTGCCTCCATCGAGGCAGTTTGCCGAAAAAAACTGCGAGACGTCAACCGTAATTCGGGGGCAAAATCGTGCCTAAAAATTCCGTAAAAACTATATGCCATATAAAATCGCTAGGTGTTGCCTCCGATTGCCCCGATACGCGCATTAGATCGACGATGTGCGAAATAAGTTTGGAGGGTATTGGCGCTTGGCAGATTTCAGAGTCCCTAGGCTCTTGGGTCTGCCAAGCTTTTTCTAAGCCAATAGGATTCAGTCATATCCACGGCTTTTCTTCCAATCCAGCGGCCACGGCTGGCGTTGTGCCTAGCGTGTGATGTTTCCGCACGAAGTTGTAAACTCCGAAATGCAGCGCGACCGCGAGTTTATGCATTTCCAAGCTTTTGCTGTAGCCAAGCCCCTTACGCTCAAATCGCTTGAATTCCTGACGCACGGTCAAAAATGCGCGCTTTACGTGGCTCGTGGTGAGGCTTTCTGAGTCCGCCGAGCCTACCACTGCCGCACGTTCCGCTGTCTGCATCTTGCGGACGCCCTCATTGCGTCCGAGACGTCAGCCAGCGGCGGCGGGATCGGCAATCGGAGGCAACACCAATCGCTATGCTACACTGTCCGCCATAAATATGTTTAGCTTCTTCTGTAATGTTAACATTACAGCGGTTTGTTGACCGTTTTTCGGTGCCAAACGCGGTATTAAAGGCACGGACATTTTCCAAACTCTGCGACAACAGCTGGGGACGCTAGTGCCGCGTCCCCAGAACCCCTGGGCAGTTCGGGGGGAACAGTTCTTTGTTCTATGTCTGGGAGCTGCGTGACCGCTGAATGCTCAAAATTCTAGCAGCTGCGACTAAAGCTCCACCCCTTTTGTAGTGTACACACTACAGCCGTCTTTGTTTTTCGTGGCCCCTAGTAACTTCTTGCCAGATTCCTGTCTTTTAACTAAACATGCCCGGTCTCTGTGCAAGCTTATGTCCAATATCTAGTTTCCGCGCTACTCGGCGCGCTCGTGACTTGGGTCGTGCAGCGGCTCGCAAACCGGAAACGGCACATGCGATATACCGTCACGACCTCGACGGTCGGCTTTAGCTCCCAAGATGATTACTTTGGAAATATTCGAGTGATCTGGAACGATGTCGAACTCACTAGTGTTCACTTTTCGGTGGTTCAGATCGAGAACACGTGTGGACGAGACTTGGAGAACTTCACGTTTGCAATTTGGTCCGGCGCAGAAACAGAAATGCTTGTTGACGCTAAGTACATCATTGGATCGTCCAATATCTTTGGTTGGTCGGAAAACTTCACGAATCTCACTGCCGTGCGTGAAGGGGAAAACCTAACATCACACCAGATTCACGCGTGGCGACACAACCGAGAATACACGGTGCCCGTTTTTAACAGACACGAGCTCGTTGAGGTCCAGATGCTGTCGACGGCTACTCAGGCCGCGAAACATGCTCTCTACGTCGACACTCGAACCAAGGGCATTCAGATGCGTTACCAAGTTCCTGTCCCGAATATTCATGGTGTTTCGATGTCAATTACATTCCCTCTCGGGATACTACTTGCTGCCCTAATCGCTTGGATGTTCGTGCTATTTCATTTGAGCGCGCCGGTCATAGCCGTTGGAGCACTATTGGTTGGTCTATTCTCTCAGTCCATTGCTGCAATCTGCTATAAGGTGACGCGATTTTTCTTTAGGCCATTGCGATGACGCTAACACGCTAGCGTCATTCAGTCCGTCGTTGCCGTATGTCAGCCAAAATCAACAACCGGTAACTGGTTAGACCTACAGGGATGTCCACGTAGCTTTTTCAAGAAACCTGTCCTTCTCTCCGGGAGTGCCAACGAAAAAGTACTCCGCTCGCGGGTTCTTTTTCGGGATAAACATGTAATAAAAATACGTTTTATCGGCTTGACCTTTTTGAATCGTGCCATCCGGAATGCCAGTTCCGTCACTCCACTGCGCATTGTAGCCGGTAAATTCGGCTTGCGTGAACGGAATCGATTTAACGCATAGCTCGCCAGACAGCGGAATTGGGAGAATCACGTGATCGCCTTCGATTACAGGAAGTTCATTCGTCGCTGACGGATCTTCACTTACTGTGATCGCGCCGCGAAACGTTTTGGGAATCGATAGCGTAACGTTCATAGGTCTAACTAGATTTACACTGCGACTTGCAATCTATTTCTGCTTCCATGGAGGCAGTTTGCCGGACAACGCTGCAGGCCGTCAACTGCAACTCCGGGCAAAACTCGTGCCTAAAAATTTCCCTAAAAAAATGTCAGACAAAATTCGATGGATTCGATCATTCGTTCTGCTTTTCCTTGCCTTTCTGTCGTGCTTTCGCTTCAGCAATGATTGCGTCGATTTTGGGAGCGAGTTCGGTTTGCTTTTCGGCCATATATGCGTCCATCCCCATCTGCGAAAGCTTGAAAGCCTCCTCGGCTTCCCTACTCTCGAATGACGTCGAACGCGCATAGCCACCGATCTTTTTTAGCCCTGCCCGATACAGTGCTCCATCGATGGTCATATACAGACAATAAATGACGCCGTACTCGAGTGGCAGCGCTGCTAACCACCACGGCCAATGTATAACGCCCAGGAATCTTAATGAGACTAAGATTAATCCTAGCCAACCAATCCATCCGCGAAATGTGAACCCGACCAATGCAAAAATAAACCTGATGGGCAGATCGATAAGGAACATTAACAGCTTCATCGCGCTTACATCTAAGTAGAATTAGACTGCAACTTGCAATCTATTCCTGCCCCCATAGAGGGCAGCTTACCGGAATGTCAAGCCGAGCAAAACCGACACCCGAAAAATTCCGTAAAAAACTATATGTCGCCTAAAGTGACGGCTTGGTTAGGCCTCACTTTGGTCGATCAGACTGACAGTGCCCTGTGGGACTAGAAGCCGCTTCTGCTTACGAACACCGAGTCGAGTTGTGTAGTGAATTGTCAGAACGACATCTGGGATCATTGCCCCACTTCGGCTCTTAAGCTCGATGCGACCTTGTTCGTTCCGATCGAGCATGTCCTTCGGGTAGAAATCCAGTCCGACATCTGATGGGGCTTCAACGGCAAAATCGGTCACGGCTGCACCGGCATTCATAAATTCACAACGCTTTTCAGTCGGACCGCTAGAACCACCACCTCGACTACGAAAGATTGGCTCGTTCGACAGCGCTTCCTTCTGGCGTTCGAATGAAAGCGACTCTTGCATCGTGACGAGCTGCGCAGAGATGAGCTGATTCTGTGCTGCCTGCTCCTTTCGGCTAAGTTCCATGTCTTGCCGCTGAAGGATGACGGCATAAATCACGCCAGCGAAAGCAAGAGCGGAAAAAAGCGCGCTGACTGCGCCGAACATCTCGCCGAACTGCGCTCGAATCTCCCAACTCGGAAAACAATAATAAACAGCTAGTCCACCGACGACCCAGATAATCACGCCGATCAAAACGAGTTTCGGAAACAGCTTTTCCAAGCGTGAACTTTTCATGCGCGGCTTCGCCATTATGCGCAATCGTCCCGCCGCGCTCCAGTAAATCAAGTTACAGTTTGGTCGGAAACAGATCTTTCCAGTAGTCGCTGCCGCCCGACAAAATCAGTACTTGTATATGTCAGATAAATGTGGGGCCGGTGGCTGAAGCGATTGGTTAGGCCTCATTGCACTGATTCAAACGGTTTGATCCAGTCGTCTTCAGGAAACATTGTTTTCCAGTTCTTTACCGCTTCCTGCTTCTTATCCTTATCGCTAATTTGCTTCAGAAACTCGATCTTCGCGGATGGGTCCGCCGCAGGCGATACGTCAAACGCCACTGGAATGAGCATCAAAATTCCGAACGCAAATAGAATAGCAGCTCCGCCGGCAGTCCTGCGAATCGTCATAGTTACGTCGCTGTGCCCCTTCGATGCATGTCCCACGGCAAGCCAGATCACAACCAGTGAAACACAAATTGACGCAAATAATGGTGCGATTACGCCTCGGCCAATCCATTTTTGCCATCCCATCATGTGTTCAAGAAAAGACAGAAGTATCGCGGATAAACCGGCGGCTACGATAGACAGATGCTTCATCGCATCTGTCAGCATGCCCAAGGGCTTGATGGCGCCGTTCGTATCTTCAGTGGACATATTCTTCTAGAGCGGATGGTTGTTTGAGGTTTCTAACCAAAATTTTGAAGCAGTTTGCCAGGAAAGACGACGGAACGTCAACGCGATTCTGGGGGTCAAAACCCGTGCCCAACAAAACCAGTACTTGTATATGTCATTTCGAATCGCCCTGTCCGTCCTTGCCACTGACTCGACAGTTCTTGATGGAGATCTAACGAGAAAGAGATAAGCCACGGCAGGGTGTCGTGGCAAACACGCTGAAGTTGTATCGCCAAGGAGCCGTTGGCTTCATCGGCTGGTTAGGTCTTTCGTGATGCATCATCCTGATGGCCCTTTTTGGGTTTTCGCGGACGCCACTGGTCGGCAAGTCGCACAAGCACGCCGATCAAAACGAAGAGAACGACAGCAACCCAACCGGGCACGTGCGGGGAGTACAGATTCGAGTCGGTCACTGGATGCCCGCTGTAGAAAAACGACGCTGCGACTAAGAGTGCAAGCGCAACAGCCACCAACAGCAGTGGGTTTAGGCGATTACGCTGACGGCGATCCATAGACCTAACCGACTAAAGCTCAGCGACGGCGGCCGCGAGGCGCGCCGATGGCAACCGCGACGGCCCGTCGCCGTTCGCTGCAGTGCATGGTTACGCGTCATTTTTGTTGGGTTTGACTTCAAACTCTTTCCGTTTGCTCTCCATCCATTTGGCCATTCCGTCCTCAGATTGCATGAGGTCTCTCATCTTGCTCATGGCCTGTAGATGTGCCTTGTCACCCTTCTGAAACATCTCCTTCCCGTGTTTTTGGCTCATCTGAGCTATCTCCTCAAATGTGTTTGCGTGAAATTCCAAGTCGCACGCTCCACCTAGTTCTTTGCAGGTCATCGTTTTCATGTGTGTGGTTTGTTTTGGTTTGTGGTTTGATTCTGGCGCAAATGCAACGTGCCGCCTAACTAGAATTAGATTGCAACCTGCAATCTAATTCTGCCTCCATAGAGGCAGTTTGCCGGAAAACACGGCAGAGCGTCAACCCCGATTCCCGGGGCAGTTCTTGGCGGGGATCTCATTCGGGAAGGCGGCCAGAGTGGACGCGGCTTTGGTGACGATAACGATGCCCGGCGTAATAAGGATATTTTTGAACTTTGATTTTCGCCAACCCGTTTTGTTTCCCATTGCGATGCTAGCGGCCCCTTGTTCATCTACTAATTCCTTAACGAAACCGACCATCCCGTAGGAATGACAAGGGAAAGGAACCTTCATCTTCCTGCAAATTCGTTGCGGTAGGAGTGACCGAACCCCGTGCAGAATTGGAGTCGTCGGGTTGAATTGCCTGCCGTCAGGGAAATTATCCAAGTAGCCGGTGCCCCAGTCCTCAATCGCGTACAGTCCGCCCGGCTTCAAATGATGATCGAACAAGTACCAAAACGCTCTTTTAGCCTTTTCGCCGATGTGCGAGGCGTCGTCTATGATGATGTCGAATCCGTCCGGAGCGGTCCTATTAGCGACTTCACACAGAAACCTCTTGTCTCCATGGTGTCCCTCGAAGACCTGAATACGCTCTCCAGGACGAAAGTGCGGTGGTAGCTTGCTATCGGTGCCAACAATGGCACCGCGAGGGAAATAGTCGCGCCATAATTTGAGCGAACCTCCCCGATAAACACCAAGCTCGAGGAGCGTAATCTCTTTATCGACCCATGGTGCCAGAATTGCGTCGTACACGTCCAGATAGCCGTGCCTTATCTTATCAGTGTCGTATGCATCTAAGTTTAACAGCTTACTTCGCATGCGTGGCTGAAATCCTTTGGGTATCGGCAAATCTATCCGGTCATACGTGCACCATAGAGGCAGTTTGTCGGAAAACACTGCAGGACGTCAACCGCGATTCCTGCGGCAAAACCCACACGCAAAAATTCCGTAAAAAACTATATGTCATAGAAAACCTCTCGACATCTTGATGCCGCTTGATCAGAATCGGTCTTCGCCGCGCGCAAAAGCCGACTTATGAAAAAACAAAATACGTCGTCCACTAAAGCGCAGTTCGTCCGAGGTGGGTTTTATGCGCTTTTGCTCATCTTCTTTTTCGTGATTCGATTTGCGCTGGCACAGCAACACGTTGTTAAGCCCACTGGCGTTCTTGGTGCTCATCTGGTCCCGGCGCCACGATCTCTTTCCCCGCAGGAAGTGATCTATGGTCGATACAACAATGAAACTGAGATCCCCTTGTCGCCCGGTCCCACCGCGACGGCCACTCCGACGGCTACAGCAACAGCTACTCACACGCCAACACCTTGTGGTCAATACTGGACAACCTCGGGCACGCTTCCGATCGTGCCAGGCACCACCGACATAGGTAATCACTGTGACAACTGCGACACGGGGGTGACCCTGCCATTCCCATTCCGCTTGTATGGAGTCACGTACAACAGCGTAATGGTCAGCTCCAATGGGCGACTGGATTTCCTGTGCAACAACGAGCCGGCCGGCGCCTTCGGGGTTTGTCTGCCGGCAGGATCCCGCAACTGCCCGTTTGCCTACACCATCTTCCCGCTATGGACGGAATTGGACACACATATCGATCTTATCGGCTGCTCGGCTTGGGCCAACGGGTGCGGCATCTTCACCTCAATTTCGGGTACCGCGCCCAACCGGATCTTCAACATCGAATGGCACGCGTTGCTTAATTTTACCAGCAACACGCCACAGGACTTCGAGGTACGCCTATATGAGAACGATCCCAACCAACGGTTTGATGTGATCTACGGGACTGTGGGGAACGCATTTGGCCTGAATTACCTGTGGGTGGGCGGTGTACAGGGGCCGCCAGGCTTTTTCACCGAGGACTTCTGCGAAACCGGGGTGTCGCCTCCGCGGGCGAATATTTCGCGCACTTACATGTTCGTACCCTGCGCATCGCCGACTCCTACAGCTACGCCGACAGCCACTGCAACTGCAACGTTCACTCCGACCCCGCAAACTCGACCGACACCGACTCCGCGCCCGAGGCCAACAGTGATTCACCCGCCGCCTACCGCGGCGCCGAATGTGTGGCAACGGTGAAGCAAGCGCCAATCACTACACGAGCAGAGGCGTAAGCTCCCTCAAGGCTGGTGCACCGTTCGACTCCCGTATCCCCCTGCGCTGGCGTGACCCCAAAAAACCCGCGCCCAAAACTTTCCGTAAAAAACTACATGTGATATAAAATTGTCATGTGTTGGGTCCGATTGCCCTGATACACGCATTAGATCGCCCATGCTCGAAATAAGGTTTTGAGGGTTTGGCGCTTGGCAGATTCCAGAGTCCCTAGGCTCGTGGGTCTGCCAAGCTTTTTCTAAGCCAATAGGATTCAGTCATATCCACGACCTGTTCTAAGCTCCAAGGCTTTTCCTCCAATCCAGCGGGCAAAAGGCTTCGCTGCGGAATTCGTAAGACACTTTTCGCGGGCATACCCCTTCCCCAGGGAGGAAAGGACATCTGCGCAGCAGGGAGATCTACCAGACTATGGGCGAGGAGCGGATGTTGGGCGCGGTCTAGCTACCGGCGATAACCTTGGTGTCGGCGACGGCCTTGCTGTCGCTGTTGCCGTTGCTGTTGCTGTAGCTGTTGCGGTTGCCGTAGCTGTAGCCGTTACTGTCGCGGT
>WNGL01030843.1_pt1 | contig 10358 bp, 5 predicted proteins | sample 5400591 | NCBI WGS metagenome assembly WNGL01 (sample SAMN13153377, study PRJNA577476) | soil metagenome | isolation source: 80 cm soil or saprolite under Garry oak tree replicate 1 | place: USA:California | collected 2016-06-15 | reverse complement strand
CGGTCTTCGGCGTCGGGTCGATGATGTCGATCAGCCGCTTGTGCGTGCGCATCTCGAAGTGCTCACGCGAGTCCTTGTACTTGTGCGGCGACCGGATCACGCAGTACACGTTCTTCTCCGTCGGCAGCGGCACCGGCCCAACCACTTTCGCGCCCGTCCGCATGACGGTGTCGACAATCTTCCGCGCCGAGCTATCGATCACCTCGTGGTCATAGCTCTTCAGCCGAATGCGGATCTTCTCTCCCGCCATCTGTGGCCTCTTGTCCTTACCTCAGTCGGTGTTGCTGTCCGTGGTCTTGCTCTTGTGTTGTTGGTGTCGTGCCGCATTCAGCGAGGTGCCGAGGGGTCCCGGCACAGCCGTTCAGGCAGTGCCGGGAGCCCCTCGGTACCGAGCGCCCTTACTTGTCGATCTTGGTGACCCGCCCCGCACCCACGGTCCGCCCGCCTTCACGGATAGCGAACCGCAAGCCTTCCTCCATAGCGATCGGCTGGATCAGCTCCACGTTCATCTCGGTGTTGTCACCCGGCAGCACCATCTCGGTGCCCTCCGGCAGGGTGACGACGCCGGTCACGTCGGTGGTACGGAAGTAGAACTGCGGACGGTAGTTGTTGAAGAACGGCGTGTGCCGACCGCCCTCGTCCTTGGACAGGATGTAGACCTGCGCCTCGAACTGGGTGTGCGGGGTGTTGGTGCCCGGCCTGATGATGACCTGGCCGCGCTCCACCTCCTCGCGCTTGATGCCGCGAAGCAGCAGCCCGGCGTTGTCACCGGCCTGGCCCTCGTCGAGGATCTTGTGGAACATCTCGACGCCGGTCACCGTCGACTTCTGGTGCTTCTCCTTGATGCCGATGATCTCGATCTCGTCGCCGGTGTGGATGACGCCGCGCTCGATCCTGCCGGTCACCACGGTGCCGCGGCCGGTGATCGAGAACACGTCCTCGACCGGCATCAGGAATGGCTTCTCGGTGTCGCGGACCGGCTCGGGAATCGAGCCGTCGCACGCGTCCATCAGCTCGAGCACCTTGGCGCTCCACTCGGGGTCGCCCTCCAGCGCCTTCAGCGCCGATACCCTTACGATCGGCACGTCCTGGCCGGGGAACTCGTACGCGGTGAGCAGGTCGCGGATCTCCTCCTCGACCACGCCGAGGAGGATCTCGCTATCCTCGTCGTCATCCTCGTACATGTCGGCCTTGTTGAGCGCCACCACGATATACGGCACGCCGACCTGGCGGGCCAGCAGCACGTGCTCGCGGGTCTGCGGCATCGGGCCGTCGTTCGCCGCGACCACCAGGATCGCGCCGTCCATCTGGGCGGCGCCGGTGATCATGTTCTTGATGTAGTCAGCGTGACCCGGGCAGTCCACGTGCGCGTAGTGGCGCTTCTCGGTCTGGTACTCGACGTGCGAGATCGAGATCGTGATCCCGCGCTCCTTCTCTTCCTTCGCGTTGTCGATCTGGTCGAACGGCGTGAAGGGATTCACGTCAGGGAACTTGTCGTGCAGCACCTTGGTGATCGCCGCGGTCAGCGTGGTCTTCCCGTGGTCGATGTGCCCGATGGTGCCGATGTTGACGTGCGGCTTGGTCCGCAGGAACTTGGCCTTCGCCACTGGTGTCTCCTCGTTGCGATCGGTCCCCACACTGTCGTGGGGGTCTGGCGCTCACGCGGGGCGCCGGTTGCTTATGGCTGCGGTTTAATTGCTAGGTGGTGCTGACTACTCGCCTCGTGCCTTGGCGATGATCTCCTTGGCGATGCTGGGCGGTACCTCGGCATACGAGTCGAACTGCATGTTGTATGTCGCCCGGCCCTGCGTCCGGCTGCGCAGGTCACCCACGTAGCCGAACATCTCGGACAGCGGCACGAGGGCGGTAACCACCCGTGCCCCGGTCCGCTCCTCCATGGCCTGGATGTGGCCGCGGCGTGCGTTCAGGTCGCCGATGACCTCCCCCATGTAGTCCTCTGGAGTCGTGACCTCGACCGCCATCATCGGCTCGAGCAGGACAGGATCGGCCTGCCCCGCCGCCTTCTTGAACGCCATCGATCCGGCGATCTTGAAGGCGAGCTCGGAGGAGTCCACCTCGTGGTAGGCACCGTCGATCAGCGTGACCTTCACATCGACCATCGGGTAGCCCGCCAGGACGCCGAACTCGGCTGCCTCCTGGCATCCTGTGTCCACCGACGGGATGTACTCCCGCGGGATCCGCCCGCCGGTGACCTTGTTCTCGAACTCGTAGCCGCCGCCGTCGCCGCCAGTGGGCTCCAGGTTGATGATCACCCGGCCGAACTGGCCAGAGCCACCCGTCTGCTTCTTGTGGGTGTACTCGACCTTGGAGACCTTCCTGCGGACGGTCTCCCGGTAGGCGACCTGCGGCCGGCCAATGTTGGCCTCGACCCTGAACTCGCGGCGCATCCGGTCGACCAGCACCTCCAGGTGCAGCTCGCCCATGCCGGAGATGATCGTCTGGCCGGTCTCCTCGTCGGTCCTGACCTGGAAGGTCGGGTCCTCCTCGGCGAGCCGCTGGATCGCGATCCCCAGCTTGTCCTGGTCGCCCTTCGTCCTCGGCTCGATCGCCACGTTGATCACCGGGGCCGGGAACGTCATCGACTCCAGGATCACCGGCCGCGCGGCGTCGGACAGCGTGTCGCCGGTCGTGGTGTCCTTCAGGCCCATCACGGCGACGATCTGCCCCGCGACCGCCGTCGGGCGCTCCTCGCGCTTGTTGGCGTGCATCTGGTAGATCTTGCCGATCCGCTCCTTGCGGCCCTTGGTGGAGTTCAGCACCGACGAGCCTGACTCCAGCGTGCCCGAGTAGACCCGCAGGTAGGTCAGCTTGCCCAGGTGCTGGTCGGACATGATCTTGAACGCCAGGGCCGAGAACGGCTCGGCCGGGTCGGCATGCCGCTCCACGTCGACCGGGTCGGCGCCCACCGAGTGCCCGTGGATCGACGGGATGTCGACCGGGCTCGGCAGGAACTCCACGATCGCGTCGAGCATCGGCTGGACGCCCTTGTTCTTGAACGCGCTGCCGCACATGACGGGAGTGACCGCGCTGGCGATCGTGGCCCGCCGGATGGCGGCGACGAGCTGCTCCACGTCGGGCTCGGTGCCCTCGAGGTACAGCTCCATCATCTCCTCGTCGTTCTCGGCGATCGCTTCGAGCAGGTTGTCGCGCCACTCCCGAGCCGCCTCGACGTGATCGGCGGGGATGTCGGTGACCTCGTAGTCCTCGCCCTTGCCCTCGCTCTGCCAGAGCAGCGCGCGCATCCTGATCAGGTCGATGACGCCGCGGAAGTCTGACTCCACGCCCCACGGCAGCTGGATGACCAGCGGCGTCGCGCCGAGCCTGTCGGTGATCATCTCGACGCAGCGGTGGAACTCGGCGCCGACGCGGTCCATCTTGTTGACGAAGCAGACCCGGGGGACGCCGTACCTGTCGGCCTGGCGCCAGACGGTCTCGGACTGCGGCTCCACGCCGGCCACTCCGTCGAACACGGCCACGGCTCCGTCGAGTACCCGCAGCGAGCGCTCCACCTCGACGGTGAAGTCGACGTGGCCGGGAGTGTCGATGATGTTGATGGTGTGGTCACGCCAGATACAGGTCGTCGCAGCCGAGGTGATCGTGATGCCGCGCTCTTGCTCCTGCGCCATCCAGTCCATGGTGGCGGCGCCCTCATGGACCTCGCCGATCTTGTAGTTGATGCCGGTGTAGAACAGGATCCGCTCGGTCGTCGTCGTTTTGCCCGCGTCGATATGAGCCATGATCCCGATGTTCCGGACCCTGGCCAGCTCGGTGGCGGTAGCTGTGGCGGCCACTGTGTCTGATCCTCGTTCCCTGCTCGCAGTCCTCATGCTGGTTCGTTACGCCTATGAAATGCGGTTCTCACGGGTTCGCCTGCTACCACCTGTAGTGGGCGAACGCCTTGTTGGACTCGGCCATCTTGTGCGTGTCCTCACGGCGCTTGACGCTCGCGCCGAGCCCGTTGCTGGCGTCGAGCAGCTCGTTCATGAGCCGCTCGGTCATCGTCTTCTCCCGGCGCGACGCGGAGTAGGAGACCAGCCAGCGCAGGGCGAGCGTGGTGCTCCTGGACGCGCGGACCTCGACCGGGACCTGGTAGGTCGCGCCGCCGACCCGGCGGCTGCGGACCTCGAGGGTCGGCTTGACGTTGTCGAGCGCGCGCTTGAGCGTCACGACCGGGTCGTTGCCGGTCTTGTCCCGGCAGCCCTCGAGCGCGCCGTACACGACCCGCTCGGCCAGCGCGCGCTTGCCGTTCCGCAGCACCTTGTTCACCAGCGCGGTGACCAGGGGCGAGCCGTAGACCGGATCGGTGACCAGCTGACGCTTGGTCGCGGGGCCCTTACGCGGCATCTCAGCTCTTCTCCCTCTTCGCGCCGTAACGACTGCGGGCCTGCTTGCGGTTGCGCACGCCCTGAGTGTCGAGCGAACCGCGGATGATCTTGTAGCGCACACCGGGGAGGTCGCGCACGCGCCCGCCGCGCACCAGCACGATCGAGTGCTCCTGGAGGTTGTGGCCGACACCGGGGATGTAGGCCGTGACCTCCACGTGGCTGGTCAGCCTGACCCTGGCGACCTTGCGGAGCGCCGAGTTCGGCTTCTTGGGCGTTGTCGTGTTGGGCGTTGTCGTGTAGACGCGCGTGCAGACGCCACGACGCTGCGGGCTCCCCTTGAGCGCCGGGGTCTTGTTCTTGGCTACCTTGTCCTGGCGGCCCTTGCGGACCAGCTGCTGGATCGTGGGCACCGCGTCTCCGTATTCTGTCCGTCGTTCTGCTGTCGTTCTTCGTCTGCTGTCGTTCTCCGCCTGCGCCGCCCGGCGGCCGCGCCCTGCCGAGGCAGGGCAGCGACCGGCGTCGCTTGCACAGACTGTGGTCTGCCAGACCCGTGGCCTGCTGCCAGACCGGCGGCCTGCTGCCCGACTGCCTACCGCCGACCCCCGCGCTCGGGCGTGTCGCCGCTCTCACGGCGCACCCGGGCCGCGCAGCGGCCCAGGTGACGGGGAGGAAGGTCGCACGCGCCTGGCCCGGTGACCGGCTGCCTGTCCAGCGGCCTGATCTCGGTTCACAGACGCGCGTGCCCGCAATCACGGGCACGAAAAACCAGGATACCTACGCCGACCACGGTGGTCAAAGCGGGCCGGTCTCCTGCCTCAGCGACACTCCATCATAGCCGATCCGCGGACACCGAGGGCGCGGCAAGCCCGAAGTACCGGGTGCCGCGCCCCCAGCCCGCCGCGGGCCATTGCGCTGCCAGTGGCGCCGCGTCGCGCCTAGCCTCTCGTTGCCGTCCTCACCTCTGGTACGCGCCGAAGCCGTACTCGTCGAGCGCCACCGAATCCCCGGTCGGGCTGCCGAACGGGTAGTTCACCTCGGCCGGGTAGGTGGCGGCCGGGTAGGCTGCCGCCCTGGCGTCCTCCTTGGGCTCCACCCGGAGCGAGCGGTAGCGCTGCATGCCGGTGCCCGCGGGGATCAGCTTGCCGATGATCACGTTCTCCTTGAGGCCGACCAGCGAGTCCGACCTGGCGTGGATCGCCGCGTCGGTGAGCACCCGCGTCGTCTCCTGGAACGAGGCCGCCGACAGCCACGACTCGGTGGCCAGCGACGCCTTCGTGATCCCCATCAGGACCGGGCGGCCCGCCGCGGAGGTTCCGCCGCCCTCGACGACGGAGCGGTTGATCTCCTCGAACCGCGGCCGCTCGACCAGCTCGCCGGGCAGCAGCTCGGTGTCGCCGGACTCCAGCACGTTCACCCGCTTGAGCATCTGCCTGATGATGATCTCGATGTGCTTGTCGTGGATCGACACGCCCTGCGAGCGGTAGACCTCCTGCACCTCGTGCACCAGGTGCAGCTGAACCTCGCGGGAACCGAGGATCCTCAGCACCTCGTGCGGGTTGACCGCGCCGGCGATGAGCTGCTGGCCGACCTTGACGTGGTCGCCGTCGGCGACGAGCATCCGCGAGCGGACCGAGACCTGGTAAGGGACGTCCTCGGAGCCGTCGTCCGGCACGACGATGATCTTCCGCGCCTTCTCCGGCTCCTCGATCCGCACGGTGCCGTCCACCTCGCTGATCGGTGCCATGCCCTTGGGGATCCTGGCCTCGAACAGCTCCTGGATGCGCGGCAGGCCGTGGGTGATGTCCAGGCCCGCCACGCCGCCGGTGTGGAAGGTACGCATCGTGAGCTGGGTGCCTGGCTCGCCGATCGACTGGGCGGCGATGATGCCGACCGCCTCGCCGACGTCGACCCGCTTACCGGTCGCCAGCGACCGCCCGTAGCACTTGGCGCAGACGCCGACCTTGGCCTGGCAGACCATCACGCTGAAGGTGCGCACCGACTCCACCCCGGCGCCGACCATCGCCTCGATCAGCGACTCGGTCAGGTCGGTGTCGACCGTGGCCAGCAGGGCGCCGTCGGCGTCGGTCACGTCTTCGGCCAGCGTCCGCCCGGTACCCGTGTTCTCGATGCTGGGCAGCTTGCGCAGCGTCCCCGTGCTGTCCTTTTCCGCGATCCGCATGGGCAGCGACCTGTCGGTGGCACAGTCCTCCTCGCGGACGATCACGTCCTGCGCCACGTCCACCAGCCGCCTGGTCAGGTAGCCGGAGTCCGCGGTGCGCAGCGCGGTGTCGGCCAGGCCCTTGCGCGCGCCGTGCGTGGAGATGAAGTACTCCAGCACGGACAGGCCCTCGCGGAAGCTGGACTTGATCGGCCGCGGGATGGTCTCGCCCTTGGGGTTGGAGACCAGGCCGCGCATGCCGGCGATCTGCCTGACCTGCATCTGGTTGCCGCGCGCACCGGAGTTGACCATCATCCAGACCGGGTTGGTCTCGGGGAAGGCCGCCTCCATGTCCTGTGCCACGTCGGCCGTGGCGTGCGTCCAGATCTCGATCAGCTCCTGGCGCCGCTCGTCGTCGGTGATCAGGCCGCGCTCGTACTCGCGCTGCACCTTCTCGGCCCGCTTCTCGTAGGTGTCCAGGATCGACGCCTTGTTCGGCGGCGCGACCACGTCCTCGATCGCGATCGTGACCCCGGCCCTGGTGGCCCAGTGGAAGCCGGCGTCCTTGAGCTTGTCGAGCGCGGCCGCGACCTCGACCTTGGGGTACTTCTCGGCGAGCTCGTTGACGATCACCGAGAGCTGCTTCTTGCCCACCTCGTAGTTCACGAACGGGTAGTCGTCGGGCAGCGTCTCGTTGAACAGGCACCGGCCGAGCGTGGTGGTCAGCCTGAACTGCTGGCCGGGCTGCCAGCCGTCCTGCGCCGCGAAGCCGGCGGGCGGGGCGGCGTCGCGCAGCCGCATGGTGATCTCGGCCTGCAGGTCGAGCTCGCCGCGGTCGTAGGCCATCAGCGCCTCGGGCAGCCCGCCGAACACCCGCCCGGTTCCCGGGGTGTCCGGCGCCATCCTGGTCAGGCAGTAGATCCCGATGATCATGTCCTGGGTGGGCATGGTCACCGGCTTGCCGTCGGCCGGCTTGAGGATGTTGTTGGTCGACAGCATCAAGATCCGCGCCTCGGCCTGCGCCTCGGCGGACAGCGGCACGTGCACCGCCATCTGGTCGCCGTCGAAGTCCGCGTTGAACGCCGTGCAGACCAGCGGGTGGATCTGGATCGCCTTGCCCTCGACCAGCTGCGGCTCGAACGCCTGGATGCCGAGCCTGTGCAGCGTCGGCGCGCGGTTCAGCAGCACCGGGTGCTCGCGGATGACCTCCTCGAGCACGTCCCAGACCACCGGCCTGGCGCGCTCGACCATCCGCTTGGCCGACTTGATGTTCTGCGCGTGGTTCAGGTCGACCAGGCGCTTCATCACGAACGGCTTGAACAGCTCGACGGCCATCTCCTTGGGCAGCCCGCACTGGTGCAGCTTGAGCTGCGGGCCGACCACGATCACGCTGCGGCCCGAGTAGTCGACGCGCTTGCCGAGCAGGTTCTGGCGGAACCTGCCCTGCTTGCCCTTGAGCATGTCGGACAGCGACTTGAGCGGACGGTTGCCCGGGCCGGTCACCGGGCGGCCGCGTCGGCCGTTGTCGAACAGCGAGTCGACTGCCTCCTGGAGCATCCGCTTTTCATTGTTAACGATGATCTCGGGTGCTCCGAGGTCCAGCAGGCGCTTGAGCCTGTTGTTCCTGTTGATCACGCGCCGGTACAGGTCGTTCAGGTCCGAGGTAGCGAACCTGCCGCCGTCGAGCTGTACCATCGGCCGCAGGTCGGGCGGGATCACCGGGATGCAGTCGAGCACCATGCCCAGCGGGCTGTTGGTGGTGTTCAGGAACGCCGAGACGACCTTGAGCCGCTTCAGTGCCCGCGCCTTGCGCTGGCCCTTGCCGGTCCTGATCGTCTCGCGCAGGCTGGCCGCCTCGGCCTCGAGGTCGAAGCTGCCGACCCGCTCCTGGATCGCCTGGGCGCCCATGCCGCCGCGGAAGTACCGGCCGAACCTGTCCCGCATCTCCCGGTAGAGCAGCTCGTCGCCCTCGAGGTCCTGGATCTTCAGGTTCCTGAACCTGTTCCAGACCTCCTCGATCCGGTCGATCTCGCGCTGCGCGCGGTCGCGGATCTGCCTGCACTCGCGGTCCGAGCCCTCCCTGACCTTGCGCCGCGCGTCGCCCTTGGCGCCCGCAGCCTCGAGCTCGGCCAGGTCCTTCTCTAGCTTCGACTGCCTGGCCTCGGTGTCGACGTCGCGGCGCTGCTCGATCTGGCTCTTCTCGTTCGTGATCTTGGCCTCGAGCGAGGGCAGGTCACGGTCGCGCGCCTCGGTGTCGACGAACGTGATCATGTAGGCGGCGAAGTAGATGACCTTCTCCAGGTCCTTCGGCGCCAGGTCGAGCAGGTAGCCAAGCCGGCTCGGCACGCCCTTGAAGTACCAGATATGCGTGACCGGCGCGGCCAGCTCGATGTGGCCCATCCGCTCGCGCCGCACCTTGGCCCTGGTAACCTCGACGCCGCAGCGCTCGCAGATGATGCCCTTGAACCTGACCCGCTTGTACTTGCCGCAGTAGCACTCCCAGTCCCTGGTCGGGCCGAAGATCTTCTCGCAGAAGAGCCCGTCCTTCTCTGGCTTGAGCGTGCGGTAGTTGATCGTCTCTGGCTTCTTGACCTCGCCGTGCGACCAGAGCCTGATGTCGTCGGCCGTGGCCAGGCCAATCCGCAGGTCGTCGAAGAAGTTGACGTCTAGCACCCTGTAGTTCCCCTAATCCCCTGATGGCTCGCGGTGGCTCGCGGATCAGACCTCTTCGACACTGCTCGGCTCGCGCCGGGACAGGTCGATTCCCAGTTCCTCCGCCGCACGGAACACGTCCTCGTCGGTGTCGCGCATCTCGATCGCCGCGCCGTCGCTGGACAGCACCTCGACGTTCAGGCAGAGCGACTGCATCTCCTTGATCAGCACCTTGAACGACTCAGGGATGCCTGGCTCGGGGATGTTCTCGCCCTTGACGATGGCCTCGTAGACCTTGACCCGGCCGAGGATGTCGTCGGACTTGATCGTGAGGAGCTCCTGCAGCGCGTAGGCGGCGCCGTACGCTTCCAGCGCCCAGACCTCCATCTCGCCGAACCGCTGCCCGCCGAACTGCGCCTTACCGCCGAGCGGCTGCTGGGTGATCATCGAGTACGGGCCGGTGGACCTGGCGTGGATCTTGTCGTCCACCAGGTGCAGCAGCTTGAGTATGTAGATGTAGCCGACCGAGATCGGGTCCTTGAACGGCTCGCCGGTCCGGCCGTCGAACAGCCTGGCCTTCCCGCTCGCGCCGACCAGCTGGACGCCGTCCCTGTTCGGCAGGGCCGAGCTGAGCAGGCCGGTGATCTCCTCCTCCTGGGCGCCGTCGAAGACGGGCGTGGCAACCTTGGTGCCGGGCTCCGAGGCGTCGGCCCCGATCTGGCGCAGCCTGTTCTTCCAGTCGGAGTCCTTGCCGTCGACCTTCCAGCCGGTGGCCGCGACCCAGCCGAGGTGCGTCTCGAGCACCTGGCCGACGTTCATCCGGCCCGGCACGCCGAGCGGGTTGAGCACGATGTCGACCGCGGTGCCGTCCTCGAGGAACGGCATGTCCTCGACCGGCAGGATCTTGGCGATGACACCCTTGTTGCCGTGCCGCCCGGCCAGCTTGTCGCCGTCAGTGATCTTGCGCTTGGCGGCGACGTAGACCCTGACCAGCTCGTTCACGCCGGGCGGCAGCTCGTCGCCCTCCTCGCGGGAGAACACCCGGACGCCGATGACCCGGCCCGACTCGCCGTGCGGCACCTTCAGGCTCGTGTCCCGCACCTCGCGGGCCTTCTCGCCGAAGATCGCGCGGAGCAGCCGCTCCTCGGGGGTCAGCTCGGTCTCGCCCTTGGGCGTGACCTTGCCGACCAGGATGTCGCCGG
>WNGL01035087.1_pt1 | contig 10359 bp, 9 predicted proteins | sample 5400591 | NCBI WGS metagenome assembly WNGL01 (sample SAMN13153377, study PRJNA577476) | soil metagenome | isolation source: 80 cm soil or saprolite under Garry oak tree replicate 1 | place: USA:California | collected 2016-06-15 | reverse complement strand
TGGCATCTGTATCGCCTGCAACACCTGAGGTTTGCTGCTACTGTTGCGCAGGTCGGCGGTATATAACGAAGACCCAGGTATCGCTCTGTCCTTGTCCGGTGACTTCTTAACCGTGAGCACTAGGCCGTGCTGTTCCTCGCCGTTGCCGCAAACTGAACTAAGCAGCACAGACCCGGCCAAGCCAGCGATCACAAGACACATCCTTGACCTGATAAACATTGGCATCTCCGCGCTAAAACGGTGCTCCGCTGAGCTGAACATCTCCGGGAACGTCATGGCCGGTCCGCAAAGGCTCGGCATTCAATTGCCGCGTCTCGTTTTCCATTCTGACTGCATCGCCATTACCGACCGGGTCACCAGCGACCCCTTGTCCGCCGTGATACCAATCAGCGTCAACGTGCCCGAATTCGTGGCTGAGCACGTCGGCAAGGGTCGGTGAAAATGGTTGACCGTTACTTTGCAGTTCGGCGCGCTGAGTTCCGATTTCTCCGGAGGTAACGTGGATGACCGCCCAATCAGCCCCGTCCGGCGTTCGGGCGGGGGACATTCCCTGTTTAAGAGAACCTGTCATGCTATGCGGTCCGGGAGTATCAAACGCGACCATCGCGCCTCGGTGGGTGTCCTGGATAATTCCGCCCAGCTTGTTCGCGGCGGCATTCATGCTACCGAAAGACGGTCCCTTGCCATCCGGGCCTTTTTCGCGGATCCCAACGTAGTGGTTGGTCACCTTGTTACCATTTGGATCAGTGGTTGTCACAGCATTGTCGTAAAGGTATTGACCCGCCTGTTTACCTACCGCGCCCCGCAATGCTTGCAATTGTTTCTTTCGTTCCTCATCACTTCCGGTCAGTTCGATCCACTTTCCCTTCGGATCCACAAATCGCAAAGGGTTGTTACGCACGTACGCGTACATGTTCCACTGCTGCGGATCAACGAGTTTCTGCTTCAAGATGTGAACGGGGTCGGGCGACATAAACCTCCCGAGACTAGAGGCGTTATGCCTAGCGCCGAAATAATCTAATCCACTCTCACCGTCCCGTTCTTTGCCCGTGAACTTGTAATGCTCATCGGACACGGAATTACTAATAACCTGCTCTCCGCCAAACGGGTAGTAGTCAGATTCATTCTTTATCGTCTGCCCCAGAGCATCGGCCACGACACCGATGGAATGCAGATGGTCGGAGTAGAAGTAATAGACATTTCCCGTGCTCGAATCGCGCCGGGCCACCATCTTGCCGTTAAAAAACACGAACCGCTTCCAGGACGAAGCGGCCAGGTCGCTCTCATTCAGAATGCTGCCATCGATTCCTGGCCAGTACAGTGTTCCGGTCGGGTTGGTTGCGCATGTGCCTGCGGTTGCGCCAGCCGTGCACTTTTCGACCCGCTCGCCATCGCCGTCGTAGATGTACGACATTCCTCCGGTCGAGATGAGCCGGTTCTCCGCATCGTACGTGTACGCGGCTGATCCGTATGACATTATGTTCCCGGCTGCGTCGGGATTGATAGAGCACGCGGTCAGCTGGTTCTTGATGTTGGGCGGGCAATTCAAAGACTCATAGTTCGTCTTGCCCGTAATCGGTGATCGTTGCCACAGGTTTCCCCAAGCGTCGATTCCTGCAGTCGCGGGGACGCCTCCCGGAGCGGTAGTGCTGCCGAACGCTTCGCCCCAATTCGGCCCGCTAGTGTAGGCCGTCTGAATGCGGTTCAGGGCGTCATAGGTAAAGTTCTGGGTGCGATTATTATCGCGGTTGTTCTGGATGGTGACCACATCGCCAATTCTTCGGCGCCGATTGCGTCCCCTGATTGAAGTTGTAACTGAGGCTGAGAAGCGTCATCGTGGGGCTCGACGCCGAGATCAACGAGGGCTGCAACCGGTTGTTATAGCTGTTGGAGATTGCGGTGCCTGTAAACCCGGTGTTGTATGCGCCGAAGGCTGCGCTGGCGAGCGCCCCGGCGGGCGTGTAATGCGCATCCTTGACAAAGTTGATCGGATAAGGATCAATCGCCGTCAGCGCCTGGCCAACGCCGTTGTAGGTGTATGCAATCTGCGAGCCGCTGAAATAAGTGAGATTGCCGACTGCGCCATTCAAGTAGGGAGCATAGGCGTACGTGGCCGTGTTCGAAATGCCATTAATCTTTCGCCGGACTGCGGTAGCCCGCCCCATCGAATCATAGCTCCAGGCGGTCGCACCCGAACCATCACTCATTCCAGTGCGACGACCACGCCCGTTCGCGATTGTGAGGCCATTGTAGCTGGTTTGGTCATAGAAGTAGTTAGCTGCTGGCGAGTTCTGGGAACAGTTCGGTGTCGTGTACCACTTGCTGGTAATTCGGTTTAGCACGTCATAGCAATAACTGATGGTCTGCCTGACTGAGGAATTTGTCTGGTTGGGCGCGGGCGAAACCTCCGTGTTCAAGTTGCCGTTCTGATCGTACGTATAGGTGATTGTGCCCGACTCAGGATTGGCGGCCGTCAGCAAGCGTGAGAGCGAATCGTAGGTGAAAGTTCGGTTCCGCCAGTTTGACGAGGTGCTGCCACCCTTCTGTGTGACGCTGGTCAAATTATCGAGCGCATCGTAGGCATAATCGGTCTCGTAATTCAGTTGACTCGGGTCTTCAAAAACGCTTGTCATCCTCCCCAGGCCATCAGCGCAAGACTTTCTGGTTTTGAGGGCCTCGTCGATTACAGTCGCGCAGTTCCCTGAATAGCTAGTGCTCACAATGGAGCCGTCCGGCTCGGTAATTTGGGTCGTTCGACCCAAGGCGTCATAAACGTAAGTTGTGGTGCCATCCGTAGCCGACGAGCCAGAACGGTGAGGGTTCGTGGCCGTCAACACGCGTCCCTCACCGTCATAAGTCGTCTCCCTGTAGTCCGTGCCGTCCGGGTCGGACGTGAGCAGCCCTTGAAGAGCGTGTCCCAGCCCGTCCATCGCAGTTGTACTCACGAGATTGAGACTGGAGTTTATCGCTTTGGTTGTTGTAACACTGGGAGACGGAACCGAAGCATTGTATGGAGCATCGTTGTAGCAAAAGGTTGTCTTTCCGGTGTCGGCGTAGTCGATCTCGCTCAGGCGATCGAGCCCATCCGCGAAACCGCAACCCGGCGGCGGGGTATTGTATGTGTATGAAGTCACCCGCATGTTTTGATCGGTGGACGAGGTTGTAAGTGATTCCTGTGAGATAGCCGTTTGTGTTGCCAGGAGGAGTGCCGCTGCTGTAGTGGTCCGTGTAAGAGTAGTTAGTCGTATGGTTTGTGCCAGCCATATCATTGCACGGAGTGTTGCCACAGGGGTCGATCAGTGTCAGGACCTGTCCGGTTTCATCGTAAGCGTATTTCGTAACTGCATCGGTACACGATGTGGCGCCCACAAAGCACTTTTGTGTTGTAGACGTGATATTGCCGCGCGGCGTAGTCACCGAGGATGGGTAGTTGGTTTCATCATGTCCGGTGGGCGGACCCGGTACATTGGCGACGCTAGTTTGGTCATATGCGTAATCGGCTTCGGCTACACGAGTGCCGGCGCCATACGTGATCACGCTCGAAGGACGGTCAAAAATAGACGGCACACTTGAAAAAATCGGCGTATTTGCAAATGTCTGGTAAGTGGTCGCTGTCTCGCGAGTGGGTGTGATGCTGGGCGGACTTGCAAAATTCACACAAGCGCTTGGGGAGATAAGATTGTAGTCGTACTCTTTCTTGTCAACTATTTGGCCGCCCTTGTCGGGTAATTGCCCGACAGGTCCGTATAAGTACCAGCTGCCAGATGTTGCGCCATTATTGAGAGTGACAAGCTCGCACGACAAGAGATGCGGATCTATCCAGGCTTTCGTTACCGTCTTGAGAGTGTTTCCGCCAAAGTCCTTGTAGACGACGCTTTGTTCTGCTGGAAGGTATTGCACTAACCCACCCGAAGCGCCGATCGCTATTGGGCTGTAGGTGTAAACCGTTTGATAATTGTTGCCACGAACTAAGTCATAGGTTGTGACAACGGTCTGCTTGCTGACCCAGTTAGTAGAGGATGCGATAGGGCTGGCCCATGTGGTTGAGTAGCCAAACGTCTGCTGGAGGGCAACATTAACCCCGTCGTAACTAACCGTACGCTGCGTAATGGCAGGGGAATCGTAACGGATGTAACATGGCCAAGACGGATTACCTCCTGAGGGTATGTGATAGATCATCCACTAGGGTAGGTAATCTTCTTCAACAATCCGTACGTAGTATCGTATTGAAATTGATAAACTTGACCACCGGGGAGGGTCACAGATTGCAGCACATACGATCCCGTTGTATTTGACAAAGCCCCTGTCGAGCAAGGACTGGCGGTCACATCGGTAGTACCTATTGCAAAGCTCGAGGCAGCATTTTGCCATACTTGAGTGTACGGCGAGCTTAGACCTGAAACGGCAATTGTATTGTGATTCGCTGCTATATTGGAAACGCTTACAACTGTCCGTCCCGCCGAGTCGGTTATACTACCCCATGTAGCGTGGGTGAAAGGATCAAGGTTGAGTCCAACCCCGATCATGTTTCCGTTCCGGTCTTCCGCGGAGCCGGAAACAAGGAACGAACACACGCCCAAACCGTTTTGCAAGCATTGGCCAGTTGCTGGGAAACTGTATACAGTCCCGTCAGCGTCGGCGACTCTGACTGGGGTAGTTGCGTTCCCTAGGTAACCTGTACCGCCTGCCGTCGCTACCGCCTGATAGAAAGTGTCGAGACCATACAGCTGGCTGCCTGGCGGCGCAGTGTGTAATGCTAGGTTTGAGCAGCTAGTGCTAGCATTAGGATCCTGCCCGAGGCTCAATCCGAAAGCATGTGTTGAACCGCTCCAGTCACGAAATACATAGTTGCTTATGAAATTGCAGGTATACGTTGCCGGCGGTGGTCCGGGGGTGGAATACGATGCAACGTTTTGTATAGCGGTAAGGGTTGGCACAGCATAGCTCCAACCCGAGCCGGTGGACAGGCCAGTTTCAGTAAAGAAACGTGCGCCACTCCCCGTATCTTCAAGGTGATGAACCCCGCTGGAACTATAGAGAATGGCAAACGGAGTATCCAAACCGCGCCCTTTGGGTAGCGGCACACCTATATGGAGGCTGACCGAGCCGCTGGCCGGGTTTACCGTCTCCCCGAGCATTTTTATATAGTCATGGCCCACTCCAGGCGTAGGTATTGCTGTGCTGTTATTCAAGCTCTGGAGCTGTGCGGTGGCCGGGAAGGCGCAAAGCACAACGATGAGAATGAAATACAGGTATGACTTGTATGTAACGCCGGACGTGTTATGTCCTCCCTCGATTTGGCGTCTCTAGCTAGTTAGGAGTGTGCAAAAGACTGCACTTCCCCTGGGACTCGCAGGTTTCCTACTGCGAACAACCGAGACCCGATCTTCCTGAGGAAGGAGGAAGGCGCTCGTAGATCCTGTCACTAAATGCCCCCTCGAAGAGGATCTACTTACGATGTGGCAAATGTTCAAACAACGTACAAAGGATGTCGATACCGTGTTCCCTGTATTTATTCAGGGATGAGCCTGTAGAGAATACGCCCGAACTGGCGGGCATGATCTTTCCAGGACGCAATAGCGGCAATATCAGAGAATGAAGCTGCATCGTTTCCGGCGTGCTTCCTGACTATTGAACCCTAACTGACTACCATTGCTCCCAAAAGCTGACAGTCAACAAGAGAGGCATCGACGAGGAGCACTCTTGATTTGTCCATGAATCGTGGAGTTTGGTGGACACTAAATGGCAAACAAAACCAAAGACTGGAAAGTGGAAGTTGTTGAAGCCGACATTGAGGAGTATTTTGACTTCGAACCGTCTGCCCGAACACGGTTCGATGAACTTGTGTGAGAGCGTTATGATGACGAGATCATAACCCTTTACAGGATAGGAAGCAGCGGTACGGAGAGTAACGAACTAACATCGAAGGGACAAAGAAGGCGACTGAGCTAGAAGGTACAGCCGTCACCTTTTATTCCCGATGTTGGAATATTCACAGGTTGCAGCATACCCTCTGCAAACAAAGTGCCCCGAGAAAGCCTGTTTTGTGTCGCTGGGTGGAACGTAGCCAAAGTACGATGATCTGTTGCAAGGACTGAAGGGCCGCTGTATTCGGCGAGTCGCAGGGCATCGAGCGTTCCCCTAGCCAAGCCGCACGCGGCAGACGGTTTGTCGAAAGTATCCTGCTGAACCCTCGACAAGTAGTGAACCAGTGCTCAACAGTTCATAATGACGTGCAAGGAATTGGCACGGTCACGTCTTAACTGTCTTCTGACCTGCGGCGAGTCGAGTGAAATCTTTGACTTGATCTTCCAATTCAGCAATGCGCCGCTGTGCTTCGGCGAGTTCTTTTTCCCTTTTGTCATTGACCGCCATGTCTTTTACGGCGTCCAAAATTAACTGAGCGGAATTTATTGATGAATCTCCTGTAGCAAACTTTCTTCTGACAACATCCACCTTTTGCCCAAGCTTATCTGCCTCTTGCCGAAGCTTGCTGTTAAGGTGCTCTTCCAGCGTTCCTCTGGTCGCCCAAGGAATTTCATATAGTCCCGACGACTTGAGCCCCTTAAGCGCCAGCCGCTGTGTGTCGGCCAAGCGCCCCGAATCTCGAAAATCGAACAGAGCTCGCCTGAGAGTGCTCAGACCTAGATTTATTCCAGGAACGAGCGACAAGAGGTAGGAAAATGCAGCTGGAGAAATTACTGCGTTAGGAGCCGCCAACCGTGCTCGAAATTCGTGGTCCGCACGGCGCAAGCGATTGGAGGAGCTTAAGAGGACTACCGTATCTTCGGACCCCTGCTGACGCAAATTCTCTCGGGCCGCACAGATGGAACCCAACACTTTGCCGTCGGTCTCAGCCTTGCCCAATTCATCCTGCCCAAGTTGACCAACACCCAAGTTTCTTGAGTGGGCGGCGGATTCCTTCATAAACTGCGTTACATCTTTTCTGAGCGATTCGTCGACTAGATCTGGCAACCGTTCTGCTAACAAGTTCGTTTGTAGTACTTTCAAAAGTTTCGAATGGTCGTGCGGTTCATGTCCCCGATACTGATTGATATAAAGGTCCCACTGTTCCAATTTTGCTTCATGTTTCCATCCCAGCAGGAAAAATGCCCTGACAAACGTGTTTCGAAGATATTTTCTTAGATCGTCTGGGCCCAGTTTACCGAAGAGGGGAATGCTATCCCTGGACTCGCGATCCGCGATCCAAGCGTGATATGCCACTTCCTCGAGAACCTGTGATGAGAGAACGACCTTCCCTCCGATCTGTCGGAACCTCGAAATGAGTTCACGGGCAGCCTGATGATCCGGCTCACTCTCACATAAGCTTGTCAGAATAATGTCAGTATCCAGGACAAGTCTGTGGCGCACGAGCACACTACGTACTTCGTCTGATGAAGTCCCCTCTAACCCAAGAGCGCACAAGATCACGAATCTTTCACAAAGCCTCGAAAGCCACTCGAAGACCTCTCCAGTCCTCTCCGTGAAAACATCCCTTATAGCTTGTTCAATTTGATCTGCGAGCTCCGGAGTCTTGATTTGTGCCCGAACCTTCTTAGCTCCTTCATCGATCACCTTATCGAGGCTCGCGCCTGTTTTCTGGCTCTGAGGTTTGTCACCGAGAAATGTATTTACCGCAGAGATGATCGCGAGACCGCTGGTGTAGAAGTACTCACTGAAGAAGTCCAATAGCGAAGACCAGATTAGATCGTACTGAGAATCTGCAATCTTCTTACCGATCAGACGTTGCAGCGCATCTCGAACAATTGTACGACCGGCGAGTACTTCCTGGGCTGCTTCTGGCGGGACGGACTTCGCTTCCGCTCTTCCGTGTTCGGTTAGCCTCCAAGTTTCTCCCGCGATGTTTTCAGTGAGTCCTTGCAAGGTGGTTCTTTGGAGTGTGAACTTGATGTAGCCGTCGCTCACCACGCTGGGAAGTCCCAGATCCGACGATAACTTTTGGGCAATCGCGGCTGACGTGCAAGTTTCACAAGCCGCCATCACATCCAGCACGGCCCGTGTCGTGATCTGTCGTCTGAGTTCTTGAGCCTCATCTGAACCAAAGGACAACAACGCAAGGCGCAGCCCCCTCGTTTCACTAGTGGTCTGACCGGACTGAAAAGCTTGTAATGTCGCTTCTGCAGACCTAACCTCAGAGTGATAGAATTCCCGAAACAAATCTGGAAACCGCTCAGCAATGTCGCAGAGTTGTCGAGCGCCTAGAAACGTGATACCAGCCGGTTTGGGCAGTTGTGCCCGGAAATCAGCAGATAGTTCATTGATCTTGTGCTCAGTCAATGGAAGGGAGCAACAATAGAAAACGTGCTCTGGAACGGTTGTAGAAGCCAGCCTCGTCGCATCCCGAATTACTTTGCTTTCGATGTCCTTATCTATGGTGCAGCAGAGCACCTCGGCGTGCGTGCCCTTCGTACGCCGAACGGAAACGCCGTCTCGTCCAAGGTCGTAAGATTCCGAAGTTGAAACTAGGGTTACGCCTTCGCTTTTCTGCAACAGCGCACGGCAAAACTTCTCAAATCGCGAATCATTGGTCTCACCCTTGATAATGGCTTCAAATGGAATCATCAGGCGGCCTTCGAGGTCGTCGGCGATGAAATTGTAACAGCTCCGCAGTTCGTGAACGAAGAACCAGCGACTTGCAACGAATAGTCCCATGGAACGTGGAATTTGGTGGACAGACGAGTGGTTTGCGATAGCTGCTTTGTAAAGTTTCGGGCATTGATCGATGGATCGATCCATCACTTAACCTCTGGATTTCGTCACAGGCACGAAATCTTTGCCACACGCTGGGCAGCGAACCCGCTCATTATCCAGTCTCACCAAATCAATCGGCGCAATCGAATACCCGCATTCAACGCAAATGGTCTGCAACGACTCCCGAATCTTGTTGACGTCGGTTCTGGAACGCCGGGGCATGTTGCTTTATCAGTCCGCAGGGGACCGGCCCGAAATTGCTTGCGAACTGGGATTCAGGCAAGTTCTTGCGGGCAGCGTCCGCGAGTTGCTTTATCGCATCTTCGATGCTCCGGGGATTCGCCTCCGCGAGGTAGCGGTTCGTAGGATCACCCAATTTCCAGCTGAAGCCAGTTTCGCTCCATGGATTTAGTCCGAGCGGCCCGCTGTTTGGGCACGAGCTTTGACTTTTTGTGTGCCCGCAACGCAGTCGTGCTGCTCGACTGCTTGAGCAGAATTGCGCGAGAGGCGAAGAACGGAAGAGGACGCCAGCGGTTTATTGCCTGGGACTGCCTACAGCGCTCCGCCTGCAAACAATTTCCCATGGAATCGCGGAAGGGCAAAGTGACTAAGGTGCTTCGTCCTGGCCAAGAACAAGGTCGCGTGGTCTGGATTGTTCGATCCACGCCATGCTCCTTTGTCTTTGAGTTTTTCAAGCCTGTCGGCTTCGAACCACTAATGGCCGGATTTGGGTGACCACCGAGGCGCGATGATTCCGCTGCACGGTCACCCAACGCGGAGTATGATCGGGCTTATGGCGATACCGGCTCTCCCAGGTCTCAATCGCAAACGCGGAAATCCCAATTGGGGGCGTCCCATTCCGCGTGGTCCCACACTCGCCACTGAATTCGAACTGCAGGTCACGCAACTGCAACTCACAGCAGAGATGTATACCTCCTCGCGTGAGCTCCGCATCTGGTGCGACCGAAACAGAAATCGTGTCTACATCCCCGAATGGCTTCTTGAGAAGTGGGACATCACCGTGGACGCAATCTTCAGCGGCAGCGCGTGACCGCCAACACGCTTAAATTCATTGCTGTCCATGTAGGTCTGCCGTAGTGAAACACGGTATTGCTGTCCAGTAGTGTGACGGCTCAGTAACGACAAGGAGCGCGTCAGCTGCTCCCGAGTCATTGGGTTCGCTGGAAAGTCGGGTCGCCGCGCCGTAGGGCAAGCGTAGTATATTCGCTTTGTGTTCGCCTATCACTATTTTGCCGTGCTCCGGCAAGGGAGGGGCCGGTTCTACTTGACCCCACCTGGAGCGGCAGGCACAAACCTGATTGAATCAGTTTGAGGGACATACCGAGCGTTCGTCATCTTCTCTAGTTCTGCCGCGACTTGGCTCGCACTCATCCCATTAGGTGTTCTCAGCATTTCTATTCCATTGCCGGTTGCAACAAAAAGCCTACCTGATTGGTCGTACACAAGAGCTTCAACCGGATTCTTGAATTCAAAGGTCGTTAAAAGGCTTCCCGTGGTGTTCCAAAGCCGTACTGTGCGGTCACGACTACCGGTCGCCAAAAACGTACTGTCGGGACTAAAGGACTGAAAATGAATAGTTTCAACGGTTTCCCGACTGTTTAGGTAGGCACAAATGGGCACTTTTAG
>WNGL01012870.1_pt1 | contig 10359 bp, 13 predicted proteins | sample 5400591 | NCBI WGS metagenome assembly WNGL01 (sample SAMN13153377, study PRJNA577476) | soil metagenome | isolation source: 80 cm soil or saprolite under Garry oak tree replicate 1 | place: USA:California | collected 2016-06-15 | reverse complement strand
AATAAAAAGGAACCGAGAAGGTTCTGCCCTCTTAGCGCTCGATGCGGAGCTTGGCCTTTAAAGAAACTGCATTCGGACTATGAAGCGGGAGTCTCGCCGCAAACGGCGAAATCTCCGCATGATCTTGTTCCTCGAGAGCGTGCGTGTCAAGGAGAATCGAAAGATTCTCTTGTGCAAAACGAGCGGCGGCTGAGGATGCGGAACTGAAAGAGGGAAAGTCTCGATAACAGAGGGTCGAACAAGAAGATCGGGGAAAGGCAAAGACCCCACCCTCAAAACCCGCGGGTTGGGCACGCGAAGCGTCACTGGGTTTGCGTCCGGGCCGCCCGCCCAGATTCCGCCTGCTCATCCTGAGTCCGCACGTGCTGCAATAGATCGGTCTCTTCGTCTCTCGTCAATGGCCGAACACTGCCGAGTTCGCGCAGATAGAATTTCAAGGGATCATTGGCATCCAAACTCATCATGTTCTCACCTGGTCAGTGTACATCGCTCGCCTGTCGATTGTCGGCGTTCACGAAGGATGGCCCTTGCCGTTCCCAGGGTCCTCTTATCACTCCGTGATGATATATGACAGTGGTATCCTCACCTCGTGTCTGACGCAACAGATCCGCATCGCACCTATGCGCCAACGCCGATTGGAGTAGGGAGGATGGCAAGCGCGTCTTTCCAACGAAGGTGGGCTTTGGCCAATAGTGTGGCATTTCTGATTGGCTACCTCCCGTATACGCCGATCGCGCACGGTCTTACAGGAAGCCACGGGCGCCAATTGACCCTCTCACAGCTCATCGCCCATTCGCTCGCTATGAGTGTGGCTGGCGTCGTCGTCGCAACCGCGCAGCGGAAAGTTCTGAGGCCTTACGTCAACGTTGGTTGGTCGCGTGTGCCCGTCGCGGTGCTTGCGTTCATCGTAGCATTCTGGCTCGGCTACTATCAGCGACTACTGCCGGGGCAGTATCTCGACATGGACATACTTTTCGGCTTCACAGCTCTTGGGTGTGCACTTTGGCTCGGTTCCTTCCGCGTGCGGGAGAACAGCGGCCTATCGGTTGTGTGGGCGGTTCTCGCATTCACGCTCGGCTGTGCCGCCGGGCAGCTTCTTGCTGTTGCGATTCTCCTCGGCCTGGGAGTACCTCTTCAAGCGTTGCGAAGCAGCATGTTCGTGCACGCTTTTTACTTCGAGACTGTTGCTATTTCGACCGGCGTCGTGGGCGGCGCGCTGAGCGGTAGGTTTTTGACAAAAGCCCTGCCGGTTGAAAGCCAGAGTTGATCAGGCCATCTGCAACGGGCCACAACTCGAAAGAGGTTCAAAATTAGCAAAGGCGATTAAGGGACATTCCATCGCCCGGTCAGCGCGCTGTTTGCCCACCTGCCTCCGGTGACTGGGAGCGGTACGGGCTGAGTGAGGAGCAGACAGGTCGTACACAGGGGACGCAGACCGTTTCAGATGGTGAGGTGAGCACTCTTGAGCGGCCAGCGGGTGCAGCGGAACTCTTCCAAAGTCCTCTCTTCTGTCTCGTTCAATTCTCGGGGTTTACCGTTTTCGACGGCGAAGACGTACCAGGCAGGGCCTTCCAGGAAGGCGCATTCGGCGGCTTGCGCGATGGTCCCATGTCGGTGCTGGCAACGGCGGTGACACCAACTGTCTGTCCAAGCGCCTTCATAGACCACATTCGAGGGGACTCCCGCGCGCAGGTCCAACTGGAGACCGTTGAAGTAGGTGGCCGCCTTGAGATTGAAAATGCGGCGCAGCATGGCTTCGATGGAGGCGCGCACAGTGTTCGAGGTGCAGATCCGGAGAAGGCGGGCGCATCCTGCTTGAAAGCAAAGTAAACCCGCGAGCCGGCAAAGTCAACGGATGTAAAATGCCGGACCGTAACCTTTTTGGCGGCGGGCAGTTATTATCCGTAGAGAGATGATGGCCACGCGACGAGCGGCACGGAAGACTGCCCTGCCCAGCGCCGACGAGCGTTTGCTCGTCGAGGCGGCGCAAGGCGACCCCGCGAAGTTCGAGGCGCTTTACGAGCTGCATTTCGAGCGGGTGTACGGCTTCGTGGCCGGCCGGCTGCACGACCGGGCGACAGCCGAGGATGTGACCTCCGAGGTGTTCCACAAGGCGCTTGCCAATCTGCCGAACTATGAATGGCGCGGCGTGCCGTTTGTGGCATGGCTGCTGCGCATTGCGGTGAATGCCGTAGCCGATCAGCACAAGCGCGCGGCGCGCGAGTTCCCTTCCCCGGAGGATCCGCCGGACCGCGCGAAGGATGCCAGCTTGCAAGCCGCTGAGCTGCGAGTGATTGAGAACCGGGCGCGATTGTTTCGGCTGGTCGGGCAGCTCCCAGAGACGCAGCGGCGCGTGGTGCACCAGCGATTCGGCGAGCAACGGAGCATCCGGGAAATCGCGGAACGGCTCGGGAAGACGGAGGGAGCGATCAAGCAATTGCAGCTGCGGGCGCTGGAGCGCTTGCGGGCGCAGATGGGGGGTGGCCATGCCTAAGCGCTCCCTCGCCGTGCAGCTTGATGACGCGGTGCAGGCCATGCTGGTGCAACTGCGGCCACGGCCTGAAGAGAAGCCGCACCGCGACCTCGTTGCACTCGCGGAGATCGCGCGGGAATTGCGGTTGCTGCCACGCCAAGAATTCCGAGCAACACTCAGATCCCATTTGCAAAGGAGAACGACAATGAACGAAGCGGTTGGAGTATCGCGGGCGGAGGAACCTGCAAAATTCCGGAGACCAAATTTCCCGAACATTGCGCCGTACTTCCTGCTGAAGGACGCGCCGAAATTTATTGATTTTCTGGTAGCGGCATTTGCGGGAACGGAGCGAATTCGCGTGCCGCGGCCGGATGGGACGATCATGCACGCGGAAGTGGCGATTGGGAACTCTGTGATTGAAATGGGCGATGCCAATGAACAGTATCCGGCGCGGGCGATGACGACGCATTTGTATGTGCCGGATGCGGATGCGACGTACGCGCGAGCTTTGCGGGCCGGGGCCACGGGCGTGTATGCGCCGACGGACGAACATCCATCGGGCGACCGTTGGGGCGAGGCGCGAGACCTGTTCGGAAATACCTGGTACATCGCGACGCGAGGGAGCCAGGTAAGCGCGCCGGAAGGCTTCCTGACGGTGCAACCGTACCTTCATGTCCGCGAGGCGCATGAACTGATTCCGTTTGTGGAGGCGGCCTTCGGCGCGCGGACGACGGGCCTGCACAAGTCGCCGGATGGATTGGTGCGGCACGCAACGATTGAGATTGCGGGCGCGACGTTTGAGGTGGACGAGGCGGATGGGGGAGTGACCGCAACCGAATCGTATCTGCATGTGTATGTGCCGGACACGGATGCGGTGTATGCGCGAGCCGTGGCTGCGGGCGCGACGGGAGTGAATCCTCCGTACACCGCGCCGTACAGGGACCGAGCGGCCACGGTGAGCGATCGGTTTGGGAATATGTGGTTTTTGGCGACGTATTTAGGGGAGGACGTGACGTAAAGGAGTAAGGAGTAAAAAGAGAAGGAAAAAAGCAAAGGATGCAGGAACACTAAGGATTCTCTTTTGCCCGTGTACCTCCTTTGCTTCCCACGCTTCCTTCGAGGAGATCCGAAACCTGAGGGGGCGCGCTTACGTCACACCTACAGCGAGTGGATTCCGTCAGTGGAGGTGGCTCATGAGGCTACTTGCACCGGCAGTGATCCTCGTCGTCGGCGGCCTGGTCAGCCCAGCGTCAGCAAGCGAAGCGAGGTCTCTCCCAGATTCTTCTGAGCCGCAGCAGTCCCCAGACATTCAAGTCGGAAGTGCGCCTAATAGAGGTTCCGCAGCCTCCCTTCCAGCGCTGCAAGTTACCAGCCAGTCGAGCGTAACAAGCACAGGAACCGCGACGATCACTGTTCCTCGCGGTACCAAAGTCACGCTGGCGCTGACCAGCCCGATCTGGGCCAAAACTGCAAAAGCAGGCGATGCCGTCTATGCAGCCACCGCCTTCCCCGTGGCGAGCAACGGCACTATGCTGATTCCTCCCGGGACGTACCTGCTGGGACAGATTGACGCGGTGACCAAGCCGGGATGGAAATCGCCCCGCGCCCAATTCCAGATGCACTTCAGGAAGATCATCTTCGCCAGCGGTTACACGTTAGAGCTCGCCGACGCTCCGGCACAAGCTGCGAGCGCTACCGTGCATGTCGACGTGACGTCAAGAAATGATGTGCTGCTCGACAATGGAACACAATTCGACATGGTAGTGCAAACTCCCTTGGCGCTGGACGCCACCAGAATCGCGGAGGCCGTGCGCCACTCGCGGCCATTGCCGGTCGGTCCAGCGCCATCCGCTTCCCTGTGCCGCCCGATTCCTGCCACGCCCGGGACGCCGGACACGGTCATCCCAGGAACGCCAGGCTCGCCGGGCACGCCAGACACCGTAATCCCGGGTGTGAATGGAATGCCGCCGACAGTGATTCCTGGGATTCCTCCCACGCAAGGAACGCCACCAACGATTATTCCAGGCAGCCCGGGGACGCCGGCAATACTGTGCCCGGCTCCGCCTGCGGTAGTCTCCGGGCTCAGCGGGCCGCAGATTCACAGAAAGTCGTTTCAAATAGCGAACGAACTACAGGTTTCCGGCAAGAAGGTTTCGCCGGGAAGGTACGAAATCAGTTGGATAGGTACAGCCACAACGATCCAAGTGGACCTCCTGCAAAATGGAAAGGCCCTCGTTCACGCACCGGCGCGAATTGCGATGCTTTCCGAAAAATCCGCCGCAGACAAAGTTGTGACGCGCACGAACCCCGATGGCTCGAACTCCATCGCTTCGCTGGAGTTCGCGGGTGAAAGCTTTTCAGTCATTTTCGATTGAGGCATCGAGCAGGCAGATTCAAACAGTGAATCCTATCAGGAGACAATCATGCGAACCCATCTCATGATGATGTTCTTGAGCGCTTGGCCGTGCCTGGCGCAAGAGATCCCCGCACCGCAGCAATCGCCAACGGAACTGCAACAACAAGTTCCCGCGGCCCAGCCGGAAACGGCTCCGCCTGAAACGACGATTACCGTTCCCGAAGGAACCCGCCTGCAACTCGCGCTGGCAAACCCAATTCGCACGCGTGATGCGCACGTCGGGGACACCGTGCGCGCGGTGACAACCTTCCCGGTGACTGTCGGCCAGGATTTAGCCATACCTCAAGGGGCCTTTGTCGAAGGAAGCATCGCAAGGGTAGGCAAGCGCGGCTCGACGCGCTTTGACGGATTGCAGATCGAGTTCAAACAGTTGGTTTTCTCGAACGGATACAACGTCGCGCTCGACGGCTCCCTTATTGACGCAATGGCCGCGCCGCCAGTCACAAATCCTAGCCGCACAATAGCATCTCTCTCGCCCATGGCGAATGGACTGCAGCAAGGACCGCCTCCTCCAACTCCTCCGCCTCTTCCACAAGTGGGGCCGCCCAAAGGCCCGATCATTGCCGCGTCCCTAGGCGGAACCGTCGCCCTGCTGGTCACAGGAATCATCCTCGGGCGCCGCCACGCTCACGATCAAGCCAGGGATTTCGATACAGGATTTCAATTTGAGATCGCGCTGCAAGCGCCACTAACTCTCGACAAAGCGCGCGTGGCCGCCGCGATAAGCGGTTCTAGCGGCAACTGATCGAGATTTTTGCGGGGATTCCTTGAAGTATTGCGCTCCGCAAACGCTCCCAGTCAGGCAGCGGATTCGGAACGGAAGACGCGCTGGAAGCGCGGACCGGTGAACTGCACACCGACGAGCTTCTCGCCTTGCGGGTGGCGATCGCCGACATGGACGACGCGACCCTGAGTGGCGAAGTCCGTTTCGCCACGCCGCGATGCATAATACGACGGCGGGATGCGGATTTCGAGATCGGAGCCGATGGCGACGTCAAAACGAGTGACGAACGCGGCGCCGTTGCGGCACAGATTTTCGCTGGAAGTTTCTTCCTCGAAGGGAACGCCGCGCGAATCACGGCCGCGAACGCGCATCGGAAGGCGGACGGAAATTCTACGTTCCGAGCGTTGGCTCGAGACGGACGTGCTCCTGGGCGGGACCATGGGCTGGGTCCTCATTTCTCGCGACCGCGACGGCTCGGCCCTCAAAGAAGCCTTCTACGCTCGAGAGGACCTCGCTGGGCGTTCGCGCCGCGTGTACGATTCGGCGAAGCTCGCTGCCGTTTCCCACGCCATGAGTAAACCAGCAAGCGAACTGCTTCATTTTGCCTACACCATCGGGCAAGTCCGCAGCATTAATCTGGCTGTAGTAGTCAATCAGTAAACGGTGGCGGGCGGCCTCCGTCGGAGCGTCGTAGCGGCCGGTTTGCGCGTATTGCTGCATTTGCGAAAAAATCCACGGATTGGTGGCGGCGGCGCGGCCGATCATCACGGCGTCACAGCCGGTTTCACTGACCATGCGCGCGGCGTCTTCAGGATGGTTGATGTCGCCGTTGCCGATGACGGGGATTTTCACGGCTTGCTTGACGACGGCGATGACGCTCCAGTCGGCGGCGCCGGTGTAGCCCTGCGTGCGGGTACGCGGGTGAACAGCAACGGCTTCGACGCCGACACCCTCTGCCATTCTGGCGACTTCGACGGCCACGATGGAATTTTCGTCCCAGCCCGCGCGGAGTTTGATGGTCAAAGGAATTTTGACGGCAGCGCGGACGGCTTTAAAAATCTGCTCGAGAAGCGGCAAGTCGCGCAGGAGACCGGAGCCGCCGCACTTCACTACTTTTTTGGCAGGGCAGCCGAGATTGATGTCAACGGCGTCGTAGCCGAGGCCTTCGACCATTTTTGCGGCTTCCGCCATGATCGCGGGATTCGCGCCAAAAAGTTGCGCGGTGATGGGGTGCTCGTCTTCCTGAAAATAAAGATAGCGAAGCGTTTTCTTCGCGCTGCGCGTAATGCCCTCGGAGCTGGTGAACTCCGTCATCAGCAGGCCGCAGCCGCCGAGACCGCGAATCACGCGGCGGAAGAGCGTGTCCGTCACGCCGGCCATGGGCGCCAGCACCGCTGCAGGGCGGATCGTCAAATCGCGAATCTGGAAGCTCGCCGGAATCATAAGTTCAGTTTAGGCTGGTGCGGGCGGTGTAGCAAGACGGCGCGTGATCCGTGTTCCGTGGAGAAAGGCAAAAGCAGATCCCTCGCTTCGCTCGGGATGACACCGACGATTTGGCATATTAGTTCGCTCTTGGCAGAGCTCGCATATCTAGATATTATCTAGATATGCTTCGGTTTGACTGGGTGAGCTTTTATGAAGAAGGAATATAATTTTTCCAAATTGAAAGAGTTGAAGAACCCGTACGTCGGCAAGAAAAAGGCCGTGGGGATTAACTTGAGCCCGGAAGTGGTGGACTATTTCAAGGGACTTGCCGAGGAGACAGGACTGCCTTACCAGAAGTTGATCGATCTTTATCTTCTCGATTGCGCGAAGAAGCGCAAGAAACTGACCATGAAGTGGGTGGCGTAGCGCAAGGCGCCTGGGACGCCCTTTCTGCATAGAATTTCCTGAAATTAGGGCTTGCAAAGTGTTTTAGTTTTGGTATAATGACTTTGGGTGAAACTGCGGCTCCAGCACAGTTTCGCCCTTTTTCTTTTTGCGGGTGGCCTGCTCCAGATCCCTCTCGCTTTAGCCGTTAGCTTCGCGTTTTCCCAGGCGTTCCTACAAAAGCAAAGAAAAAGCAGATTCCTCGCTTCGCTCGGAATGACAACCAAAAAACATTCTTCAATGAGCGCCTAAGTTTCCGTACGCGGGGTGCGCTAAAGCGCGCCACTACAAGGTGCCCGCACGTTCGGGAGGAGGGCGCGCTGAAGCACGCCCCTACAGCTCCGCGCAGCGGAGCGAACTGCACAGGCAAGAGTGCCTGTGCTACCGCGCCGTGCATTCGGTGAAGACGCCGCGCCGGGCATTTGCTCTGGTCGCGCCAAATAGGGGCACCATATTCCGGCTGCTGCCCGGAATCTTCGATACCGTGCCCCTACTTTTTTCTCTTTTTCCCCAATATCCCGACCTGAAAGAAAACCCATGAAAACCAAAAAACCGAACGCCGAACTTGTCTGGAAACAATTGGAAGACCTGCTCGCGCCGCGGCTGCGCCTGTCGGTCATCGAACGCGCGGTCTATTCGCATCTCCTGCGGCACAGCCGCCTGGAAGGGAAACTCCGCCTGCGATTTTCGATTCGATGGCTGGCGCGCAATATCCGGCTATCCACTGGGCCGGTGCGCGAGGCGGTGCGCCGACTCGTGGCCCAAGGCGCTATGCGCTTGGTCCAACGGAGCAAAGCGGGGCACGTGGTGGAGGTGCGGCTGCCCGAGGAGATTCGCCCTGAGAAGCTGAATGGCATCGAGAGCCGGGGCTCTGGCAACGAAGATGGGGCCAGGGAAGACGGGGCGGGCGCCGGCGCGGCGGTTAACATCGAGGAGGCAGACTTTCTGCAGAACACGACGCTGCGCAAGGCCATCCACGCGCGCGAGCGCGGCCAATGTTTCTACTGTTTGCGCCGGACCTCGACGGCGGTGCAGTGCCTGGACCACGTCGTGCCGCGGGTGGAGATGGGGTGCAATTCCTACCGCAACCTGGTCTCGAGTTGCATCGAATGCAATTCGCAGAAAGGAGAAAGGGCCGCCGATGATTTTCTCCGCCGGCTCTACCGCGAGGGCCAGTTGAACGCCGCCGAACTCGCCGCCCGCCTCCGCGCCCTCGACGCCCTCGCCTCCGGCAAGCTCGTGCCTTCTTTGCCTGGGCCCGCCAAGCCGCTCCCCCGCGGGAGCGACCAGCCCAATGGCCGGGCGTGATAATCTAGAGGCATGAAATTGACAGCCGTTTTTGAGCCCGCCAAAGAGGGCGGCTATACCTGCTTTGTGGAAGAGATTCCTGCCGCGATTTCGCAAGGCGAAACCATCGAAGAGGCCAAAGCGAATCTTGCGGACGCGCTCAAACTGGCGCTGCAGTGCCAGCGCGAGCTTGCAGAAAAAGGTCTTTCCCCACAAGCCGTGCGCGAGGTAATCGAAATCGCGGAAGCATGAAACTCGCGGAGTTGGAACGCCATCCGCGCCTACATGGTTGCGTTTTGTATCGCGAGGGTGCTGCCCATAGCATTTAGTTCAACCCTTCGTTGCACAAGATCGCCAGCGTCCCGCGCCATCGCGAAATCAAAGAGGGGACTGTGCGAGCTATCTGCAAACAACTGGAAATTCCCCGGCCATAGGGCCGGCAGGATCCGGCTGTGATGGTTTCCAACCCAGGTGCTAAAGCGGCACCTGGGGCGGGAGCAAGGCGCCCAATCAGCCTAGCGATGAACTCGCGTTCACCAGGGTGGCCCCCGGGCTGCCTTGCCTGCGAACCAGCTGCGCGTAATCCGCTCCACTGCGGAGCATCCAATACATACGCACAGCCAACTTGCGTGCGATGGCCACCTTGGCCACCGCGTGTCCTCTGCGGAACTTCAACCGCCGGTAGTCCTGCCGCAGCGCGGGATCCTGCCGCACCGCGTGGTGTACGGCTTCGATCAGCAACCAGCGCACCATGGAGTTGCCCTGCTTGCTGATAGCTCCGAGGCGCTCCCGTCCGCCGCTGGCACGCACGCTGGGATTCAGCCCCAGATAGCTCGCAATCTTCTTGCTGCGGCGAAAACGACTTACCGGGCCGATGGCCAGCACGAAGGCTAGTGCGTTGACCGGCCCGATCCCCGGATGGGTCATCAGGCGAAGGGCATCTTCGCGGCGTTTTGCTTCTTCCAGAACCGCGCGATCCAACTCGGCGATCGGAGGATCGAGTTGGTCGAGCAGCTTCAGAAGTTCTTCGCGCCGCCGACTGGCCCACGGCCCCAGCGCAAGCCCCCCGAGCTCCGCACGGCCTTTCTTGGTGAACAGCTTCTTCTTGCGGCAAAGTCCCTGGCTTAGAGCCAATGCGTGCAACTGGTTGCCCACCATGGTGCGCAGGCGCACCAACTTGTGACGGTGCCAGAGCAGCTGCCGGAGGTCGCGTTCGGCCGGCGTGGGAACCCAGATCCGCGGAAAGCGTTTTGCCAGCAGCAGATCGAGAATAAGCGCGGCGTCGCGTTCATCGGTCTTCTGCTTGCGCACTTCGCTGGCGCGAATCTTCGCGGAGTCCCCAATCCACAGTTCGTGACCGAGTTCTGAGAGCAACCGCTCGAACCAGTGAATGGGCCCGGTCGCCTCGATGCCCACACGCACCGGTCCTTGCAAATTCCGGTAGAAAGTGTGGGCTTCGCCGCTCTCGTGGTCCAACCGCCGCTCGAGAAGCAGTTCGCCGGTCTCGTCGTTGGCCATGGCAATCTGCTGATAGCGCGTGTGAAAATCACATCCTATAATCAACATCGCTCGGCTCCTTTCTTCCGAGCC
>WNGL01011067.1_pt1 | contig 10360 bp, 6 predicted proteins | sample 5400591 | NCBI WGS metagenome assembly WNGL01 (sample SAMN13153377, study PRJNA577476) | soil metagenome | isolation source: 80 cm soil or saprolite under Garry oak tree replicate 1 | place: USA:California | collected 2016-06-15 | reverse complement strand
ACGCTTCACTGAATTGGAAACCTAACTCAAGGAGCGGAGGACGGAGAGCCCTTCGGATAGCAGGTTCGTCGTCGACAACGAGAACGCGAATTGCTGGCTGATTCATCGAGTTTCTCTCTTTCGTGCCTGAGCTGGGATAGCCGCGTAGAAGGTTGTGCCCTCGTCCTGATCGCTGGTGACCCAAACGTAGCCGCCGTGGATCATGGCTGCGCGCTTAGCGACGGAGAGGCCGATTCCGGTTCCGGCCGCACGGTTGGACGAGTCGGAGGACCGATAGTAGCGATCGAAGATGCGTTCGCGGTCGGCCATGGGGATGACGGAGCCGAAGCTATGAACCGAGAAGATGACTTCGGCTTTGGACTGGACTGCGCGGATGGTGATGGCGGTGCCGTAGATAGAATATTTGCATGCGTTGTCGATGTATTGCGAAAGCAGCATGATCATCAACTGGCGGTCGCAGCAGAGAATCAGGCCATCGTCGGGCAATTCGATGGAGACTTTCATGCTGGCGAGGCGATCGCTGAGGCTGGCGACGACTTCGTCAATGATTGCGCCGACGCCGACGGGAATCGCATGCACGGTGACTTCGCCGGCGTCGAGACGCGCGGTGGTGAGGAGGCGCGTGGTGAGTTCGTTGAGGAGGCCGGCTTGCTCGTCTATGAGCGCGACTAACTCACTTTGTCCGGCGGAGAGCTTGCCCATTTCGTTGAGACCGCTGCTGGCGGCGCGGATGGCGGTGAGGGGCGTTTTGTAGGCGTGGGCGAGGCTGTCGAGCACGGTGGAGCGGAGTTGCTCGGTACGGCGTTCGGTCTCGATGCGGCTCTCGTTGGCAAAGGCGCGATAGCGGTCAAAAGTGATGGCGATGAGCGAGGCGATGGCGTTGTTCGTGAGCGGGCTGGTATCGCCGCGCACCACGAGGCTGCCAATGGGGACGGTCCCAAGGCGGACGACGCGGCGGCCTATGCCGGTGTCGGGATCGTCGTCGGAGGTTTCAAAGTAGTAGACGTTTTGCGCGAGTTCTTGCGGATCGACGTTCCAAAATCCAGCCTGATAGGTCTCGTGCAGATCGGCATCGAAAACTACGACGGCTTCGAGCGCGAAGATTTCGTGCACCAGTTCTGCGAGCTGGGCGCCGGGCTCGACGTGCAGGTTCATCTGCAAGGTGCGGCGCGTGAACTCATAGAGGTCGTGCATCTGGCCGCCCCAGGAATCGGATTCTCTGGCGTTCTCTGTGGAGCGGGCAGAGAGGCGGCTGATGACCAACGCTGTGAGGATGAAGGCGAGCAGGGTAATGGTGTTAGTGGCTTCGGCGATTGGGTTGGCGCGACTCAGCCGGGAGGTGAAATAGCTTTGCACCGCAACTGCGGAGAGAGAGACGATGACGGCCTGCCAGAATCCGCAGAGCAGGGCGGTGGGCACAATGATGAGGAGGTAAAGCAGGACGGCAACCGGGAACAGCCATTGGAGCCAGTGCGCAAAGGAGCCGACGAGAACGACGGAGACAATCCCTAGAGCGCATTCCATCGAGAACAGAAATACCCGCAGCCCCGAGCCACGCGGACGCCTGGCGGCTAGTGCACTTCGGAGAGGGATGTAGGTTCCGGACAACAGCTACCAGCCTTTCCTCTTTGGAGCATTTCTGGTGCAAGGGCCGTAACAACCAAGTGAGGCGCGAGTTACTTCTGCATAGGCCTTGTACGAAAGAGCTTATGCGGCTCGATCGCGGCGAAGCTCTGTACTACCCCTGTGGCCGACAAAGCGAGTGAACGAGCAGGTGATGAAGCTTTCAACCGCAATTCCCCGGGGGAGAGAAACTGCGAGATCCTTTTGTAAGGTCTTACCAGGCCCAATTTTCAACGCGGGAAAATCGTACATAAATTTTAACAGCATCCCCATGTTTTCTTTATGCGGGCAGGTGTAATCGGGCTGGGGAATCTTCGTCTACCTGCCGGATTGGACAAGGCCGGGATGCATGAATGTCGAAATCCTTGGCGGGGGGGCAGCGGGACCATGAATTCTTTTTCCAATCCTCATCCCTTCTTTATGTCCCGTTTGCATTACTAGTGTTAAGCCGCAACGATTGACCGAAAACAGGAAGCAGCGCTCAGCGCATTTGAATCCACTTCATTGCCCTGGCACGGGCCCACGTACTTGTGTGTCTCACGAGGGACTGCTATTCGGGACTGCACCAGAGAAAAAGGGCATCGTTCAGGGCCCTTCTCTGACTGATCCTATCCGTTTCATATTTCAACCATCTTTCTCTGGAGGAATAGTGTCGATGTTCATCAAGGCGAATTATCACGTTCTTCAGTCGATCACCGGAGCAGCATTGGCGATGGCCATGGCGGCTGCCGCTCACGGTCAGGCGACACCCGCACCCGCAGCGCCGCCAGCCCCGGCTGATCAGGCGCCGGCAGCAGCACCCGCTGCTCCCACATGGAGCGTTGGGCCGATGGATATCAGCGGCATGATCGACGGCTACTACAGCTATAACGCGAATCGACCCAGCGCCGCCGCGAACGGTCAGATCAACGATCTATACAACTTCAATGACAAGACGGACCAATTCAGTCTGAGCCAGGCCATGATCATACTGAATCACGATCCAGATCCGGTGGGCGCGCACATCGACCTCTTCTACGGCCGTGCCAACACTCTGGTCAACGCGGGTGGTGAAGCCAACTACGTCAAGCAGGCGTTTCTCAGCTTGAAGCCGCCAAAGGCCAAGGGCTTCGAACTCGATTTCGGAAAGTTTGTCACTTCGGCCGGGGCGGAAACCATCGAGGCGAAGGATAACTGGAATTACTCGCGGTCTCTTCTGTTTGCGTGGGCGATTCCGTATTTTCACTTTGGCGCGCGTATGTCGATGCCGGTTTCGAAGACCGATACGATCGGCCTGCAGGTTGTGAACGGGTGGAATAACGTCACCTCGAACAACGGCGGCGTCACAATCGGCCTGACGAATGCGCTGGTGAAGTCGAAGGCCTCGTGGTTCACAAACTTCTACTCCGGCCCGTCCAATGCGAACACGCAGAAGGGCTACCGGAACCTGATTGACACGACGCTGCTTCTAACGCCGAGTTCGAAGTTCAACGCCTACATCAACTATGACTACGGGCAAAATCGGGATGCGAATGAAGCGCAGGAAGACACGGCGCTGAACCACTGGCAGGGCGTGGCCTTTGCCGCCAAGGGCCAGGTGACTGGCACCTCGGCGCTGGTTGGCCGGTTTGAGTACTTCGCTGACAAGAATGGCTTCGCGACCGGTGCTGCGCAGGACTTGAAGGAGTTCACGGGAACATACGAGTACAAATGGGCTGAAGGTCTGCTGACCCGTGTCGAGTATCGGCGCGACTGGTCGACGGTTGCCTTCTTCCACAAGGGCGACAGCGGCTTTGTCGACGCGCAGTCCACGTTGACTATGGGATTTGTGGCGTTCTTCGGTCCCAAACGCTAATCGGAGCGAACTGGCAGTTCCGGCCGGTACTGCAAAAGGCTGGACCGGAACTGCCACAACTTCCAGACTCCTCGATTTTCCGCCCTGGGAAATTGAATTCGCAACTTGGTTTCTTCATTTCATCTTCATCGCCGCGACCCTAGCATTCACAATCAGAAAGCCTTCCCAGATTTGCCCGGACGGAACACCGGATACGGGCGAGCAATGAAAGACATCCCGGAAGTCAAGCGCCGGGAGCCGATCTAAGAACTTCACATTCCAGGAGAATGTTCATGGCAGATCAAAAAGCACCGCAGATGCAGGCCACCCTGAGTCTCACAGGGCTGACCAGCAACGCAATGGCGCTCATCGCCCCCGGCGCCTTTCTATGGCTCACGTTCTTCATCCAGGCCACCACGGGTGTGGCGGGTCAACCGTCCACTGCACCGGCGATGTGGTCGGGCATCTTTGCCGCGCTGCTGCTCTGCCTGGCAACTGCTGTCGCCTACGCCGAGATTTCGAAGCTCTATCCCGGCACTGGGTCCAGCTACTACTACGCGGAGCAGGCGCTGCTGTCGAAGGACAAAGCGTTCAAGTATGCGCGCCTCGCAAAGTTCATTGTGGGATGGGGCTCGCACCTCTACTACTGGGTCTACCCCGGCGTGATGGTGGCGGTTACGGGAGTGTTTGTGGGCTACGTGGTTGGGTTCCTGTATCCCAACTTCATCAGCGGAGCTAACCCCGGACCTGTGTTCATGGCCATGGTTGCGATTGTGTTCTCCTTCTTTGTGGCATGGATCGCGCAGAAGGGTGCGGGCGCATCGACCGCAGTGAATCTGGCGATCAACGTTGTTCAGATCTCAGCATTGATCGTTTTCAGCGTACTGGCGCTTGGGTATCGCACCAGCCATCCCGCTGGATCGCCGGCCTTTCAGTACGACACGCAGACGCTGGCTACCTACACTTATCAGTTCGCCACGGACAAGACCGGCGCAACGATCCGCGATGCGAGCGGCGTGCCTCAGCCACTGCTGGATTCCGCCGGCAAGGCAGTTCCCTTCGCCGTCGACTATCCCGCCAAGGACGCTAGCGGCAATATGCTGACACATACATCGGCGGCCTCTGTGGTTGTGCCTCACAACCTGAACTGGATGTTTATTCAGGCGACAGTTGCGATTCTCATCCTTGTAGGGTTTGAATCGGTGACTGCGATGGGAGGCGAGGCTAAAAACCCCACGAAGCACATACCCATTGCGGTCATCGCATCGCTGCTGATACAGGGGTTGATCTGCTACCTGATCGAGTATTTTGCAGCGAATTACTTCCTCAACTCGGGGTATACGATGCAGAGCGCTGCGGGTTCGGCGGCTCCCGTAGGCGACATGATGATCATTGTCGGCGACGCTCTGCTGGGCCAGGGTCACGGCAAGTACTTCATGCTGGCCGAGGCGATCACGGTCTTCCTCGCGCTGATCGGCACCACACTGAGCTGCATGAACACAGGCGCCCGCGTGACCTACGCGATGGGCAAGGATGACGAAGCGCCTGAGCACTTCGGGTTGCTGCACGCCGAGTCGCTGACCCCGCGTCGCGCCATCTGGACGCTGGCCGTGATCTCCGCAGTCATCGGAGTGATCGCAGTCTCGCTGGTCTTCGCAGATGCGAGCGCACCCAGCGACGCTACAATCGCCGCACTGCCGCATGGAATCTTGTCGAGTTTCGGATACACGACGCATGACAAGCTGGCGGCGCTTCCCAATTCCCTGCTGACGATTACGCTCACTTCAAACTTCGGCACATTTATTCTTTACGCGCTGAGCTGCTTCCTGTGCATGGTGGCCTACCACAAACGGCCGGACCACAACTTCCTGGTGCACACGCTTATCCCCGGCTTCGGACTCGTAGCAAACCTGATATGCATGGGCTTCTACGTAGCTGGCCCATTCTTCAACCTTGGCACCAAGATGGAACCGTTGTCGGCACTGGGCATCTCAGCAGTATGGGGCCTTTACGGAGCGGTCTACTTCTTGCGATCTTCAAAGGCGAAGGGCAAGGCAGTTTTACTCGCAACGAAGTAGAGTCTTAGAGCGGTTCTCCAGTTAGTGTGCGGCTTTTCTGGCATCGTGGAAGGTGGCTTTTTCTTGATGAAAAAGCCACTTAGGGTTTGTGGCTTCGCTTTACAGCAACTGGAGAACCGCTGTAACCGTCCATCAACCAAACCGTGGACCCTGGGTGGCGCCATTTCCCGGCCCGATGAACGATGCCGGGGGTGGAGGACCACCCAGTGGTTTTTCAGAGCAGATGTTTTGAGTTTCCAAAGTATCGTTCCCCCGCGGTTACGCGGAAAAACTTTTCAGGCGGCGGCGCCCATGTTGGATGTAGTTTTCGGTCAGGCAAGCGATCCCGGCAAGATTCGGACGAACAATGAAGATGCGATGGGAACGTTCATTCCCAATTCGCGTCACCAGGCCCGGTCGCACGGATATCTCTTTGCGGTTGCTGACGGCGTAGGTGGAATGGACCTGGGCGAAGTGGCCTCGGCGACTGCCATTTCGGTACTGACCACGGAGTTTGAAAAGGCGCAATCCGGGGCCATGCTGATCAGCCTGGTGCCGCGGCTGGTGCAGTTTGCCAATGCGGCGGTTCACGATCGGACGCTAGCGCCGGAGTTTCGCGGAAAGAAGATGGCGACTACGGTTGTGGTGTGCGCTCTTCGCCACGATCAGGCGGTGATTTCGCATGTAGGCGACTCGCGATGTTACCTGGTGCGCCACGGCAAGGCCAAGCAGATTACGCAGGACCACACCTGGGTAAATGAGCAGAGAAAGATGGGGCTGATTTCGGCCGGAGAGATTGCGGAATCGGAAACGCGCCATGTATTGGTTCGCTCGCTGGGACCGGAAATGTTTGTCTCGCCCGACACGACCGCCCTCACATTACAGGCGGGGGACGTGCTGGTGCTTTGCTCGGATGGGCTGCACGACGAGATGCCCGAAAAGACCATCGCTGAGATCGTTTCGCAGAACAAGAACATCGAGGAGATTGCCCGCGAACTGGTGGCGCGCGGCGTGGAGATCGATGGCCGGGACAATACGACCGCGCAGGTGATCCGAGTGCGCTCAGTGGAGCAGGTGGGCATGTACCGCGGGCGGCCGTACCGGCTGCCATCCTGAGTCCGTGGAAAGCGCAGGAAAAATGAAAGTCCTATGGATTCCTTGTAGTTCGGCAACCGATACCCGGTAGAGTAAAGAGAGCAACCACGCATGGAGCATACCGCCCGATGGGCTTCCTCGACACCGTAGAAGCAGGCACGCAAATCGATCACTACCGCATAGAGGCGCCTGTTGCCCGCAGCGGGATGGCGTCGATTTTTCGCGCCGTGGACTTGCGCAGCAACAGCGTGGTGGCGCTCAAGATTCCCCATCCCGACATGGAAGCGGATCCGATTCTGTTTGATCGCTTTCAGCGCGAGGCTTCGATCGGGGAGAAGCTGCATCATGCCGGGGTGATGCGGGTCTTTGGCGGGGAGAAGCGCTCGCGGGTGTACATGGTGATGGAGTGGTGCGAGGGCCAGCTGCTGCGGGAGATTCTGGCGGAAGGAAGGATTCCGCAGGAACGGGCGATCCGCATCGCGACTCACGTGCTGGATGCGCTTGAGTACATCCACGAGAATGGGGTCGTGCATCGGGACCTGAAGCCGGAGAACATCATGGTCGATGCGAACGACAACATCAAGTTGATCGATTTTGGCATTGCGGGCGATTCTTCGGCGCGACGGCTGACTTATGCGAACTTTACCGCTACGCTGGGCACCGCTGATTACATTTCGCCGGAGCAGGTGAAGGGCAAGCGGGGAGATGGGCGGTCGGACATCTACTCGATGGGGGTGATTCTCTACGAGATGCTGACGGGCAGACTGCCGTTCTCTGGTTCCTCACCGATGGAGGTGATGAATGACCGGTTGCTGAATCATCCCATGCCGCCATCGCTCGCGGACTCCAGGGTTTCGCCGCAGCTTCAGGAAGTGCTGTACCGAGCGCTGGAGAGGGATCCGGCAAATCGGTATGCGCGGGCGCGGGAATTTGCACATGATTTGATGCATCTGGACCAAGTCGGAGTCGAGGAGCGGCCAGAATTGGTGCACTGGGACAAGCGCAAAGCGCATATGCCCCGCACGGTGCTCTACTATGGGGCATTAGCCCTGATTCCTGTTGTTATCCTGTTGTTGATGCTCCTAGTCGCACGCCACCGGTGAAGCAGTACAGGTGGCAATCTTGACGGGTTCTTTATACTGGGAACCCTAAACTGTCACTGAAGGCCTCAATCTTTTTCGAAGTAGAAGGAGAACCATGTCGACTGAGTTCCGCAATTTTCTTGCTCTTCCGTATGAAGAGCTGGAAGAGCTGAATCTGAAAGCGAAGGCAGACCGATCGAATCGGTTGCCGATTGACGAAATCCGCGATAAGCGGCTGAAGTACTTGACCGACGAGAAACGGATCAAGGCCGTGACGGTGCTGTTCTCAGATCTCGAGGGCCGCCTTCACCTGCTGGATTATGACAAGAAGTTTTTGCTGGGTGCATATGAGAACCTGACCTTCGACGGCTCGTCGATCCGCGGGTTTACTGCGCAGAAGGAGAGCGACCTTCGGTTGGGGATCGACTGGAGCGCGTTCTACTGGGTGCCCGCCGACGTCTTCGGCAACGGCAAGGTGCTGGTCTTCGGCACAGTCATCGACAAGGACGGGACACCCTACTCGGGCGACCTTCGCGGCGTGCTCAAGACATATGCTGACAAGCTCTTCAAGGAGAAGGGCTACACGCTGAACGCAGCCAATGAGATTGAGGGCTTTCTCTTCGCAGGCAAGGACGCGGAAAGGCGCTTCCACGAAACCGGCAAGTTCGAGTTCATCAATACGGGCGGTTATTACCACGTTCTGCCTTTGGATCCACTCCGTCAGTTCATCGACACGGCGGCTGAGGTGCAGCGCGCCATGGGCTTCCAGAACGAGAAAGACCATCCCGAAGTTGCGCCGAGCCAATTCGAGATCAACTACGGCTACGGTGAAGTTGTGGCTGCAGCCGACCAGATTCAGCTCTACAAGCTGCTGACCCGCCAGATCGCCAACAACATGGGCTACACGGCGAGCTTCCTGCCCAAGCCTGTAGTGGGCGTAAACGGCAGCGGGATGCACACCAACGTTTCGGTTTCGAAGAACAAGACCAACCTGATGTGGGACGAGAAGGGGCAGGAGCAGCTCTCGACGTTCGGATGGGACTTCATCGACCGCATTCTGACCCACGCGCTGGACATCTGCCTGGTTCTGAATCCGAGCGTGAACGCTTACCGGCGACTCGATCCGCACTTCGAGGCCCCGAACCAGATCAAGGCTTCGGCTACGGATCGCGGCTCCATGGTCCGCGTGCCGATTGGCAATTCACGGTCGATGCGCGTTGAGGTTCGGTCGGTTGCACCGGATGCCAACCCCTATCTGACGATGTTCTCCATCTTCAAGACGGGCATCGACGGCACCAAGGCCGATATCGACAATCTTCGCCAGGCGCAGCGTTACCTGCCGGATCACATCCAGCAGGCTATCGACGACTTCAAGGCGTCGAGCTGGATTGGGTCGATCCTGGGCTCCGATGTGCAGGGACGGTTTGCCGATCTGAAGCAGGCTGCAGCGGATCGCTCACCGCGCGAGTTGGGCACATTCGTCAAGGCATCGGAAGTCCAGTACCACCACGAGGTCTACAACCAGTCGCTTTGGAACTTGTTCTAGAGCGAAAGGGACCGGATATATCCGGACTGGCAAAAGCGGCGCGGCCATCTCTGGCCGCGCCGCTTTGCGTTTGAGTCGAGTGAGCTGCCTTCACTGGCCTGCGGGTCGCGCAGAGGTGAACACTATTTGTTGCCGATCCGCGGCGACCACTTTCTGGTAAAAATCGTGGAGCTGGCCATAATCCTTTGCTTCGAGCAGCGTAAAGCCGCGAGCCAGGGTGCGGGCGTTGGTCACGGAGGCTCCGTCTGCCTTCGTTCGGAGCTGATACGCGGCGTTGTTCTCGAATGTGACCTTTTCGTCCTGCGGCATGGCCTCAAGCCCGAAGCCGGCGGGCAGCAAGTAGGTGATCTGTTCCTGCTCTTGCGCTGGGTACTGCATGTCAACAGGAAGGATTCTGCTCTCCGCAGCCGGGAAGGGATTGTCTTCCCTGCTCTCGAACAAGAGCCGGGGAAGAATCAAACGGCTGCCGCTTGGCGTGGCAAGGGTGCCTGAAACAGGAACGATTGCCAACAGTTGTTTGCTGGCGTCATCGAGATATGCGACCCGATCGACCTTCGCTTGAACGCCTTGGGGAATCTCGCGAGCCAGGACGCTGTTGATCTCTAGCTTCACGGCATCAGGTCCGGATTGCAGTGCGAGTTGCCGCAATTGAATCGCCTTTTGGCCAAGAAAGGCAACCTTCAAAGTGCCGGAGATTCCTCCCTGCGGGGTAACGGTGAGACTGCCAACGCGGAGAGTGCTGTTATCTGTGTTCGCTTGCAGGGGGGTGATCACTGTTTCAACTTTATTGTTTGCTGCCATGGCCACACCGCCTGCGCCGGCGTGCGCCCAGTGGGCAGTTTCAAATGGTGCCATCTTCGTACCGGGGTCAACAGTGATTTCCTTACCATCGATATTGACCGCGATCACGACGGAGTCCAACTGATCAACGCGCAAGAAATGAGGCGAGAAGATGCGACGACTTCGGCTGGCGATGCGTTCCGGCCGCGCATTCAGGCCCGCGATCCGCGCGAGGGCAAGATATAGGTATGCGATTTGATTGCTGGTGCCTTTCCTCTCCTCAAGCACCTTATCGACGCGGCCCGCAGGTATCCACGCACTGCCAATGCCAGGCTCTCCTTCGGAGGTGAAATCGATATTCTCG
>WNGL01024226.1_pt1 | contig 10362 bp, 8 predicted proteins | sample 5400591 | NCBI WGS metagenome assembly WNGL01 (sample SAMN13153377, study PRJNA577476) | soil metagenome | isolation source: 80 cm soil or saprolite under Garry oak tree replicate 1 | place: USA:California | collected 2016-06-15 | reverse complement strand
AAACCTCTAGACCTAGACCAAACGCGAAGGACTGCTAGAGAGATCAGACGACTGGGAATCGAGAGCGTGGCAGTCTGCTTCCTCCACTCCTATGCGAACCCGAAGCATGAAAGAGATGCAGCTAGAATTCTCCACGAGGAAGACCCTAATCTACTCTTGTCAGTCTCGTCGGAGCTTCTTCCCGAGTTTCGCGAGTACGAGAGAACCAGCACCACCGTGGTCAACGCCTGCCTCCGACCCCTCATGTCCCAGTACCTGGCAAGATTCCAGCAGGGACTAGCAAAGCTGGGAATCAGGGCACCCCTCTTCGTCATGCAGTCCAACAGTGGAACACTCCTCTCAACCCAGGCCGCCCAGGAGCCAGCGAGGATCATAGAATCAGGCCCGGTCGCCGGTGCCGTCGCATCAAAGGCCTACGGCAAACAAGCCCGCCTAGACCACATCATCTCCCTCGACGTCGGTGGCACCACCTCCAAGGCCGGAGTCTGGACCGGCCAGCGCTTCGACCTGACCGACGAGTATGAAGTCGGCGGCAAGATACACGGAGTCCGGAGGCTAACAGGCTCAGGATACCCCGTCCGATTCCCCTACGTAGACCTGGTAGAGGTCGGGATCGGAGGCGGAAGCATCGCCACAGTCGACGGTGCAGGCATTCTTCACGTGGGACCCGAGAGAGCAGGCTCCTCCCCAGGACCCGCCTGCTACGGAAGAGGGGGCAACAGGCCCACTCTCACAGACGCCAACCTCCTCCTGGGAAGGCTCAACCCAGAATACCTCATCGGCGGCGGACTGAAATTGAATCGTGGACTTGCCGAGAAGGCTGTTGAGAAACACGTTGCACGGCCAATGCACACCAGCGTACAGAAAGCGGCGGCGGGAATCCTCCGTGTCGCCATCTCTAACATAGCCAACGCGGTCAAAGCGGCCAGCGTGGAGAAGGGGCGAGACCCCCGCCAAATGACCCTAGTCGCCTTTGGCGGCGCAGGGCCCATGCACGTCTGTGAAACCGCCCGGGAAATGGAGATCCGCAATGTGCTGATTCCGCCCTGGGCAGGTGTCCTCTCGAGCCTAGGGCTTCTTTTGGCAGAACCCCTTCACGACTTTGTCAAAACAGTCCTTAACCCGGTTGCGAAGGCTGACCCTCCCCATCTAGCTCGTGAATTCAGGGTGATGCAAGCGAAGGGTGAGAGCCTGCTCGGAAGAGAAGGCGTGAAAGTAAATGACCAACTGTTCACAAGATTTCTTGACCTGAGATACGAGGGGCAGTCGTACGAACTCTCCATAGAGGTCCCCAACAAACCCGTGACTCGAACTTTGATCCAGAACGCGGCAAAGAGATTTCACGAGGTTCACGAGGAGAGGTACGGGTATCAGGATAGAGAGTGTCCTGTTGAAATCGTCAACCTGAGGATGTACTGTAGGGGAGTCGCTAAGCCTGTTCTTCCGAGACATGATCTTCCATCGGTAAGAGCGTCTCCAGTAAGTCATCGTAGAGTCTTCATTGGGGGACGATGGTTTGAGTCCTGCCCTGTCTATGACAGACGGAAGGTGGGCCTGGGCTTTGCTGGAATGGGGCCATGTGTTGTGGAGGACTATGATTCCACCCTAGTCCTCCCATCTCGGGCCCGTTATGCGGTGGATCGAGCTGGGTCGTTCAGAGTCTCCCTTTAGTGCGAGGACTCGTGTTGTAACCCGAGCTGACAGCCTCGGGTTTCATCATTTAGAAATTCCTCCGTTGGGGCTACTTGTGTCTATCAGGGAAAACAGGAATGCCCGATTCAAAATCCGGTAGCACGTGGGGATCCTTCACCCCAGTTATGCCTGCCTTCATCAGGCTGATGGCCAGCCTCATCGTCCTAGTAGTTGTGGAGGCGGTTGTTCTAGGTTTTCCGGGGATAACTCAGAACGTATCCGGGACAAGTGTCTCCATCGCCGCGCTCTCGGCCTTGTTCATCGGGCTAGTGGTGGCCTTCATCGTTCTCAAGTATGGAACCCAGATCGCCGACACTATTTCTCAGCACTACGACTCTTACCGGACTTGGACCCCTCTGCTCAGCTACTTCTTCCAGATACTGGCAATCGGCATTCTCTACTATGTGAGCAGCGGCATTGCTATGGCCTACTTCACAGCCACCCCCTGGGTGTTCCCCTTACTCTTTCTAATGGTGGCGCTGATCCCGACGATCAAAGTTGTGATCAACCTGGTACATGACCTGGAAGCCCACACACCCGGCAAGCACCAGCCTTCGAGCTAGGCGAGCTAGATTCAGGTCTCTTACTTTTAGAGAAGCCGTTGGAAAACGCCCAACTAGGCTTCGAATACAGCTCCCGGTCTAGGGCTAGCCACAGTTATTTTTGGTACCAGTTTACGCTTGCTTGACCTGACAACCAGATAGACCGTGACAATTGCTACAGCGAGGAGTGCCAAAATAATCACGGCACTTGAGGTAAGGGTTGATGGAGAAGGCGCTGCCCTCGCTGGAGCCTTGGACTGTTGCACCGTGACATTGAGCCATGAGGTGTTCAAGAGGGCTTCCGGATTTACTCCAGAATCCATAACAGTCAAAGTCGCCGTGTAGACGCCACTTGTTGTGTAAACGTGTGTTACTACTGGGCCAGAAGCAGAGCCTCCATCTCCGAAAGTCCATGCAAATGACAGACTGTCACCGTCCGAATCCATCGAAGACCCCGCATCAAACGAGACGGTTGTACCGTTCCTGGGTTCTTCGGGGTTGAAGCTAAACCTGGCGGTTGGAGGTCGATTCACTGGGCCTCCTGTGGTTGCGCCTTCTATGATACCGAATTGTAGCGCCACCGCAGCCCAGCCAGTATCCAGCGCGTTGGACGCAGGCGTGGACCTGATAATATCGGCAAATCCTCCGTCACTGTTCTGTTGTGCCCTGAGGTAGGCGAGCGCGCTGGCAGCCTCTCGTGGCTGATCGTACTGCAAGAACGAGAGAATCGAGAGTGACGCGGCATAAATGTGCCCTGGGCCGTTGAACCCGTTAGATGCTGCTTTGGCTAGGAACCCCAGGGCCTTCAGAATTGAAGGGTTACCTAAGTTGAAGCCGTTATCCCTGAGCACTAGGATGACCAGGGCAGTGATGCTAGTAGGGTCCGGGCCTAGCGACGAAAGTGGGTCCGCCGTAATTGTACTAGCGAGGCTGAAACTGCCGTCAGGATTTTGAAGTGTTAGTAGATAGTTGACCGCAGACGTTCGGTTTTCTGGTGGTATTGCTCCGGCAATCGATAGCCCCCAAAGGGCCATAGCTGTGTCGACAGAGGTGCTGGGGACGCCGTAGAATCCTTCGAAGCCTCCGTTTGGCTGCTGGAACTGTAAGAGCCTTGAGGATATTTCTGGCAGGTTCTGAATGAGGTTCAGATGTTGGCCTAATGCAATGCTGAATAGGACCTCTCCTGGAACATCTGCTTCTCCGAAGCTTCCCCAAAACCAGCTTTTGGAATCATTCAGCTGCCCTGCTAGGTAAGCATACGAGCTTGCAGCATTGTGAGACCCGGAGTCGTTGAGCCAGAGCGCGTACGCTGCAGCCGCCGCTTGCCCCTCGTAATACTGACCATATGACCCGTTGGAGTACGCGTTGGCTACAAGCCAGGACAATGTAGATTCTAGCTCGGTATGCTGGGATGAGACGAGGGAGAGAATGGGATGTGGCTGAAGAATAGCGGGGCTCGGCACTCCCGGAAGAGTGGTTAGAATAAGAGTCGCCAAAACGGTCACGCCAAATGTCATCGCATTTAAGCTTTGAAGAAACCATGAAGCAGCCCAGAAGCTCCGTGAGGACCGCTTCCGATTTGCTTGACCCTCTAACCTTCGAAATCGTCAAGAACGCCCTAACGTCAGTAGCGGAGGAGATGGGCGTTGTTCTTCGTCGGTCCAGTTTCTCTCCCAATATCAAGGAGAGACGAGATTTTTCCTGTGCCCTTTTTGACCGAGATGGGCGTCTTGTCGCCCAGGCTGAGCACATACCCGTGCATCTGGGGGCAATGCCCTACTCCGTCAGGGCCGCCTTGGAGGAATTTGGTGGCGATTTTGCGGATGGGGATGTCGTTGCGCTTAACGACCCTTTTCGAGGGGGAACTCATCTTCCTGATATTACCCTAGTAACGCCGGTTTTCTTGAACGACGAGAGAATCGGGTTCGCGGCCAACCGGGCTCACCACTCTGATGTTGGCGGAGGCACCCCAGGTAGTATGTCGTCTCTGTCAACCGATGTTTATCAGGAGGGATTGCGAATTCCCCCTGTCAAAATAGCCGTTAGGGGAAAGAGCGACCGACAAGTCTTAGACGTAATACTGGCCAATGTAAGGACTCCCAAGGAAAGGCTAGGCGACCTCAGAGCACAGCAGTCGGCCAATACCGTAGGGGCAAAACGAATCATAGAGCTAGTCCGAAAATTTGGCCTGAGAACTGTTCTGACAGGGATGCAGCAGCTCCAGTCCTACTCGCGACAGTTGATGGTCAGAGAGATTGGTAGGCTTCCCAAAAAGTCGGCTCGTGCAGTTGACTACCTTGATGATGATGGTTTCGAGGAGAAACAGATACCGATCCGGGTCCGGGTGACGGTGAAGGATCGTAGCATAGAGTTTGACTTCACAGGGTCGGCTTCTCAGGTTAAGGGTCCGCTGAACGCGGTTTACAGCATCACACTTTCAACCGTCTACTACGTCGTACGATGCGTCACAGACCCTAGGATTCCTCCCAACGAAGGATGTTTTCAGCCTGTAAAAGTGACGGCCCCAGCTGGGACGATTGTCAATGCTCTCCCCCCAGCGCCGGTGGCGGGGGGAAACGTGGAAACATCTCAACGGATCGTGGATGTTTCATTGAAAGCGTTGGGGCGAATCGTCCCTGAACGAGTCTGTGCTGCGTGCCAGGGAACGATGAACAACGTTACTATCGGCGGGGTGGACCCCCGGACCAAGCGCTACTTCACCTATTACGAGACGATTGCGGGAGGCTTCGGCGCCCGCCAGAACAAGGACGGGATAGACGGTATTCACAGTCATATGACGAACACTTTGAACACGCCCATTGAGGCGCTTGAGATCGCGTATCCTCTTAGGGTGAACAGGTATGAGTTCGTGCACGGTTCAGGTGGAACTGGAAGGTTCAAGGGTGGAATGGGAGTCAGAAGGGATCTGGAACTGTTGGCGGACGAGGCTACGGTCGCCCTACTAGGGGAGAGACAGGTTGTGAGACCCTGGGGTTTCGACGGCGGCAATGAAGGGGCGCTCGGAAAATATTCCTTGACGCGGTCGGGCAGGGTTGACAGACTTCCTTCCAAGTGCGTGGTGAAGGCTCGACGTGGCGATGTGCTTAGTATCGTGACTCCGGGCGGTGGAGGCTACGGGACGCCGCGACGCGGATCATAGAGTGTATAGGATATGTTCTCAGACTAGCTGCAAATGCTCACCGTTGCTGCTCCAGCCATGGGTGGTTTGGGAGAATGTTAGAATCGCGAGTCCGGCTTCTGGATCTTCTCAAGGGTCTGCTGTTCAAGCTGCAGAGTCACGTGGTCTATGCCGAAGGAGCCCCGTAGCCGTTCGGAGACCAGGGCGATGATTCGTGAGCCTAGTTCAATGCTCTGGGGGTCTACTATGAGGTGGCCGCTTACTGCGTAGAGTCCGCTGGTGATGGTCCAGACGTGTAGGTCGTGGACTCCCCGGACCCCGGGAACGGCTAGGATGGTTCGCGTAATTGTGTCGAGGTCTAGATGTTTCGGTATTGCTTCCATTAGCACGTCTGCGGAGTCTCGGACTAGTGTGAAGGCGTTTCGAAGGATTAGGACTCCTATTAGTACAGCGATTACCGGGTCTGCTTTGGTGTAGCCTGTTGTGATGATAATGGTGCCGCTGAGGATTACTCCAGTGCTGGAGAGTACGTCGCTTACGGCGTGAAGGAAGACTCCCTTGATGTTCAGGCTTGACTTCCAGATTTGGCTGAAGAGGCGCATCATCGTGAGGTTGGCTAGTAAGGCGATTGATGCGATTAGGATCACGAGGCTGGCTTGGATGCTGGATGGTTGGAGGAACCGGAGGTATGCTTCGTAGATTACAAGGAAGGCGACTCCTGTTAGCACTGCGCCATTGACTAGTGCGGCGAAGATTTCGGCCCGGTGGTAACCGTAGGTCCATTTCGACGAGTGGGGCATCCGGGCTAGGCGGATGGTGCCAATGCTCAAGCCGAAGGTGAAGACGTCCGTTAGAACGTGTCCCGAGTCGCTGACCAAGGCGAGGCTGTGGCTTGAGAGCCCCCCGAAAAACTCGACCAGGGCGATTACGGAGGCGAGGCCTAGGCCGAGCCAGAGTCTCGCCTCTGTCTTCTTAGAGGCGGTGGCATTTTCAGCGGTGAGTGACACGGGTCCTGCTCCGGTTCACAGACTTGTTTCTATGCTGGATAGAAAGAGCATTTAACCCGACTGTGCCCCTTTCGTTCTGGAATGGATTTGTCCCTTCAAACGCCGATGAGGGCAGTTGATCGCTGGGTTGATTCTCACAAGAAGGACCTAGTTGACCTGACCTGCCGGCTTGTCAATATTGATACAACAGTTCCTCCCGGCCGTAACTATCCGAAGATTGCCCAACTCCTGGCTGGGGAATTGAAAGACCTTGGTGTCACGCCATCTGTCGGTTATATTCCTGAGGCGACTCTGAAACGTAGGGTCAGCCCGGAGGTGGGATTGAGAGGGCCAAGGCCAAACGTCCACGCCACCCTAAAGGGTGAGAAGGATGGTCCGAGAATCGTCTTGAATGGGCATGTGGATGTTGTGCCGGCTCAGACAGAGGGCTGGTCGAGCGACCCGTTCAAACCTGTGATTAGGAATGGTATGATCTTCGGCCGGGGAGCGGCTGACATGAAGGGTTCCGATGCCGCGATGGTTTATTCCCTCAAAGCGCTTGTAGAGACCGGGGCTCGTTTCAACGGGTCGATTACACCCACGTTTACGACGGACGAGGAGGTTGGCGGGTACACGGGTGTCAACTATCTGATCGACAAGAACGTCATCACTAGGGATGTGGATTATTGCCTCTCGATGGATTCGAACATTGAGGCTGTTAACATTGCAAGCCTCGGGGACACTGAGCTGCTGATTACCGTCAGGGGTAAGGCTGCTCATTCGGGCCGGGGCTGGATTGGTACGAACGCGATAGAGTACGCGGCGACACTGGTGGAGCGGTTGAAACTGTTGGGCCGGGAGGTGGCGAAGCGAAAGTCGAAGATTCTCACCGAGCCGATCTACGGGAATTCCAGGTTGAGGCCTGGTTTGTATGTGACGATGGTGAAGGGTGGGACGAAGGGAAATATTATTCCCGATAGTTGCGAGGTGTTGGTGGACAGGCGTTTCATTCCTGAGGAGAACCGGGAACAGGTGCAACGGGAGATTGGAAGGGTTGTGAAAGAGTTTTCGCGGGAGACCGGAGTGAAGGCGCTGGTGAAGCCGATTCTAGGGTACGACCCGATGTTGACGGACCCGAACCACCGGCTTGTCAGAGTGGTGAGAAAGGCGGCGAGGAAGGTGTTGAAGCGGGATGCTCCGCCCCGTGGGACCCAGGGGTCTACGGATATGGCTGCTGTGAGCAGGATGGGAGTGCCCGTGGCAGTATTGGGGACGACGAGAGCTGACAGCAATATTCACGGGGTCGACGAGCATGTCCGGATTAATGATCTGGTGAGTGTGACGAAGATCTTCGCCCACACTTACCTTGAACTGCTCTCGGAATAGAGTTCCTGGTCTTCTCTCTCACGCTTTGAGGGTGGGATGGCCCATACTTTTTTCTCCTGAGACGTTTCCAATCTGGGGATGTTTCTGGGGGATTTGGGCTGGTCAGGGGCTGGAACATGCCCGTCTCTGGTTTGGAAAGTTCCCAAGGAAGGTGGCTGGTCCCCGAACGAATGGTGTGTGATGCTAGAATCGCGTGGCTGGATTCGTGATCGGGGCTTGGTATGGGCTTCTATCCGGTGAAGGAACCATTTCCAACAACCTCCAGAAGCCCGGGAATACTCGGCTCTAAAGGCTTGAAAGGTTGCGCTGCATTATTTTTCCTTCTGAAAGTGTCGTGGTCTGATTGGTGATTCGGGGATTTCGGTTGTTCTGCCCCGTCGTCGGATCTGAAGGTCCCATTGAAAACGGCAATGATGCCTTGGGCATGTTCCCCGGGACAGGAAGTGTGACAAGCTCTTAGCTCGAACTGTGACGACATTTAGAAGTACTAACGTGCCAGGCTAGCGTCGACTCATGCCGACCTTTGAGGTGGTTATCGCAGGCTTTCTCGCCATCGCCCTCACCGCCTCCATCATCTCAAGCAAGGCCAAGGCCCCTTACACCCTCATCTTGGTCTTCTTCGGGCTGATAATCGCCGGCTCCTCCCTCTCCTCCCTCTTCGGCGTCAACCTTCTCTACGACCGGCTAATCGGAGGAGGGCTCTTCGTAGGAGTCGTTCTCCCACCGCTCCTCTTCGAGACCACGATGAGTATTCGCTATGAGGAGTTCCGGTCGGTGGCCAGGCCCGCCCTCCGCCTGGCCACTATTGGTGTCGTGATTGCTACAGTTGTGGGCGGACTTTTCCTCTGGCAGATAGCCGGACTCCCATTCAGCTCATCCTTCGTCTTCGCCGCCATAATAGCCCCCACCGACACCGCCACAGTCCTCGAAATTTTTCGCAGGGCAAAACTTCCCCGGAAGCTCTCCACACTCATGGATACGGAAGCTGTATTCAACGACGCCACGGGCATAACAGTTTTCACCATAATCATCACCTCTCTAGGCGTCTCACAGCTATCCCTTTTCTCCGCTGCGACCAGTTTTCTGAGGATTTTTGGTGGCGGCATCGTCGTCGGCCTACTGGTCGGGTTCGGCGCCCACCTCCTCGCGAGAATCGTCGCGGACCCCATGTCTCAGACAATGATAACTATCACCACAGTCTACGGGTCCTACACTGTGGCGGCCGCGCTGGACGTTTCAGGCCTGGTCGCGGTGGCTGTTGCCGGGCTCTACTATGGAAACGCGGTCATGAAGGCCTGGGTTCTCCCTCAGACCAGGAGAACGGTGAAGAATTTCTGGCGGATCATGGCCTTCATTGCGAACTCTCTGGCTTTCCTCTACATCGGGCTCAGCACGGACCTAGTCCGGATCAGAGCAGACCTTCTCCCCATCGGGATAGCTTTTCTGGCAGTCACCATCGCCCGTCTCTCCTCAGTCTACCCCCTTCTAGGAACATCAAAGGTGGACGGTGAGCCTGTTCCAAGGTCCTGGGAAAACGTGGCCATGCTGGGCGGAATGAGGGGAGCGCTTTCCATCGTACTAGCCGCGTCACTACCAGACACGATTCCGTCTCGAGATTTGATATCGTCGATGGTTCTAGGAGTGGCGTTCATATCCATCACGTTTCAGGGCTTCCTCCTTTCCCGCTACGTGGCGAAAAAGTTCCCGAGGAGACTCGACAAGAAGCTCGAAGCATTTAGCAAGTCATGATTCAGATTCAGACCCTTGAAGGCTATCGTCCAGGTTCCCTGCTGGGAATCAGGAAGTACTCATCCTATATCGTGAGTGTTAACCAATGGTGAGTTCGCCCCAGACTACTTGAGAGTATAAACCTCAGAACCATAAGCAAGCACCCGTACCCGTGCTTGTTCACGTGCGGAGGCCGATTAGACAGCATGATTGATCCGTGGGAGGCCGTGATGATTGGGGCAATCCTGTTGGTCCTCTTCCTATGGGGCCCCCAGAAGATACCCGAACTGGCCAGGGCGGTAGGCGAAGCGAAACGCGAACTTGAGATGGCCGGTCGGGGAGAACACGTCGAGAAGGAACTCTCAGAGTCCTAGATCGCCGCGAGTTCTGAAACAGCATCACAGAAAAACAATACCAATACGGATCGGGGCAAGGAGGCTTCCAAGGCCTACGTGTTTTCCTTAGCAGACAATTGGCATGAAGTCCCTTGATAACACGTGGCAGCTTCGCAAATCCGGAAAACAGGCTTCTCTTCTAAGAATGCGTGCTTGTCCCCAGGAGAATAATATGTTGCTCAGGGTCAATGGAACACTAGTACTGTGCTAGCAAAAGCAGGATGGTTATGGCATAGCTAGATAATGCTCCTAGAAGGGTTATGATGGAGACATGGAGGTTTCTCATCTTTCTGGCACGTGACTCCAGCAGAGCTGAGTGGGCTCTTTCCAGGCTTCCCATCTCCGCCAGTACCTTGGAACCGTAGAACCTTACCCAGATTACTCGAGTGCAGGCGACTGCCGAGGCTAGAACCAGAATTGTACTGATACCGAGGAAGGTTCTGGAAGGCCCCGAGACGCCCAAGGCAAGGGTGGTTCCTAGGAAGGAGGCTGTT
>WNGL01011063.1_pt1 | contig 10362 bp, 8 predicted proteins | sample 5400591 | NCBI WGS metagenome assembly WNGL01 (sample SAMN13153377, study PRJNA577476) | soil metagenome | isolation source: 80 cm soil or saprolite under Garry oak tree replicate 1 | place: USA:California | collected 2016-06-15 | reverse complement strand
TCCAGGCCGGCGGCCCGGACGGTTCGCCGAGCGTGCTGGCTGCCAGTGGCCGCTGCGTGGCGGCGATGATCGCGGCTGCCGGGGCGGGCAGGCCGCTGGCGAAGCAGCCGGGGACCAGGGCCGGCTTGATGTAGGCGTCGACGTCGCCGGGCGGGCCACCCGGGTAGGGCACGAAGTTGAACACGTCGGCGGGGTTGCCGCCCAGGCAGGACCCGGGCACCGAGCCGAGGAGCCCGCCGAGAGTCTCGCCCTGGTCAGGGATGAATGCGTCCACGAACACTAGGGCCTTAACCTCGGGGTCGCCGACGGCGGCGTTGGTGATGACCGCCCCGCCGTAGGAGTGCCCGACCAAGACGACCGGGTGCCCGGCCAGGGCCGCGTTCTGGGTGAGGAAGTCGTGCAGGTAAGCGGAATCTGACGGCAGTCCGCGCAGCGGGTTGGGCGGCGCGTACACGGTGAAGCCGGCATTTTGCAGGCGCCGGATGACCCGGTCCCAGCTGGAGCCATCGGCCCAGGCGCCATGCTCCAGCACGATCACCGGCTTCGGCCCGCCGCCCCAGTGGAAGGCATGCGAGCCGCCGGCGCGGGCCGAGGCGCCCTGGCTGGTGAGGGCCAGCACGCCGGCCACCGCCAGGACGGCAGCGAAAATGATCAGGAGCAGCCGTGTCCGGTGCGCGGCCCAGGGGATATTCATTGACGTTCCTTCTTTCGCGCGGGGTAAAGCATGACGTTCCTTCCTCTGCTGTGGAGTGAAACGGGGGATTCTCGCCGGCGGCGGGCCGGGGCCAAGGCCTTCGGCGATCTTGAGCTGGCCATTCGGCACCTCCCCGCCAGCCCCGAGCACGCCTAACAGCTCAGTATCCAGAAAGCGGCTGCCACGCTGGGTCACGTTGATTGCAGACCCGGCTGCCGCAACCCGTACGGCCTACCGTCAGAAGCACTGTACGCTGCTGGTTTTGCGCGAACCGGGTCATGGTTTGCGGCACCGGACGGTGACCTGGGGACAGCCGTCCGGAACGCGCAGCCACGCCGGGCAGAGGCGCAACCGGCTTCTTCGCGCCATCTGGGACTTCGCGAGCACCCACGACGTCCGGCTGACGCAGCACCTTTTCACTAAGGTCATGGACGGCCGATGCCTCGCGCTTGCGTCAATTGACCGCAGTCAGGACGTCGCTTCGTTCATCATGCGGCCCGCAGTCGTCGCGCCGATGGCCTCACGAGGTTCCGCACCGCGGCCGCGCGCCTTTGCCGCTCGCTGGTCCTCGCGGCCGGTGCCGCATCCATCTATCGCTGTTCCGGGCGAGTTCCGCCGCCGGCTACAGGGTCGGGATGAGGCCGCCGTCGATGGCGAAGTCGGTTCCGGTGATGTTCGCTGCCAGGTCGCTTGCCAGATAGACGACCAGGTTGGCGACCTCCTCGGGCCGGGTAAAGCGTCCGGTCACCATCTGGCTGGCGGCCTGGCTGGCCACGGCCTTGGGATCGGCGCCGGTTGCCGCGCTCACCGTCGCGGCGACTCCGCCGTGGCCAAGCCACAGGTCGGTGGCGACAGGACCGGGGCTCACGGTGTTGACCCGGATGCCATGCGGCCCTACTTCTTTGGAGAGCGCCTTGGAAAAGCTCGCTAGGGCCGCCTTGGCTGCGCTGTAATCCATGACGGCCGGGTCGGGCAGGTGTGCATTGGCCGAGCAGGTGCTGACGATCGCGCCCTTGCCGGCAGCGATCATGGCAGGCAGTGCGCTGCGCGTGGCACGCACCGCGGCCATGAGGTTGATCTCCAGCGTGGCGTGCCAGTCCGCGTCGCTGATGCTCAGGAAGCCCCCGGTCCGGGCTGGGGCGCTGCCGACATTGTTGATGAGGATGTCAATCTGGTCACCGGCCTGTGCGACCAGCGCAGCCGGCCCCTCAGCCCCGGCCAGGTCGACCAGCGCGATTTGCGCCTGACCGGATTGCGCGAGTTCCTCCAGCTCGGCCGAGCTCTCCCGGGCGCCCGCCACGACGTGGGCCCCACTGGCCACCAGCCCGTGGGCGATGGCAAGCCCGATTCCCTTACTGGCGCCGGTGACGATGGCAATCCGGCCGGCCAGATCCAGTTCCATGGCGTTTCGGTCCTTCCTGGCGTCAGCGCATCTGGCATGTGCTCACGGCCCGGCTCAACCGCTGGCGAAGAAGTCCAGGTAGGCCTGGGCCACGGCTGCCGGGTTCTCCAGCGCGATGCTATGCCCGGAGTGGTGATGACTACGCCGCGGACGTCGGAAGCCACTTGTATCAGCTGCTGGCGCACCTGGTCCCCCAGACAGGCTTGGGCGCCGAGCCGCCCGGCGGCCTGCGGGCAGACTACGGCCCAGTCGACGATGCAGCGTAGCGGTCTGCCGCGGGGACGCCACCCATCCGATGGCAGGCGCGCGAAGATCCGCCGATCCGTACGCGGGGGCCGTCTCCGGTGTGGTCACTTTGGCGCACGCCGAAGGAACGATCTGGGTGGCAGAACACACCCACCGGGAATGTCATTGATGACCTGAGCATGCTTGTCGTCCCGCTGGTAGCTTCGCGAAGGTGGCTGCAGAGTTCGCGACTCCGTTCACGAGGTTGGTCGGATGCGGAGCGCCGATCCAGCTGGCGGTGATGGGCGGTGGCACCGGTACCCCGGAGCTGGCAGCCGCGGTGAGCCAGGCCGGCGGGCTGGGGATGCTCTCATCGACCTTCCCCATGTCTCTCGGTGAGCAGTTGAGCTGGGTTCAGGCGCGCACGGAGCGGCCGGTCGGTGTCGGGTTCTTTGCCTTCGACCTGCCGGCGAGAACCGGGGAGCTCGAGCTCGCGGCCCGTCGCGCACCCGTCGTCGATGTGTTCTGGGGTGATCCTGACGCCGCGGTGGTGGAGCGCATCCATGCCGACGGCGCGATCGCCTTTTGGCAGGTCGGCTCGCTCGACGAGGCGGTGGCCGCCGTCGACGCCGGCTGCGACGCGGTGATCGCCCAGGGGATCGAGGCCGGTGGCCATGTGCGGGGCACGACGCCGTTGGCCACGCTGCTCCGGCAGGTCACCGCGGCCGTGGAGGTGCCCGTGATCGCCGCCGGCGGCATCGCCACCGGTGCCGCGCTGGCCGGGGCCCTGAACGCTGGCGCTAGTGCAGCTCGAGTGGGCACCCGCTTCCTGGCCAGCGCCGAGTCCGGAGCCCACCCCGGCTACGTGGCTGCGCTGCTCGCAGCGACCGCCGGCGACACCGTGCACACGACCGCGTTCGGCGAAGGCTGGCCGGACGCCCCCCATCGCGTGCTGCGCATCGCCGCGGAGCGCGCGGCTGTATGTGCGGACCGGGTCGTCGCTCGCACCGCCTACCGGGACCAGAGTTGGGAGGTCGTCCGCTGGTCCGCGCAGCCACCGACGGTATTCACCACTGGCCAGGTGGCGGCCATGGCCATGTACGCCGGCTGCGGTGTGGGCGACGTCGCCGACGTGCCGGCCGCCGCGCAGATCGTTGAGCGAATGATGGCAGAGGCTGTGCCGTTGTTGTCGCCCCCGGCGCGCTGAGGCCATACTCATACGCGAACCACGATCTCGCCTGCTCTCGCGCCTGATCCGCTGTTCGAGACGCTGCCCGGATCCCCCCGAACAACGAGTAGGCCCACCCCACAAGCTGCTGCCGTGTGTGGCGCATCGCAGGTCAAGGCGCCTTTTCATGCGAACGATCACGCCCGGGCCGGGCCCATGCGAAAAGCCCGAGGCTAGAGGATGTTGATCGCGGGAGATCACGAGCGCGGCCAAGGCGAGCGACGCGGCCGCTTCGATCATCATGAGGGCCTTGGCCCACGGCTTGATCGCTGACGTCTCGGCAGGACTGAAGGCGGTAGAGGTCCAAAACGACAGGGACAGATAGTCCAGGAACCGCGGCACCCAGCCGGGGGTCACGTACTCCGTGTGCTGCATCTCCGGGAAGACAAAACGCGGGGTTCCGGTCTGGATGGTGCGCCCGGGCGGCGGCGCCACCGCGGTCGAGGTCCCAGTACCACAACCCGAACGCGATCACGTTCGTGGCCCAGATCACGCCACCAGCGGCCAGCTCCCCGGCGGGGTTAGTCGCGTAAAGCTTGTTGTTGGTCAAGATGTCCACCACAAGCCGGCCGACGGCCAGCAGGTTCGCCAGGGTGATGACCGTGATGACGATGCCCATGAGCACCCGCAGCCAGGTTTTCTGCCGGTCGATGCGGCCCGGGTCCCCGGCGATCAGCACCGCCAGCAACGCGAGCAGCACGACCGGGATCACCCATACGGGCTGGACCCGTTACCGCGCAGGCAGGACCACATGCAAGCCGACCACCGCGATAATCGCCAAAGCGACCGGCCACCAGTGCTCACCTCGTTCGGCAGCCGGTGCCAGCTCGATCTCGGACCAGCTGGGCGGCTTCCGCTCGGCAGACATATTCCATGATGACCCCGACATAGCCCCAGTTAACCCTACGGCCCCAGCCGTGCCGTGCCCGCTGTCCGCCAAAGGCACTGGTCACGGCCTGGAAGCGTAGCTTTCGCCGAGGCGGCGCGATCGTGCCGGGCTCATCCCCCCTAGGTGACGTCCCGTCCGCCACATCCACGGCACGATATGGCCACCGGGAGCGCACGAGAAAGGCTGCCCACGCCTCAGCGCCCGCACGTTGCGCCCGGTCCGTTCCTGAACCGCCCACCCGTGTCCGTGGAGCCGGCGATGCCGGTGAACAAGACCGTGGCCAGGCTCCGGCCGGACCCGGCGGTACCGCGCGCCCCAGTAAGGAACTCCCCGATCTCATCGACGATCGCGCCAGCGTCCGCCAGGTACGGCAGGACGTCCTCGCCGGCCAGCTCGACATACCGGGCGTCCGGGATCTGGGCGACGGCGAGCTGCCTCGAAGCTGAGCGCGCGCTGGAATTCATGGACGACATCTTCGGCTCCCGCCCATATATGGCTGATCTGTACGCAGTGACCCGCAGGGATGGTGGAGATCCCGGCCGCACCGAGTCGGCGATCTAGCGCAAGCTGCTGCGTCCGAAGGGTCTGGCGCCAGTCACGTTCAGTGATGGCGTCCGATTGACGGTGAGCGCGCCGACGTTACACGCGCCGATAGCGCTTCGGTGCTGGCGATGGATGACGTTCATATTGGTTTATCTGGTCGTAAGCCGGTCCGGTCTGGTCGCGGTCAATGGCCGAGTACGGTCTTGCGGTGGACCGGTCCGGGCGGGGCTTGTGGTACCGGAGCAAACTCCGGAGGGCTCACTCGCCCGTGGCGGTGTGGCTGGAGGACGTCGCCGGCGAGCGCGGTCTGGATGATCTGCGGCCAGCATCCGCCGGGGCGGCAGAATGGAGCGTGGCGAGGCGCGATTCCTTGGAATCTGCCAGGTTGCCGACGATGGGCCACGCCGTCAAGCTCGCGGCCCGAACCGAGTTTCACGACCGGGTGCCCGTTCGGCGAGATGTGGCACCGGGTCCAGCGCGCCGTCGAGCGCGGCCAGTGAATCGGGATGGCTGTCGAGGCGATGCGATGGGCGCCTGCCCACGCCCGGAGGTCGCGGCACCCGGCCAGCACGTCAGCTATCCGCTCGCTGTCGCGCCGAAAGCCTGGGCTGCTATGAACCGCCACGCTGCAGGCGAGACCATGCTTGGGCCAGATAGCCAGGCGCGCCAGAACTGCTTCATGCGCTGATTCTTGCTTGCCGGGCGCTGTTTGCCCGGCCGGCCGGGTGTCTGCGAGCTTGCGCCGTCCCTGACCAGACCGGATACTTGGAGCGCCCGGGGCGGCTAGCCAGCCTGGTTTTGAGCCCCCGGGTGACCCTGCTGGTTAATTCCGTAGGCGATCTGGACCCGCCTGGCGTGGCGCACCCGTTTTGGATCTTGAGTTCTGCATGATCGGGCTGCGGTCGACTTCTCCCGTGCCCCGGCCGCAGGATGGAGTTCGTGATGTCTGTCCAGCCGCAGCCGTGGCCGCAGCCCGCGCCGGAGATCGTCGCGGCGGTTGCGGCGATGTACCGGGGCAAACGTGAGCGTCCGCTGGCGGTTATGGTGCGTGACCAGCTCGGTGAGTGGCTGGCCGATGAGCAGTTCGCGGGCGCCTGCGGGGTGCGTGGCAAGCCAGGCTGGCCGCCGAGCCGCCTGGCTCTGGTTACGATCTTCCAGAAGGCGGAGGACCTGACCGACCGGCAGGTGGCCGAGGCGGTACACACCCGGATCGACTGGAAGTACGCGCTCGGTCTTGACCTGCTGGATCCCGGCTTCGATGCCTCGATCCTGAGCGAGTTCCGGACCAGGGTCGCCGCCGGCGGCCTGGACCAGGTGGTGCTGGACACGCTGCTGGAGCGGCTGGCCGCTGATGGACTGGTGCCGGCGGGCGGCAAGATGCGCACCGACTCCACCCACGTGCTCCTGTTGACTGAACTACGGGAAGGTGTGTCACGGTTCGGCGGGCAGGTCGGTTGCCTGGCGGATAGCTTCGCGGCCCGTGATCGGAAACGAGGACGGGTCCCGGGATCTGGCTGTGCTGGTGGTCCCGCTGGTCGGCGCGTTGCGGGTGACCGGCGACCTGTGGGAGCCCTATCAGCTGCTTGATCCTGACGGCTGGGTGGTTCGCCCGGTCGCGGAGTATCTGAAGGATCTGCAGGCCGGGGGCCGCCCGGCGAGTACCCAGCGCTCGTATGCGCATCCGCTGCTGCGCTGGTTTAGGTTCTGCTGGGCGATCGAGGTTGGGTGGGATCAGGCCACCAGGGTCGAGGCCCGCGACTTTAGCCGGTGGATCCAGATCACCGGCAAGCCCGTCCGGTCACGCGAGCGGGCCGGGTCGGCTGGATTGGCGGGGCCGCCGGATTCTCCATCAGCGGGCAGGCCTGCGGCGGGGACACCTAACCAGGTGACCGGCAAGCTGGCACCTGCGCGCGGGTATGCGCCGTCGACGGCCGCGCACGGCGAGACGGTGCTGCGCGGCTTTTATGCCTTTCACCTGGAGGCCGGGTCAGGGCCGATGGTGAACCCGTTCCCGCTTGCGCGAGGTGGCCGGGCACACGCCCACCACAATCCGATGGACCCGTTCGGCAAGCAGCGGACCGGGTTGTTCCGGCCGCGGCTGACCCGGCGGCTGCCGCGGCGGATCCCGGATGAGTTGTTCAGCCAGCTGTTTACGAAGCTGTCCTCGCATCGGGACCGGGCCCTGGTCGCGTTCTGGATCTCTACCGGCGCCCGGGCATCGGAGCTGCTGGGCGTGTTGTGCGGCGGCGCGGATCCCGGGCAGCAGCTGATCACGGTGATCCGTAAGGGGTCGCGGGCGTTGCAGCAGTTGCCGGCCTCCCCGGATGCGTTCGTGTGGCTGCGCTTGTATCAGCAGCAGATGCATGGCGTAGTGGCCGCCGGCGCCGACGACCCGTTGTGGTGGACGCTGCGGCGGCCGTTCCGGCCGCTGACTTATCACGCGGCCCGGGCGATGTTCGTGCGGGCCAATACGGCACTCGGGGCCAACTGGTCTCTTCACGACCTGCGCCACAGTGCTGCGTACCGGCTCGCCCGCGACCCCGCTGTGCCGATCACCGACGTGCAGTGGGTGCTCGGACATGCGCACTTGTCCACCACCCAGATTTACATCACTCCCACCGCCGAGGATGTGATCGAAAGCGTGCTGGCCCACCATCAGCGCCAGGCCGATCAGAACCAGGCTCCGCCGCCGGCTGAGCCGCCGCCGCTGCGCTACCGGCCCGAGACCTTGGACATCCTGTTCGGCCGGAATCCGCGATGACGACCGCGAACACCTCGGCTGGGGTGCCGGTCCGGCCGAGGCGGCTTAGCGCGGAGGCATCAGCGCTGTGGGAGAAGTTCCCGCCCCGCCCGGTCCCGGCTGCCTGGGAGGCCACCAGCCAGGATCGGGCGATGGTGGTGCACCGGCTGCTGGCACCGCCGTTCAGCCTGGACAACCCCGGTGGCCAGTACAGCCGCAGGCTTGGCCTGCTGCGCACGCTGGACTGGCTCCAGTCCAAACCGGGGGGCACCTGGCAGGAACGGTGGATCGGCTCGGGCGCGAACGCCGACGGACGCATCGACTGGCGGGCCCAGACCATCGACTGGCTCAAGGTCACCGGCCGGATCGGCGCGGGCAACCGGTCTGCCGCCGATGTGCTCGGTTCGGGTCTGCTGCTGCTGATCTGCGGGGATGTCATCCGCCCGGATGTCGCCTGGATGCTGACCTCCGTAACCCCGGCGATCCTGGTCCCGGACATGGCCCGTGCCCGTGACGTCGCCGGCTTCGCGGCGCTGACATCGCTGAGCACCGACAGCCCGGCGTGCTTTGCCACCACATCCATCGCCCGTCACCTGATCGCCGTCATCTTGGCGGCCAAGGGGGGTTGCATCGCTGATATCACCGTCGGCGATTGCCTGGACCTGCTGGGGATCAGTGCCCAGGTCTGCCCGCCCGCCAAGGGGTATGGCCCGTACTTCTATCAGCTATTGCACGCGATGGGCGCCTTCCCGGCCAGCGCTCCGCCTACCGTGCGGATGTTCAGCTCCAGGGTCGGCGGCCAGCTGACCGTGGAGCAGCTGATCGACCGCTACGACATCGCCTGCCGGCCGGTCCGCGACCTGCTGGTGGACTACCTGCGCGAACGCCAGCCCGCCATCGATTACTCAACCCTGACAAACCTGGCGTTCGGGCTCGGCCTGCTGTTCTGGAAAGACCTGGAGAACCATCACCCCGGCATTGACTCGCTGCGTCTTGCCCCCGACGTGGCCGTCGCGTGGAAACAGCGTGTCCACGCCAAGACGACCCGATCCACCGCCACGACCGGCGAGGTCATCCAGACCGAGCTCCCGCGTTCGTCGGTGGCGAGCTACCAGACCATGGTGCGGGCCTTCTATCTCGACATCGCCCAGTGGGCAGCTGACGACCCGGCCCGGTGGGGACCATGGACGGTGCCGTGCCCGATCCGCGCCGGCGACATCCAGCTCCGCAAAGAAACCGGTCACCGCAAGTCCCGGATGGACCAGCGGACCCGGGAACGCCTACCCGGCTTGCCGATCCTGATCGCCGCGGTCGGCCAGGCACGCAAGAACGCAGCCGAGCTGCTGGAAGCAGCCAGGTGCACCCCGCCCGGTGAGGCGTTCACCGCCGCCGGTCAGACACTGCAACGCTGCGTGCTGCTCAAGCCCAGTTTCCGGATCTGGGTCCAGGACCCCAGCACCGGCGTGCGCCGAGACCTCTCCCGAGAGGAAGACAAGACGTTCTGGACCTGGGCGGCGGTGGCCGTGCTGGGCGAGACCGGGATCCGCATCGAGGAGCTGACCGAGCTCTCCCATCACAGCCTGGTCCAGTACCAGCTGCCCGCTACCAGCGAAACCGTCCCGCTGCTGCACATCGCCCCGAGCAAGACCGACGAGGAACGGCTGCTGGTGGTCGGCCCGGAGCTCGCAGACGTCCTGAGCGCGATCCTGTGCCGGATCCGCGGCACGGACGGGGCCGTGCCCCTCGCGGTCGCCTACGACACCCATGAATGCGTCTGGAATCCGCCCATGCCGCTGCTGTTCCAGCATCTCCTGGGCGTGGAGAACCGGCCGATCAGCGCCAGCACCATCCGTGACCTGCTCAGCGCCGCGATGCCCAGCACAGGCCTCACCGACAACACCGGCAAGCCGCTCACCATCTCTCCCCACGATTTCCGGAGAATCTTCACCACCGAGGCCGTGATGAACGGGATGCCCCCGCACATCGCCCAGTTGATCTTGGGCCACAAAGACATCAATACCACCATGGGATATAAGGCCGTCTATCCCGAGGAGGCCATCAACGGCCACCGGGCGTTCATCGCCCGCCGCCGCGACCTGCGACCCAGCGAGGAGTACCGCACCCCCACCGACGAGGAATGGGCGGAGTTCCTCGGCCACTTCGAACGCCGCCGGGTCGCCCTGGGCGACTGCGGGCGAGCCTACGGGACCAGATGTATTCATGAACATAGCTGCGTCAGATGTCCCCTTCTTCGGGTTTCCCCAGATCAGCGGCCCCGGCTGGCGGACATCCGCGACAACCTGATCGCCCGCATCGACGAAGCCCGGCGAGAAGGCTGGACCGGCGAAGCCGAGGGCCTGAAGGTCAGCCTCGCGGCCGCGAACGCCAAACTCGCCCAGGTCGACGGGCTCGCCGCCCGCCGCACCGCCGCCGTCAGCCTGGGCATCCCCGCCTTCCGTGACATCGCCGGCCGCACAGCCGCCCCCGCCAAGGACCCGACATGACCTCACCCGCCAGGCTGGCCACCGCGCTGCGCGCCCACGCTCAGGGCCTCTACTGCCCAGAAGCCGCAGCCGAGCTCCTCATCTCCCAGTCCTGGCTGCACCGAGCCGACTTCACCAGCCAGTTCGTCCACGTCCAG
>WNGL01011062.1_pt1 | contig 10362 bp, 12 predicted proteins | sample 5400591 | NCBI WGS metagenome assembly WNGL01 (sample SAMN13153377, study PRJNA577476) | soil metagenome | isolation source: 80 cm soil or saprolite under Garry oak tree replicate 1 | place: USA:California | collected 2016-06-15 | reverse complement strand
TTGCGGGGAAATCGTCGCGCAATTGATGAACAATTTGCCGCGCGCATTGACCAGCAGATTGTCCCCAATTCCGCTGAAGATTCCGCGCATCGCAGCGTCGTCGGTCACAACGGTGAAGATCACGTCGGACTCTGCCGTGACTTCCGATAAATCCTGGCTCGCCGCACAACCAAGCTCCTGCGCCAGCGAGGTCGCCGCCGCGCGATTTGTGTCGTAAACGGCGGTGACATGAAAACTGCGATCTCTTAACCGCCGCGCCATGTTTGCACCCATGCGGCCAACCCCGACAAAACCTATATTCATTCTAATGATGTTTGAGGTTTGATCTTTGATGGTTGAGGGCGTGATGCCGATCGCCGCCCCGAAGTGAAGATGGCTGTGAGTTCGTCCGCCTCCGATACTAATGAAGCAATTCTTTTCCCTTAAACAAATTTCCCATCTCGAATCAGCTCAAGCCAGTACAGGCTCTCGTCCGCCTCTTCGGCCACGGTTCCCAACTTGGATGCAAACTCTGCACGCGAGCGTGCGCGACACGCTGCTCTGTAATTCGCGCCGACTGATGTCGCGCTTCTGGCGATCTGGTTCGCGAGGACGCTCCCGCCAATCGTATTTGGCAGTCGCTCGATGAGATTCAAAACTCGAAGCGCAAAGCTTTTTGTCCGCTCCTGTAACTCGGCGGTCTTCATCTGCCAACATCAAACCTCAAACCTCAACCATCAAACATCACTCCACCTTCTCAGCAAAGAATGGATTATGAACCTTCTCCTCGCCCACGGTGGTCATCGGCCCGTGTCCCGGACAAATAATCGTTTCGTTGGGCAGCGTTAGGATTTTCTCGAGGTTATTTCGCAGCGCGTCCTCATAGGAAACGTTTCCTCCACCCATCGATCCTGCGAAAAGCGAGTCGCCCACAATCGCAACCGGGTGCGAGAGACCGGTCACCACGTAGGTCATTCCACCGCGGGAGTGGCCCCAGGTTAACCGCGTGTCGATCTCCAGATTGCCGAGCCGAAAACGTTTTCCTTCTTTAATCGGTTCCGCGCCGGGAACGGGTTCGCGTGCCGGTGTAAAAACTTGGGCGCCAGTTTCTTCCCGCAGGCGCGGGAGGTCTGCGACGTGGTCGGCGTGTGCGTGGGTGAGTAAAATCAGTTGCACATTCAGCTTTTCCCTGGTCGTAAAGCGCACCATTTCATTACAATCGGCGCCGGTATCAAAAACTACCGCCGCACGGCTCGCGGGGTCCCAAACGAGATAGGCATTAACCGCCATATCGTGATAATGGGTATTGAATTGGGTGAGGCCCTCGCGCTGATCTATTTTTTTTGGATGCCATTCGCCCTTTGCGAGTTCACACAGTGCTTGCCCTGCGAGGTCTAGAGCCGGCGCGATGCGCAAAAGTGCCAGCTCATCGAAGTCTCCTTCTCGCAGTTTACGGATTTTCTCCGAGTCCACTTGTGCCTTTTCTGCCAGCTCAGTATCCGAAATGCGTAATCCACGCTGTGCTTTACCGATGATGTCACTGACGTTGTCTTCGAGCGGAATCATTCTTTCTCTTCGCTAGGCGTTAACCGGTTGCGCCTTTTGAGCGAGACGCAAATCGACAATCCGATGTTCCGCGAGTTTCTCAAATGCGACGGCAACATCCACGACTGAAATTGACTTGCCTGTTTCTTTCTCCATCGACGTCATTGCGACGTTGTTGATGCCGCAAGGAATGATGTAGTTGAAAGGCGAAAGATCGCCGCACACGTTCAGTGCAAATCCGTGCATCGTGATCCAGTGACGGACACCAACGCCAATAGACGCGATTTTGCGATGATCAATCCAAACGCCGGTGAGCCCTTCGCGCTGGACCGCGGCAATTCCATAATCGGCGAGAAGTTCGATAAGAGATCGCTCGAGCCAGCGCAGATATCGATGTAAATCCTGCCCGTACCGGCGCAGATCGATAATCGGGTAACCCATCAATTGACCCGGTCCGTGGTAAGTCGCCTGACCGCCCCGATTAGTCGGAAAAAGTGGATGTGGTAGACGCGCCGCGCCCAGCAAGCTCGACTTATCCGGGGTGCGGCCAATTGTGTAGACTGGTTCATGCTCGAGGAGAAGCAATTCGTCACCTAACGAACGATCTTGGCGCTTCTGAGTGACGACTTCTTCCTGTAACGCGAGCGCATCCGCGAATGCCATCCGGCCCAACCAACGCACCCGAAGACCAGCAGTCATATTCGCACACCGCTCGAAACTCCGAGGCGCGCTGCTTCTTGTGAGCGCAGATGGGTCAACCCGATCGCAAGCGCGTCCGCCGCGTCGGCGGCTGGGGTTTCCGTCAGGCCAAGAAGAGCCCGCACCATAAAGGCGACCTGATTTTTTCCGGCCGCACCCGTGCCCACAGTCGCCTGCTTGATCCGGTTGGGCGCGTATTCAAAAATGGGTAACCCGTTTTCCGCCGCCGCCAGAATTGCCGCTCCGCGCGCGGCTCCGAGGATAATCGCGGTCTTATAGCTTTGCACGTAAATGACTGATTCGAGCGCGCAACAATCAGGGGCATGTTCATGAATCAATTCGGCGAGACGATCGCGAATCGCCACCAGGCAGGATGAAGAGCGAAGCGACCTCGCGTTATGAATGATCCCGAAATAGAGTGCGCGCGGTTTGCCATTGTTTGCGTCGACGATCGCGACACCGGAGCTGCGCAACGAAGCATCGATGGCAAGCACACGCATCGCTCGTAACCTTAAGATCGGCAATCGCTCATTCAAGGTGGAATCGATAAGTGCGTGATTCACCCTTGTCGATCTTGCGTTTCACATATGAAACCAATTGTAGGCGCTGGCAAAGGCGAGACTGTTCGCGAAAAAGTCAGAGATCGTAATAATCGCTGCGATCCCGGCGATTGTTGGAAGCACGAGGGGCAGCCAACGGAGGATGCGGCCCAACCCATAAACATATAGCACTGCGAACGGAATCATCGCACCAGCCATTAAGCGCCCCTGAAAAAAGTAAGGCCGCTCGCGAGACGGATTAATGCAAGCGCCGAAATCAAATTGAAGCGAGAGAAAACCGAGAAAACCAAGCGCGGCGATAAAGCTGGCTGCAGCAATCCAAAGCGCGCGACGCTGCGCTTCGGCGAGATTGTTACCTCGGCTTTGCAACAGCGAAACAACCGCAACAAGAAAAAAGCCAAGCGAGGAAACAAGGTAAAACAGATCCATTCCTTTCGAACCGATCGTGTGAGCGTGCCACATAAATTCCCCGCGCCAAAAACTCGCGATCAATTCTGAAAGGAACGTCCAGAACCCACGAGAAGTGAAAATTGGATGCGACCACCAGTCCGAAAACGGTTTCGCTGTCCAGCCGAGTAATTGTGCTTTCGAGGCGGCACCGGTGAAATCCCCGAAATTGGATTTCATCCAGATGATCCACGCTGCGATCGGTATAGCAGCGCAACAGACGAAAGCGATCAGCGCAGGTATTGCGCCCCGCAATTTCCGCGATCGAGCTCGGGCGATGCACCAATATGCTATCGCCACTATGGCGACAAAAATGAGCGGTAAATTGCTCAGCTTCGTAAGATAAGCGGCGGCGATTGACAACCCTGTCACGATCCCGAGGCTGATCCGCGGTGGGTCCTCGTGAAACCAACGAGCGAGGCAGATGAACGTGATCCCGAAACAAATCGGCGACAGGACATCATTGTCGATCCCGTAAAATGCATCCTGCGGGATGAACGCGACCAGCAGTGGAATGCTGAGTCGCATTTCAACTTGATCTGGGAAAACGATTCGCGCCGCGACGTACCCGAGCCACACGAGTACGGTTATCAAAGCGATGTTAAGAAATCGAACCCAATAAAGCGCAGTGCCTCCGTCTGCTCCAATCCATTGGCCGATGTGAAACCACGCGCCTGCCACTGCATAATAAAGCGGCGGCTGTGAGCATTCCTGATTAGGCGTGGTACTCCAGATCTCTTCGATTTTAGCGAGCGTCGGCGCGACTTCTTCCGCGGGATGGGTCCATAACGGCCCATAGTACCCGCCTTCAAAACTCTCAGGCGCAGCGAGAAATTCCGGTGACGCGTAGCGCGAAAGGTAGGGAAGTGTTGCCGGCGAGATCAGTTCCGCACTGCGCGGAACATGGCCGTACGCATATTTCATCACGAGGTCAAAATGCCGTCGCTCATCCACGTTATTGAAAAACGGAAAAGCCGCGGAAAAGACGAGGACGCGTAAAGCGGCGATTGCGCAAAAAGCAATCACCCACCAAAGCTCACGGCGAGGAACCCTGGATCGCTCCACGAGAGTTGCCGCCCTAGTGCGCTTCGCGGCTCCGCACGAACAACGGCGCGATAACGTGGAAGTAACGTCCGACGTAGATAAGATAGCCAACGAATGATGCGAGCTGAATACTGATCAGCCAGATGTGACCAGCGCGAGCGATGAACAAATCAGGAAAGCTCCAGATGGCAAACGCGCAGCCGAGATTGAGAAGAAAGAGCAACGGAACAAGCAGCCAAATGTTGAGCAACTGATCAGCCCTGGCACGGGTATAAAGAGTTCGTTCGGCATCGTTGTTCGATTCGATGATGCGCGCGCGGATCATCCGCATGTCGTAGATGAAAAGCAGCCAAACGACTCCTGCATACGCGGCGCTCAGTTGAAACCACGCCAGAGGACTATCGAGCCGGCTGAAGAGAATCGCCTCGCCAAGTGCGCAAGCGATATAAAAAAAATTATGCCCAAACTCGAGGGGCCACCTAATCAATGTAAGGGTATGAATGATCGACCGTGACCAAAAGATAAAGATCACGCACAGACCTGCGGCCACATAGAGAAGTGCGCTCCAATGCCGCGCCGACATTACCACGCGGGCATTATCCGTTAAGAAAAAAAGTGCAACACCTTGGATGATGCTGGCGAGAGTGAGCTCAATGTTCATAACCGTCGAATCGAGTTCACGACGGCTTTCGCTTGGCGGATTCACGGATGCGACTCGTAATCATTCGGCAACTGGAATGTCAAGCTGCGGCCGGGATTTCGTTTGCAATCGGTAACGATTCGGACCGCGCCTCCAACTCTAACTGGGCGTGCAATAAGGAGTTCGAGGTCGCAGGGTCCGCAAAAAAGGCCTTGACTTGATGACGCCAAAAAAATTAAGAAAAAGCGCCTCGATTACGTCACCGGACGTTTGAACGCATCTTCAGCCGGGCTGAAGAGGCCCAAAGGGCTGGACCTATGCTAGGACGGCCGCTTTACGCGATTGCCAGGTCCAACTGGAAACTCCGAGTCTCGATGATTGAAATGAACACCAGAAAGTTTCCGGCGCTGATAGTGGCGGTGGCCATCGCGCTGTTCCACACTATCTCCCAAACCCGGGCCGCCGACGATCCACTGCCATCGTGGAACGACACCGCGCCCAAGAAAGCCATCGTCGCTTTTGTCGAGAAGGTGACAAAGGAAGGCTCGCCCGACTTCGTTCCACCTAACGAGCGGATCGCGACGTTCGACAACGACGGCACGCTTTGGGCCGAACAGCCGATCTATTTCCAGTTCGCGTTTGCCATTGACCGGGTGAAGATACTCGCACCGCAGCATCCAGAGTGGAAAAAGCAGCAGCCATTTGCGGCCGTGCTTTCGGGCGACAAGAAGGCGCTCCTCGCTTCGGGTCAAAAGGGCCTCATGCAGATCATGGCGGTGAGCCATGGCGGCATGAGCACCGAGGAATTTGCCAGAATCGTTGCCCAATGGTTTGCGACCGCGCGCCATCCGCGCTTCTACCGGCCCTACACAGATCTCGTTTATCAACCTATGCTGGAGCTCCTAGCCTAACTGCGCGCCAACGGCTTCAAGACCTTTATCGTCTCGGTCGGCGGCGTGGAGTTCATGCGAGTGTTCACCAACAAGAGCTACGGCATTCCGCCTGAGCAAATGGTGGGCTCCTCGGCCGTCACCAGATATCAGTTCGCCGCTGATGGAAAGCCTGAGCTCCTGCGAGAGCCGAAGGTCCTGTTCATCGATGACGGGCCGGGCAAAGCGGAAGGGATCAGCACCTTCATCGGCCGCCGTTCCATCGCGGCGTTTGGAAACTCGGATGGCGACCAGCAGATGCTGGAATGGACGACAGTCGGCAGCGGCGCGCGTTTCGCGCTGCTAGTTCATCACGACGACGCAGCGCGCGAGTGGGCTTACGATCGCAAGTCCCAAATTGGCAAACCGAACAAGGCGTGGGACGAAGCCGTCGCCAACGGCTGGACCATCGTCAGCATGAAGGACGATTGGAAAACCATTTTCCCGAACGTCCCCAAATAGCCGGATTTTTTTACCTAACGAGAAAACATAACAAAAACGAAACCTATGAGAACAAAACTGATACTTACCATGTTCAGCCTGGTGCTGGCGTCCGTTCTAACGACGCCCGGCACCTCCAGCGCGCAATCACCGGCCCCATCCGGAAAGAAATCAAACATCCTTGCCATGTGGGGGGATGATATCGGCATTAGTAACGTCAGTGCCTATAGCGATGGCCTGATGGGGTATGAAACGCCGAACATCGACCGCATCGCCAAAGAGGGCATTCTCTTTCTCCACTACTACGGAGAGCAGTCCTGCACCGCCGGACGCGCGGCATTCCTGACAGGTCAACACGGCATCCGCACCGGCCTGACCAAAGTAGGTTTTCCGAGAGCGCCGATGGACATGAGCCAGTTGGATCCTTCGATCGGCGGGCTGCTCAAGAACCTTGGCTACGCCACCGGGCAATTCGGCAAGAACCACGTCGGCGACCGCAATGAAACGCTGCCGACCGTTAACGGATTCGAAACCATTCTTCTGCTGGTTCAACTCAACCGGAATGCACTTGCGTACGCACGTCCGCGCTGAGCACCGGGGCCGCTACAAGCACGGCGACAGCGAATACATCGACGGCATGATCGAGCACGACGAGACTGTCGGCACGCTGCTAAAAGCCCTCGATGACATGGGCATCGCCAACAACACGATCGTCGTCTACAGCAGCGACAACGGCCCGCACATGAACAGCTGGCCCGACGGCGCGATGACACCGTTTCGTTCCGAGAAGAACACGAACTGGGAAGGCGCATTCCGTGTCCCCTGCCTGGTCCGCTGGCCGGGCGTGATCAAGCCCGGCACAGTCACCACCGAGCTAATGAGTCACAACGACTGGATCCCGACGCTGTGCGCCATCGCTGGTGAGCCGGACATCGTGGGCAAGTGCATGAAGGGCTACAACGCCAACGGCAAGAATTACAAGGTCCACTTGGACGGGTACGACCAGTCGGCGTTCCTGCGCGCCGTCGGCACCGACCCTCCGGTGAAGAGCGCGAGGAACACGTTCTTCTATTGCGACGACGACGGCCTTCTCGTGGCCTTGCGCGTGGGCGACTACAAGCTCAGCTTCGCGGAGCAACGCATGCCCGGCACGCTGGGCGTGTGGGCTGAGCCCTTCACCAAGCTCCGTTTGCAGAAGATCTACAACCTGATGCAGGACCCGTACGAGCGAGCCGACATCACCTCCAACACCTACTGGGATTGGGTCCTCAACCACGTTCCATACGGCTACCAATCGATGGAGGAAGTCACGAGGTTCGCGGCGACGTTTAAGGAGTTTCCGCCGCGCTCGATTCCGCCGAGCTTCTCGGCGTCGACCATCATGGAAGAGACGCTGGATTCGATCAAGAAAGCGCGAGCAGGAGCGGAACCAAAAAGCAAAGTGGCTCCTCCGCAAGACTAGCAATGCGGTCGATCTCTGCAAAGCGTGCAGAATGCTTCGACTGATCCGCTTTTGGAAATGAACTAGCTCGACTCATTCTGCCTAACGAGAGATACAACCAGACCACGGAACATGAAAATAAACAGGTGCGTGTCCATGGCCCGGCGCGGAAATCCTGAACGGCAAATGGATCTTCGCCGAGGCGCAGCAACAATGATCCATTTTCCAAATGACGCAGCTCGGCAAGGAAGTCCTGAGGAGCAATGAAACTGCCGCCTGATGTCGAGTTTCACGAAGACATTCGTCTGCTCGTTCACAGGCCGCACGGTTTGTTGAACACGGCGGCTGTCAACAGAATCATAACTGTCATCGGAGAACTCGAGGCCACGTCGAAGGAGCCTTTCAATCGGTTTGCCGATACTCTGGAAGCCGATGCAGTTGATCTCAACTTCGAACACATTATTCGCGTTTCTCTTTATCGGCGTCTCACCTCCGCAGGTCGTCCACCGGTGAAGTCAGCCATTCTCGCGACCGATTCCACTCTTGTTCATTACGGTCGGTTACATGCCTTACTGACGCGAGGTTCCTCGATTAACGTCCGGGTCTTCCAAGACCGCGCAGAGGCTGCGCAATGGCTCGGCGTACCGATCGAACCGCTGACTGTGTAAGAGTAGCTGGGCCATTTCTGCTGCTCGCCATTCTGACTGAAACAATCCGCTTAAGTTGGTTAAGGCGGAGAAGCTCCCTTATCGGGAGTTGGTGAAGGCGGCGTAGGTCTCGGGACAGGTGGTTCACCCGCATGTTTCAGAACGGGATTATTGAACCCCGGAATATATGCTGGTTTTCCCCCCATTTGGTTTGCCGAAGGGGAGGATACAGGAAACTCGTTGCCGGATGCGTCCCTCAAAAAAAGGCTAATCTCGTACCCGTTGGCCCTAAGCTCCGAAATAGAAATACCCGGCAGCTCATACATTAACCAGCCAGTGATGCGTCCACCAGTTTGGATTTCCTTTTGGCCCAACTTTTCAACAATCATCTCTGATCGACTTATCTTTTCGACTCCTGTTTGGAAAACATGCTGAGTACCTTCTTCGTAGATGATACTTCCCAGACCACTAAATGTTTTGTTTCCGGATTTGATGGTAGCAGTACCAATGTCGACCAGCGTAGGTGGCCCATTGTTTGTTATGGATAGCAAAGGAAAAATATTTGTGACGCCGTTTTGGCCCTCATTGTCCAAACAACCGTCAAAAGTCCCCCACAATCGCGGAAATTTTGCCACAGGTTCAGTCGGGATCAATTCTACGGCAACTTCTGACAGGAATTTATCTATCGTCCATGCCAATAAATGTAATTCGGTATGGACGTCATCTAATTTCTCCATAAATAAACTAGCTGTCAGAGTTCCATTAAGCTTAACGGATTTTGTTACCGATACACATGGCCTCTTCTCGTCTATGTTATACGTGATCTTTTGCTTGTCGGCTTCGATTGCTAGTTCGCGAAAAAGTTTGTCTCTCTGTGCTCTCGAAAGCTTGTCAAATATTAGTCTTCGCCAGCCTACGAAATCGAGTGCTCCGGCGAACGTTACGTGATCGTCATCCTCGCGATTTTTAGATCGAGATGCACCAACACCGAGTCGATCAGCATGGTCAATATAAAAACCGAAGTAAACTCCAGGATCGACACGAGTTGGAGTTACTGTCCAAGGCATCTTTAGTGATTTGATCCACCCCCTCACGCGGAAATCCATATAATCTTTGGAAGAGGGAAATCCGATAATTCCGAAGACCCAAATCGTTGCCGCCATTATTCCGACCGATGTTGCGACAATAATGGTTGAGAGGGCCACATGCTCCCTGAACTCCTTCAAGTATCCGTAACATGGATCGTTAAATAGGGCATAGCTTACGCCTCCGGCTACCACTAGCCCGTATGCCATGCGCCAAAACCATTCTGGAGCGTATTCGCTCAAATACCGCTCCCCTGCAGCTGTCGCAAGAAAGCCGCCAATGAGGGCAATAAACGCAAGAGCGATTTTGCGCATCGCCGCAGGTTAGATTCGTACGAACAGCAGTCCAGCTTAAACGTTGCGTCAAGCCGACAATCCCGGAAACAATGAATAAGACCAAGGTCCAACGTGCATTTGGCGCTTGTTTTTCGGAACCTCGTTTGCTAGGCAGGAGCCCGACAAGACGCTCCTTCACTTCGGCATGTCTAACTTATGAACAAATACATCGCGGAATTCATCGGAACCTTCTTCCTCGTCTTGACGATCGGCTGCACCGGGATCGGCGCCGGCTCGGGGGTGATTGCGCCGCTCGCAATTGGCGCGGCCCTCATGGTGATGGTCTTCGCCGGAGGCCACATCTCGGGCGCGCATTACAACCCGGCGGTAACGCTTGGCGTTTTGATTCGAGGCCGGCTGAATGTAGCGGACGTGTTGCCTTACATCGTGGCGCAACTCTCGGCGGCAGCGACGGCTGCGGTGGTCGTAAAATTTCTCCGGGCCGGGATCGACGTAAGCCCGATTGCTCCAAAGATCACTCCAGCTCTGCTCGCGGAATTTTTGTTCACCTTCGCCCTCGTCTATGTGGTGCTCAACGCCGCCACGGCCGAGGGGACCTCTGGAAATTC
>WNGL01035088.1_pt1 | contig 10363 bp, 9 predicted proteins | sample 5400591 | NCBI WGS metagenome assembly WNGL01 (sample SAMN13153377, study PRJNA577476) | soil metagenome | isolation source: 80 cm soil or saprolite under Garry oak tree replicate 1 | place: USA:California | collected 2016-06-15 | reverse complement strand
CTCTTTTCAAGCGAGAAGCGCGTATAAGGGTTTACTTTAGGTAGTTACCGAATGTATCTATGTTTACTTTCGGTGGCGTTCAACCCTAATCCTGCGCGAGGGTTAATCGTTTAGGGGCCGGACCCCCTGCCTTATTGGGGGAACTGGGTGGGAGAAAGTTGGCTGCCACGGCACCTATACCTCAACCCTCCCAGTTGTTGTAGGGGATTCAGCTCTCATTCCTTTGAGTTGTGGGATGAGTTACCCTCACGAGTCACGCTATCCTTGAGTTCATCCGCCGGGTCCAATTTTTTGGAGATACTGGAATGCTCCAAAATTTTGGATGGCAGGAGGGTAAAGTGCGAATCGTTTTGGCGTCAATCGTTCCTCTTCGATTTCGGTTAGAAGGCTAGGTTGTATACCGAGACTCTGACCTCTTGAGGCCTTGCTGGGGTTGTTCGGTAGGCAGCCCCATCGGGGGTAGCGGGGGAGGGACTCCTAGACTCTTCGACAGAATTATTGCTTCGGCCATGGCGATACTAGAAACGGCTTGGATTACTGGCCCGGGAGGGGGTTTGTTCTGCTTGTGCTCCTCGATCATCTTGGAAATCTCTGATTTTTCACCGTTGACCAGAGCCTTTCCTTTAACGCTCAGCTGGGCGATTGAAGGCGCGTAGGTTACTGTGAAGACAAAGGGGGCTTCTGCAGCTAATTCGCCCTTTTGGTCGAGCCCAACAATGTTGATGTTGACACCGATCTGGACTTGAGCTGGGAGCTGGGAATCGTACGCCCAGTATCTTTCTCCCGACAGGTTAGTTACTTGAACTGTTACTCTAATCATACGAGTATCCTGGTTTGCGAGGCCTCTGCTTGTATTATGGCTTCTGCCGCTGTTCTTGGACCGCAGTTTCACCAATCTGAGCTCTTGAAGCACGCTGAACCACGAGCTTTCTCCCATCGACCCTTATGGTGAGCAGGTCGCCTTCCTTGAACGGAAAGCTGGAATCATCCGTGAGCTTTGTCGGCAAGTAGATTCTGGGTGATCTGTACATCGTCCCTTCTAAACGGGCCGGTTTCTTTGCCACAGCGAATCTCGTCAGAATTTTCTTCACCAATTGCGGTCACATTTTGAGGGGGTTATCCAGTAGCGTTTACGTGAGTGGAGTCTTTTTAGAAGTTGCGGTCGCTTTCGTGTCGATTAGGGCCGTTGAAGTTTGAACCAGCTGATTGAATTCTGGAAGCTGGCGTCGAGGCTGAAAAATGAACCGCGAAGAGGATGGTTTCAAAGAGTCGAACTGGAAGAGATCGAGTCGGTGGCGGACCATTCCTTCGGAGTGGCGATTCTCTCGCTTTTCGAAGCGGAGAGACGTGGATACGACGTAGGGCACGTACTCAAGCTCGCCCTTGTCCACGACCTCGAAGAAGCAATTACGGGCGACCTTACTCCCAAGGATAAGCGAAAGCTAACCCCGAAAATCGTTTCTCACCGGAAGAGGGTAGCAAAGGAGCGAATACTCGCAAACCTACCACTTAGACAAAGGCAGCGCTACCAGAGGATCTGGAACGAGCTTGTGGCCGGCAGAACCCGAGAAGCGCGTTTGGTCAAAGACCTTGACAAGCTCGAGATGGCTTTGCAGGCCAGCTACTATGAGTCAAAAGGAGCAAGCACGACAGAAATCAAGGATTTCTACCGTTCCGCCCGTAGGGCGATAAAGGACGGAGGCTTGAGGAAGATTCTGGGCGAAGTAACCGAAGAGCGAAACTAGACGGTTGCGAGGAGAACCCTGGCTTTTGCAGCTTTCAGAAGGTTTTCCTTGGGGAAGAGGCTCTTGAAGTCCCGGGTCAGTATGGACACATACTCAGACATCTCGTCTTCTGTCATGTACTGGAACATGTAGTTGCCGCTGTAGGGGGAGGGTTCGCCTTCACGTTTCATGAATTCGATATGCATGAGTGGGTCTCCTCTCTTGATGGTGATGGGCTGCCGCTCGTTGCTCAAGTTAACCAACTCCAATGCCAATCTTCCCGCAAACCCGCTGTGGACCTTGGCAGCGTTAAGAAACGACAGGCCCATTCTTCCGTATTTGCTCTTGGCCGTTAGATGGGCAACGAAGTTCGGCGGTGTGAAGACGATCTCGTTGGAGATGAGGTTTTGGTGTTCCAAGTAGTGGAGGGTTCGCTCCTCCTTAACTGTGAGGATATAGCCGTCGCCGTCTAAAAGGCTGTAGTCGAAGGGGTGGATACATCTGTGAGCCTTGATCAGACCTACGAGCTCGTTCTTTCCAATCACGCACATGGGACCGTGCCCTGCATGGCTCTAATTTGACAGTTTCGGTTAGGAGACAGCGGTAACCTGGGAGATACTGGCGGAAATCGTGGGAGGGGTCGAAACGAGAAGGGAATAGTCTAACGATAGGAGGACGAGAACATCGCCATTACCATTGGGGACAATAGGTATTGTCACCGCAGCGGTGAGGGTGGGCCCCCCAGAAACCGGCGTCTTATGTCCACTGCTGAGAATCAAGGTGGAGTTGGCGAAGATGAGCCTAATCGAATCATACCGCCCGGACGTTACGGTTGTGGATAGAATAGTCTTAGGTATGAACTGGCCTGGAATGGGGACTAGGTCCAGGCTTGGATTGGTTTGGCTAGGACTCACAAAGCCGGTGTCTTGGGAGAAACCTGCGGTGTGTAGCTGGACGTAGCTGAAGCTGACGAACAGGTGACTCACGACCCCCTGAGGAATCTGTGCGTATATCCGTATGTTCAGTGTTCCCTGGGTTATGGAGGGAGCGTAGCTGAGGACGAGGATGACTATGAGCACGGCTACGAACGGTAGCTGTCGCCAGCGGGGAAAACGATAATCTGTCACAGTCTTCGGGTTTTGTCACTTCTATATAACAATCGATTTCCGGACGATGGCGGCCACAAGAGAGTGCTGATGAAATCAGTTAGCCGAAATATCGCCAGACGAGGAAGCGGGCGTACTCGCGTGCGTTTGCCCAGTAGCTCATCTTGCTCGTGCCCGCGATTCTCGGTGGGAAACTGACCTTGACCTCTGACACTTTGAAGCCGGCCCGCAAGGTTCGGACCACGAACTCGGGGAGAAAAGCGAAGCCCTCACTCTTCACCTTTGGAAGAACCGCTTCGAGAACGGGTTTGCTGTACAGGCGGTAGGCGCTTGTGTAGTCGGAGTATGGACCCATCATCAGCGCGTTTACTGCTCCGCTTGCAAACCGTCGGTGGAGGGGCGCCTCAGTTTTAGCTCTCGCGCCGAGGACTAAATCTCCATCTTTATTGATGAGTCGGCCCATTTCTTCTGGTAGATGGCTCAGGTCTGTATCCATTGTGAGCACGGGGCCTAGGTGTTCCATAGCTCTCTTAAGCCCGGTGGAATAGGCTAGCCCTAAACCAGGTGGAACCTCGACCGGCTCGACGTCATATTGTTTCAAGATTCCAAGGGTTCCATCGGTAGCGGTTAGTGGTATGATGATTTTCCAGCGGCGGGCGTTTTGACCGAGGGCTTTGAGCAGCCTTTCGAGGAAGGACTCGGCCGTTTCTTCCTCGTTACGCATCGGTGTTACGACGTTGAGGTTCTCTAGCATTTCGGTTCTTTTTCCCGAGATTAGAGGAGGGATGCTTATGGGACGGTTCCTCTTAGAACTTGGACCGTGTACCCGGAGGTAGTCTCATTCCATACCATTAGGCTGCTAGTGTAGAGTTGGTGGTACTGGGGAATCCCGTTTATGGTCACCAGATCTCCTGGAAAGTCCACGATCAAATAGACCGCCTTGTTTGTGAGCTGGTTCCACGGGACTGAGTATCTGTCGTAGATGGTTATTCCTGGATAGTTCTGTTGGAATATCCACATGTAGGTGTAGCTGACAATGACGCTGGGAGAGCCTTGCGCCGCGAGATATGTGACTGCATCTTGTTGAGCGACTGCTGGGTTCTGCGGAACCGCGATGACGAGTGATGAGATGATCAGGCCGACTATGATTATTCCGAAGAGGATAGTTCTGAGCCGGGGGATGGCCGATATGCGGGGCAACCGGTCTAGAAGATCGAACAGAAGGACCGCTCCTAGCATTGAAAAGAAGGGGAGGGCAGGTATGAGATATACTGTGGAGATCTTCAGGAACAGGATCACGAATGATGCGAGATAGGCGATGGGAAACGCGACTATCGAATCTCTCTTGTAGATGGCCCATAGAATCCCGGCGAGCCCGAGGAAGATGAAGGGGTCCCTGCTGGTGATGCGTTGGATGATTAGCGTGACAGCGTTTACGGCCCGCTCTCCACCCAAACCGGTGAGGCCGAACTGAGAGCTTAGTAGTCCTGGCAATCCGATTTCGTAGGCGCCGTATATGGCCCAAATCAGTGGGATTAGTGCCGCGAACATTAGCCAGAGGATACTTTGGGAAATGGGCTTCTTTTGACGCCAGAAGACGATGAGGAGGGCTGGGAGGAAAAAGAGAGCGGTTTGCTTGGAAACTAGCGCCCCACCGTAGAGAAGAGCAGAGTATACTTGATCTCTTGGTTTCGACACTATCAGTAGCAGGCTCAGGAGGAGGAACAGGGCCATGAAATTGTCCACGACTACAAGCCTGAGGTACCGGGCGGACAGGGGAGTTGCAACATAGATCATCGATGCGACAAGGGGGAATGCTTCGGTTCGAGAATATGCTAGCTTAGCTATTTTGTAGAGGAGGACGCCGTCAGCTGCGGAGAAGACTACCATAAGGATGCGAGGGATGAGATAGCCGGTGGGATTGGCTACGGCGAATAGTATTGCTAGAATCGCCAATGCGCCAAATGGGTGGCCGTAGTAGGTTAGCTGCCCGGTTTTCTGCCATTGGTTGCTGAAGGTAAGGTAGGCTCCCTCGTCGAAGAACCAGGCCGGGTAGTTGAGGAGGTTGGGGAGGTGGACGAGGAGCGCTACAGCGGTTATCAGGGCGAGTGGGGTCTTGGGGTCTCGTCGGATTCGTTGGAAGACCGAGAGCTTGCTGGGCTCTGGGCCGGGACTTGCTTTGTCCATGGATGGGTTTTGGTTGAATGGCTTCGTGTCTTGTACCCTTCCGCGGGTCTCCTCGGCTCCAGAAACCCTATAAGAAATGCGTCAAAGCCAAGAACTTGCCAGGATTCTCAGACCTCCTTGAACTAGGCTGGACCTTGGTGGAAATGCTATTCTGCAGAGGGGAGAACGGGGAAGTTTTGAGGAGCAATACCGGAATGTCCAGGCTACGATGTCTCAGTTGGCCGACCTGGTTGTTGATGGCCACGAAATTATCATTACGCATGGTAATGGGCCTCAGATTGGGGCGACTGTGATTCGGCATGAGCTGGCTAAGCACACTGTTCCGGGCCTGCCGCTTCACGCTTGTGGAGCGGAAACTCAGGGTTTTCTTGGCTATGTGATTCAGCAGACGTTGCAGTCGGAGCTTGCCCACAGGGGCGTGGGTAAGATGGTCGTGACGGTTGTGACTCAGGTGGAGGTTGATAGGAAGGATGCGGCGTTTCACAACCCGACGAAGCCTATCGGACCCTTCTACACGGAACCCCAGAAGAGGAAGTTGCTGGAAGAGAGGGCGGACTTGGTGGTCAAGGAGGATTCTGGGAGGGGATACCGAAGAGTCGTCGCGTCTCCGGACCCGAAGCTGGTTGTGGAAGCGGGGGCGATTCGCACTCTAGTAGAGAATGGGATGATCGTTATCGCTTGCGGGGGAGGGGGAATACCTGTGGTTCGTTCGGGGCCGGAACTGTCGGGTGTGGACGCGGTTATTGACAAGGACTTGGCTGCTGAGAGATTGGCCACGGCTACTGGTGCTGGACGGTTGGCGATTCTGACTGATGTGCAGGGGGTTTTTCTGAACTATGGTGGTAAGGATCAACAGCTGCTTTCAAGGGTGAAAGGGGAGGAGTTGGCCCGGTACGCCCGGCAGGGCCATTTTGCCTCTGGTAGTATGGGCCCTAAGGTGGAGGCGGTGGTGAGGTTTCTCGATAATGGTGGGGAGTCGGCGGTCATAGCGTATCTTGGAAGCTTGAGGGATGCTGTTGAGGGACGCTCGGGCACAATGATTAGCCCGTAACGGGGCCAAGGCGGGATTAGGATTCTTCTCTCTCACGTCTTGAGGAGGCGATGGCCCATACTATTTTTCTAGAGGGGGAGCTTCTGTCTGAATGGTGATTTGGGCGATTTGGGCTAGTCAGGGGCTGGAATGGGCTGGACTCGGCTTGGGAAAGTTCCCAAGGAAGCTGCCAGGTCCCCGAACGATTAGTTGCTGATGCTGGAATCGCCTGGCTGGTTCGTGATCGGGGCTTGTTCTGGGCTTGTTCCCGGACCCGATGTTGAAGTGATTCTGGGTGGTTCACGCTTGTCGGCTCCTTTGTAGGCTGTCTAGCTAGCTGTTCTGTGGGTCCACCGTGTTGGGGCGTGCTGTGTCGGGCTGTGTTTTCCCTGGGCCCCCCGGGGCCTAGAATAAGAATTCTTAGAAAAAAAAGGTTCAAAGGGTTTCTGTGAAATTCCAAATATCTCTTTGCCGGCGAGACCGGTTTTGCGATTTGAAGAGCGTTTAGATTTAACCCCCCTTTTTCCAGGAACCATTTTCAGGCTGGGCTTGTTATGGGCGAGTTTCCACGTTTATCACGTGGAATCTGCTCTGACCAGGTTTCTTCCTATGCCGTTTCCATGACGTTTCCTTCATGACCGTTAGGTGGGTGAAAGTAATCGGCTCTCAAATGGCTGAAAGGGGCTGATTTCGAACGATTTTTTTCCGCAGCTAGGATGATTGTTTCTCTTGTTAATTGGGCGCATGGATCTGAGGGGTCTTACCAGTGGAATCGTGGTTGACGCTAGATCTGCCAAGGGGAGCAGAATTCTCTTTTCTGGTAGTGAACCGGTTAGAATTTGACTTGAGGTTTTGGTTTTTCGTAGCCACGTGTGCCTCGTCTGGTTTGAGGCAAGGCCGACTTTGGTGAATTTGTGAGCGCGTGAATGTTGAGAAGCTTCGATATTACTGTGGCAATAGATGTCTTTCTATGGATACCATGTCCTACCACCTACTACCGCAAGCGTTAATACGCATACTACCTCTGCCTCCCCATGAAGAAAATACTTCTCGCTTTAGCTCTAGCTATAGCTGCATTGATGCTTACTACGCCTCTTGGAATCGGCGCTAACACGACCGACTTCAGCTACACAGTTCATCCAGTCGTGGTTCGGCTTACCCCTGACACCTACCTCCCCAACGGTATTCCCCTCTGCAAGAGTTCAAGCCTCGGCAACATCGTCTGCTACACTCCCAGCTTCATCAAGAAGGCTTACGAGTACCCGTCCACCGCTACACTTGACGGGTCCGGTCAGACCATTGTCATAGTGGATGCTTTCGGAAGCCCCACTATTACAAGCGACTTGGCTCTCTTCGACGCGGCCTTCGGAATACCCGCACCGCCCTCGTTCACGATCTTCTGCGGAGACTCTCCTACACCCTTCGACACCAGCACATGCCCCCACGTTGATATCAACGCGAACTCTTTCCACGACGAGTTCGGCTGGACAGTAGAGACAAGCCTTGACGTCCAGTATGCCCATGCCATGGCTCCTGGGGCGAACATCGTCCTTGACGTAGCTGCGACCTCTTCGGGCAACGCGATAAACTCAGCTGAGACTGCTGCTATCGCAGCATTCCCTGGCGCAATTTTCTCGCAGAGCTTCGGAGAACCAGAAATCTTCCTCCACAATAACAACGGTCAAGTCAGCCAGGCAGAGGCAAACTATGCGAACGGTGTCGCCGTCGGTGACACGTTCTTCGCCTCGGCTGGAGACACCGGCGCGACATTCGGGACTTCTACCCCAATGGCCAACTTCCCCGAATCTTCACCCTACAACACCGGCGTAACCGGGACTCAAGGACTTCCGTATAATGCAACAGGAACTCTTGAACCATGCCCCACTTCCACGCCATTTTCGTGCACTTCGGGATTATCGGCCTACCACGGTCCGTGCGTGCTCGGTAGAACTGTTCCACCCAACTGCATACCCGATGGCTACGGTGGCGAACAGGTCTGGAACGAGCCGCAGTTCGGCGCCGCAACAGGTGGAGCACAAAGTCTTCTGTTCAGTGTCCCATCATACCAGGCCGGCCTTGGACTAACCTCGAGAGGTCCTGACATTGCGTATAACGCAGCGGTCGATGGAGGAATCCTCGTCGTCTACGGCGTTTTCGGCTCTCCAGGCCTCTTCATTGTCGGAGGAACCAGTGCTGGATCTCCACAATGGGCGGGCATAGCTGCCCTCGCAAACCAGGCTCGCGCCAACTTGGGCAAGGGCCCAATAGGCGGTAACCTGAACCCGACACTCTACTCGATCTACCACAGCTCACGGTACGCCACAGACTTCCACGACATCACAGTCGGCAACGATCAACTGGTAGGAACACCAGTTGGCTATTCCGCGGGCCCAGGCTACGACCTCGCATCCGGCATCGGCTCGCCAATCGTCGACCAGTTAATCGTCGACATCGCAGCAGCCTAAGCTAGGCCAAGAAAAGGGAGGATGAATCCTCCCAAACCCCGTTCTTTTCATCCCGTTCATGTGAATCACTTGTCAGGTCGCCTTGGCTGTCATACGTCAACCTGTACGCCTCTCACTATGATCACGATTCTCTGGCTGAGACAGTCTATGGGGGCCACTGCGACATTCTGCCGGCCGATGATCGAAGCATTGGCGATGGTCTTCACCCCAGAAGGTCTCGTTTGAGAGGCCGAGCTTGGAGACTACCGTTCACCAGGGTGATATGAAGCTGAGTCGAATCTGCGGCTCACGGTGTTGTGAGGGCTGTTAGGGAGTCGATGGCGGAGGCGACAGGCGGGAAGGTATCGTTTGAAATGCGAAGGTCTGCCGTGACTGTCGTAGGAAAGTGGACGAAGAAGGCAAAGTTTGGGTCTGGAGGGATGACGGCCAGGGCAATGAAGACAGTTCCAAACACTCAACTAAGTCGATAGCCTAGAAAAAAAGATTCAACGGTTTTGGGGAATTCTGGTCGACACTCTTTCCCCGTTAATCGAGCTCGGTCGTTTAGGGAGAGAGAGGTTCCCTCACATCTTGAGAGATGAGTGATAGACCCCCTTGTTTTCAGGGTCGTTTTCTGTCTAACAGGGTTTTTGGGCGACTTTTCTGGTTCAGGGTTTGGGATCTGCTTGTCTCTGGTTTCGCGAATCCGGTTTCTTGATGCTCTTCCTTAACATTCGCTAGGCGATCATAACGATGGGCTCTCAAACTCGCGATCCGGGTTCACTTCGGGCTTGTCTCCAGGGATTCCTACGGGGTTCTGGGAAGTCTGTTTAGACACGTGTCTTTTGTGTCTCAAAGACAGGTAAATGTTCCCCCGTTTCTGAATACTCTTTTTCTGTACGGGAGGAATACTAGGCGCTTTTGGGAGTCTGGGCGTAGAATCAGCCCCGTCTCCTGTTTTTCCGATCCCTCTTATGTACCGGTCTTGTTCGGCACCAGCTCGGGAACTCATAGCGCAATCCACGTTCTTCCAGCTGCTGAATAGTATCTGGCCTCTCGCCAAACTTTGAGAAAAGCTCTGCATAGACTGTACCACCATCAGGAATGAAGGCGGAAGCTAGTTCGGGGAATCCGTATTCGCCGCCACAGTAGCCATTTCTCTTGCCAAACTTGTAGATGTAGTCTTCCTCTGTTGGCTCCCACCACACGCTAAGCCAATTTAGTTCGGGGTCTTGCCAGCCTACTCTCACTATTTTGTCAGAATCTTCCCTTCCCCTCTCCGCAACTAGTTTCAAGTGAAAACCAGACTCAGGCCGTAGAACGAGAAGGCCTAGTCAGACGCTACCTTCGACAGGGCCACAAAACCTAGGGCTCGAAAGTCCGAGTCGTAGGTGAAGATGTCTGCTATCCCATGCCGTCTGGCCAAGACAGCTGAAGTGCAGTCTGTAAGGCTGAGGGGTATCTCTCTCCGTTGCTTGAATAGTTCCCACGACTCTGTTAGCACCTCGGCATCGACTTTCAATAGGGCGAATGATTCGGAGGCGAAAATCATGGTTCCCAGTTCGACCGCCAGCTTGTGGCTGCCCGTCCTGCGTCTGCATCCTGTGACAGCTTCGTCCAGTATGTAGTCGGAAGTGTAGAATTTCCGGTATGGTGTCGCCCCGTCGGAACTTGTCGAATGATTCGACAACGCTGGTATGGTCCCGGTCTCGCTTGTTGTGACGGGCCATAAAGGGGCCTGTATCGACGAAAGCTTCATGCCCGGGCTCACCCGTAGAGGGTCTTGTCGACTTCCTTCGACGCGTTCTCTGTTCCTTTTCCCCAATCCACCGGTTTGATGCTGAAGATGGGATCGTTAGGGTTTATTCCCGA
>WNGL01023907.1_pt1 | contig 10364 bp, 8 predicted proteins | sample 5400591 | NCBI WGS metagenome assembly WNGL01 (sample SAMN13153377, study PRJNA577476) | soil metagenome | isolation source: 80 cm soil or saprolite under Garry oak tree replicate 1 | place: USA:California | collected 2016-06-15 | reverse complement strand
GCCGCCGGGTCCTCCAGGCGGCCGGAGAGCTCGGCTACCGGCCAGACCGCACGGCCAGTCTCCTCGCTCGCCGGCGCAGCCATCTTCTCGGCGTGCTCCTGGAGGTGCGCAACAGCTTCCACGCCGAGCTCGTCGAGGATCTCCAGGCCGCCTCCGAACACGCGGGCTACGAGCTGGTACTGAGCACGGTTACCCGCACCAGGGACGAGCGGCGGGCCGTCGAGACCCTGCTGGACTTTCGCTGCGAGGCGCTGATCCTGCTCGGCCCGGATGCCTCGCCGGCTCGTCTCGCCGTACTGGGCCGGCAACTGCCGGTGATCGCCGTCGGCCGCCGGGTGGCAGCCGACGGCGTCGACGTGGTGAGGACCGCGGACGACCAAGGGGTCGCCCAGGCCGTGGGCTACCTCGCCGGGCTTGGACATCGGGCCATCGCCTACGTCGACGGCGGAACGGGGGTCATCCCGGGGGATCGCCGGCGCGGCTATCGCACGGCGATGCGCCAGCATGGGCTGGCTGACTGCATTCACGTCATCGCCGGAGACCACTCCGAGGAGTCGGGCCTGCGCGCCGCCGCCGCATTGCTCGGCCAGCCTGAGCTTCCCACGGCGGTGCTGACATTCAACGATCGATGTGCCGTGGGGCTCCTTGACGCGCTCAACCGAGCCGGCGTCGACGTGCCAGGATCGGTCTCGGTCGTGGGGTACGACGACAGCCCGCTGGCGCGGCTGGCACACGTGAACCTGACCACCGTCAGCCAGAACACGCAGCAGCAGGCCGAGCACGCCGTGGCGGCCGCCATTGAGCGGCTGGATGAGGGACGTTCGGTGCCCCGGGAGGTGGTGCTCCCTCCACGGCTCGTCGTCCGGCGCACGGTCGGCCCGCCCCGCTCCGCAGACTGACGCGGCCTGGCCGTGATCACCGGCAGCGAGGACCGCCGCACGCCTACGTCGCACCAACACCAGCACCGCCTACGTGTTCACCCGGCCGCCCAGGCGTGCCGACCCAGCGCCCGGCCCGCGGCCGGCTCCGGAACTGGCCCGATACGACAAGATCAGTGCCGAACGGTCCGGCGATCCCGCCCCGGCCACCCCGCCTGCCGCGACGGGCACGGCGCTGGGCGTGCTGTCTGCCGTGCTGGAGCGCGACGGCCAGCAGCGCTCCGCCACCAGACCCGCAACCCCTCGCCGACGCCGACCACCTCGCGATCCTGCACGCGATCTGGACCGCTGAGACACCCCGGCCCGCGAGCAGCGCTACCGGGGGGCCTGCTGATGCACGCGCTCCGTTCGGAAGGCTTGCAGGCGCAGCACCTGGTCGAACTCGTCCGGCACCAGTCCCAGCGGCACGCGCGGCAGCCATGCGCGGCCGCCGCTCACCGGAAGCCCTCGGGTGTGACCCCGGTGATCTGGCGGGCCTGGTGCCGGTCGACCGCGAACAGCACCGCTCGGAGCACGACGCCGTAATCCCGGTGGAACTGATGGCCGATTGCCGCGATCAGATCCTCGCCAGTTCCGGCCGGGTTCTGCTCACGCCAGGCCGCGACAGCGGCCCTCGCCCTGGCCAGCTCCGCCGGGTTGTCCTCCCGGAACCTCATCGCCTACCGCCTCATGACCATCGCGCACCAACGGGCGGATCCAGTTCACCGGTAGCGGCCTGTCGGCGATAGTGACACCTGGGAGCACGAGTGCATGCCCGGTAACACGGGCCGTACTCGCTGATGTGCCAGGCAACGCGAAGGTGCGCGCCGTGACCGGTATCGATGGCGGGACGCTGCGCGAATGGCGCAGGTCGCGCGGATGGGATGTGCCGAAGACGGCACGCGAGCTCCGTCATGTCGCCAGCGAGCCGGTCGCCGCGCCCGACGCTCTGGTCCGGATGATCCGCGGCTGGGAACGCGGCGACCATGAGCTATCCGAACGCTACGAACTGCTCTACCGCCGCCTCGGCACGCACGACGCTTCGGTCTGGTCGTTTCCGCCCGCCAGGCAGGCTCTGTTCTCCCTCTCGGTCGCCTTGCACACCGGCGATGCCGTCGGCGCTCTAGGCGCCGCCGCCACCGCGGAAGCCGACTGGAAAGGCGGAGCCCCGAAGGTGCTCGCCACCTGGGCTCAGGTGAGGGCCGGCGCCGCGATGGCCTACCTGATGCTGGATTCTCTCGACGGTGCCGCCGCCCAGATAGTGCCTGTCCTGGAACTGGCTCCCGAGATGCGCATCGACACCGTAACCGGATACCTCCAGACTCTCGACCAGATGCTCTCCCAGCCCTGTTTGGCGGACAGTGCCATGGCGGCAGCCCTCAGGCAGCAGATCAGCGACTTCATCTCCGCTCCCGCGGCCTGCTGATGCTGCCCGAGCAGTTCACCGACCGCCGCCGGCCGCGGCCCGGAGCGCCCAACTTCAGCAACTCGGTGTGCTGGCACCTGCTCCTCGGCAACCTAAAACCAGTCCAGGCGATCGCGAGAGAAGCACAGCAGCGGCTCGCCGGTTTCCCCGGCCTGCACATGACCCCGCTGCGCTGGCTGCACGCCACCGTCCTGCTCGCCGGCCGCGCGTCGGACCTGCCCCAGGCCGACCTGGACCAGATGCTCGCCAAGGCAAGACTCGAGCTCAACGGCACGCCGCCCACCTCCGTCACCCTCGACCGCGTGGTCTACCACCCCGCAGGCATCGTCCTCCCCCTAACCCCCGCAAGCGCCCTGGCTCCGATCTTCGAAGCCGCCCAGGCCGCCACCCTCGAGATCACCGGAACCCCCGGCGTCACCAGCACCCCCGACCCGTCCTGGATCCCCCATGTGACCCTGTGCTACAGCACCAGCCAGCAACCCACCGCCCCCATCATCGCCGCACTCGGCAAGTCGCTGCCGCCCCGCGAGGTAACCATCGACAAGCTCACCCTAGTCGTCCAGCAGGGGTCGGCCCTGTCCTGGGACTGGCGTCCCATCGGGACCGCTTACCTGGGCCAGCACGACGGGATCGAGCCTGCGCCACGCTCGGGGCCGGCGTCGGCGTTGTCCTTACGACCAATCGGCGAGGTCGAGGACCGAGCGGCGCAGCGTGACTCCGGCCGCAATCAGTATCGTGATCATTGGCGCGCTGGGATCCGCTGCTGATGGAGGCAGCACACTCCGCAGGTCCCGTCAGGCCGCGGGGCCGAAATCGACTGGGATCAGCCCGGCCGCTCGCCTTACGATCGGACGCATGCCGGGTTATGAGCCAGTAGACCTGTCCGCTGCCTGCAACGCCGGTGTGGAGGTTCTCGGCGATGAGCCGGGTGATGTTCCGCTCGGGCGGGTGGACCTGCGCGGCCTGCCGTTCCTGATCGGGCCGGAGCCGCCGTCTGCGGAGCGGTGCTTGCTGCTGCCCGCCGCCCCGACGTCGGTCGGGATCGGCCGGCTTGCGCGGCGGGTGATCGTCGCGCACCGGCTGCTCGAGCCGGGCGCACCAGCCGGTCACGCCGTCGGGCAGACCGTCGCGGAGTATGCGTTTCACCTGGCCGGCGGCGAGGTCGTGGTCGAGCGCATCCGGGAGCGGTTCGAGATCCAGGTGGTGCCGCCGGGTTGGGGCCGTCTGCCGTTCCTCGCCGTCACCGACACCTGCGACCGCAACCTGCCGCGTTTGGCGGGCAGGTGGGGCGAGGCCGGGATCCGCCTGGTGGAGCACGCCATGGGATGGCCCGCCGGATACTACCTGTGGTGCTGGGAAAATCCTCATCCGGAACGACCGGTCGAACGGATCGAGTTCATCCCGCGCGGCGGGCGATTCGTCGTCGCCGGCATCACGACCAGCGACGTTGATGAGCACCCGTTCGTCCGCGCGCCGGCGCGCCCGGTGCGGCTCGTGGCCAAGGACGGGCGGGACGGCGTCCTCGATATCGAGGTGGACCGGGGTGTCGCGACCTATCCGCAGCCGCTGCCCGGCGAGGACGACCGGGTCGGCTGGGGAGCGGCCGAGGGAAAGTCCGCGTATGCGTCGGTCGCCGCGCTGCCGTCGGCCACCGTCGCGGTCCGGCGGGGCGACGACGAGCTCGGCCGGGTGCGCTGGGGCGACGTGGAACGTGACGGGCGGGCGGACGCCGGCCAGGTCTTGCTCGAGCTGGCGGAAGGCGGCCGCAACTGGGTGCATGTCAGCGTCGTCGACGACGCGACCGGGCGGCCGGTGCCGTGCCGGGTCCATTTCCGTTCGGCCGAGGGAATTCCCTATCAGCCGCACGGCCACCACAATCACGTCACGCAAAATCTCGGCAGCTGGCATTACGACGTTGGCGGTGACGTCCGCCTGGGCCAGCGCAGCTACGCATATATCGACGGCACCTGCCAGGGGTGGCTGCCGCGAGGCGACGTCGTCGTGGACATTGCGCGCGGGTTCGAATACGAGCCGCTGCGGCAGGCCGTGCGGATCGAGCCGGGCCAGCGAGACCTGACGCTGCGGATCAGGCGCGTCGCTGACATGGCTTCGGAAGGATGGTGGTCTGGCGACTCGCACGTGCACTTCCTGTCGACCCCGGGCGCTCAGCTCGAGCAGAGGGGCGAGGATTTGCGTGTCGTCAATTTGCTGCAGACGCAGTGGGGTGCGCTGTTCACCAATACCGAGGATTTCTCCGGCCGGCCCAGTGTCGTGGACGGCGGCGGCTACGTGACGTATGTCGGCCAGGAAAACCGGCAGCACGCGCTCGGCCACATGGTCCTGTGGGACCTGAAAGAACCGGTCATGCCGTGGTGCAGTGATGGTCCCGACGAGGCCGAGCTCGGCGGCGCGCTGGACGCGACGCTAAGCGACTGGGCCGACCGGACGCACGCCCAGGGCGGCACCGTCGTCGCCGCGCATTTCCCGAATCCGAACGGCGAGCCGGCCGTTCTCGTCGCGACCGGCCGGGCCGACGCCGTCGAGATGCTGGCCCATTCCGACGACGCGATGCTCGAATATTACCGGTACCTGAACAGCGGCTACCGGCTGCCGCTCGTCGGCGGCACGGATAAGATGTCGAGCGCCGTGCCGGTCGGCCTGTATCGCACGTACGCGCGGCTGGACGAGGAGTTCAGCTATGCGGCCTGGTACCGGGCGGTGCGGTCGGGCCGCACGTTCCTGTCCGGCGGGCCGCTGGTGACGCTCTCGGTCGACGGGCGCGAGCCGGGCGGTACCGTCGAGCTTTCCGGGCCGGGAACGGTCAGCGTCCATGCCGCGGTGCGCAGCATTTTCCCGCTACGCTCGCTCGAAGTGGTGCGTAACGGCGACGTCGTCGCGAGGGCAGAAGCCAACGGCGGACGGCAGGCCGAAATCAACGAGGAACTGCGAATCGACGGGAACTCGTGGATAGCCTGCCGGGCGTTCGGCGTCGATTACCACCTCGATGAATGGGGCCGCCGGGTTTTCGCCCACACCTCGCCGGTCTACCTCGCCTGCGGCGGCGAGTGGACGATGACCGACCCCGAAGGCATCCGCTATATCCGAACGCTTGTCGAGGGTGCCCGCGAATACGTACGGCACACCGCAGTCCGCAGGTCCGACCAGCTCACCACGCACCATCACGGCGAGGCCGACCACCTCGCCTGGCTGGAGCGGCCGTTCGCCGAGGCCCTGCGCGCGCTGGAAGAGCGCGGCCGCAGCTGATGACCAGGCCGCGGTCGATCGTGCGGCAGCCGACCTGATGCGGCGCCTGGGAACAGCAGCTTTCGTGGCTAACTGACACGATCAGTCTTATGGGGGGTTCGGCAATTGACCATGACTGTGGCACCGGCGCATCTGATCGCGTGACCGCGCGCGACCAGGGCCGGTCGTCGGCGGCGCTGCGGTCGGCGCTTGAGCGGCTGCGACTGGAGGGCGCAGTATTCCTCCGGGCCGAGTATCGCGAGCCATGGGCGTACGAATCGCTGACCGCGCGGGAGACAGCGAAGATCCTCCGGCCGGATTCCGACCGCGTCATCTTGTTCCACGTCGTCGCCAGCGGCGCCTGCTGGGTCGCTGTTGACGATGGTGACAAGCACTGGGCGCGGCGTGGCGACGTCATCGTGCTTCCGTACGGCGACCAGCATCGCATGGGCGGCGTACGGGACGCCGGCCTCGTCTCGATATCCACGATCCTGCAGATGCCACCCTGGCGGCAGATGCCGGTGATCCGCCACGGAGCGGACGGCGAACTGACCGACGTGGTCTGCGGCTACCTGCACTCGAGGGACCCGCTGTTCGACTCAGGCCTTCGGGTGTTCCCGCCGGTGTTCGTGGTGTGCCCGCCGGACGGTCCCGCCGCCGACTGGGTGCGCGCCAATGTTGCCTATGCGCTCGAGCAGACCGAGGTGGCACCATCGAGTCCGGGCATCGTGATGTCGCGCCTGCCTGAGTTGCTGCTCGTTGAGGTCCTTCGCCTCCATCTCGCTTCGGCGCCCGCCCCGGACCGGGGTTGGCTCGCTGCCCTCAATGACCCGGTGCTGCGACCCGCCATGTCCTTGCTGCACAGCGCACCCGGGCGCCGCTGGACGGTGTCCGCGCTGGCGCGGGAAGCCGCCGTGTCACGGTCCGTGCTCGATGCCCGATTCCGCGAAGTCCTCGGCTCCTCGGCAGGTCTCCGATCCGGTACCTCACCGAGTGGCGGATGCACCTCGCAGAGGACCTCCTGGCGACGACCGATCTCGGCGTCGGCGTCGTCGCCCGCAGGGTTGGCTACGATGCTGAGGAAGCCTTCAGCCGCGCGTTCAAGCGCGCACACGGCGAGTCGCCAAGCGCTTGGCGTGCCACTCATGCGCTGCGCTGACGCAACGACGAAGCTCGGGTCCTCGGTCAGGCACGCCGGCGAGCCAGGCCCAATGCCAGGAACTTAAGGAGCCCGTGGTGCCAAATTTCCGGGCTTTGCTGCTGGTCAGGGTCCTCACTGCGGGCAGGGGCCGACGCCGGCGGGCGGCGCGGGTGGCGGCCTGCTGTGGTATGGCGCCGGCTGCCGGCCTGCAGCGCGACGCAATCCCGTTATGCCCCGCTATGCCTTAACTTTACATTGAGACATTTCGGACGCTGATCATGATCGTGGACAGTTCTGGCCGCTATAGGGCATAGTGCCAAGTCCGAAAACGCGAGCTGTCAATCTCGACGTCTGACCATCGAGGCGACGATCCAACTCTGAGCCCACGCCCAGGCAACGGCCGTTCCTCTCCACACCGGGGAAACGGGTCGGCACCTCATATCCCATGTAGTTACAAGATCATCAGCGGACCCGCGCTCGCGCTTCGCGCGCCTAGCGGCGCGCGAAGCGCGTCGACCCGCCGCCCGGACCCGGCACTGCCGTCCGCGCATGCCCTAACCCGGCGGAGCCCTACGACCGCTCACCTCCCCAGCGGCGCGGGAACCCGCGCGCCGCTGGAACCGAGCCCCGCGCGCTGCGGGTTCATCCCGGCTGGGCGACAACAGACGTACAGTCGCGGCGAGCCGGAACGATCAGGGTCTATCAACTCGCCAAGGAGTGCGGCATAGAATCCCAGATCCTTATGTCCAGGATGTACGATATCGGCGAGTACGTTATGTCAGCTAGTTCCATCGTCGAGCCAGCCATCGCAGAGAAGCGCAGAGCACACTTCAGAGCCACGGCATAGCCATAAAATTTACTACATGCTCAGCATTCTTTTGAAATCTTCTTGAAGTTGGGCAAGCTCTGGACAACCAGTGGCAAGTGAACGCCAGCCCTGGCTGAGCGAAAGCTTTAGCAGACGCTCACGTCCCTGCCCAGGAAAGCGAAGATCGGCCTCAGTAATCAAAGGATCAAAGAATCGCTCTTTAGGATGACGCTCATTAACAACCTCACTCCAAGGCACACCTAGTTGGGATCGTGAACCCCAAATCGCCCATACCTCCAGTTCTTGCCGGGCAACTGCTATTAGTGACTGCTCTCTTCTAGGGCAGTCACTAAGTAGATTTTGCATAGAGGCCAGTCGGTTACCTCGGCCCGGACTGCCATCCTCCCCATCGCCATCAACAATAAATACCACGATGTCGGATATCGCACCATACCTATCGAGCAGTTCCGGCGCCTGGGCCTTGAGTTGGTTAACTCCTCTGATGCGCGGATCAGTTATAGGCTTAACCAACGCTCTAGGCTTACCCAGATCCGCAAGAAGTGCGCGGACGACCGGGCAGGCAATGTACTGGTCGTTAGTATGATCCTCCAGCGCCAGCGAGACCCTGAGGCTCATAATTTATAGGTCCGCTGCGGCCTGGAGCCATCCCTCGGCTTGCAATTCGCCGGGAGTCCGACTAGCCGATACCTGCTTGAAACTCGGAAGTTCTGCAATCCTCACAGGATGCGATGAAATGCTATCGCTGTCCCAGCCGATTACGACGGAATTGCGAACCGTTTGCGGGGATGCATAATCTAGAATACTTGGAGAATGCGTAGAAGCTATCACTTGAACGTCGCCGTCTTGACCTCGTTTCGCTGGTCGGACGGCCTGTTCCAGCATTTTTATCAACAAGGAAAGCCGTGTGGGGTTTATCCCGTTTTCGATTTCCTCTATAGCAAGCGTCCGTCTACCCTGTGCCGCTATTGCCGCCAAGGCGAACGCTGCGAAGCGCAAAGTTCCGTCAGATAGAGACGGAGCCGGTACTGGCTTGTCGTAAGGCTCCTCCTGAACAGCGAATATGACTTCACCTGTTGGAGCGCGAATTGTATCTACCTGAACGATCGGCCGCGGGGTGAGTTCAGAGAGCCAACTGCACATTGCCTCCCACCGCTCCATTGCCTCAGTATTGCGGACGGCTTCTACTCGTTGCTCTCCGCTTTCAGTGCGTACTCGTCGGGCAACGCGGCGCCTCGCATCATTCTGAAGATCCCACACAACAGCCGCGAAGTTTTCACCGTGCTCGCCAAGCTCAAACTTCCCGAGAGGGGAATATTGCCTAAGGACCTCGGACCGAAGTTCCATCAAACGAATTGCTGAAAACTCGTTGCGCGCCAGCCCTGCAACATCTTCGTTGACCCGACTCTCCGCACGTCTACTAACAAATTGTGACAGTATAAACTCATATGGCGAAAACTCTCTGCCGGGATTTAGGCCTTGAACGGACTTGTAGAAGCGCGCTCGCAGGCTGGGGGAATCTGGATCCTGCTTCAGTGGTCCTTTTTGTGGCTTGGTACTATATACATAAGGGCCGGGATGCTTAAAGGAAGAGAGTTCCTCCTGCACGACGCGGTAATGCAGAGCGTCTATGCGCACGCTATATCGAATTTTGTCTCCACGCGCGAGAATGGTAACGTCTAGCTCGAACTCATCACTATCTTCAAGAAAGTGGGTAATAGCGGAGTTGCCGCCTCGGATTCCAGCAGTAGAAGTAATTGAACCGCCGGGCGAAATATGACCTTCGATGGCATCGCGAACAGAACGACCGTCACCTATCGACTTTAGAAGGCGCAGAGCGTCGAAAAGGTTCGACTTGCCAACACCGTTTGCCCCCAGAATAATTGATACTGGACCAAAGGTAATAGAGGCGTCCCGGAATGTCTTAAAGTTCTTAAGCGACATTTGCTGTATCATAGTTTTATAAGCTTTCTAGATTCACGGCTGACCGCCAAGGCTAGTGCGAGACACCGAGGTTGACCGCAGAACCAGTAACGAGTCATCTGCCTTGGTAGCTCCTCTGTGAGTCGTATACACGGTAGCCTACTTCCCTTCCCCCTCCAGGCAGCAAGGGATACGTCTGCTGGATGCAGCGACACCTCCAATATGGGCCTCACTGCTCAATGAACCCACGCTGAGTCACGGGGCGCACCGGTTGTCCGTAAGTCGTCAACTCAGCCAGAGGGGTCCAGATAGGTGCCCTGTCCTCCTGGTCGGCGCGGCGCAGCGGCCCGCGACGGCGCCCCGCACGTCGCCCGATGAACGCGCACAGCCACCGGACATCTCCACACACCGTCTGCACAGCGCAGTGCCCGCGCGTGCGGGCGCTGTGCGCCGCGTTTCCGGCCCGGTCCCCCCTGCTGCCTGCGCTGACGCGCTCGCTCCGCGCCGCCTCCGCGTTCCCGACCTCAACCCCTCACAAAGCAGAACGGTTGAGGTCGGGAACACTGCATCTCTGCTATACGAGTAAACAGACACCAGGGAGGACCAATCCGGAAACGCACTGGGGAACCCGGAACCGCCCCCGCCCCCGGAAAAACACGGCCCCGGTTCCAGGTTCCCCAGACCCCTCCTGCCTCCACCCAAGAAAACGACGGACCCCGCCGCGCTAATGGCCGGGGAAGAGTGCCCAGGGCGCCGCGCTCCGCGCGGCACACGCGCCTACCGTGCCGCGCCTGCCGCCCGTGGAAGCCTGCAAGCATCGCGGGGGACACCCGGGGCAACCCCCCCAAAGCCCGGGGTTTCCCCCGGTTTCCCCCGCACCCCCTTCCG
>WNGL01012106.1_pt1 | contig 10364 bp, 11 predicted proteins | sample 5400591 | NCBI WGS metagenome assembly WNGL01 (sample SAMN13153377, study PRJNA577476) | soil metagenome | isolation source: 80 cm soil or saprolite under Garry oak tree replicate 1 | place: USA:California | collected 2016-06-15 | reverse complement strand
TGTGACTGCTTCAACTACCTCACCTTGTCACACTTGTCGCTCTCCTGCTTCCCTTGACAAAACCTATTCTCTCTGATACATTCTGTTCAGGATATATTAGAAAGAATATCTTTGCCAGGAGAACGGCTGATGGCACCACGCAAACGATCCAACTTACTGGCGCTGGCCGTTTTATCTCTGCTCACCGAGCGCCCGATGCATCCCTATCAAATGGCGGCGCTGATGCGCCAGCGCGGTCTTGCCTCTACCGTGAAGCTCAACTTTGGAGCCCTCTATGCTGTCATCGAAACGCTGCACCGGCTCGCGCTGATCGCGCCAGTGGAAACTCGGCGAGAAGGACGCCATCCCGAACGCACCATTTACGCCACTACCGAGGCAGGACGTGCTGAATTGGTTGACTGGCTGCGTGTCCTGATCCGCACGCCAGCCACCGAATACACCCAGTTCGTGGCTGGCCTGGCTCTTATCGCTCACCTCTCCCCTCTTGAGGCCGTTGCTCTCTTGGAAGATCGCATGCACTCCCTCTCTGAGCAGATCGAGGCGCAGCGCTCCGAGCTGGAGACATGCAAACAACGGGGCGTAGACCGACTCTTCCTGATCGAGGATGAGTATCGACTAGCTCAGCAGATCAGCGAGCGTGCATGGGTAGAGAAGCTCATCGGAGACATCAAAGACGGAACCCTGACAGAGACTCCAGACGACATCCTCAGATGGAAGGTCACTCGTCCAGATCTCGCTTTCCTGCCCTCTGAGGAGGAAGGCGAACAGGAGTGAGACTCGATAAGAAGTGCTCGGAAAGGGCTCTTTATGACCAGACCCGCAAGAAAAGCGCTGATTAGTGGCTGTGGGATCGCTGGACCGGTCGTCGCCTTGTTTCTGCAACGGGCGGGCATCGAGGCCGAGATCTATGAGGCCAGAGCCGAGTCTACCGATTATGGAGGCAATTTCTTGAACATGGCCTGCAATGGACTTGGTGTGCTGGGGACGCTCGGGCTCGACGAGCAGGTGTCACGCCAGGGATCGCCGAGCCACGCTGCTCACGGCGGCTCTCCATCGCTGCCCTGGTATGGACGACAAGGAGTTCTCTCATGCCTGAGCCAGACTTGCTGGTGACCAAGTTCACCATCCCACCTCTTCGTTCCGTGCTGCTTGCACGCTCGCACCTGCTTGAGGTCCTCGAGCAGAGCCGCTCGGTTCCCTTGACGCTGCTCTCGGCCTCGGCAGGCTTTGGCAAAACGACGCTGCTCTCGGCCTGGGCGAGGGAGAGCACCGGCCAGGTCGCCTGGCTCACGCTGGATGAGCAGGACAACGACCCGACACGCTTCTGGACCTCTGTGATTGCCGCCCTCCGGCACGGTGGCACACCTCTCGGAGAGGCAGCGGAAGCGCTGCTGCATGCACCACAATCGTCTCTGCTGACCAGCGCGCTAACTTCGCTCATCAACGACCTGGCGGCGCTCGCGCAGGACACCGCCCTGATTCTCGATGACTATCAGGTGATCAGCGAACCGGCGATTCACGCCTCGCTGCAGTTTGCGCTCGATCGTCTGCCCCCCCGCCTGCATCTGTGCCTTTCCAGTCGCGTCGATCCCCAGCTGCCCCTGGCTCGTCTGCGGGCCAAAGGACAGGTGGTCGAGCTCCGCGAGCCGGAGCTGCGCTTGCGTGGCGACGAAGCCGCCGGGTTTCTGAAAGAGGTCATGGGCCTCTCTCTTTCAACGGAAGAGATCGGTCGCCTGGAGCAGCGCACGGAAGGCTGGGTCGCCGGACTGCAACTGGCGGCCCTCTCCCTGCGCAGACATCCTGATGCCTCCGCCTTTCTCCAGGCGTTTACCGGCAGTCAGCGCTTTCTCCTGGATTACGTGCAAGAAGAGATCCTTGAACCACTGCCCCAGGGGCAGCAACGTTTCCTGCTGCACACGTCGGTGCTGGACCGCATGAATGCCGAGACCTGCCAGGCGCTGACTGGAGAACAGGCCAGTCAGCAGCTGCTGGAATCCCTGGAGCGCGCCCACCTCTTTCTGATTCCCCTCGACGAGGAGCGGCGCTGGTATCGCTTTCATATGCTCTTCCGTGAGGTGCTGCTGGCCCGCTTACAGGCGAGGGAGCCCGAGCAGGTGGCCCGCCTGCACCGGGAGGCGGCGCTCTGGTATGCGGCACGCGGCTTGCTGCACGAGGCGATCCCGCATACGCTCGAGGCCGGCGACTTTGAGTCGGCTGCCGACCTGCTGGAGCGCTGGATCGTCCCGCAGTACTGGCGCAACGAGTTTCATCTGCTGCGCCGCTGGGCAGAACGCCTCCCCGATGCGGTGCTGCACGCGCGCCCGGAGCTCAGTTTCACCTATGTCACTGCGGTGGTCCTCACCTCGCCGCGCGGACCCAGGACCTTGGAGCACGTGGAAGTCTCCCTGCGCCAGACGGAAGAGGGCTTTCGCGCCAGGGGTGATCGGGTTGGGCTTGGGGCGGCGCTGGTCGTGCGGGCCGTCCTGACCAGCCACCAGGGCGCCTTTGCCCAGGCGTTCGCGCTGGGCCGGCAAGCGCTGGACGTGCTGCCCGAGGACGAGATCCACTGGCGCGGACACGCGCTGTGCCTGGTCGGAATGGAGGCCGCCTTCGCCGGGGAGCTAACGCGCGCCCAGGCCTTGCTGCGGCAAGGGCTGGCCCTCTATGAACGCGCGGAAACCCTTCCCGGCACGCAGTCCGCCCTGGCCACGCTCGGCGATGTCTGCCTGGACCAGGGCGAGCTGCACCTGGCCGCCCGCTACTTTCACCAGGCGCTGGCCAGCTCCGAGGCGCAACGAGTCCTCGCGCACCTCCAGCTCACACTCCAGACGGGAGAGCGGGAGACGTACTATGAGCGGAGGGCCCGCTATGGGCTGGCCCAGCTTGCCTACGAGTGGAATGACCTCGACGCGGCAGCGCGGGAGCTTGGCGAGGCCCTCTTGGGTCCATCGGAATGGCGGCATATGCTGACCGGTGGGGTGCTATTACAGGTGCGCCTGCTGCTCGCCCGCGGAGCCGCCGAGCAGGCCCGCGAGGTGCTCGCTGACCTGGCGGTGCAGGCGTCGCGGCCAGAGGTGCTGCGGGAGCTTCAGATGTGCCAGGCTTACCTGGCGCTCGCGGTCGGCGATCTCACCACCGCGCAGCGCTGGGCGGCCTCCGCTGCGCCCGAACCCGCGCCCCTGGCGCTCAGCAGGCGCGAGGAGGAAGCCCTCCTGCTCGCGCGCGTGCGCCTGGCCGAGGGCCAGGCCGAGGCGGCTCTCGACGTGCTCGCGCGCTGGCAGCAGGAGGCCAGAACCTCCGAGCGCCAGCGCAGCGCCCTGCACCTCCTGGTCCTGGGGGCGCTGGCACACCAGGCGAGTGGTGCAGGGCCGCAAGCCAGAGCAACGCTGCTCCAGGCGCTCAGGCTGGCGCGGCCAGAGGGCTATCAACGCCTCTTTCTGGATGAAGGCCAGCCCATCGCCTCCCTGCTGCAAACCCTCCTGCCAGAGCTGCGCGAGGAGGCCCTCTCAGCCTATGTGCGAACCCTCCTGCGTGCCAGCCGCTCGGCTCAGGCGAAGCCGGAGGCCCTCCCCGAAGGCGCCGCCTCGGTCCTCCTTGCGCCGCTGACGCCACGGGAACGGCGCGTCTTACAGCTGCTGGCCGAGGGGGCCTCCAACCAGGAGATCGCCAAAGCGCTAGTGGTCTCGCTCGCCACGGCCAAGAAGCACGTCGCCAGTATCTTGAGCAAGCTGGGAGCCGAGAATCGGACGCAGGCCATTGCACGTGCGCGCGCGCTCTCGTTGCTCTGAGCGCGCTCTTCGCACCTCACCCAGAGGCGCGGCATGGTCAGGATCGCACCATCCCTGCCGTCATGCATGGTAGCCTTTTGGCTACCCTCATCTGGCTGCTCCTCTCTCCTCTCAAAAGTAGCCTTTTGGTATCCTTTTGGCGACTGTGTTCCCCCTGCTCGGAGGGTATCCTTCTTCCCAGACGATGAAATGTCATCCAAACGGAGCACCAGTGTATGAGATACGTCATTCGCGTGAAGGGGCACCTGGACCCCTTCTGGCAAGAGTGGTTTGAGCACCTCTCGATCACGCACGAGCGAGATGGCACGACGCTGCTGTCCGGTCCCATCCGTGACCAGGCGGCGCTCTACGGCCTCCTCATCAAGATGCGTGACCTGGGGTTGACGCTCCTCGAGCTTTCGGCGAGCACGCCTCTCCAGCCTCCAGAAGAGTGAGCAGTGCCTTTCCGGTTGCGCTCCATCGCTGCTCTTGTGCGGACGACACGCAAGAATTCCTGATCGATGTTGAAGACCAAAGGAAGGAACAAACATGAACACCGTATCACATCATTCCAACGACCATGCCACCACACCCGCGCTGAGTGGCGAAGGGTTCACCACACCAGCGGCGCAGGCAACACCTTCGGCGACCTGGTGGCTCGCGCTCGGCGCTGTCGCCGGCCCGGTCCTGTTCGTGCTTGCCTGGCTCGTCCTCGGCGAGCTCAGCCCGGGCTACTCGCCTCTGCGCCAGCAGATCAGCGATCTCGCCTTGGGGGCCGACGGCTTATTCATGGGCGCCGCTTTCGTACTCAGCGGGCTCCTGCTCCTGGCCGGTGTGGTCGGCATCTTCCAGGCCATGCGGGCAGACGTGGGGACCGCAGCCAGCTTTATCAGCGCGATCCTGCTCGCGCTCTCGCCCCTGGGCGGTGTCGTCGTTGGTGTCTTCAACGAAACCGCGGTGGCCGGTCACGTGACGGGAGCCATGCTGGCCTTCTTAACCCCGATAGTCAGCTTTCTGGTGACCGGGCTCGTGCTCCGCCGCAGCCCGCACTGGCGTCGCATCGGGAGCTGGCTGCTCTTGGCCAGCCCGCTGACGCTGGTGCTGGTGTTTGTCTTTCTTCAGACCGGCCCGCCGGGCGCCCCGCTCGCCGCGACTGGGCTGGGAGGACTGGCAGAGCGTGCTCTGATCGTCGAGATTCACGCCTGGTTCGTGGCCCTGGGCGCTCTCGCCTTCCGCCGGGCGTCTCGGTGGGCCACACGCCGAATCAGAAGTGAGGCTTCCTGAGCAGCGTCTTTTCGGCTTCGTCTTCCTCGTTTCTCTTGTACGGACGACACAGAATGATTCCTGATTGATTGAAGACCAAATTGAGGAGCAGACATGAACACATCACTGCATCATCCCAATGACGATGCCACCACACCAGTACTGGTGAGCGAAGGTTTCGCCAAACCAGCCGCGCAGGCTTCCCCAGGAGCGACCCGGTGGCTCGCGCTCGGTGCCGTCGTCGGCCCGATCCTGTTCACCCTCGCCTGGATCATCCTCGGCGAGCTCAGCCCGGGCTACACAGCCTGGGGCATCCGGATCGCACCCTACTCACCCATCAGCCAGCCCATCAGCGGCCTGGGCCTGGGCCCTACCGCCCCATTCATGAACGCGGCCTTCGTCCTCACCGGGCTCCTGACCCTGGTCGGCGTCGTCGGCATCTTCCAAGGCATCCGGGAGATGGGAGCCCTTGCGCGTTGGAGCTGCACGGTGCTGCTCGCGCTCTCGCCACTGGGCATGGTGGTGGACGGCATCTTCACCCTGGAGTCGTTCCTGCCTCATACGGTGGGCTTCCTCCTGGCCACCGCGAGCCCGGTGCTGAGCTTCGTGGTCATCGGGCTCTTGCTTCGCCGCGTCAAGAGCTTTCGGCGGTTCGGCACCTCGCTGCTGCTGGGCAGTCCGCTGACGCTGGCGCTGGTGGTCCTGTACTTCCTGACCTTCTCGCCCACCGTGGCGGGGATTCAAACCGGAGTGGCAGGCCTGATGGAACGCCTCTTGGCCATCGAGGTCCACGCCTGGCTCGTCGCCCTGGGCGCTCTGGCTTTCCGCCGGGCGTCTCGGTCGGTCGGTTTGGGTGGCTGATGCCCCTGGTAAACAAGTGTCCCGGAACGAGATGATGAGAAAGGAATCCTGTATGAACAGAGACGCAAGAAAAGCGCTGGTTATTGGCTGCGGGATCGCCGGACCCGCCGTCGCCTTGTTCCTGCAACGGGCAGGCATCGAGGCCGAGATCTATGAGGCCAGAGCCGAGTCTACCGATTATGGAGGCCTCTTCTTGAACACGGCCTGCAATGGGCTCAGCGTGCTGGGGACGCTCGGGCTCGATGAGCAGGTGTCACGCCAGGGATCGCCTATTCCGCGCATGATGATCTGGAGTGGGAACGGCAAGCGCCTTGGCGAGGTCCGCAATGGGGCCAGGGCGGAAGTAGGCGCCCCAAGCATCAATCTCCTGCGATCTCGCCTGCACCAGGTGCTGCGTGAGGAAGCTGAGCGCCAAGGAATCAAGATCGCCTTTGGCAAGAAGCTTGCCGGCCTCTCGACCGGTGCGCAGGGAGTGGTTGCCGCCTTCGAGGACGGCTCCACAGCGGAAGGCGCTTTCCTGGTTGGCTGTGATGGTGTGCACTCTCGCACCCGCCAGCTCATCCATCCCGACGCTCCCGCCCCACACTACACGGGCCTGATGAGTGCGGGTGGCTTCGCACCGCACTCCAGCTTTGCTCCCACTCCGGACACGATGCACTTCATCTTTGGCAAGCGCGCCTTCTTCGGCTATCACATCAGCTCCTCTGGAGAGCTGTACTGGTTTGTCAATTGCTCGCAGAAAGAAGCGCCTGCCAGGGGAGAGGTAGACATGATCGTGAGCGATGCGTGGCAAGAGCGTCTGCTCGATCTCTTCCGGGGGGATCTGCCGCTCATCTTCGAGCTGATCCGGGCGACGCAGAGCACGATCATCGGTTACCCGATCTATGATATTGTCACGCAGCCCACCTGGCATCAAGGTCCGGTGGTCCTGGTGGGTGATGCGATCCACGCGGTTTCGCCGCAGGCTGGACAGGGCGCATCGCTGGCCGTAGAGGATGCGATGGTGCTGGCCAAGTGCCTGCGAGACAGCGAGGATCACGCGCTCGCCTTTGCGACCTATGAGCAGCCTCCGTCGAGCACGCGTCGAGCGTATGGTCCAGTATGGACGCAGCCTGAGTCGGCAGAAGGTCATGAGCAATCCGATCCAGGTGGGATTTCGGGACAGGCTCATGCCGTTGTTCCTGAAGCTCTTTGCCAACCCTGCCGCACTCGACTGGGTCTACTCCTACCAGGTCGAGTGGGATGAGCCGGTGGGGGACACAACGAAAGCCGTGGAACAAGGCCCCCGGCTGGCGTAGTGAGCCACCTGATGAACAGAAAGGAAGCCTTGCTATGCAACGCACCATTGGTCGTTTGCTCATCTCGCCTCTCGGCTCTGGCAACGGCGGTCATTCCCATCCGCAGTGATGGGAATGCGTCACACATCTTCAGTCCGCACTGGTCTCCTCATGCGCGCTTTCATGGGATTGTGTCCATGGGGATGCCGGTCTTGCTCGCTCCCGTCTCGCGTCTTTCTCCTGTGGCGCCGCTCGGCTGACCCGGAGACCGCAGCCACCGTGGCGGCTCTCATCCCGATTGCCTGACTTCGGACCGTTTTTCGTGGCGCTCGTCATTCCCGGTGCGGGTCTGGTGGATCCTGGCCAGCGCCTCACTCGCATTGCTGGCGTGCCCTCCCCACTCCTCAGTGCAGCAGCCACGATTCTGACGGCAGGAGTAGGATGCTGTCTAGCCCGTTCAGGCGATGCTGCTGCCTCGTGTGCGGCGAGATAATTTCCCTTTGGATACGCTGACCTCTGAATGGCATGTGCTCCCACGCGATGCGCAACGAGCTGACCGGAAAAAGAGGGGCAAAGAGAGAAAGATGCGCGCACATGAATGGGAACATCAGGTTGAACTCGGCGAACGCTTGCGGCAAGTCGCGCTCCCCGCTGTCCCGCCTCACAACGGAGAGGAATATTCTTCCAGATCCAGCAAGTTCGTGCGGACGGGTGCAACGTGGGCGGGCAGTTCGCGCAGCCTCCGACGCTCACCATTGCTGGGGAAAAAGTTCAAAAGCAAGAATCGGATAGCTTTGTCTTGCGCTCGCTTGTATCATGAGGTAACCAAACACACAGAGAAGGAGATGACCATGAAGCGACGACCCTTTCGTTTTGGTGTCCTCTGTGAGCAGATGGACACACAGCGTGCATGGGTGATCAAAGCCCGCCAGATCGAAGATGCCGGCTATGCCACCTTGCTGATCCGCGACCATTTCGTCCGTGAACCGTTCGGGGACCAGTTTGCTCCAATTGCCGCGCTGATGGCGGCCGCTGATGCGACGACGACGCTGCGCGTGGGGAATCTGGTGCTGGATAACGATTACCGGCATCCGGTCATCCTGGCAAAAGAAGCGGCAACAGTGGACGTGCTTTCGCATGGACGCTTTGAGCTGGGCCTGGGGGCCGGCTGGGCGAAGCGCGAGTATGAGCAGGCTGGCATCCTGTTCGACGCGCCTGGTGTGCGGGTCAGCCGCTTGGCAGAAGCGCTCCAGGTCCTTAAGGCCTCTGGGCTCCCGACCCGCTGACCTTCACTGGCATCTACTACGCCATCGATCACCTCGAAGGCTTTCCCAAGCCCGTCCAGCGACCCCATCCTCCCATCTTAGTAGGTGCGGGCGGCAAACGCATGCTCTCGCTCGCAGCCCGCGAGGCGAGCATCATCGGGTTCTTGATGGGCGACTACTCCACTGGGGTCGAGGTAGACGATCCGCTCAAGCGGGTGGGTGCTGCCGTTGATCGAAAAATAACCTGGGTCCGCCAGGCGGCCGGAGAGCGGTTCGATGACCTCGAACTCAGCATGGTGCTCACGGTGGTGCGCAGTGAAGAACGGTACCGCGCGGCAGAGCAGCTGGCCGCCGAACGAGGGTGGAGCAGCATCTCTGCAGAAGATGTGTTGGAGATGCCTTCTCTGCTCATCGGCTCGGTGGAGCAGATGGTCGAGCAGCTCTACCAGCGACGCGAGCGCTACGGGTTCTCGTATTATATCGTGACCGATCAGCACTTGCAGACGCTTGCTCCTGTTGTCGCGCAACTGGCTGGGAAAGCATAGAGCAAGGCTGATAGCCCGGCAGGCGCTTTATAGGGAAGGGAAGGGAGCAAAGCGAAGACGAGCAAGTGTCCATCAGGAAGTCGCGAGGAAAGCCGCATTGCCTCTCCGATACGTATCGAGACTCCTCCTGTGAAGCTCGTTGCGCATCGCGTGGGTGCTTCTACCCAAGGGCAGGGATGAGGACATTCCCCCTTTGGGAAAGTTCTGAGACAGAACATCCGATGGAAGGAAGAAAAGAATGAGCGTCTCTTCTGTTCGCTATCCTGTGAAGCTCTGGCCCGGGCAGCGAAACTTTCTGGAAACGGTGATCCATACCAGCAGCACCCCGGCCAAACACGCGCCTTTTCGCCCGCGTCCTCCTGATGAGCGATCAGAGTCAGGGTGGGCCCAGCTACACCGATGGGCACATTGCCGAGGTGCTCTCCATCAGTCGTCGCACCGTGATTCGTATCAAGCAGCGCTTTGTGCAAGGGAACCTGGAAGTAGCTCTCACCGGAAGCTTCCCGCGCGAACGGCCCGAACGGCGCTGCCTGGATGGCAAGGGAGAAGCCCAGTTGATCCATCTGGCGTGTAGCCAGGCTCCCGATGGGAGGCAGCGCTGGACGCTGGAACTGTTGGCCGACCGGATGGTGCGCCTGGGCTATGTGGAGCATATCAGCCCGGAGACGGTGAGAACCACACTCAAAAAAACGAGCTCAAGCCGTGGCTTAAAAAGTCGTGATGCTTCCAAAGGAAGCAGACGGAGACTTTGTCTATCACATGGAGGATGTCCTCGATGTGTACTGCCAGCCCTATGACCCAGCCGTTCCCAGGATCTGTATGGATGAGATGGGGAAGAATCTCGTCAAGGACAAGTATCCACCTGAGCCTGCCAAGCCGGGACAAGTTGCGCGGGAAGACTACAGTTATGAAAAAGAAGGCCGCGCCAATCTGTTCATTGCCTATGAGCCTCTGGCAGGCAAACGCTCCCTCAAAGTAACTGAGCACCGCACGAAGGAAGATTGGGCGCTGTTCATGCAGGAGGTGCTGGAAGAACACTATCCTGAAGCGAGCAAGGTGGTGGTCGTGATGGACAACCTCAATACGCACACGCCCGCCTCTTTCTACGAAGTCTTTCCGCCGGAACAAGCCAAGGCCCTCGCGGACCGGCTGGAGATCCATTACACCCCCAAGCACGCGAGTTGGCTGAACATCGCGGAGATTGAACTCAGTGTGCTGGCGCGGCAGGGCCTGGCTCACAACATTGCCACTGTCGAGGAACTTTGTCGGCAGGTGCAAAGCTGGCAAGACCATCGCAACCAGCAGGTCGGCACGGTCAATTGGCAGTTTCGTACGGCGGATGCGCGCATCAAACTTAAACGCCTCTATCCAGTGCAGCAACCAGAC
>WNGL01011059.1_pt1 | contig 10364 bp, 10 predicted proteins | sample 5400591 | NCBI WGS metagenome assembly WNGL01 (sample SAMN13153377, study PRJNA577476) | soil metagenome | isolation source: 80 cm soil or saprolite under Garry oak tree replicate 1 | place: USA:California | collected 2016-06-15 | reverse complement strand
ACCGCACCCCGTGCAGCCACGCGTTGATGTCCCGGGCGATGCCCGCCTTGTGCGCATACGAGAAATAGACGAATCGCTCCACCCCGCGCTCGGCGAGAAAGGCCGCCACCGCCTCGGGCTCGGAGGGGTACTCGAGCTTCCAGGTCGAGCGCTCTGCAAACCACCGGCGGATGGCGCGCCCCAGCCGATCCGGATGGAGGTGCGTGTGGATGTCGATGTAACGAAAGCCGGGCGGCGCCTCCATCAGGCGCTCACCACCCAGGAGCCCGGCCAGCCCGGCACCTCGACGTCTGCGCGGACTCGGCCCGCTCTCGAGAGACGGGCCACGGCCTGCGCCGTCTCCTTCGCTCCCAGGCCGAACACCCGCGCCATGCGGGCGGGCGTGGAGTAGACGGCCCCGTCCAGATAGCGGGCGAGCAGCCGGTCGAGCGCGGCCGGTCGCGTAAGCTCCCGGCCTTCCGCGACCTGGTCGGGCAGCCAGCGTTCGAGGAGATCCCAGCGATAGGAGAAGCTCGGCTCGTAGCGCTCTTCGGTCTTGACGATCCACAGCCCCTGCTGCAGCTCGGCCATGGCCCGCTCGAACTCGCGGGTCTTCGACGGCTCGAGCATAAAGGTGTCGGCGCGGAGGCCGCGCGTGTACTGCGGGCTCTCGCGGAAAAAGCTGTCCATGAGCCGCTTGGCCGTGGCCGACATCCGCCCCGCGCGGTACTCCGCGGCGAAATCCCGCGCGCGCTGGGCGCCCCGCACGAGCGCGTAAAAAGCCGGGAAGAGATCGAGGGCGACGAGAACGGGGCGGCCCTTCAAGAGCTTCCCGTAGTAGCAGCGGCGGCGCGCGGGCAGCGAGTCCTTCAACTCCCAGGTCCGCCCGATGCCGTCATCGTGGTGTGAGTGCCGGGGCCAGCGCGGCCGCTCGCGCCCCACTACGCCCTCCCAGAGGCAGGCCACACCCTCGGGGAAGCGGTAGAAGGTCGAGCACACACCCACCGCATCCACGAAGGCAACCGCCGCGCGCTCGGAGCGGATGCGCCGGGCCGGAAGATGACGGAAGCTTCGCGCCCTCTTCGCTTCGAGCGCCCGCGCCTCCATCGGCGGCTACACGAACTCCAGGCCGCGTTCCGTCACCCGAAACTCGGCGATCTCGTCGCTCTTGGCGCTCCCCCGGTGCTTCACCACGCAGAGGAAGCGGCCGATCCGGTTCCCCACGCGCTCGCTGCCCATGACCACGATGGTATTGGCGACGGCGCCGATATCCCCCGAGGCGACCTTGCGCCCGATCAGATGCTCGAGCTGGGTCTCCTCCGTGGTCACGAGAAGCATGGTGGTCACCATCGCGTGGTCGTAGCGGTGGCTATCGATGAAATCCCGGTGCTTCCACACGGGGAGGCAGATCTCCATTCCCAGCGTCTCGCTGTCACGGTGTATGGTCTTGCGGTACAGCTCGTCGAAGAGGAAGGGCTGGATGTAGTCGCCCGGCACGTCCATCGGCTCGATGCCGTCCACCACCACGCGACGGCACCCCGCCCCCAGCTGGAAGTAGATGAACGGCCGCACCGTGTAGAGCGCGTGGTTGTACTCCGCCTTCCAGTTCCAATCGAGCTCGAGGCTACCGTCCGGCGTCGGCACCTGATAGTCCCGGAGCTTGCCCACCCACGGAAGAGCATCGCAGTAGCGGGCGTCCATCTGGTGGGCGGGGGGAAAGGGCTCGCTCATCGGCGTGACGGTGTGCGTCCAGCGCTTGAGGTGCCACTCGTAGAGCCGCTCCGCGTACTCGCGTTGCTGCTGCGAGTCGCCGCGCGAGTTCATGTCGAAGAATATCCCCGGTCTTCCCTCGGCCGCCTCGCCGGCATGCGCGAAGTGAAGCCCCAAGTGGGTCTTGCCTATCCCGGTTGCTCCGTAGACCACGCAGAGCGTGCCGGGCAGCAGTCCACCGCCCAGCATCTCGTCCAGCTTGTCTATCCCCGTCGAGGTTCGTGCGCTCATAGGGTCGGTAGTCTATCGGCGCGCCGCGCGAGGGGTCAAGCGGGGCTCAGGAGGCGAAGAAGACGATGAGCGCTCCCCAGCCGATGAAGCCGCACACCATGAATGCGCCGCCGAGCCAATCGGCGAGCACTGTTCTGGCCGCCATCTGTTGAGTCGTTTGCGCAAAAAAAACTCGCGACGATTCCCGGCCCGTCACCGCGCTCCCGACATAGACGCGACGACGCGCGTGCCCCGGCGTCCGACGCGGTCGCGATTGCCTCGACGTCCTCTGTGCTGTACGCATGACCTCTCTCCTTACATCTCCCGTATGAGTCCGATGACCTTGCCCAGGATGCGGAAGTCCGCCCGTTGCGGATCCACCACGATGGGCTTCATGGTGGGATGTTCCGGCTTGAGGAGGATGGTGCCCGACTCGACGGCGAAGCGCTTGACCGTCGCCTCGTCGTCCACGAGGGCGGCCACGATGTCCCCCGCCACGGCGGACGTCTGCTTGCGCACGAGCACCAGATCTCCGTCGGCGATGTGGGCCTCGATCATGCTGTCGCCCGAAACGCGAAGAGCGAAGACGTCGCCACCCTTGGCGGCCAGCCACTCGGGACGCACGGGAATCACGTCCTCCCGCTGCTCGACCGCGAAGATGGGAGAACCGGCGGCGATCTTTCCGAGGATGGGAATGTCCTTGTCGCGGCGCTGACGCTCTGATCCGCGGTCCGCGAGAGTGAGCGTGCGCGAGGCGCGCTTATCGGTGACCCGCCGCTGAAGCATGCCCTTGCGCTCGAGCGCGCGGAGATGATCGAAGGCGGCCCGCGGGGTGAACTGGAAGCGCTCGGCGATCTCTCTCACCGTGGGCGGAGCGCCGTGCTTCTCGGCGAAGCCACGCATGAACCCGAGCACCTCGCGCTGCCTCTGCGTCATGTCTTTCAATCGCTGTCCCCTTGATGGGTGCCGGAATGGTCCGTCTTGTACTCAACACCATACTAGTCAACACCCGTTGAGTTTGCCAAGCAAAAAAAATCAGGCCGGCTCCCAGGGCTCACAGGCCGGACAGGCCTGCAGCGATGCCTCCCTCGCCTCGGACACTCGCTTGAAATACACCCGTTCCGGCTCACTGATACGCCTCACCCAGCCGCAGTCCCGCGTGTGAAAGAGTCGGGCTCCTCGCTGGGCCACGAAGGCCTCCCCCGGAGGGGCTTCAGTGATGGCGGTTTCCACGGGAGCCAGAGGGTCGAGGACCGAGTCGGGCAGGGCCTGGGCGGCGGCCGTTCCTATGGAGGGCTCGAGAGGAGCGGGATCCGGAGTCGGCGCCGGCGGGTGGTCGATCTCGTCGATCTGCAGGTTGGTCCTGATCGTCGATTCGAACTCAGCGCTCGCCTTCTTGAACTCGCGCATGGCACGGCCGAGGGAACGACCGAGCTGAGGCAGGTTCTTGGGGCCAAAGACGAGAAGGGCAATCACGAAGATGAGGATCAGTTCCTGGAGGCCGATGTCGAACATGACGGACTCAGATCATACCACCCCGGCCTCCCCCGAGAGCCGGCCTCGCCGGCCCGGCACGGTTGGGCGAAGGAGGTTGATGGAGTCCTTCTCTTCGCGGACGCGCGCCGCACGCCCCGGCTCTCGTCGATCATGGGCCGTCACATCGCAGGCAACGCGCTGGCTCCTCCCTCCGGACCCGATCCTCCTCGCCCCTCGCGCCCTCGGAGTTGCGTCAACACGATGACACCCTCGCGAGGGCGATCGTAAGAGCGAGCGACACTCAGCTCCGTTCTGCACTCGCCCGCGTCCATCCGCTGACGCTTTCACATCGAGAAAATGAGTTCGTTCTTGCACGCGAGCCGACGCGCACCTATCATCCTCGTTCATGGTCCGCTGGATTTCGCTCTTCACTGCGCTCGTGGGAATGCTCGCGCCGCTCTCTGCGCAGGCGCAGACCCCGGGCGCCGTCGGCATCGTGACCACGCTGCAGGGCCAGGCCACCGTCACGCATGTCGTGAGCACCGCGGCCACCCCACTCAAATTCAAGGACAGCGTCTTCGAGCGCGATCGCATCAACACCGCTGAGAATTCCATCGTGAAGGTGCTGATGGGCGGCCGGGCCGTGGTCACGGCGCGCGAGCTGTCCGTGCTCACGATTACCGAGGATGTCGGCCACACCACCATCAATCTGGAATCCGGCACGATCGCGGTCTCCGTGGCCAAGCAACGGATGAAGCCGGGGGAGAAGTTCGAGGTCCACACCCCGAACGCGGTGGCGGCGGTACGGGGCACGGTCTTCGTGGTCGAGGTATCGCGTCAGGGCGCCCAGGCGGGAGGCGGCAATCTCGGAGCGGCCACGCAGGTCACCTCCGTGACGGGCGTCGTGGAAGTGACCCCCTCAAACAATCCGGCCAATGCCGCGCTCCTCACCGCGTTCAAGTCGGTCGGCCTCCTCGGTCCCAATCTGGGCCAGGTGCGCACGCTGACCCAGCCGGAGATGAACCAGCTCCTTTCCGGCTTCGCGGCCTCTTCGAAGTTCGGGTTCAATCAGGCGACGTGGCAGGCCATGAGCCTCAAGGAGCAGAACAAGCTCGTGGCGCTGGCCGCCTCGCTCTTGCCGGACGACCCGAGCCCGGACAGCAAGAGCCCGATCAATCTGCCGAGCATCGTTCCTCAGACGGGCACCCCTGAGCCGAAGGCGAATACCCCGGTGGCGAAGATCATCAACGGTGGGTTCGAGACGGGTCTCTTCCCGCCCGGATGGAACCTTTCCGGGACGGGCACCGTGCTCCAGGCCCTGGGAGGCTTCACGCCGCCGGCGGGCCAGTTCATGGGCTTCCTCTCCGCGGGTCCGGGATCGGCGCCCGATACCACCGGGCGGTTCAGCCAGTTCAGCACGCTCTCCCAGCCTTTCCAGGTCACGGGCGGCACGCTCTACACGATCAAGGCGACCTATAACTTCGTCAGCAACGAGTACCCGTACTGGGTCGGGCTCTACGGCGGCAACAGCCCCTTCAACGACACCTTCGACATCAAGGTCAAGGGGCCGGGCGGCCAGACCACCCAAGTGGCGACGGAGAGCGCAAACACCGCCTTCACCTCGAGCCAGGTCTCCCAGCAGGCCGTGAGCGCCGCCGGTTTCACCGCGGGCGGCGGGTGCCAGACCTGTGGATGGGGGTATACGGGCTTCAAGCAGGTGGCCTTCTCCTGGCTGGCGCCGGAGTCGGGCATTGCCTCGCTCCTCTTCGAGATCGGCGACGTCGGCGACAGCAACTACTCGTCGGGCGTCCTTATCGATGGCGTGTCGATACCGGAAGACCCGCCGCTCTACCTGGTGCAGGGCGGAAAGACGCTGACGCGCACGAGCCCCGATCCCCTCGTCGAGTACACGGGCGGCTCCGCCACGTTCGACTCCGCGATGATCGTGGCCTCCGGCTCGAGCGTGAGCCTCGCGGGGCCCCTGCTCCGCGCCACCGACGCCGCCCTCACCGTGCCCGTGAGCCTTCTCTCCGTGCTACCCGGTGGCCGCTTCACCTCTTCCACCGATGAGCCGCTCGTCAGGATAGCGGGCGGCTCGCACGCCCTCGGGACCGACGTGGCCATGTTCGACCTGGCCGGACGCGGCACGGCCATCGACGTGGACAGCGGGCGCCTCCTCGCCACGGATGCCCCGCTCACCACCGGGGGCTCGCTCTTCGAGGCCGACGCCGCCACCGTGACCACCCGGCAGGCGCTCCGCGTGGATACCGCGCTTCTGGAGGCGACGGCGCCCCTCCTGCATCTCAAGAACGGCAGCGTGCTGACGAGCGCGGCGGATGCCATCATCCTCAGCGGGACGAGCCGCCTCAACGCCGGGTCCACGCTGGTGGCGGTCGACGCGAGCCGCCTCGCCGTGGCCATGGGCGCGCTGGTCAACGTCGCGGGCGGCAGCGTGCTCAACGTCGCGGGAGAATTGTTGAGCCTGCGCAACGGGAGCACCGTGTCGCTGTTCAATGGGCCGCTCCTCTCCGTGAGCGGCGGATCGCTGGCGAGCATCGGCGGAGGGCTGGTGGCTTTCGGCGGATCCGGCGGGAATCTCCTGTCCGTGTCCAACAGCCTCTGCGGCGGTGCCTGCCTCCTGATCGGCGGCATCCCCGTGGCGCTCACGAACGGCGCCACCGCCGGCAATGTCTCGATCGGCGCGGGGGCCATCCAGAATCCCGCGCTCGGCAGCATCAAGCTGGCTTCGCCCAGCACCGCGCTCCTCTCGGTGAGCGGGGCGAGCAGCACGGTCACGATCGGCCCCAAGTAGCCGTGGTGCCCCCACGCCTAGTACTGGTAGCTGCCCGCGTCTAGTACTGGTAGCTGCCCGCGTCTAGTACTGGTAGCTGATAGAAATCGAGACGACGTTGCGGTTGTACTTGTAGAGCGCGATGTCGGAGCTCGTCACGCCCACCTGATACTCCGTGCGCAGCGTCAACGGCGCCCGCGTGCCGCCGCCCTCACGCCGGAGCAGAAAGGGCAGCGGCTGCTCCACCGCGAAGATATGGACCTGCTCGATGTCCGAGCGCTTGACGGTGCCAGGATTGATGACGGGGAACAGCGTATTGGCGTGGAGATAGTTCGCGAAGTGCACGTCCATGCTGTAGCTCGTGCGGGTCTGCCACCACGGGAGCGTGTACTGGAGTCCCGCGAGCACGCGGTCCCCGCGATAGTCCCAGTTCCGCCCCTGGGCCACGTCGGTATCCCACTGGTAGCCGACGCGGAACCAGTGACGATCGCCCGACCAGTAGAGGGTGTGGCTGAACCCGACCATGTAGTTGTTGGCGTCGCGGTTGTCCGAGGCGGGCAGCGGGAAGCCCGTGAAGTTGGTGAAGTTCTTCCCCTGAAAACGGAGGATGGGTGTCGTGACGTGGGTGGGGCGCCAGAAGCTGTCGCCGGCGGAGTTCCACTGGAGTGTGCCGAACAGCGTGGCCGTATTGCGCTGGAGGAACTGCTCGCCTCCGAGTGTCTGATTGTCGAAGACGTACTGCCCGCCCACGAGGAACCGCGCGCCCGCGAGCCGGCCGCTCTCGATGGCGCCGCGATAGGTGGCGCCGAGGGTGCCCACTTGATCCTGCACGTCGAAATCGTGAAAGTTGTTGACGTAGGTCTGGAAGAACTGGTAGCCGATGGTCGACTCCCAGGCTCCGTAGCGTAGCCAGTCGTACGAGAGGGTCACCGAGGCGAATTCGCCGGGCGAGGTCGTGTCCATGAAGCGGATGGCGTTGGACAGCGGGTCGTTGCTGGGTTGGGGCAGGACCTTGACGTTGCTGTCGTAGGTGAAGCCCAGCCGCACTTCGGCGTGGAAGCGATTGCCTGCGCCCCCGCCCGCCGCGAAGCTGTCGCGCAGGCGCTCGGCTGCGCCGGTGAGGGCGGTGGGCGTATCGCCCCGCGTCGCCGCGTCGAGCTCGGTGGCCGCCCGCTCCGGCAGCCCCATGACGGCCAGGGCCAGCCCCGAGTAGAAGTGCGTCAGCTGCTTGATGGCCGGGTCGGGAGAGGTCTCGACCTTGAAGGCGTCGAGAGCGCCCACGTAGTTCTTGTTGCGATAGCGCATGAAGCCCACGTAGTAGCCGAGCCCGTCCGTCTGCGGGCGCTCCTTGAAACACTGGGTCAGGATCGGCTCGGCCAGGTCATAGCGCTCCTGGGCGAAGTAGGAGACGCCCAGGAGAAATCGCACGGAGAAATCGTTCGGGGCAAGCAGCCGCGCCTCCTCGAGCACCTGGGTGGCCAGATCGAGGCGCTGCTGCGCGACATAGACGAGACCCGTGTAGTAGAGCGCTTCGACATTCTTGGGGTCCTGCGCCAGCGCCTCGCGCAGGTGGGTCAACGCCTCGTCGTAGTGCTTGTCCTCGTAGGCGAGGATGGCTTGCGCCACGAAGACATCCGCTTCCGACTGCTGGGCGGCAACCGGGAGCGCCGCCAGCAGGGGGAAGAGGAGGAGCACGACAGCAATGCTCTTTCGCGCGGCTGGCCGTCGCATGGGGAGCCTTGAGTCTAGCAGGAGATGGGGAAACCCAGAGAGCTAGAACGTGCCCCCCTTCGCCTCCCCTCCCCCTTAGGAGGGCCCACCACGGCCGCGCCGGGAGTTCAGGATCGCCTGCTCGACGCCCGAGGCAAACCGATTGAGACGGCCGTCGAACCCTCCGAGATCAAAACCACCGGGCCCCGTAAACCAGATGGGCTCGGTCACGGTCAGACCGTCGAAGCCGTGGATCCAGCGCTCGCTGACGCCGAGGGCGATGGCCCACGCCAGCCACTTGTGCATGGTGTCGGGGGGAAGACGGCGGAGCTCGTCCTTGCTCGCCCGCTCGAGAAACTCGCGGAAGCCTTTGACGCGAGCCGCCGCTTCCACTCCGCGCAGGGTCTTGCGCGGCATCTTCGGCGAGGAAGCCGCCACGATGAGCCCGGCCAGGCCAAGCCCCACGCCGAGGACAAGGGGCGACCTCACGAAGCGCCCGGCCCCGCCCGCGAGGATGAAGCCGGCCACCCCGATGAGGCCGAGGCCCGAGAAAAGCCAGAGCGACCACACGCGTTCCGGCGACGAGGGCAAGAGGCCGTCCCCGACCATGCCGCGGTATATCTCGTCGCGGATCGGCGAGAAGGCACTGTCGTAGTCGCGTCTGATCTCGGAGAGCCGCCGCTCGCCGAGGCTCCCATCGCTGCCGAAAAGGCGGCTCAGCAGCGAGCGTTCGAGCGGTCTGAGCGCGAGATCGTCCGCGAGCGGCTTGAGGCGGCGGACGACACAGTCCGTCTCGCCGAAGACGGACCCGATTTCCTCGATGCGGATTGAGCCACGCACCGCCAAGTCGACGAGGGTGGCCACGACGTCACGGGGCGCGGCCTTCTCCGACACCAGGATGCCTCCCTCGGCGGGCATCAAGCCTCCGGGTGGCTGATGTTCGGGCTTGATGGCCGGCGACTCGCCCTGGTCGTTGCCGTAAAGACGCCTGACGAAGAGCAGACCCACCAAGGCAAGGAGCGGCAGGCCGAGCGGCCAATTATCGCCGAGGAGCCACCATGCCCCCTGGACCAATCCCGGACCGCGGATCGCGCCGGGAGGCCAGTCGACGGCTATGATCAGTCCTTCGCGCGGGCGCAAGGGACGTACCGTCCTGAAGGTCAGGAAGCTGTCGGCGCGCTCTTCCGTGTAGTCCGAGCCCGCGGCGCCGGGCGATCCGGTATAGGCGGTCGAGTCGATCCGATCCAGCGGGATGCCCGGCGGTGAGGACACAATCGCTTCCACCTGACGTATCGGCACGTCCCATTCGCTGCCCGTGACGTTCCAGTAGAGCTCCTCGGGGCCGTCCACGTCGAGGAGGGCACGCCGCACGCGGTACGTGATGATGACCGTCCGGGTCGCATTCTGCGCCCCGGGAACTTCGGCCCTGATCCGGATGGCGCGGCCGAGGTCGGTTACCTCCGTCTTGAGGGGAGCCACGCTCTCGTCGAAGACGTGAATCTCACTCACGCGCAGCGCGACATCCACGCCGCGCCGCTCGTAACGCACGGGAATGGTGCGGAAGAAGACCTGGTGGCTCCCCCGGAAGTCGATGGTAATCGCCTCCCGTACGCGCAGGGTGGCATCGGCGTTGACCTCGAGGGTGACGGCAAACCGCTCTATGGCGAACGAACGGGGCTGGGCATCCGCCCGCGGCACGAGCACGGCGAGGAGGACCAGAGCGAGAAGAGCGTGCGTGATACGCCTAGCTCCGGACGGAGACCTTCGGCGCCTGCCGTTCGTCTGGACAGTCCAACTCAAGCACATCAAGGTCCGACCACGAGGAAAGGGAGCGTGGGGTGAGCGAGTCAAGGCGATGGTCGCTGACGATGACGGACGCGACGATGACCCTCACCACGGCCAGGAAGATCAGGAACGGAATGCCCATGGGCATCCTCCTCGAGCCATGATAGGGGCGCCCCGTCGGGAAAGACAAGGAAAAGGCCCTTCCCTATCGAAGCAGCCCACGTCCCATGGACAGGACCGCTCCGTTGATAGCGATGGCGCTCACCGATGCGAGCACGTACGTGACGGCGATACCCAACCGCCCCAGCCCGATGCCCACCACGAGAAAGAACGCCGCGAAAGCGAAGGAGCCCATGATGCCGCCGCGCAGCACGCGAATGCTCGCGTCGGCTCCCTCCGACCGCTGGGCGAAGATGGCGAGGAGGAACAAGAAGACGGGAATCGGAGAGAAGAGCCCACTGAGCGTCGGACCCAGATAGGTGGCGGCGGTGGTCAGGGTCAAGACCACGCCGGTGGCCACGACCATGCGCGCCGGCACGTCCCACGCCGGCGCGGCGACGCCGGTACCGCCGCGCGAGCTCAGGGGCAAGGCGAGAGCGGCCACCGCGAGCGTCGCGCAGACGAGGATGAAGGCGCCGAGCAG
>WNGL01011057.1_pt1 | contig 10365 bp, 8 predicted proteins | sample 5400591 | NCBI WGS metagenome assembly WNGL01 (sample SAMN13153377, study PRJNA577476) | soil metagenome | isolation source: 80 cm soil or saprolite under Garry oak tree replicate 1 | place: USA:California | collected 2016-06-15 | reverse complement strand
AGGTGACCGGCACCGGGCCCGACCATGCCGGGGAGCTCTTCGTCCGTTCGACCGGGGTCTTCGACGAGTACTACAAGCAACCGGACAGCTACGAGGCGGGCCGGCACGGCGAGTTCCACACCGTCGGCGACATCGCCTACGCCGATGACGAGGGCTACCTGTACATCTGCGACCGCAAGAGCGACATGATCATCTCGGGCGGCATGAACATCTACCCGGCCGAGGTCGAGGCGGCGCTCGAGCAGCACCCGCAGGTCTTCGACGTAGCGGTGTTCGGCATCCCGTCCGAGAAGTGGGGCGAGCAGGTGCACGCGGCGGTGGTGCCCGCGCCGGGGGTCTCGCTGTCCGAGGCCGACGTCATGGCCTTCGCCCGCCTGCACCTCGCCGGGTACAAGTCGCCGCGTTCGGTGTCGTTCATGGCCGAGCTGCCGCGGACGGGCTCGGGCAAGCTGCTCAAGCGCCAGCTTAGGGCGCCGTACTGGGCCGGGCACGCCACCAAGGTCGGCTGACCGGCGCGGGGCAACCTGTCGCCCAGAGGTCGAGGAATCCGCTCGGGGTCCGCCTGCGGCCGGGCATGGTCATCTTGAACGGCCCCGCCAGAACCTGGCTTCCTCGGCCTTGTCATTCATGCGGTCTCCCCCGCGCCGGATTCCGGCTCGCTGGCCTGTTCGATACCGTGCTGGCTGAGCAATGCCCGCAGCAGCCGCACCTGGTCGTCGAGCTGACGCACCGTCTCGGCCAGCGAGGACAGATCGGGGTGGGTGGCTGACCACTGCCGCTGTTTCGACTCCTTCTCGGCGCGCAGCATGCGCTCGGTGTTCCGCAGGACGGCGGCCTGCTCATAGTCCTGGGCATCCGCTGCCGCATGCTTTTCGCCGAGTGTCCGCACGATCGCCTCATCAAGCTCGCTCACGTCGGGCCCGAACCCGACCCGCTGCTCCACGACCGTCAGCCGGGCCTCGACTTCCTTCAGCTCGGCGCGGAGCCCGGACAGCAGCGCCCGCTCGCTCCGGCCCGGCACCCCGCTGCTCGGCCGCCGGACGGACCTGGGGCTCGCCGGCCCGGCCGAACTCTCGACGGAGTAGTCCCGCAGCAGGCCTATGACTTGCTCGCGGACTCGGTTCAAGTCGGCGCCGAGGTCGACGAGCACCTGGGCCGCGACACCCTCGCCCTCGCGGGTCATGCCGAGCAGGATGTGCTCGGTGCCGATGTAGTTGTGGCCAAGCTGGAGTGCCTCGCGGAGCGACAGCTCAAGCACAAGCTTGGCTCGGGAAGTGAAAGGAATGTGCCCGGCGCGTTGTTCCGCCGAACTTCGGCCGACCTTCGCCTCGACCCGTTCGCGAACAGCCCCCAGATCGATGCGCAGCGACGTCAGCGTCTTGGCCGCGACTCCCTCATCCTCCCGGAGCAGGCCGAGCAGCAGGTGCTCAGTTCCGATGCGGTTGTGGTTGAGGAGCCTGGCCTCTTCCTGCGCCAGGACAACGACCCGCCGGGCCCGGTCGGTGAAGCGCTCGAACATCTCCTACCACCATCCCTGCGCAGGCGCTCGCCGACCATTTAGCCGCGGCGGCGGCCCCAGAGCCGGTAGATCCCGAAGCCGGTCGCCGCGAGCGCCACGGCCACGACCGAGAGCTGAACCTGCGGCTTGGCAAGCTGCTCGGCCGCCTGCTCGCGCAGCCGGCGCGCGTTGCTGGCCGGGCTTACCCGGTCGGCCAGCGAGTCGATCGTGCGCGCGAGACTCTGCCTGGTGCGCTCGATCTCGGCCACAATCTCGTCGGAGTCGCGCCTGGCGACCTTCCCGTTCCCGGCCGCCGCGCCGCTCACCGCCACCGTGCCGCGCCGCGGCTGGCCCTCCTGGTCGGCCATCTCACGCACCCCTTTCCCGGCCGGAGCACGCTGTCCAAGCCTGGTTCCAGTGTCCCAGGCGAGCCAGCACTCCGCACGCCCGCCCCGCGGGTTCCCGTTCCGTCCCGGCTACCCGTGCCGCGGCCGCCGCGGTCGCGGGCGGGACACCCGGCCCGGCGGCGGTTCCGGCGCGATGCCGGAACCGCCGCCAGCCCGTAGCCGGAGGACCTAGCTGCCGGTCGCCAGTTCGTGCGCGATACCGAGTACGTCCTCGCACGAGGTGAGCTGCGACGCGGTTCCGTCGATCGTCACGTTGCCGAACGCTGCGTCCTCGAGCTCGCCCTTGATCGTGGCGGCCAGATGGTCTCTGGTCCCCTCGAGCGTGCTCAGGACATGGTCGACATGCTGATAGGTCGTGTCGTTCGCGGAGCTGCTCTCGATCGCCGCGGTCGATGCGATCAGCGTGTCGGTCCCGAACTCCCCGACGCTGGAGTTGAGCTGCTTGTAGCAGGCTCCGAGCTGCGCCACCCCGGGCTGGGACAGCGCGCTGGTCGGGTCGGTGAGGATCTGGCTGATGACCCGGCCGTCGTGCTCGTAGTCGTCGCGGAGCCCGGCCAGGTACATCATGGTCGGCCGGATGTCGGTCTCGTCGACCCAGGTGCCCGTGGTCCCGCTGCCGGGCACGGTGACCTGGCCGCTGTCCGGGCCGGCCGAGTTCGGGCCGTCGGCGGGCTGCGGGCCGTCCACGCCGAGGTTCTTCACTCCTGGTCCGACAAAGCCGGCCCAGTTCGTGTCGATCTCGGCGGCGTAGTCACCGTGGTTGTACGCGAACCCGGTGTTCTGGGTCACGCACGGCGAGCAGGACGCCGAGCCGCCTGACAGGAAGTAGTCGGGCCTGGCGAACATCGCGAACGTGGGTGTCCGAGCCGGATCCGCGTTGACCATGTGCAGGATCGCTTCCTCGGTCGGGTCGGCCAGGTAGTTGGTGATGGGTTGGGTGGTGCCGGTGTACGGGTTCGCCGCCGTCAGGCCGCCCGTATCGCGTTCCAGCGTCCGGACCGCCGGCGCGGTCGGCCCCGGGTTCCCGGTCACGTAGACCTCGGGCGCGCTGTCGTTCTCCAGCTTGAACGGCGTGGTGTTGCCCTTCTCGGTCGCCAGCAGCCCGGTCAGGTTGCCCGCCAGCTCGCCGAAGCTCCCCGCCGGATAGGTGCACAGACTGTCTGGCGTGACCGTGGTCCCGCTCACCGTGGCGCCGTCGCAGGTGGACGGTGTCGGCTGGATCGCGCGTCCGACGTTGGCGCCCGCCACGTGGTCACCCTCGTCGGAGCTGATCTCGAACAGCGTGTTCTGCGGCGTGATGCCGTCGGCGGCCAGGCGCTGGAAGAACGTCGCGAAGGCCTGGTTGTAGTACTGCGCCTGGGCGACGTAGCAGGCACTCCCAGGTCCCAGTGGTGCGCCCGACTTAAGGCCAGCGCAGGCCGACAGCCCTGGGATGCTCTCGTTGCCGTGAATATCGGCGATGTAGCCGTTCACCACCGGCACGCCGGACTCCAGCATGTCAGACATGTAGGCCAGCGTCTGGGAGGCATTGATGGGACCGAACCCGGGGAACCCTGGGTGGTTGCTCAGGAACGCGCCGTCGATCTCATTCCCGTTCAGGTCGACCAGGTTGCCCGCATCATTCGTCACCGCGAATCCGTTACGCGTGAGGTCTGGGGTTCCGGCGCCGAGCTGGGGGGCGACGTACCGGTGGCCGAACAGCGCCTGGAAGCCGCTGTAGCCGCCGGGCTCGTTCGGGAGCGGGTCGGACACCGCGGTCGGGCTCGGGGTGGTCTGCCCGAACTTGACGGCCTGGGCGGTCGAGCAGAACTGGCTGCCGGCGCCCTGCGCGCAGTGCACGCCGATGCCGACGTAGTCAGCGACCTCGGCGTCCTTGAAGGTGTCGGGGTCGGCGTTGAGCTGAGCCACCTCGGGCGAGTCGGCGCCGAACACCTTGGGCATGTCGACGGCCGTGTTCTCCAGTTCCTGGTTGGCCGTCGCTACCTCGCCGACGTCGCAGCCGGCCCGGGTATACGGCACCCACGGGGCCGGGGTGATCGTGTCGGGCGCCGGCGGGGTCTTCGCCGTGGCCGGAGGCGCCGTCGCGTACACCATCGACGGGTTGGTGTCATGGCCGGCGGTCGGAGTCTTGAGCGTGTCGAAGACCGGGTCGGTCCAGTAGGCGAAGGATCCCGCCGGGTCCGTGGTCCCGTCCGGGTTGAAGGTGCGGTAGCTGTTCGAGACCGGCATGCCCTGGCGGTCGCCGTGCAGGCCGGTGGCGGTCGTCAGGATGTCGTCGGCGGTATGCGCGATGAGCGGCGTGTGATTGTTCGACATCCACGTGCCGTTGTTCTGCACGAACTGCATCAGGCTCGGCATCATCTGCAGGTCGGACGGGACATTCGGGTTGTCGCGGAAGAAGTGGACGTTGTCGAACACGAGCTGGACAACGTGCTTGACTCCGTTGCCGAGCTGGCATCCGTTCGACAGGTCGCCGGACGCTGCGTTGCGCGCCTGGCCGGTTCGCGCCGCGAGCGCCATACCCGGCGCCACGGCGCCTGCCAGCGCCAGCGCCAGCGCGCTGACGGCGGCAGTGCTCGCGACGGCGACCGCCCGGGCGGACACCCGCCCGCGGACGTGGTGTTCCGGTCTGTGCATCCGATCCTCCTCGTGTGCCGCATTCCGGCAGCGGCGCCGGAGCGTCCGGCAGGTCACGCTAAAAGCCGGAATCAAACTCGAAGCGACGGGTATGCGAAGTTCTCGCCAATCCTTGTGTACCCCTTCCTTCCGTAATCCTGTCTTTGACGGCCGGTACAGGCAATGCCGAATTTTGGACATCTCCCCCGACACCGCGGGCGCCACCCGCTGATCAGCGCCGATGTCGACGAAACGGGGGCAGTTATGATCGCCGGGTGACGGTTGACGCGGTGATCTTCGACTGGGGCGGCACGCTGACCCCGTGGCACACGATCGACCACGCCGAGCTATGGCGGCTCGTCTGCGAGCCGCACTACCCCGACGATCACCGGGACCGCGCGGAGGCGGCGCTGGAGGCCGAGACCGCGCTCTGGGAGGTGACCAGGACCGAGCTGCGCAGCGCGACGATCTTCGGCGTGCTCGAGCGCGCCGGGATCGAGCCGACGGACGCACTGATCGCCAGCTACCTGCGCGAGTGGGAGCCGCACACGTTCACCGACCGGGACGGGATCGCCGTCCTGCGGCAACTGCGCCGGCGGGGGGTCAAGGTCGGCGTGCTCTCGAACACGCTGTGGCCGCGCACCTGGCACGAGGACGTGTTCCGCCGCGACGGGGTGCTCGACCTGATCGACGGCGCGGTGTACTCCAGCGAGATCGACTGGGCCAAGCCGCATCCCGAGGCCTTCCGCGCCGCGATGGCCGCGGTCGGGGCCAGCGAGCCGACCAGGTGCGTGTTCGTCGGCGACCGGCCGTGGGACGACATCTACGGCGCGAAGAGCGTCGGCATGCGGGCCGTGCTGGTGCCCCACTCCGAGGTCCCGACCTTCGCCGACGCCGCCCCGGACGCCGTGATCGGCAGCCTGCCCGAGTTGCTGCCGCTGATCGAGTCCTGGTAGCCGCCTGTGCCGGGCCACCGCTCGACAATCCGGACGGGACTAGCCCGGAGCCGGTGCCTCAGACCTGAGCGCCGCCAGTTCGGCGTCGACCATGGCCTCGTGCTCTTCCTCGTCCCTGCGTGCGGCCGCCGGGCTCCAGCGGCCCCGCAGCAGCGGGATGCTGAACAGGAAGAACACGATCCCGCCGAAGCAGATCCAGTACCAGTTCTTCCATTGCCCCGCGGTCTTGGCCGCCGCGTTCTGCACGTCGGTGCCGTGCGCCTTCAGGTAGGCGAACACCGTGGGCGGCACCTTCGACAGCGCCGTCAGAGGCGCGGCGAACCGTTGGATCTTCTGCAGTTCTGGCGCTACCGCGATGACCCCGGTGATCGCGGCCTGGTTGGCGCCGATCGTCTGCAGGACCTTGAGGCCCTTGGCCCCGCCGCCGCCCGCGGCGATGGCCTGGTTGAGCAGCTTAGGCGGGATGTTCGCCGGATTGGGGTACTTCGCGAGCTGGGTAAACAGCGCCGCGTGAGCCTGGATCACCGCGAGCTCGGGCGCGAGCTTCTGGGCGTTCGCGATCTGCGTCTTGTCCTTCTGGGCCAGCGCCACGATGTCCGGATGCTGCTGGGCGAAGGCTAGCTGGGTCTTGTACTGGGTCGCATACGCCTGGACCTGCGCGCCGAAGTCGACCAGCGGCGTCACCGAGTTGATCACCACCGGGATCAGGAGGAACGAAACGAAGACCACGATCCGGATGATCCAGCCCCAGATCGCCAGCCCGGTGGCGGTCAGCGCGGGGTTGTGCGCCTCGACCGTCTCGGTGAAGCTGGCCATCCACGGCGTGTAGGCGACGCCGAGCCCGAACGCCAGGCCCGCGAGAATGAGCGCCAGCGTGTAGTAGCTCGGCTGATGGCCGGCCTGCAGGAGGTACACCACGGTCATGACCGCGGCCGCGACACCGCCGACCACCATGAACGGCTTGCGGACCCGGAACCGGTCCGAGATGACGCCGATCAGGATCACGGCGGCCGCGTTGAAGCCCCAGTTCCAGTTGCCGAGCGCGTCGGCACTGTGCACCGACATCCCGAACACGGTCGTGAGGTAGATGACGGCGAACCCCACGGCCGTGTAGTAGATGAGCAGCATGATCGACACCGCGACCGCGGAGATGATCACGTCGGCCTTGAGAAGCTGGCGGAACGGGTGCTTCAGCGCGGCCTGGATGTCGATGCCCTTGGCCTTGGCCTCGATCAGCACGCGGTCGTGCATCGTCACCATGAGCTGGTCACGCAGGCCGGGCGACAGCTCCCGCAGCCCGACCAGCGCGATCAGGAAGACCGCGAGTCCGGCGATGCCGCAGATGACGTACTCGTGCGTCCAGTACCCGGGGTTGGTCTGCACGGTCACGCTGGCCTTCACCGTCCAGCTCGCCACGACGAAGACGATCAGGCTGCCGAGCACCGGGCCGGAGGTCCAGAAGCCCATCGCGGTCGCCCGGCCGACCTGCGGGGAGAAGTCCCTGATCAGCGCGGGAGTGGCGACCAGGCAGATGCCCTCGACCACGCCGACCACGAAGAACTCGATCGTGAAGACCCACTTGTTGGTCGCGACCGGCAGGATGAAGGCCACGAACACGCCGGTGAACAGCAGCCCGAACACGACCAGGTTCGCCCGGCCCAGCCGGTCAGTCAGCCCGGCGAAGAGCGAGCCGAACGCGCCGAGCAGGTTTCCGAAGGCCAGGGTCAGGACGAAGAACGTGAAGCTCATGTGCAAGTTGACGAGGAGGAACGTCGACACGGAGCCGCCGACGTACAGCTCGTAGTACAGCATGATCGTGGCGAGCACCGTGATGGCCAGGTACGTGACCCGTGGCCCGGTGTTGGGGTAGGAGTCGAGCTGGCGGCGCCATAGCCATGACACTCCGCCGGAACGGTCGAAGACCTGTTCGTCTGCGGTCACACTCATGCGGACCTCACCATTGTCAGGGGTGACGCACCCGGTAGCCCAGGCTTCGAGGTCAAGATATCTGCACTATCTGTGCAAGATCAATAGTGCGGGCGCAGATTAGCGGTTCGTGCTGGAGCCGCTGCTCTGGGAGACCGGGACCTCGAGATCGAACCCGGCCCGGGCCAGCAGCGCCGCGAAGGTGCTCTTCAGGGTCTCCCTCGCGCTGAGCGGGCTGAGCTCGAGGTCGGTGCGCAGGGACTCCCAGAAGGACCACAGGCTGGTCGCGTGCAGGGCGTTGGCAAGCTGGTCCCGCTGCTGGACACCGAGCCGGGCCAGCTCCGGCGCGAAGACCTGCTCGACCTCGGCCCTGGCACCGGCGTTCCGGCGCTTCCTGTCACGCTGAAGCTGGTCGGAGAACGGCTGGTGGACCCGGGCCGCCCGCCACGTCGGGGTCATCTCCTCCAGGACGCGGGCCCGCTGGGCGACGAACGCCTCGACCCGCGCGGCCAGCGGCTGACCGGGGTCGATCCTGGTGACCAGCGATCGCTGGATCTCCCGGTCGCGCCTGACCGCCTCGATCAGGAGCGCCTCCCGGTCGGCGAACTGCTGCCAGACGGTCCGCAGCGAGACCCCGGCCCGGGCGGCGATCCGGGGAACGGTCGGACGCAGGTCACCCTCGACGTGCAGCGCCCGCATCGCGTCGAGTATCGCCCTGCGGGTGCGGTGCGAGCGGGCCGCGCGCCCGTCCGCGGGCTCGACGTCGGCGACATCGTCCAGCTCAGGCTCGTAGGCAGGCAGACTATCGACGTGCACCACGTCATTCTATGGTGAGTCAGCCTGCCGGACGCTCTCGGCCCGCGATGGTGACCGCTGTGACCAGCGGGAATCCCGAGGCAGATGCGCTATGGGTGACTATTGCATGCCAGTGGGCTTTCTGAGTCAGCCGGGCTCCTCAGGGGAGGCGGCGCTGCCGACCGCCGACGGGGTCATCCGGCGGCACGCTCGCGGCTGCCGCGCAGGGTCACGGCGGTCGTCGTAGCGCTGAGCTTGCCTCCCGTCAGGCCGGGCAGAGGTGCTCCGCCAGGGTCCCCACGTATTCGGTGGGCTGGGCTGCCTTCAGCGTGTCACCGGCCGCGGAGATCCCTGCTCCGGCGGGCTCTGCCGCCGCGCCCAATAGCTCGCCGACCGTCGGCGCGGGAACGCTGACCTGTGTCCAGCTTGAACCATCCCAGTGCATTGCGAGCGGAGCTGAAACGGCGGGATTCAGGAAGGAGCCGACACCGCCCACCGCCCAAACATCACCGGTTGCGACTGCGGCGACGCCCCAGAGGTCGTTGTCCTGCGACGAGCCGCCCGGGTCGGGACTCGGGACTATCGTCCAGCGCGCGCCATCCCAGTGCTCGGTCAGCGTCTGGTCGAGCGGACCCCCATCGTGGTTCCCGTCACGGCCCACTGCCCACACGTCGCTGGCCGCCACGGCGCTTACCGAGGTCAGCCAGTTCTGGTCGCTGCTGTTTCCGCTCAGCGGGTTGGGGCTCGGTACCCGCGACCAGGCGCTTCCGTTGAAACGCATCGTCAACGTCGTATCCCCGAAGGGATCCGTCCTTCCGTAGCGCTGGCCGACGGCCCAGATCTGTCGCGGGCCGACTGCAGCGAGCCCGCGCAGCAATGCCGCGAACCGCAAGTAGGTCGCGGTCCAGGTAGTCCCGTCCCAATGCTCGATCAGGCCGCGGCCTGGATAGTTTTCCGTTCCGACAGCCCATACGTCGTTGGGGCCAAGCGCGACCACGCCGTACAGCACGCCGGGGAATGAAGCCGGAGACACGATCGACCATGACGTCCCGTCCCAATGCTCTACGAGGCTGCGGTACGGAGGGCCAGACTGGTCCGTCCCACCCACCGCCCACACGTCATCAGGTGCGTCCGCCGCTATGCCGTTGAAGTAGCTGTTGAGCGCGGACGAGTTCGGGCTGGGCACGATGGTCCAGCCGACTGAGCTTCCATCCCAGTGCTCGACTAGCGTGTGAAACACGTAGGCGTCGGGGAAATGCAGCCAACTCCCGACCGCCCATTGATCGGTCGAGCTCAGCGCCGCGACCGAGTTCAGCGAATCGATTTCGCCGGACTGCTGCGAGTGGTCAGCGCTCTGGACGACGGACCATTGCCCGTCGCACACCGACACGTCGGCGGCGGCGGGCGTTGCCGCGCCGGCCCAGGCGATCACGGGGGTCACGAACACCAGCGCCGCGACCGACGCTATTCTGCGCCCCATCACGTTCTCCCTCCGTTCCGCCGCACTCTTCCACCTTCACCTCGCCGCTGGATGAACGTAAACCCGCGCGTACAGCACGTTGGTCAACGGCGGAAATATACCATTTTAGAGTCCCGGCGATCGTTTGCAGTCGATCACTAGTGCGTTAGCTGCGGCGGGCCTGCGTGAGCCAATTGTGCAAAGTACACCTTCAACCGACGCTTAACACGCCATTGTGCCCCATTCGAGCGCCAGGGGGCTAGAGCGCCGACGGCCCCCAGTAGCCGCGATTCTCCCGCTTCATCGCAGGAACGTCGCGGTCGTCGCCACGAACCGGTCGGCATCATCGAGCCACGGAAAGCGGACCGGCCCGGCCAACGCCCAGCAGTTCTGGGACCACGTCTCGGCCTGGCCAGCGGTGGCGTTGATCGGCTCGGTGGAGATGGTCATGCTGCTGGTCTGGTCCGGCTCGGCGTGCCAGCCCCCGTAGGCGAGCAGCCCTTCGTGTGATCCGTTGCTGGTGCCTTCCGCGCTCGGTCACGGGCGATTGCCCAGGGTCACTGGGACACGCCGCGCCGCGGTCACCGCGAGCCTGTGGCCTGCCACGACATCGCCAGCACACCGCCAGCACACCGGGCGCTGGGATGGTGACATTCGCCGGCCAGGCGTTCAGGTACAGGCAGCGCCAAACGCGCCGCCGACGCTGAC
>WNGL01011055.1_pt1 | contig 10365 bp, 10 predicted proteins | sample 5400591 | NCBI WGS metagenome assembly WNGL01 (sample SAMN13153377, study PRJNA577476) | soil metagenome | isolation source: 80 cm soil or saprolite under Garry oak tree replicate 1 | place: USA:California | collected 2016-06-15 | reverse complement strand
CTGTGGTAGGAACTCTCAAAGTTTCTCAGGAGAGCCGTTGCTTTTAAATTACCTCTTGCGGCGTGTCGCGAAATTTATTAAGATGTCCGGCTGTGCCCGAATGAGCCCCAATATGAGGGTTTTGAATAACGCTCCAGGAACTCAGCCGCAAAGGCGCATTGGCATTCTGGTGCACTCGGCCCTCGGACACATGGGGGTTCAAGTCCCTGCCCCGTCTTTTGGGTTATCGACAGAACTGCCGGTGTCGTACCGACAGAACTGCATCGGTGACCGTTTCTGATTGTGCCCGTGGGGCCTGACAAGGGCTCTGGCTACGGCGCGGGGATCTGTTACCGGGCTCCGGCCGCCAGATTGCGGCGTTCTGGCGGGCCTGGGGTGTGGCTGCCTGGCTGGGTGAAGCTGGCGGGTGGTGGCGGTGGGTGCTGCGGGGGGTCAGCCGTCTGGGAGGTAGTCGCGGAGGCTGGCCCGGCGCCGCCGGGCCCGGCGGGCGGTCCTGTCCGTTTCGCCGGGGGCCTGTGCCCGCCAGGCGCGGATCTTGCGGATGTTGGCGGCCATCAGCAGCAGCGCGGTGAAGACCGATTGGGCGGCGATGCCGCGGACGCGGCGGCGTGCTGGCTGGGCGAGGGCTTGGTGGGCGGGGTCTTTGGCGTAGCCGTTGAGGCCTTCGATGGTGTTGCGCAAGGTGGCGTAGCACTGGTGCCAGGCCGGGCTGCCGTAGGGCAGGTCCTGGCGGTAGCGGGCGCCGGTGTCAGGGGCGATGGTGATCGCCGTCTGGCGGCAGATCCTGGGCGGTTCGGGCGGTGGCTGGAGGACCTTGGCGCGCCCGTCGCGTGGTGACAGCGAGGCCTGGCGCAGCGGGCAGGTCAGCCCTGGGTGCTTGCCGGCGGCCGGGCAGGAAAGCCGCTGGTAGCCGTCGGCGTCGGGCCCGTCCTTGCGCTTGAGCTGGCAGGCGGCGCGGGCGGTGATCTGCTGGTCGTAGAGCTCGCGGCTGATGGCATGATCACGCAGGCGGGTGGTGGCGATGGTCAGCGGCCCGGGCAGGGCGGGGCAGTACCAGGTGCCCTCGGCCAGGATGGCTCCGCCGGTGTTTGCCTGGATGCCGAGCTGGTCTATCCGGTAGTCCATGACCGGCTGGTAGCCCAGGGCCCGGGCGGGGAGGTGGAAGCGCTCTGGGAGCGCGGCTGTATAGGCGCGGTCGTAGCCGAGCCAGCCGGGCTTGTGCCCGCGTGCGGCCACGGAGGCCAGCACGCGGGCGCCGGTGCCGCCGGGGTCCTCGCCGGGCCGGGTCAGCGCCAGGCCGATGGCGAGGTTCGGGTGCGCGGGCGGGGCGCCGGGCGGCCGGGCGGTGGCGGCGATGGTGGCTTCCAGCGCCCAGGCGAGTTTGCGCAGCGGCTTGCCCTTGTCGTCCTCGCGTTCGCGGTGGTCGCCTTCGCGGACGTACCAGCCGCCGTCCGGGTCGCTGGCCGATAGGCCGGTGCGCTTGGAGGGACCGCGGCTGAACAGCGGGACCGGGGTGGCGTCCAGGCTGGTGCAGCCGCCGGAGGCGGCCCGCTCGTCGCCGGTGAGGATGGCGGCGCTGGCCTCCAGCAGCGCATTGGCCAGTGCCTCGAGCCGGTCCCGGGCGGCGGTGGCCTGATCTGGTGTCATGGGTTTGGTGCGGGCTTTGAGCTCGTCCTGGGTTAGCCGCCGGTTCTCCGGCAGCGCCGAGGGGTCCGCCACCTTGAGGATCTGGCCGAAGCAGTAGCGGACCCGGCGGTAAGCGGCCAGGAACGCCCGCCGGGTGGTGGCGGTGCCAGGGACGGCGGGCAACTGCCGGGAGGCGGGGGACAGCTGGCTGAACAGCAGCCGGGTGGCCTCGGTGAGGAACAGCGGCCGGTCATCCAGGGCCAGGCACAAAAGCGCGGTGAGCAGGGCGCGCGCCGGCAGCGGCCGGGGCCTGCCGGTCGTGTGCGCCAGCGCGGCCTCGATAACCGGTGCAGTGCCGGACCGGCCGGTCAGCGCGGCGGCGAACGCGACCATCTCGTCCCCGGGCAGCGTGCCAGTCCGGGGGATATCCATCTCAGCGCGCCTGCCGGGTCTTGTCCCAGGCCCGCAGCACGGCCTTTGGCGGGGCGCCTTCGACGTGGCGTGCCCAGCGGGCCAGCGACCCGGCCTGGCAGATCCCGGTGATCGCCAGCAGCTCGCCCACCGGGGTGCCCGCGGCCAGGTGGCCGCAGATGAAACTGGACCGGCACCGGCCCAGGGTCAGCCGCGGCGCGGCCGGGTCGGCGGCCAGGGTGCGGGCGAAGTTAGCGACGAAGTTCTTGTAGCTGCGGTCGGCCCGCCCGGGGCGGAACACGAACCCGTCACCCGCGCAGCGCGCCAGTTCGCCCGCCCGCCCGGCATAGCGCGAGGCGACGGGTACCAGCCGCTGCCCGTTGCCGGTGACACGAGCGACTACCTGGCGGCCGCGGCAGGCGACATCGCTGCCGCGCAGCGCCGTCAGTTCCCCGGGCCGCAGCCCGGCACCGATGCCGAACACCACCATGGCCAGCGCTGAGCGGCGTTTCGCCGGGTCACGCTGGGCGGCTGCGATGGCGGCCAGCTCTGCCCGTTCGGCCGGCGAGTACGGGGGCGGCGGCTTCGCCCCCGCAAACGGCGTCCCCCGTTGCCCTGGCTCGCCGTGCACTGGCGTGGCCAGCCGGTACAGGGCCGAGCGGTAGGTACCCCGGGTCGAGCACGCCCGGCCCGCCAGCCCGGCCGCGCAGAACGCCTCGATCACGTCGTAATCCAGAAGGAACTCCGCGCCGGCCGGGATCCCGCGCGCCGAGGCGAACCGGCGCAGCCCTCGCAGCGCCGGGCTCGCCGCCGCACCGCTCATCTGACGTCCTCGCCAGCCTCGCCGGATAATCCAACAGCGTATACACTGACGGCTCCGCAATGCCGGAGACACGCCGGCCTCCCGCAGGCCGATCCGGCCCGGATGCGCGATCCTGGCAAGGGAAACACGATGCCAGCAGCAGACGACCACAGCGCAGCCCAGGCCAGGGCGGCGATCCAGGCCGCCCTCGGCCAGATCGGCTTCACCCTGCCCGGCAGCATCACCATCCGCCGCACCCGCTGCGGCAAGCCCCGCTGCGCCTGCAAGGCCGACCCGCCCGCCCTGCACGGCCCCTACATCCAGTGGACCCGCACCGTCAACGGCAAGACCGTGACCAGGACCCTCACCCAGGCCCAATACCAGACCTACGCCAGCTGGCTCGCCAACGCCCGGCGGCTGCGCACGCTGGCCGCGGAACTGGAAGCCCTGTCCGTGCGGGAGATGGCCCGAGCCGAAGGCTGGGCCAAGATCACCCCTGGCACCCAGGCACCGCCGCGAACCCGGCCAGTCCGAGGACCGAATCCCCCCAGACCACCCGAAACGCCGGGAGATCAGCCCGCTTAACCCGGGAACAGCACCGCAGAAAAATCCCGGAACCGCAGGTCACCCAGGTTCTGTCGTTAGCCCACTAGTTTCCGCAGGTCAAGGCCCTTTCCTAGCAGGGAGAGGGCCTTTTGCGTCTCGGGAACTGTAGTAAAACGTGTAGCAGCAACAGCCCTCCGCGCGGCCCGGCAGCGCGACGGGGGAGACGGGGTGACACGGGATGAGACAGCCTGGACGTGGTGGACGCTGCCGCCCGCGATCGCTGGGTGCCTGGCCCGGAGGTATCACCGGTGCACCAACGTCCTGCTGGCCCTGTTTCGCCTGACCGGTCCGGTGGGGGAGCGCGCTCGTGGTCAACACGCCCTTGTGCGGCGGTCGCGGGCGCCATAGTGTCGAGACGCAGGCTCGCTCGGCCCAAGGAGGTGACGATGCGGGTACTTCACGCGGCCGTGGCGATCGAGACGTAGCGGCGCGGCCTGCTTTCGTCGTCCTTCCATCGGGGTGTGGCGGGCTGCTCGCGGAGCGCGACTCGCTCCGGGCCTGAGCAAGGAGGGCTGAGAGTTGATCGTCAGAAGCTGGAACCTGCGTCCTCGGCCGGGGCGCTACGACGACGCCCTCGGGCTGATCGCCGAGGGCGCCAAGCTGGCCGGCCGCCACGGTGCCCGCAACGTCCGCCTCACGCAGGCCGCCACCGCCGGACCGAGCACCGGTGTGCTGGTGTTGACCTGCGAGTTCGAGAACCTCGCTGCTTACGGCGCGTACCTCGAGGACACGATGACCGACGTCGAGGCGCAGACGCACAACCACCGGATCCGCGAGGCCGAGGCCCCGTTCATCTACGAGTCGACCGCGGTGCTGACGGAGGTCGATCTGGGCCGTGAGGCGGCCAAGGCTGGTCGCGGTCGGGTTCTCGACGTCCGCTTCGGCCGGCCACTGCCGAGTCGCTGGAGTGACACCCTGGACATCACCCGGCAGGCCTTCGACCTGGCCGAGCGCCATGGAGCGGTGCGCTGCCGCCTGTTCGAGCTCGACCACGCCGGAGAGCGCAGCGGCATGCTGTGCGCGGTGGTGGAGTACAACTCGATGAAGGAGTTCGGCATGGCGGGCGACGCCTGGCTCGCCGACGAGGCGGGACGGTCGCTAACCGAGCGGATGCGTACCGACCGCCCGTTCGAGGCCGTCTCCTCCGGGCTGTACACCGAGGTGGCGATGATCTGACACTTGGCCGGCACCACTGCGCCGGGGCCGCCGTGGCGGCTTGCCGCTTGAGGAGCGCGCCGCGGTGGGTAACTTTCGTCGCATTCCCTCACGGCCGGCCGGCATCGCCCGGTGACGAACCGGCGATGGTGGCGCTCAGCGAACGGGTTGCCGGGCGTCGCCGGGGCGTCGGCGCGCTCGCAGCGGCGGAGGATGTCGGGTGGTTTTCGGCGATGCTGCCAGGTCACCGAGCACCCAGGCAGCTTGCCACTACCCGCAGGGCGACTGCGGTCTGCGATGAAGGCTCGGCCGCCGTGACTTCGACCAGCGTGGGCGTGCACGGAGACACTGCTACGGAGGTTCGCCGCGTGTCAAAACGCCGGCTCCTGAAGATCTTTCGGAAATAGAGTGAGCGGCTGTCGGGGTTAGCCGACTCAGGTCTTGGACAATGGTGGTGTGCCAGCAGCCACCCGGTCCGGGACGCGGAGCGGACACGCCGCGCCAGGCCGGTCCAGGCGCGCCCGGCACAGCGTGAGCAGGCATTTGCCCGATGGCGGCTGGTCCGTAACCTCGAAGGCATGACCGTCGCGACGACCTTGTTCCGGTTCGACGACTCCTACGCCCGCGAGGTGCCCGGCCTGTCCGTGCCGTGGACGGCGGCTCCGGCGCCCGCCCCCGAGCTGCTGGTGCTCAACGAGGAGCTGGCGGTCGAGCTGGGCGTCGATTCCGCGGCGCTGCGGGAGCCGTCGGGTGTCGCGCTGCTGGCGGGGCAGGCCCCGGAGGGGGTCATGACGGTCGCCCAGGCGTATGCCGGCCACCAGTTCGGCATCTACGTGCCGCGGCTCGGGGACGGCCGCGCGCTGCTGCTCGGCGAGGTGATCGACACGCAGGGTCGCCGCCACGACCTGCACCTCAAGGGGTCCGGGCGCACCCCGTTCGCCCGGGGCGGCGACGGCAAGGCCGTGGTGAGCCCGATGCTGCGCGAGTACCTCGTCGGCGAGGCCATGCACGGCCTCGGCATCCCCACCACGCGGGCGCTCGCGGTGGTGGCCACCGGCGAGCGGGTGCGCCGGGAGAGGGCGCTGCCGGGCGCGGTGCTCACCCGGGTCGCCGCGAGCCACTTGCGCGTGGGCACGTTCCAATACGCCGCCGCGTCCGGCGACCGGGACCTGTTGCGCGCGCTCGCCGACCACGCCATCGCCCGTCACCACCCGCAGGCCGCCGACGCCCCGAACCGCTACCTCGACCTGTACCGGCGCGTGGTCCAGGCGCAGGCGTCGCTGGTGGCCTGGTGGATGCTGGCCGGGTTCGTCCACGGGGTCATGAACACCGACAACACGACGATCTCCGGCGAGACCATCGACTACGGTCCGTGCGCGTTCATGGACGCCTTCGACCCGGCCACGGTGTTCAGCTCCATCGACCACCACGGCCGCTATGCCTACGGCAACCAGCCGGCGATCATGCAGTGGAACCTTGCCCGGCTGGCCGAGGCCCTCCTGCCGCTGATCGACGAGAACAGCGAGGCTGCGGTCGAGGCGGCCACGGAGGTGCTGAGCGGGTTCGCCGACGCCTACGAGCGGCACTGGGCCGAGGGCACGGCGGCCAAGCTCGGGCTCGCCGTGCCGGACCGGGAGCTGGTGGGGGACGTCCTGGAGCTGATGCGCTTGCAGAAGGTCGACTTCACGCGGTTCTTCCGCGCGCTCTCCGCCGGCACCGCGCGGACGCTGTTCACCGAGCCGGGGCCCTTCGATGCCTGGGCCGCCCGCCGCGAGGTTCTGCTGCCCGCGGACCGGGCCGCGGTGGCCGCCGCGATGGACCGGGTCAACCCCGTCTACATCCCGCGCAATCACCGCGTCGAAGAGGCGCTTGCGGAGGCGACCATTGGCGAGATGGGGCCGTTCCACCGTCTCGTCGAGGTCGTCTCCCGACCCTTCGAGGAGCGGCCCGGCCTGGAGAACTACGCCGGCCCGGCGCCGGCGGGCTGCGCCCCGCACGTCACCTACTGCGGCACCTGAGCACGGGTTCGACGGTGCCGAAACCTGATCGACTCGCCTGCTCGGCGGGTTCCGCCCGGTGCCCGGGGCCCGGGGCCCATAACGTGTGCCGGCGCTGTTCCGCGCAGCGGACGTGCTCGACGGTATGCCGGCCGCCTCAGGCCGTGCCACCTGGCGCTGTCAGCCCCGGACACTAGGCCGAAGTTCCCCCCCGAGCTGATGGGCCGACCTATTTGACCAGGTAGTAACGCCCTCGATCTTGGCAATTACATGTCTACGTAGTCATGAGCTTAGGCTGTTTCGCCTGGTCAGCACCTATGCCGGTTCACCGCCGGGGGGAACTACGGACTAGGTCGAGGATCTTCTTCCTTGGGGAAGATCATCCAGCAGCCACTGCCCGGGCTCGTCGTCGGATCGCAGGACGCTGATCCGGCCACTGCGTTCGAGGACGGCCAGCCCGGTCTGGTCCGTGCGGGTGACTCCCGCGATCCGCAGGCACTGCCGCAGGTCGTCCTGGGTCACCCGGGCGGCGGCGCTGGTGCCCGGTGACTGGTCAGTGGCAGGTTCGTTCCCGGTCCCGGGCACCACGTGATGTCCTGGATCAGGGGAATGACCTTAGGCGAACACCTGTGAACAGTCATCCCTAGAACTGAAAAGCGGATGGTCGGCGTTAGACCACACCTCTGACCACCGTCCGGCCCTCGTGACCGCGATTGTGACCAAGACACCCCGCAACGAGCCGGACATGGTGAGACAGGCCAAGACCGCACGGCGTCGTCGGCTGAGGCCAGCATGGGTGTGAGCGACAGGCCGGGACGGGTTGCGACAGCGCGCGGCTTGCTCATAACCCAGAGGTCGCGGGTTCAAATCCCGCCCCCGCTACTAGTTTCCGCAGGTCAAGGCCCTTTCCTAGCAGGGAGAGGGCCTTTTGCGTCTCGGGAACTGTAGTAAAACGTGTAGCAGCAACAGCCCTCCGCGCGGCCCGGCAATCTCGGGCGGCCCACGGCGGCATCCGCAACCCGGGCGGGACAGGCAGGACCGGGGCACGGCAGACATAGCGCTCGACGGTGAGGCCCGCGCCGGTGAGCAGGTCGCCAAGGCGCAGACCCACGGACAGGTCGTTGCCCTTGGCGCGCTGGAACTCCTGGTAACGCTCATCCAGGTCTTGCAGTTCCGGCTCGCTGGGGGTGAGCCGAAAGGCCGTGGCGTCGACGTCTACCAGATACACACAGCCGCCGGTGGCGGCCAGGGAAGCGAGATGGGCAACGATCGCTGCCTCCCGCCCGCCGTTGTGCGCCAGCACATGACGGCACATGACCACGTCATACCTGCCGGGATCAAGGCCAGTGGCATCGGCCTGGCCAACCTGGACCCGGGCCTGCAGCAGACCGGCTACCTCCTGTTGGGCCATGAACACCGCCGAGGGATCGGCGTCGATGCCGATTGCCCGCCCTTCGGCCCCGACCCGCTCCGCCAACAGGCGCAAGACCGCGCCTGGACCGCATCCCACGTCAGCCATCCGGGCGCCTGGCGCGATGCCCGCGGCCGGCCACTCCGCCGCCTCGTTGTCTGCGGCATTAGCCGCCATCACGCGGTAGCGCATCCGTTCCCGCTCGCTCAGCTTCAAGCTGTAGCTGGCAGTCCCCGGGGAGTCATGCATGACAGCCTCTGCCGGCCGCTACTAGGGCACCGAAGGTGCCCTAGATCCGGTCGGCCAGGAATTCCTCCCACGTCCGCTTGCCGACAGCGCGATCCGGGGCCAGGTTCGCCCCGGCCCGGAGCGCCCTGGCGGCCTGGCCTGGAATGTGCACCGGGACCAGCAGCCGCCGCTTGCCGACCGCGCTGAGGTAGCTCTTGACCAGCTCGGCCACGGTGTAGATTTTCGGGCCTGCCAGGTCGGGGACCAGGCCGGACGGCTCGCCGAGCGCCAGCTCCGCCATCCGCTCGGCGACCTCGGTGGCGTCGACCGGCTGGAACCGAGCGCCGGTCGGGGCCGGGATCACCGGGAGTTTTGCCAGCGCCCTGGCCACCATCAGGATCAGGTCGTGGAACTGGGTGGCGCGCAGCGTGGTCCAGCCGATGCCGGACTGCTCGACGACCCGCTCGGTGGCGAGCTTCATGCCGAAGTAGCCGAAGAACGCCCGGTCGATGGCGCTGACCTGCGGGATCCGGTCCGCGCCGACGACGGAGATGAGCACGATGTGCCGCGCGTCCTTGGCCGCGCTGACTAGCGTGCGGGTCTTCTGCTCGTCGCCCTTGCTGCTGCCGGCGCAGTGCACGATGACCTCGGCGCCTCGCACGGCGGCCTCGATGCCCTCGCCGGTGCTGAGGTCACCGGCCGTGTAGCGGATGCCTTCGGCGGTTTCCCGGGGGTGGCGGCTGAGGACGGTGACGCTGGCGCCGGCGTCGCGCAGCCGCTGCGCCACGGGCCGCCCGAGCGTACCGGTACCTCCCGTGACCAGGATCGATGTTGTCATGACGTCTCCCTTCACCGATAGGACGAAACGGGGCTGGAATAATGTGACGGTGGCGATGCGGGCCAGGCGTGGTTTCGTGCGCAGGTAGGCCAGTTCAGCGGCGGTGAAGACGCTCATGCCTGCGCCCCGTCGTCGATATGACCGGTCGCACGCACGGCCTTGAGTGCCGCGGCGACCTCGCCAGCCCGGGTGGCCTGGTGGCGGGCGGCCTGCAGAGTGATGTCGCCGGGCATCCCGGACCCGGCCCGGTGGTGTACGCCGTAGGGGTTGCCGGTACCGAACTGGATGGGGTCGGTGTAGCCGGGCCGGGCGATGATCCCGCCCCAGTGCGTGAACACGTGGTTCAGCGCCAGCAGGGTGCTCTCCGTGCGAGCTGGGCGGCCACGATGGAAGTCCGCGTGGGTTCCATCGTGGCTGGAACGGGACGTGGCGATGACGCCGGATTTTGACGCTGAGGTGGTCGCGTTTGCCGCTATGTGGTGCCCGGCACGGGGCCAGGGGGTCATCGCCGCGGTCGGCTTACCCGCGCCGGCTGCCCGGGCGCAGCACGTACAGGTTTGCCGCGTAACACAGCAGCGCGACCCCGGTCATCACCGACATCGCCATCGAGTCAGCGGCATCGCCGGTGCTGGTGAAGCTGGTCCCGGTGACCGAGGCAAAGGCAAGCGCGAACAGGCCTAGTGCTGATGAGGCGGTGACACCCCAGTGGCGGGCCAGGACGGCTTGCAGCAGCACGCCCAGCGCCCCCAGCCCGAGCAGCAGCCCGATCACGGCGTGGATGCTGAGTGTGGCCGGCCCGTTCGAAATCGCGCTGGCCAGGCTGCCGCCATGGTCGGCCCTGGGCACGGCGACGTACACGTTGACATACATCCCGATCCCGTACTCCGCCACCACGAGCACGAGGACCGCCAGGCTGCCGCGCCGCACCCGGGCCCGCCCGGCCGTGGCCGCGGTGCGCGCCGGCCGGGCAGTGGATCTTGCGTCCATGCTCATCTTGCTCACCTCACTGCTCGCAGCGTTGCTTGTCGTGGGAGACGTCGGCCCAGTCAGGCCTGGCGGCTCCGCCTCGCCGGTCGTTCGGCCCGGTCAGGGGTCAGTGCGCCCGCCTCCGGTCGTGGGCGGAGGGCAGCAGCTGGCCGGTGAGAACGTCTGTCAGCCATTGCTCGTACCGCTGGGGCGGCCAGCCTCGGTCACCGACGAGCAGCCGGTAGACCTCGGGGGACATGAGCGCGTGGATGATGTCGGCGGCGTCGCGCTCGCGCAGGCCCGGCCGTAGCGCGCCGGTCCGGGC